>Ga0114951_10000083_pt1 | contig 123851 bp, 107 predicted proteins | sample AM7aDNAmetaG_FD_88677 | JGI IMG/M metagenome (GOLD analysis project Ga0114951, IMG submission 88677) | Freshwater microbial communities from Finland to study Microbial Dark Matter (Phase II) - AM7a DNA metaG | ecosystem: Environmental > Aquatic > Freshwater > Lake | place: Finland: Lake... | reverse complement strand
GGGGCGATAGGGATTTTTTCGGCCGGCAGGAGCAATTCATCGGATGGGGGGGGGGAAAAGGTATCCGGGGGGAAAACGCGGGTCGTATGGGGGTCCACGAAGCTGCCGTCGCCATTGAAGAGTTGTACGCCGAAGCGCGCCAGGCGCTGGCGGATGCGCAGCTGTTCATGTTCTTTGACGTGCTGTTCGTGATACATGAGATCGCGTACGCCGGCCTGGCGGCGGAGGGAAAGATCGACGCCATAGAGATCGCGGGCCTCGAGTGCGGAAAAGGCGAGCGCCGTTTCGCGGAGGGTTTTGCTGGGGAGCGTGCCGGTGATGGCGGAGGCCCCGCCGACCTCCCGGCGTTTCTCGACGAGGGCGACACGCTTGCCGATCATGCCGGCGACAGCGGCGCCGTTTTCACCGGCAGGCCCCGCGCCGAGCACGACCAGGTCGAATTCCAATTTTTCCATGGACGAGGTTCCTTCCCTTATGTATGCCGCATCAGATGATAACGAGAATGATAACGAAAAAGGCTGCCCCGGAAACCTGTACCGGGGGCAGCCTGAATCTGCGGAGGTTCGCCAAGAGACCATTTCATTCTAATGCATGCGTGGCCTTTGGATCAGTCCCGCAATGAGCGAGATCAGGAACAGCACGAGGAAGATCACGAAGAGCAGCTTGGCGATGCCGGTTGCGGCTGCGGCGATGCCGAAGAAGCCGAACAATGCCGCGACGATCGCGACGATAAAGAAAATCAAAGCCCATCGAAGCATGGAACACCTCCATTCAAGGGAACCAAATCATAGTAGGCTGGAAGGTGATAGAGGGACGACGCGGAGCCGGACAATTCGCAAATCGCGATGCACTCCGTCTTTTTAGCCTATGCGGGCATTTTGTCAGATTTTCAGAATTTCAACGCTTGCGTGTATCATCCCGCACGCCGTCCTGCTACCATATATGAGGTTGGTTTGTCGAACGAGCCTGGTACGCGACGGCTGCTTTTTTGGTCCCGCCTCCTACTTCTCTCTCGCCACCTGCCTTGGGGAGCCGAAATGTCGGCCCTTTCGTTCGGACCTGGAAAGTAAAACACAGGTTCCAGCCCATTTCATCGTGAGGAGAAACCATGGGCAAAAAACTATACGTCGGCAACCTAAGCTATGACGTGGATAACAATGCCCTGCAGGAACTATTTACGCCGCATGGTACTGTCGAGAGCGCACAGATCATCACCGATCGTGACACCGGCCGTTCGAAGGGTTTCGGCTTTGTGGAAATGAGCTCGGACACTGAAGCGCAGGCAGCGATTGCCGCACTCAATGGTCAGCAGCATGGCGGCCGGGCGTTGACGGTCAATGAAGCCAAGCCTCGCGAAGAACGTCCCCGCGGCAACTTTGGTGGCGGTGGTGGCGGTGGCGGCGGTCGTGGCCGTTATTGATCGCTCCTGTTGATATTCACAGAGGAGGCCACGGGAAAGTGGCCTCCTCTGCTTTTAGTAATGCCTTGAGTTTTCTGTAGCGACTTGAGGCTCGGCCAGTTTTCGGATGGATCATGGCGTCATTCAAGATCATCCAGGGGGGGATGGGGGTAGCAGTATCGGGCTGGCCCCTGGCGCGGGCAGTGTCGCGCCGCGGACAACTCGGTGTTGTTTCGGGAACAGGCATTGCGGTGGTGCTGGCACGGCGTCTGCAAGAAGGCGACACCGGTGGGCACATTCGCCGAGCGCTATCGCATTTTCCAATTCCTGACATGGCGCAGCGTGTGCTCGATCGCTACTTTATCTCGGGTGGCCGAGCGCCGGACGAACCCTACAAGCTCAGTCCGCTGCCACAGGTGAATTTTCCGGCGCCGCTGCTGGAATTGACCGTGCTGGCGAATTACGTCGAAGTGTATCTGGCCAAGGAAGGGCACGAGGGGGTCGTCGGGATCAATTTTCTGGAAAAGGTGCAGACGCCGACATTGCCTTCGATTTTCGGCGCCATGCTGGCGGGGGTTGATTACGTGCTGATGGGGGCAGGTATTCCGCGGTACATTCCCGGCGTGCTGGACGCCTTTGCGCAGGGCCATGCCGCCGAACTCAAGATGGATGTGGAAAGCGCCCAGGCAGGCGAGCAGTGTGCGGCTCATTTTGATCCAGTATCGTTCTGCAACGGCGCCGTGCCGCCGCTCAAGCGACCGCAGTTTCTGGCGATTATTTCATCGGCGACGCTGGCGATGACGCTGGCGCGGAAATCCAACGGCAAGGTGGATGGGTTCATCATCGAAACGGCGCTGGCCGGCGGGCATAACGCGCCGCCGCGCGGGCCGCTGCAGCTCAACGTCCGTGGCGAGCCGCTGTATGGCGAGCGCGATGATGCCGACCTGGAGAAGATACGTCCGCTGGGCCTCCCGTTCTGGATGGCCGGCGGTTTTGCCACGCCCGAAAAACTTGCCGATGCACTGGCCTCCGGGGCCAGTGGGATACAGGTGGGGACGGCGTTCGCGGTCAGTAACGAATCCGGCCTGGATCCGGAACTCAAGAAACGCATGCTCGCAATGAGCCGCGCTCAGCGCTCGGACGTATTCACCGATCCGCTGGCCTCGCCGACCGGTTTTCCGTTCAAAGTTCTGCAGATGGAAGGTTCACTGTCCGATGCCGCGGCCTACGAGGCGCGAACACGCATCTGCGATATCGGGTATTTGCGGAAGACCTATCGCAAGGACGACGGCACGCTCGGCTACCGTTGCTCGGCTGAGCCCGTCAAGGATTACCTGGCCAAGGGGGGGGCGCTGGCCGACACCGTGGGACGCAAGTGCCTGTGCAACGCGCTGTTTGCCAACATCGGCCTGGCGCAGGTGCAGTCTGAGGGCCAGCTGGAAGGCGCCCTGATCACAGCGGGAGATGATGTGGCGAATGTCGCGCGCTATCTGCCGGCGGGCAAAGAGACCTATTCCGCGGACGATGTGCTCGATTACCTGTTGAGCACTCAGGGGCAGTCGAGCTCCGAGTTGAAGCACGTTGCAGATCCTGTGATTGGCTGACGATCCTGTTCACATGCTTGTACTTTTGTTGACGATGCCCGCCCGGCCCGCGTAGTCTGCTGCATCCATTTCGCTGCTTTTTTGCGGAGTATCCATGACTGCCAGACCGGGCTCCAAGATCGTTGATAAACTCTATGCCAGTGCGCGCGATGCGTATGCGTCCAACGGCGTGAATTCAGACAAGGCCATTTCCGCGGCGTTGAAGATTCCGCTTTCGCTGCACTGCTGGCAGGCCGACGATGTCGTGGGTTTCGAGAAGAAACCCGCGGGCCTCGATGGCGGCGGCATCATGGCCACGGGCAACTATCCCGGCCGGGCGCGCACCCCCGATGAAGCGCGGGCCGATTACGAGCAGGTCCTGCAACTTGTCCCTGGCACGCTGCGTTTGAACATTCATGCGATGTATGCCGAAACCGGCGGCCAGGTAGTCGATCGCGATGCGCTGGAGCCGAAGCATTTCAACAACTGGATGGACTGGGCCCAGCGCCGGCGGATTCATCTCGACTTCAATCCCTCATTTTTCGCCCATCCGAAGGCCGACGGCGGTTACACGCTCTCGCATGCCGATCCGGCGATTCGCCGCTTCTGGATTCGCCATGCCATTGCGTCGCGCAAGATTGCCGAGGCGATGGCGCGCCATCAGGGCGGGCCGTGCTTTGTAAATCACTGGGTTCCGGACGGCGGCAAAGATTTCCCGGCCGACCGCTGGACGCATCGCAAACTGCTTGCGGATTCTCTGGATCAGGCGATCGTGCGCGAAAAGAGCGTCAATAAGAAGCAGTGCATCGATTTCGTGGAGAGCAAACTTTTCGGACTCGGCAGCGAAGAGTACGTTGTCGGCTCATCTGAATTTTACAGCAGCTATGCGCTCTCCCGCGGGATCGGCCTGACAATGGACATGGGACATTATCATCCCACGGAAACGATTCACGACAAGATTTCCAGTTTTCTACAGTTCCACGGGCAATTGCTGCTGCACGTCAGCCGGCCGATTCGGTGGGATTCCGATCATGTCGTGATTTTCAATGACGATCTGCGGAATGTGTTTCTCGAGATTCAGCGCGGCGGGGCGTGGGATCGCGTCATCCTGGCGACCGATTATTTCGATGCCAGTATCAACCGCATCGCCGCGTACGTCATCGGGTTGCGCGCTACGCGCAAGGCGATTCTTTACGCCCTGCTTGATCCGACGGCGGAACTGCAGCGACTGGAGGCGGCGGGGGACAATGCCGGACGCCTGGCCCTCATGGATGAAGCGAAGACGCTGCCCTTCGGTGCGGTCTGGGATGCGCTTTGCGTCAAAGCGGGCATGCCTTTGGATCGCACGTGGATGGCACAGGTGAGGAAGTACGAATCAGACGTTCTGGCTAAACGTCGATAACGGATTTCAAAGTCCGTGCCTGGCGCGCATCTCGAGGCAGTCTTCTGCGCCGAGCTCGAACTGCCGGCACACTTCGGGGCGATGCTCATAGTGGCTGCATTGTTTCGCGGCGTTCAACCACACGCACGGCCCGCCGCCGGCCTCGCCGATTTCAGCTTCCGCTTCCACTTCGGCCGCCAGGGCCAAAGGCAGAGCGCCCAGTTCAGTGTCCATGAACGGCGGTACGCGTTGCAGGTGGCAGCAGATGCCGCAATTGGAACAACTCAGTATCGGTAGCTTCGTCAATTCACACTCCGAGATACTGCGGCCCGTAAATTCCCAATCGTGGCGCGGTGGCGAGGAGATTCTGCACTCACCATGTTTCGTTCGACTGTATGAGTCTATCGTGCGAAATCAGAAAAGGCACCGCGTTTTGTCGCCAGGTCCATAAAAGTGGTCGCAAATTCGAGAACCAATAGCCCGACCCGTCAATTCATGCTTACGAAGGCCGTTGCGGCTAGTGATTTTCGTAGACGATTTCTGTACACTCCGTATTCTGGCTTGAATTGAAGCATGTTTTAAGGATTACCCCTATATGTCAGACGCCTCCGTTGAAGTGCTCGTTATCGGTGGCGGTCCGGCAGGCATCGGCGCCGCCGTCGCGGCCGCCAGAATGGGCCGCCGTGTCGCGCTTATCGAACGCCATCCCATTCTCGGTGGAATGGGCACGGCAGCGCTGGTGAACAATTTTTGCAATGCACACAAAGTTCCTTCCCGCCGCCTGATCATTGGCGGAATATTTGCAGAACTCCGGCAGCGACTCATCGACCGCAAGGCCATCTACGGAACGCAACTGGATCCCGCGTTCTGGATGGAAGCGTACAATCCGGACGTGTTTCTCGAGCAGGTAACCACCATGTGCCGCGAGGCCGGCGTGCAAACGCTCCTTGGCCGATCCATTCGTAAGATGTCGTTCAACTCTTCGACGCATGCCGACCTCGACGATGGTTCATCCATTAACGCCCAAACGGTTGTGGACGCGACGGGAGACGCGACGGCGGCATTTGTGGCGGGTGTTCCGTTCAACTTCGGCCGGCCGGGCGATCACGCCGTGATGCCGCTGACATATTGCTATTCGATCGGTCCGATCGATCTGGAGAAGGTGCGCCGCGAAATGCCGTTTGCCATCCGACGCGATGCGGTCACCGGTGAAGAGCACGTATTCATCGAGGAGCATACGCAGGTCAATGCGTGGGTGAAACTGGCGCGCGAGCGAGGGGAACTCACGATACCGCGCAAGCACATCGTGTCGATCACGAGCATTCCCGGGAACACCTCCACCGCAACTGTCAATTTCGGCCGGGTCTTCTGCGACGATCCCACCGATCCCGCCAAACTTGCCGTCGCGGAAGCCCAGGGCAAACAGCAGGTGGAAGAAGGCATCCGTTTCTACCGCAAGTATCTGCCGGGATTTGAGAACGTGGGACTGGTGCAGTTGGCGCGGCAGATCGGCGTCCGCGAAACGCGCCAGATTCAGGGGCTCTATACGCTCACTGCCGATGATGTCGTTTCCGGGCGGCAATTCGACGATGTGATCGCCCAATGCTGCTACGGCATCGACATTCACGAGCCGGGCACGGATGGCACGGTCATCAAATGGGTCCAGGGCGAGGACCACTATGACATTCCGTGGCGTTGCCTGGTTCCCTCCGCGGGGCCGTCGAATCTGATTGTTGCGGGCCGCTGCATCTCGGCCACGCATGAAGCGATGAGTTCGTTCCGCGTGAGTCCGTCGGTGATGGCGATCGGTGAAGCGGCGGGTGTCACCGCGGCCCTGGCTGCGGCGGGTGCCACGCCCATCGCGAAAGTTCCTATTACGGATATTCAGAATCGACTTACCGCGACGGGCGGAATTCTGAAGTGATGGCGGGTTATTCCCCCGCGACCGCCACGACCAGCGCCGAGCAATCCTGCAGACGCTCGCCCAATCCCGCGGGTTCGATTCGGCAGGATTTGGCATTGGATGCCAGGCATTCCGCGGCAAATCGCGCGCGAATTTTTTCAATCCAACTCATCCCCAGGTAACGTGCCAGGCTTCCCAGCAGGATCACATCCGGCGAGAGCATGTCGCCGAGCATGGCACACGCGTCGCCCACGCCGCGGGCGTTCAGATCGATGATCTCCTGTGCATCGCGATCGCCGCTTTGGGCCAGTCCGGAGACTTCTTCGGAAGTGGGGGGGCGATCCTTCCATCGCTGGGGGAAGCGCCACGCGGCCAGTCGTCCCAGGCTGCCGCCGGCGCAAAATCCTTCGAAGCAGCCGGGCTTGCCGTAGGCGTCTGGGCCCTCTTCCCGGTAGCGTACGTGCCCGATTTCCACGCTTTGGCCGCGGCTTCCGTAATAGACTTTGCCATCGCAGACGAAGCCCATGCCAAATCCTGTGCCACAGGTCAGATAGACGACGCGCCGCGAACCCCTCCCTGCGCCCCACCAGGTCTCCGCCAGGGCGCAGGCGCCGCCATCGTGGGCGATGAACATCGGCATTTCCAAACGGCGCGACAACTGGTCCCGCAGCGGGATCGCATCCCACCCGGGAAGATTCGGCGGCGAATAGATGATCCCCTTTTCCGCGTCGAGCGGCCCGCCGATCGACACGCCGCCACGGACCGGCTTTGTGCCGGCTTTGGCGATCAGGTCTAACGTATGCCGGCATAGATCATCGATCATCGGCCCGGGCCCGCGTTGAGCATCAGATCGCCATTCCGTGCGCGACAGTACCTTACCTTCGGCATTGCCGATCAGTGCCGCGCACTTCGTGCCGCCAACGTCCAATCCTAAGTAATGTCGATCGCTATCCATGTGTACCCGTGTTTTCCAATGCTGCGGTTTGGCTGCTCACAGGACGCTGATCTTACGACGGATGCGATCTTTGCGGCAAGCAAGCTGTAATCGTCACAGGGCGAGGAAGGCGCTTTCGGCACTTCCTGATCACCACATGGGAGCGGGGCGCACCGGTCGGGTTTCGACGTCGCGCTTGCGCCGATCCGCCAGGAGCGCATGATTGAACCACGCCAAGCCATCGGTCATCGCCTGGAAGTAGCGGAGCAGCACCCCTGGCAGCCGCGGCGTGAGCGCCAGTGCCGCCGGGAGTTCCACGTACCAGTAGATCTGCTTGAGTTTCAGGTATTCGGCCACCGGTGAGTCGGCGTGCGACTGCCAGGGTTTTGGGAGTCGCTTGAGACGTTCGCCCTGCAGCGGTCCGAGGAGTTTTTGCGTCTTTGGGTTCTCGATCAGTTTCAGGAATTTTCCGGGTGTCGCGGCGATGGCTGCACGAATCGCCTGGAGTTCCTCGGGACCCGGCATGTAAACACCGCCCGCGATGCCTACGTATTTGTGGGATACCTCAAAGTAGAACCCGGCGCCGCCGTGGCGGGGGAGTATCTTGTGGGCGAAGGTGGCGCCTATGTGCGTCTTGTAAGGAGTTTTGTCCTTGGAAAAACGAGTATCGCGATAAACTCGGTAGATGAGCTTGGCCGGTTCCTCGGCCACATGTTCGGTCGCAAAGCTCCGAAGACGCTCATTGAGCAGCGTGACCAGCTCGATCATCGGCGTACGGACGTGCGACTCGAATAGCTCTTTGCGCGGAGCAAACCAGTCGCGGCTGTTGTTACGCTCCAACTCGCGGAAGAACGTCGGCATCTGCCGGGGAAATCCACCAAAACGGCTTTTCATAGTTGCCTGATTGTATCCATTGACGAACCCTGCGGCACGCGTGATCGTGCCGCAATGAAGGTGTCCAATTTATGATGCAAGTGGTTACCAATGCTCGATTGGCGGCATTGTCTGAATGAACCCGCACAGGACTATCTGAAAGGAGCCACAATGCGCTGCGGCATGATCTTGATAATGGCGGCATGGGCAATCGCAGGTCCGGCAACCGCGGACACGCCGGCAACGCCGACGGGCGCCGTGTTGCCCTATACGATCGTTGATACCGGCCAGACGAAGTGCTATGACAATCGCCACGAAATCGCTCCGCCGAAACCGGGCTTACCCTTCTACGGTCAAGACGCCCAGTTTCCACATCACCCCTCCAGCTACACACTGCCCGACAATGGCCTGACCGTCTACGACAACAACACAGGTCTGACGTGGCAACGCACTGCGGACACGAATGGCGACGGACAGCTCGGCTCCGCAGACAAGTTGACCTGGACCCAGGCCCAGGCTCAGCCCGCCAAACTCAACGCCGCCAAGTTCGCAGGATTCAGCGATTGGCGGTTGCCGACGATCAAGGAACTCTATTCGCTGATCCAGTTCAGCGGCGTCGACGTGAGCGGCCCCAACGCCGCGGACACTTCGCGTTTGACGCCCTTCATCGATACGAAGTTCTTCAAGTTCGCCTATGGTGATGCTCGTGCCGGCGAACGCACCATTGATTCGCAGTGGGCCACCAGCACCGGCTATGTGGGGCATCGGGACCAGATGTTTGGCGTCAATTTTGCCGACGGCCGCATCAAGGGTTACGGCACGATCATGCCCGGCAGGGGAGAAAAAACGTTCTACGTGCTATGCGTCCGCGGCAACACCAGCTACGGCAAGAATGATTTCCACGATAACAATGACGGCACCATCACCGACCGCGCCACGGGCTTGATGTGGTCCAAAGCCGACAGCGGCAAAGGCATGAACTGGCAGGAGGCGCTGGCCTGGGCGCAGAAGAAAAATGCCGAGAAATATCTGGGCCATGCCGACTGGCGCGTGCCGAACATCAAGGAACTGCAAAGTATTCTGGATTACACGCGCTCGCCGGACAAGACGAAATCCGCTGCGATCGATCCGCTGTTCAATTGCACCGCAATCACCAATGAAGCAGGTCAGGCCGATTTTCCGTATTACTGGTCCTCAACGACGCATGCCGGATTCACCGGCGGCGGGGCGGCGTCATACATGGCTTTCGGCCGAGCGTCAGGTTGGATGTCACCGCGGCCCGCCGGTAGCGGTTTTCCAGATCCTCGCCCGCCTTCAGGCCCAATGGGTCCGGGCCCGAGTGGCCCCGGAATGGACGGACCGCCCGAAGAAGGCCCTCCGAACCCAGGCAGAACATCCTCCACACGGCAAGCGGGCTCTAGTGATTACCACTTTGTCGACGTCCACGGCGCCGGCGCCCAGCGCAGCGATCCCAAGACCGGTGATGCCGCCGACTTCCCGCACGGCCGCGGCCCGCAGGGCGATGTGATTCGGATTCTCAACTATGTGCGGTTAGTGCGCAATGTTTCGCCCTGAGCGAAGCAGGGAAAGAAGCAGCAGGATGGCAGTTGGAGACAACGTGACGAGTGGATAGAAGAATATCGGGGCGACCGCCGATGGACATTTCCTAACGAGATCTCAGGGCAGTTGATATATCTGCGAGCATTCTCACAACCCATCTATTTTACAGGAGATATGATCGCAGTGTTAGGCGCCGCGCCGGCGTCCAATCGCTGACTGACCGGTATATCTTCTGCTGGTTCCCCTTACCGGCTCAGTATGCTGTTGTTGAGAAACACCTCTGTTCCATTTGAAAAAATGGAACGCCGTCTTTCTGCTATCCGGGATTAATCGCCCCGTAACGATCCTACCGCCGCCTCTACACGTTGGCAGTAAACCTTGAGCGAAAACCGCGTCGATTTTTCCACCGCCGCTCTGGACATCTCTGCCAGAAGCTTCCGATCCCCGGCCAAACGCCCGATCGCCCTCGCCAATTCCCTGGAATCGCATGCCGGCACGATCAGTCCATCCAACCCATCCGTCACCACCTCCCCGCAGTTCGGTGTCGTGATTACCGGCATGGCCCGCGCCATCGCCTCCAATTGCGTCATCGCAAACCCGTCCGATAGCGTCGGCAATACAAACACATCGCCCTCCCGGTACAACTCCGCTGTCTGGTTCCGCGTCACGCGTCCGAGAAACTGCATGTTGGCCGGCGCTGTCGCCACGGCCTCCGGCGAAATCCCCACCGGTCCTGCGATCACGAACTTCACATTCTCATCCTTCAATTCCCTGGCCGCCTCGATCAAATACTGGATCCCCTTCCGCAAAATGACGCTCCCAATCCACAGAACCGTCAGAGCCCGATCGGGATTGTGCTTGATCGTCGCCTCTTCCCCCTGCGCCTCGAACGCTTGCGGCACCACGATGATCTTCCCATCCTTCACCCCCTGTTTCACCAGCGCCTGACGCGTCCACTGCGAATTGACCAGCACCAGCGACGCCTCCTCCCACTCGGCAGACAGTCTCTGATAGTATGCATCCGGAATCCTCCCCGGAACCTTCTGCCACCCGGCCCATTTCCGCGACTCGGCGACAACGATCTCCTCCTCCACCCGCCCCGGGTCGATCTGGTCCACGATCGTCACGTGTCCCCGCTCCTTGAACATCCGGATCGTCTCCAGGCACCCCGTATCGAATCCGAAAAAGACATCGCGCATCGGATCGAGTTGCTTTCGCTCCAGCGATCGATTTACCAACCCCGCGAATTCCTCTCCGATCTTCTTGTGCTCCAGAAATTCCTCCTCCGTGCTCCCCGCACTCGCGTGTCTCCTCGTCAGAGAATGCCAGTTGAACGCCACCACTTTGCTCGAAGGCAAGTCTGCATGATGCCGCCCCGCAAAAGCCCGCAATGCCTTGGGCCCTCGTTTCAGCAGCGAAGCCCCCCACCTGCACCACAATTCCGTATAAAAAACCTCCAGCCGACCATGCAACTGAAACGCCCGCGGCACCGCATAGTGCTGCCGCGCCCCGATCTGCGACACGATCCAGTTATATCCAGACTTTTCACTCATCACTCATTTCCCAAGGCGACCTCTTGTAGGGCTCGCTTCAGCGGACTCTACATTTGGCAGGATATTCATCTGTACTCTAACCCTCCCGTCTCAACATCGCCATCAAGCTCACCCCGCGCGAATATCCAGGCGCATTGGGTTTATTCAGCCGGTTCACCAACTTCTTCGCCTCCCTGGAAAATTTCTTCTCCAGCAACTATCTCGGCGGTACTCAGACGACGCGGTTTCTGTTTGGCGCGAGGGAAGCACCGTCTCAGATCGGACCTGTCGCCCAAACTCGACGTTCGCCGAGGCACGCGGGTTATCAGATAGCTCATTTCAAGGATAGCTACTATTGGCAACGCACCATCGCCGCCAAAGACTTATGAGGGATCAACGGACAGAAAAACCGTCAAGATCCCAATAAACACGGCAGCCTCGTCGGCTGCCGTGATGGGTGATTCAGCATCACCCGGGCTCGTGTTTCCTGCGAGCCCCGGTCAGGAAGGGGACTCGGCAGGAAATGTACATCGGGGCGAGAGGATTCGAACCTCCGACTTCCTGGTCCCAAACCAGGCGCTCTAACCAGGCTGAGCTACGCCCCGTACAATCCACCCCATCCCCGCGAACGAACCACTATATCAGACGCCCGAGTCTGTGCGAAGCGGTGCGGCGAGACCGTGATGGCGCCACTTCAAAAAGCTACCGCCCACCGGCCTCTGCTTCCAGACATTTGAGTTCGTCCTGCGCCAACTGCCGCAGTCCCGCATCGTGCATCTTTTCCGCTGCGGTTTTCAGCAGTTCCAGCGCTCGCGGACGGTTCTCCCAATACTTGGCGTAGATGATGCCCAGGACCAGCGTCACCTGCTCGGCCTGTGGCGAACTGCCGTGAACGCGCAAAAAATCCTCGTACGCGCCGGCCGCTTCTACGTACTGCCCGTCGGACATGAGCTGATTCGCCACATCCAATTGCCCCTGCATCGGCAGGACCTGGTAGGGATCGATGTTCCGCAATTCGAGGTATTTCGCGACGGCCTTGCCAAGCTCGTGGCCCTGCAAAAGCGTTTCGATTTCGGCCCGCAGCGCCCCAACCCGCGGATCTTCCGGCTTGGCCGGTGCGTTGGTTCCGCCCAGCACGCGTCCGCCGGCTCCGAAAGGGTTGTATCCGCCAGCCACGATCGATTCGTATTCGCGCCTGCGCCGCCAGCGGTTGATCATCGCCAGCAGATCATATTGATCGCGCTGCACCAGGCCGGTCAGCAGCAGCAGGAGCCCCAGCACAAAGCCCGTGGCCGTGCCGGAAAGATGGGCGGCATGCGCGACATTGGATCCGCCCAGCAGCGGTTCGACGATGTCCTGCCCCACCTTGAACAAGATGAAATACATCGACGGTATTTCCCACACGTCGACGTAAACAATGAACCAGATCAGCATGCGCACATGCGTGCGGGGCAGCAGAATGAAGAACATGCCCGTCACCGCGGAGATCGAACCGCTGGCGCCCAGCGTCGGCACGTTTGATGTGAGCACCTGCCCACATCCCGCGAGAATTCCACCGGTCAGGTAAAAGACCAGGTACCCGGCGTGACCGAGTTTTTCATTGAGGTTGTTCCCGAAGACATACAGGAACAGCATGTTGAAGCCAATGTGCGCCAGACTTGCGTGCAGGAATTGGTAGGTGATGAATTGCTGCAATTGCGGGTGCAGCGGATAGAGCATGAATTTTTCCCAGCCCGGCGCCAGGCCGCCCGACGTCTGGTGGCTGCCGAGGTAAATGACCACATTCGCCGTGATCAGCAGCGCGTTCATCCACGGAAATTGCCGCCGCGGGCGATCGGTGCCTATGGGGATGGGTATCATGCGTTCACTGCTCTGTGGGCCACTTCATCAGCCCGGTCATTATTGGCAAAGGCTTGGATTGGTCAAACCACACAGGCCCGATAACCGGAGCCGGGCTCGCCGCGTATTGCATTTCCCCCGCTATTCACTACACTTCATGATCCAATTTTCACTGGGTCCGCGTGTTGGTGGACTCACCGGTTTTCTTGTTCAAAAGCGAGGATTCACGTGTCCCATATCCGCAGTTCCCACCTGTTCACCAGCGAATCCGTTTCCATGGGCCACCCGGACAAGGTGGCCGATCAAATTTCCGATGCCGTTCTCGATTCGCTGTTGGCAGTCGATCCTTACGCGCGGGTCGCCTGCGAGACGCTGGTCACGACGGGCCTCGTGGTTCTGGCCGGCGAAATCACCGTGCACAATCAGAAGGCCATCGACGCGCTCAACAATGCCGAGAACACCGCCCGCAAGACGATCCAGCAGATTGGCTATGACGATCCGACGACGGGTTTTGACTTCCGCTCCTGTGCTGTGCTGCGTGCGTTGCACTCGCAATCGGCGGACATCTCCCGCGGCGTCACCGCCACCAAAAACAAGGACCAGGGCGCTGGCGATCAGGGCATCATGTTCGGCTTCGCCTGCGATGAAACCAAGGCGTTCATGCCCCTGCCGATCCACCTTTCGCACCGCCTGGTTGAAAAGCAGGCCGCGCTTCGGCAGTCGGGCAAGCTCAAGTGGCTGCGGCCGGACGCCAAGTCGCAGGTCACCGTCGAATATGAAAATGAACGTCCCGCCCGCATTCACACCGTCGTGCTCTCCACGCAGCACACGGAAGAAGCGGTCGACAAGAAGAAGGATTGCTTCTCCGAAGCCTGCAAGAAGCAGGTGATCGAGCAAATCATCAAGCCGGTGATCATGGCCGAGCGCCCGGACCTGTGGAACAAGGACATCGTCTACCACGTGAATCCGACCGGAAAATTCCTCATCGGCGGGCCCCACGGCGATTCCGGCCTGACCGGCCGCAAGATCATCGTCGACACCTACGGCGGCCGCGGCTGCCATGGCGGCGGCGCGTTCTCCGGCAAGGATCCCTCCAAGGTCGACCGCTCCGCATCCTACATGGCACGCTACGTCGCCAAGAACATCGTCGCCTCCGGCGTGGCCACGGCTTGCGAAGTGCAGCTCGGCTATGCCATCGGCGTGGCGGAGCCGGTGTCAGTCCTCATCGATACCGAAGGCACCAGCATCGTCTGCGAGGAACTGCTTTCCGAGATCGTTCGCGAACTCTTCGATCTCCGCCCACGGGCTATCGTCGATTCGCTCAAGCTTCTGCGGCCGATCTATCAGGAAACGGCCCGCCACGGCCACTTCGGCCGCGAGCTTCCCGCTTTCACCTGGGAACGCACCGACAAGGCCGCCAAGATCCGCAAGCTCGCCGGTGGCAAGAAAAATACTTGCTACGACATTCCGTTCTGATCGGTAAGCGACTATCCATAAACCCAGAGCGGCCCTCTTCCCCGGAGGGCCGCTTCATTTTTGCGTGGCGGCTGCCGAAAATGTGAGAAGGACCTTTCGTGCCTGTTTCGCCGTTTCCTGGTCTTTGCCGTTGTCTGCAATGCTCTCCAAAGCGGTCCGCACGTCCGCCGGCAGCGTTTCGAATTTCGCACACCATGCGATCGCGCCGCGTTTGAGTTCTGTGCGGCCGGTTGTCAGTGCGGCCACGATGGTCTTCACAAATGGCTCCGGCTTGATTCGCTGTGCCCATGCGGTGCCCATCAATCGACCGACAACGATTTGCGTGTGGCCATTCCGGCTTGCGCCCAGTGTCTCGATCGCCTTTGCCACGGCCTTCTGGTCAATGTCCTTCTTAATATTCTCCAGATTCGCCAGGGCTTCCGCGTAAGGCATGACCTCCTTGATACACGCGGTCATAGATCGCTCATCCGCTTCGGTTTCTATGACCATGCTGAAATTAATAGGCAGTGATTCTCCCCGTCCTTTTTGCAGAAACAACAGCACCCGATCATCCTTCTTGAATCGCACTTTCTTCTTATCTTTGGAAATTCTCAGGCTGATATCGCTGACCACTACCTGCTTCCCTGCCTCGCCCTTCAGTATCTCGCGTACGTTGACGGTGGCGCGATCCTTTTCCGCGTCCGATTCAGCAATAGTCCCGATAACCACGGTATCCGCCTGAACCAACTGCGATTCGAGCGTCTTCTCCGGCAGGTAAAACAAAGCGCCAGCTGGCGACGCCAACATCATCAGCGGCAGCATTACTAACGCGAATCCCATTGCCTTGCGCATAGCTACACCCTCAATGCATGCTGTTACCAGCGTTCCCGACGCATCGTAACCGCTTGCTCGGCAGTCATTCTACTCATGAAAGGCCGCGCCATTTTTGCCGACTCGCATTTCTCCTCTTGAAACTTGGCCCCTGAACCGTGAAACTTTCCCTACATCCTGCGTGAATTCGCTCGCCACACCGTTCCTTAGATCGAGGCGTCATGTTCTCTTCTCCCAAAAAGCCCGGTCGCGACATCGCCCAGCGTCTCGTTTCCGGCCACGTCGCTCTGCAGGCCTATTGGGCGCTCAAACATGCCGGCGTGCTTGACGTCATGCTCGAAGAAGAAGTGGCGGCCGAGGGCCTGGACCCCCGCGCCTATGCCGATCGCACGCGCCTGGCGCCGGAGATTCTCGATGCCCTGATCAACTACGCCGCGCGGGCCGGACTTCTCTCAATCAAAGACGGCCGAGCGTTTCTCACCGCCGATGGCCGCGCACTGATGGAAGAGAATGGCGTGCTCGAAATGGTCCGCGCCTATTCCGGCGTGTTGGACGTTCTCGAACATCTGCTCGTGCGGCTCAAGACGCTTCATCCCGGAAACTCCCGCCGGTTTGAAGCTGCTGTTGAAGCTCAAAGCCAGCGCTGGCTGCCCGAAGTCTATCCCGCCATCGAAGAACTGATCGTCAAGCACCGCTTTACGCATCTGCTCGACATCGACTGCGGCTCAGGCGATCTGCTCATCCGCATGGCCAAGGCCTCCAATCAGATTGTGGGCGTGGGTGTCGGCTCCGACGGCCCGCTCGTCCGCAAGGCCAACGCCGCCATCACCACGCAGGGGCTCGAAAAACGTTTCATTGCCGTCACCGCGAATAGTCTGGATGCCCTTACCGAAACCAAGCAGGTGTTCGATCGCGTGGGCATTTCGCAACAGCTCTGGCGGGAAATTGACTGCATCCTGGCCGCCAATTTTCTCGGCGAGGCGACGAGCCTCAATCGTGATCTCGTGATCAAGACGCTCGCAGGCGTTGCCCGTAATTTCCCGCATGCCCACCTCTTGCTGGCCGAGCCCACCATCGGCCCCAAGTTCGACAAGAACTACTATGCCTCCGAGTTGGCACTTGTGCTGCAATTGACACGCCAATCTCTTTGGACCGCCGACATCTGGCGGAACACCATCACCCTGGCCGGTCTGAAAGTCGTGGCCGAGACCTCCCTGGCCACCGACGGCCTGACGCTCTTCCTCTGCACCACTCCATGAGTTAGTGGTCAGTGGCCAGTTGTCAGAAATGCGAAAAGCCCGTCCAACAGGCAGTCCTCCTCAACTGACCACTGGCCACTGACCACTCACAACTCCCCCATCTCGCCAAGTCGCCCTGGCCGGTTTAGAATAGGGTGCTCGGAGTTCCCGGACCAAACGCAGAAGGAAGATGTAATGAGCCAATACCAGAGCCCGTTTCATGCCCAGGCCACTCTCGATACGCCGCTGGGCAAAAAGACCATCTACCGTCTCGACGCACTCAAAGCCGCCGGCCCCATCGACAAACTGCCCTATTCCATCAAGGTGCTTCTGGAATCCTGTCTGCGAAATCTCGACGGCTTCATCGTGACCGAAGAGGCCGTCCGGGCGCTCGCCAATTACAACGCCAAGAACGTCGGCGAAGTCGAAATACCCTTCATGCCCGGCCGCGTCGTCCTGCAGGATTTCACCGGCGTGCCGTGCGTCGTTGACCTGGCCGCAATGCGTGCGGCGATGGTTCGCATGGGTGGCGATCCGAAGAAGGTCAATCCACTCGTCCCGTGCGACTTGGTGATCGACCACTCGGTTCAGGTCGACGCCTTCGCTTCCGGCGCGGCCCTCACCATCAATGCCCAGCATGAATTCGAACGCAACACCGAACGCTATCAGTTTCTCAAATGGGGCCAGCAGGCCTTGGCCAACTTCCGCGTCGTTCCTCCGGCCACCGGCATCGTGCACCAGGTGAACCTCGAGTACCTCGCCAAGGTCGTCTGGGAAAAAGAGGACACGCTCTTCCCCGATTCGCTCGTCGGCACCGACTCGCACACCACCATGATCAACGGCCTGGGCGTCCTGGGATGGGGCGTCGGCGGCATCGAGGCCGAAGCCGTCATGCTCGGCCAGCCGATCTACATGCTCATTCCCGAAGTCATTGGCTTCAAACTCACCGGTAAACTCGCCGAAGGCGTGACCGCGACCGACCTGGTCCTCGTCATCACCGAGCAACTTCGCAAGGCGGGCGTGGTCGGCAAGTTCGTGGAATTCTTCGGCCCCGGTCTGGCGGACATGCCGCTGGCCAATCGCGCCACCATTGCCAACATGGCGCCGGAATACGGTGCGACTTGCGGATTCTTCCCCGTCGATGAGCAGACGCTCAAGTATCTCCGCCTCACCGGCCGCGATGAAAAACTCGTGCAGACCGTCGAAAAATACTGCAAGGAGCAGGGGCTGTGGCGTAATGACAACTATCCGATTGAATATTCGTCGGTGCATGAACTGGATATGTCCACCGTCGTGCCGTCGGTCGCCGGGCCCAAGCGCCCGCAGGACCGCATTGCCCTCAAGAGCGTGAAATCCTCCTGGAGCAAGGAACTGCCGAAGTTTCTGCAAGGCAATAAGAAGCCCGTGACGACGGCGCCGGCGATCAACAAAATGCAGGCGGAAGGCGGCGAAGGCGGCGCCAGCGGTACGGGCGTGGCCATCACGCCTCACGCGGTCACCGAAGAGCAACTCCTCAAGTCCGTGAAAGTCGTCGATAGCGGCAAAACTTTCGAACTCAAGCACGGCGCGGTGGTCATCGCGGCCATCACCAGTTGCACCAACACCAGCAACCCCGATGTGATGGTGGCTGCCGGCCTCGTCGCCAAAAAGGCGGCGGACCTGGGCCTGACGCGCAAGCCGTGGGTCAAGACGTCGCTGGCCCCCGGCTCGAAAGTCGTCACCGATTACCTCGACAAGGCCGGCCTCACTTCTTCGCTCAACGCGCTCGGCTTCGACCTCGTCGGCTACGGCTGCACCACCTGCATCGGCAACTCCGGCCCGCTTCCCGAAGCCATCGACAAGGCGATCAATGAAAACGAAATGGTCGTCGCATCCGTGCTCTCCGGCAATCGCAATTTCGAAGGCCGCGTGCATCAGTCCGTCAAGGCCAACTACCTCGCCTCGCCGCCGCTGGTTGTCGCCTACGCCATCGCGGGGAACGTCAATATTGACATCACCACCGAGTCGCTCGGCATCGCCACGAAGGGTTCCAAAGCGGGCCAGCCGGTTTTCCTGAAGGACATCTGGCCGAGCCAGGCGGAGATCGCCGAGACCGTCGCCAAGTGCGTGACCACCGGCCAGTTCAACACGCAGTACGGCGATGTGTTTGCGGGCTCAACCGAATGGCAGGCCATCGGCACCACCAAGGGCGACCTCTACCAGTGGGACGCCAAGAGCACCTACATTCAGGAGCCGCCGTTCTTCGAGAATCTCGCCCCCAAGCCGGGAACCATTCAGCCGATCAAGAACGCGCGCGTGCTGGGCAAATTTGCCGATTCCGTCACCACCGATCACATCTCACCCGCCGGCAACATCAAGAAGGATTCACCCGCCGGCAAGTTTCTCATCGACAATGGCGTACCCGTCTCGCTGTTCAACAGTTACGGCGCTCGCCGCGGCAACGACCGCATCATGACCCGCGGCACGTTCGCCAATATCCGTGTGAAGAACCAGATCGCCCCCGGCACCGAGGGCGGCTTTGCCACCGATTTTACCGATGGCCAGGTGAAGTTCATTTACGATGCCTCGCTCAATTACAAGAAGGCGGGCATCCCGCTGGTCGTGCTCGCCGGCAAGGATTACGGCATGGGCAGCTCGCGCGATTGGGCCGCCAAAGGAACCTTCCTCCTCGGCGTCCGCGTCGTCGTTGCTGAGTCCTTCGAGCGCATTCACCGCTCCAACCTCGTCGGCATGGGCGTGCTGCCCCTGACTTTCAAGGCAGGGCAGAACGCCCAATCGCTCGGCCTCGATGGCACGGAGACCTTCAATGTCGCCGTTGATGACACCGTGAAGGCCCGGCAGGACATTCAGGTCACCGCCACGAAAAAGGATGGCACCAAAGTCCAGTTCACCACCACCTGCCGCATCGATACGCCGGTAGAAGTAGAGTACTACCGCAACGGCGGCATCCTGCAGACTGTGCTGCGGCGGATGGCCAAGGCCTGACAAGCGGTCGGTGGCCAGTTGTCAGGCAGACTGATGAAACAGGAAGCAAAATGTAAGATGGGGCGGACATGCATCGCTGCGTGTCCGCCCCATCCATTTATTGACTCTCGTCACAAACCGCTCGTCTCACGAGAGCATTCCTACTTACCGCCCAGACGAATCTGAAATTGCGTGCCGTGAATGGCAGGTTTGCCGACGGAGAGCAGGTATCGGTCTTCAGCACAGTCGGCAAGGTGATCGGCGCCCGTGACGCCTTTGGCTGCAGTGGCCAGCGCGTAGGCACGTTGAAAATGATCGGAATCCCAACCGTGCAGGAGGATCAGGGCGGCACGGAACTTATCCTCGGACGTGAGACTCAAATCTTGGTTGACCAGAGTCACGACACGTTCGATCCGCTGGTGATCGCGCGCCATCACTGCAATTCTCGCGGCCCAGCGATTCTCCTGGTCGGTACGCGCCATGAAGGTGATTTCCTCCGAAACGCTGGACGGCGAAACAGGAACGGCAGGGCCCAGGGGAATCTGGGCGGCGAGTGCCATCGCAAGAGTCACGAGCAGCACCGCCAGTACAACCCGCGGGAATCTTGGCGCAAGTCGGATCCAGCCGAACCGCCTGAGTGTCCACAGCAGGAAAAGGAACAGAAAAATTGCCAGCGTAACCAGCAGAGAGAGCACAAAGAGCAACAGCGTCAGGCCGCCCATCGCAGGCCAGACCAGTGCGGCGAGGATGCCGAGAATGGCAAGTCCACTCGTCACGATTAGAAGACGGGACATCGCAGTTGCTCCCAGACAAAAATTTAGACCTACGCTTCTTTTTAGGAGTTTGACAGCATAGGCCAAAGGAAGCACCGATTGCATCCATGAGAGTTCATCTGCGGCTGGTAAGAGTCGTGTTTCAACTCTCCCGTCGCATCGGATTATCCAGCGGCTGCGGCCCGCGCGCCCACAGGCCGCGGCGAAACAAAAATGCATCGGCGGCAATCAGTCCAGGCCCAGCGATCAGGATCGCACCGGCCATCGCGATGAGGCACAGATTAAATTCGTACCCTGGATGGATGAGCATGTCCTTTTCGCCCGTGCTGAGCGTGACGAACTTGAAGGTACCGGCAAAGCCGTTGGGGCCGTGGACGGTGGCGATGGCCACAAGCATGGTGATGATCAGCGGGATCGCGCCCAGGCGGGCAACAAACCCCAGAAGCATCGAGACGCCACCGAGCAATTCGCCGTAGGCGGCAATGTAGGCCCAGGCGGCGGGGGAGAGAACGGGCAGGGGATGCGCAGCAAGCCCCTGGGCCAGCATGGTGACCATGGGTTGGCCATCAGGCGTGAACCAGCCGAAAAGTTTTTGGCTGCCGGAATAGATGAAGACCGCGGCCAGCGCCACGCGAATCAGCAGCAATGCCACACTGACAGCAAAGCCGGTATTCCCTTGACGTGCATTGGGTGTGAGCGGGGCGGTCATGTCATCGTCTCCGAATGAATAAGAAACTCACCAGTGAATGGCGTTCATCCACAGCAGGCCGCCGCCGACGAGGCCTAGCGTGCCCAGAATCATCCCCGCAATCGCCAGGCCCTGGCCGGACGACTGCCCCGTGGATTGGTTCACGCCCCGCATGGCGATGAAACCGAAAATGATCGCCAAAAGCGGCGGTACGATGAAGCAGCCGCCCGGGATTCCCACGATGCCCAGCACCAGCGAAGCGACGGCCCACGTGTTCGTGCCGGAAATGGAATCGCCGACGGTTCCCTCCATTGTGAACGGCAATCCGCACCCGAGGCAGTTATTCGCCGAAAGCGCGTTGAGGCGGGAACAGCGCGGGCATTTGATGAATTTTTCGCCCGTCGCTTCGTTGGATACGATCGGCGGCGCCTTATGACCGGCGGCCGCATAGGCGTGAACCGGGTGCGGGTCCTGCTTAATCACCTTGCCGCTGGTCGGGTCGATCAACCGCCCGCGGGAATCCAGGATCGGGATGACGATGGATTCGCCGCACGTCGGGCACGTGCCGGATTGACCGGCCATGGAATCCACCGCCTCAAGTCGCGAGGAGCAATACTGGCAGAGAAATCCGTACCGTCGGCCCATCGGCGCCGGCATGGCAAAACGGAACGATACCGGCGGCGGCGCCGCTTCGGACGAGGTCCCGCCATCCGCTGCCAGGGGATATTCGCCGCCCTCGGTGGGGGGGGCAGGCGTACCCGCAGCCGTTTCTTCGGCGGCAGGCGTATCGTCCGTCACGCCTTTTTGCAGCGCGTCGATCTGCTTTTGATTATCGCTCATGCTCGTGTTTCGCAACCTGTGTTACGTATCGATGTTGACCACGGATGATACCATGATACAACAGTCGCATGGCAGCTAATACTACGCAAGTCTGGACGATCGGTTCGCTTCTCACATGGACGGCCGATTTTTTCACCCGCAAGAACGTCGAAGAGCCGCGGCTCTCCGCCGAATTACTGCTGGCGCACGCCCTGCAGTGTTCGCGGATGTCGCTCTACACCCAGTATGAACGCGTCCCCGCGGAGCAGCAATTGACCGCCTTCCGCGACATGGTCAAGCAGCGCACCAGTCACGTGCCGGTCGCCTATCTGATCGGTAAGGCGTGGTTCTTCTCGCTCGAATTTTCCGTGACGCGCGACGTGCTCATCCCCCGGCCCGACACCGAAACGCTCGTAGAAACAGTGATCTCGCACGTCCGCCAGAAGCCGGGCTGGACCGATTCCGGTGGCCCCGCCGTTCTCGATCTGTGTACCGGCTCCGGCTGCATCGCCATCGCCCTCGCCAAGCATTTGCCCTCGGCAGTCATCACCGCGACCGATCTTTCCGAAAAGGCCCTGGTCGTCGCCCGGCAAAATGCGGAAGCACACAAGGTCGCCGATCGCATCACCTTCTTTCATGGCGATCTTTTCGCGGCACTGGCCCAGCAGTCAGCCCCGACCATGTTCCGCGTGATCGCCTCCAACCCGCCCTACATCCCGACTGCCGACGTCGCAAACCTCCCTCCCCAGGTGCGCGACCACGAACCGCGACAAGCCCTCGACGGCGGCCTCGATGGCATGGACGCCCATCGGCGCATCCTGGAATCCGCCCGAAACTTCCTCCATCCGGAAGGCCTGCTCATCATGGAAATGCAATTTGACCAGGGCCCCGCTCTGACAGGAATTTACGCAGCCGCCGGATATCTCGGAAACCTGCGCACCATCCGCGACGCCGCCAACCACCCCCGCTGTGTTGCCGCGGTCAGGGCGTAAGTCGCCCGATCAGCGTTGCTGGCCCATGAACATGTCGCGGCCTTTGACCAGCGCCGCCATCTTGGCATCGACGATGTTGCGCTTGAGCATCCAGAATCCGCAGTCCGGGTGAACGTATGTGATGCGGTCTTTGCCGACGATCTTCTCGGCGCTATCGATGGCTCGAGCCACCTGGTCGGGCGTCTCCACGATCGTGCTCTTGACGTTGATGACGCCCAGCCCAAGGCCGATCTCCGGACGCAGATCCCTGAAATGCATGAGTTCCTGCTGGCCGCGGAACGCGATTTCCGCAACCACGTGATCGATCTGCAGGGCGTTGATGAAATTGATGAGCTGGCCCCAATGCCCCTTCTGAATCGATTGGCCCCCATAATTGCCGAAGCACAGATGGATGGCGGCTTTTCCGGTCACCGCCCCGAAGATGCGATTAAGCGCCTCGGCCACCCACGGCCCGTCTTCCGGCGAGCCCGTCAGGTTGGCTTCATCGACTTGCACGATGTCCGCATCGATCTGGGCGACTTGCCCTGCCAGGATGTCGCTGATCGCCGTGACGAGCGCCTGCTTGGTCTTGTAATGCTTGTCGAGCAGCGTGCGGGCCAGCATGTAGGGGCTGGTGATGGTGAATTTCAATGGCTTGGTGGTCAGGGCCCGGGCGTTCTGAAAATCCAGCGGAAGATTGAGCGTGCCTTCGCCCAGCTGGCCTTCGACCACCGCCGCGGGGCGCGAGCGGAATTTCATGTATTCCAGTTCGGACCAGCGAATCTCATCCGCCCGGCCGATCGATGCGCGAACATTCTGCAGCGGCTTGATGAAGTAATCGATCATGCCGTTGGTTTCCGGGTGATTGATATCGAATCTCGCCAGTTCCCCATCGGTGACCACGTCGATGCCGGCGAGTTCCTGCGTCTTGAGGACGGTCATCATGGCATCGCGCAACGCCTGGCGCGTCGGGAAGGCCCCCAGCCAGTCGGGAATCGGATAAGAGCCGACAACAGTGGTAAGTATCTGACGGGCCATGTGGACTCCTCAGCAAAACTCAGCGGCGGCGCAGGGCCTTTTCCATCGAACGCTTATCATCGCGTTCCTTGATGGCGGCGCGCTTGTCGTATTGCTTCTTGCCGATGGCGATGCCCAGAAGCACTTTGGCATACCCGCGGCGAAAATAGATCTCCAGCGGAATCAGCGTGGCCCCCTGATCCTTCTGCATGCGGGTGACCAGCCGGCGAATCTCGCGGCGATGCAGCAGCAGCCGGCGCGCCCGCGTCGGATCGTGATTGAGCCGGTTGGCCTCAATGTACTCCTCAATGTGGCAGCCCAGCAGATGCACTTCGTTGTCGCGGATGCGGGCAAAACTCTGATTGAGCTGCACGCGCCCCTGACGCAGCGACTTCACCTCGCTGCCGACGAGCTGAATCCCCGCCTCGATCTTGTCCATGATGTGATAATCAAAATACGCGCGGCGATTCTGCGAACGCGGGGCCATCTTGCCGCCGTCGATCGACGTGCCCTTGTCCTTCGGCTTGGTCTGGTTATTGGACGTTTTATTCATAAGCATCATCAGTATACGTCCAATAGCGGTCCGCGGCACGCAGGTGCTGCGCGTCCGTTTTTGTGCGGCAACGGAGAAGTGCGGGATTTCACTTGACCTCTTCAGAGGGCATTCGATACTGTACTTTGATGCGAAATCTCTCGAATACCAAGGCGATCTTCCAGCAACTCGGCGACACGCCGGGCACGATGGGCGTCAAAAGCATCATCGAAAACCATGATGCCTGGGTGAACAACGCCGCAGTGCAGTTGGAAATCACCGCAGCCATGCGATTGCAATTGGCCCGGCAGCCTCGGGGGGCGCAGGTCGCGGCGCGGATCGAAGCACAGCGCCAGCGTCTGCAATCGCTGGTCACCACTTTGCCGAGGCGCATCTCGACTGCGGTGTAAGGGGCGGGGAAGTTTCAATCGCCATCATTCCAATGGTTATCCGTCGTGCCGTGGCGTGATGGGTTGTGCGCGGGGCGTTACAATGCCGGGGCATTACACAGGGAGGTCGTATGCCCAAATCGTCGATGCTTCATCTGATCCCCACACCCCACTTGCTGCGTTTCACGAAACAGTCGCTGAAACTGCCTCAGCAGTGGAACATTCTGCTCGGTTCGGATCCCGCTGCCCGGCACCTCTATGCTGCCGGACGTTTCGCATCGCAGATCGAACCCCTGACGGGACAAACCTGCCGCATCGCCGTCTCGGGCGGCACCGTCTCGCCTGCCGATGAAATCCGCACGCACGTCGATCCGGCCGTCCCCCACGCGCAGGGATATCGCCTGAGCATTTCGCCCAGCGGCGTCGACATTCGCGCCCGAACCGCCGCGGGAACCTTCTATGCGTTTCAAACGTTGACGCAGATCGTGCGGCAGATCGCGCTCCAGTCGACCAAGCGCCCGCTGTCGCTGCCCTGCGTCGAAATTGCCGATCAGCCTGACTTCGAGCGGCGGGGGGTCTATCATGACTGCGCCCGAGGCAAGGTGCCAAAGGTCGAAACATTGCTGCAATTGATCGACGATCTTGCCGGGCTGAAGATCAACGAGTTTCAGCTGTACATCGAAAACGCGTTCGAATTCCGCCGGCATCCGTCGATGTACGATGACACCGACCCCTTCACTGCCGAAGACATCCTCGTGCTCGACGCCGCCTGCCGCGCGCGACACATCGACTTCGTCCCCTCTCTCACCTCCTTGGGACATTTCGAAAAAATCCTGCGCCGGCCCGCATATCGGCAGTTCGCCGAAGTCGAGCCCGCCGAACTAAAAAAACGCGGCGAGCACACTTGGTGCGATGACCCCTGGACACTCTGCGTCACCGACCCCGGTGCCAAGCAGTTGCTCAAGGAAATGTACGACGAGTTCGTGCCCAATTTTTCGAGCGACCTGTTCAATATCTGCTGCGATGAAAGCTGGGACCTCGGCAAGGGGCGGTCGCTGGAATTGCGTGAGAAGATCGGCCCTGGCCAGATGTACGTCGATTGGATCAATTACTGCAACGATCTTTCAAAGGCGCACGGAAAGCGGATTCAGATGTGGGGCGACATCATTCTCCATCATCCCGAACTGATCCCTCAATTGCCTGAAGATGCCACGCTGCTGGAATGGGGCTACGAGGCCCATCACGAATTTGACCAGCATTGTGCGACCTTTGCCCAGCGCATTCGCGACGGCAGCAGGGGGGGCAGCCAGAAGTTCTATGTTTCGCCTGGCACGAGTTCGTGGCTGACGCTCGCGGGGCGTTCGCGCAATGCCCTGGCCAACATTCACAATGCCGCCGGCGCGGGTCTGAAATACGGCGCGACAGGCCTGCTGGTGACGGATTGGGGTGACAATGGACACCAACAGATGCTCGCCATATCCCTGAATGCCTTTGCCTATGGTGCGGCCGCGGGTTGGCATCTGGCAGCCACGCCAAACCCGTCGGCCGGGAAGCCGGATTGGGATACCGGCCGGGTCCCGCCGCCGCCCAAAGACGCGGATCGCGCCCTGCGACCCTTACTCGAAGCGGTCTCCCTGCAACTCTTCCTCGATCCGACGCGGAAATTTGCCGCACTCGCCCACGATCTCGGCCTCACCTACGAACGCTTCAGTTGGCAGCGGTTCAATGGGGCGATCGACTGGTATCTCTTCCGTGAGAAATGGGATTTCGCCAACTACGTCAATCGCGCCGCGCCCAAAGATCTGCCCAAAGTCATCGCCGCCTGCGAGCGTTTGGCAAAGTCATTTGAAGCGTCAGACCTGTTGCATCCCGATGCAGAAATACTAAAGGCCGAACTGGCATTCACCTGTCGCGAAGTCATTCACACCTGCAAGCGCACCGCATTACGCCAAGGCTGGCTGGCGGCCGACCCCGCGAAGCGAAATCCGGAACACGAAACCTTGCGCTCGAAACCCGCCAAGCCACTGCCCAAAACCTTCCCGGCGGATATGAAGAAACTCGGCACTGATGCCGCCAAGCTCCAGCACGAGTTCAAGCAACTCTGGTTAGCACGCAATCTCCCCAGCCGACTGGCGGATGTCGATGCCGAGTTCAATCGTCTCAAGCAGGAGTATCGGAAATTCGCACCGAAATGACGTCGCGCTGCCGCGTCGCACGCAGCCGCATTGCCGCTGGATTACCCCTGCCAATCCCGCTATGCTCTCCCCTCACTCTGAATTCCGAATTCTGAACTCTGAATTAATCAGGAGCTTCCATGTCCCTCCTCGTCACTGGTTCCATCGGCATCGATTCCGTCTCCACGGCCGCGGGAAAGGCCGATCATGTCATCGGCGGATCCGCGGTTTACTTCTCCTGGGCGGCCGCGGCCTTCACCAAGGTGCGTCTCGTCGCCGTCGTCGGCGAAGATTTTCCGAAGGACTTTGAAGTCGCCTTCGCCAATCCCAACATCGACATCGCCGGCCTCGAACGCCGCAAGGGCTCCAAGACCTTCCGCTGGTCCGGCACCTATGACGCCACGATGAATGAAGCCACCACGCTCTCCGTCGATCTCAATGTGCTCATCGAAGCGCCCCCCAAAGTTCCCGCCGCGTTTGTCGACAGCAAAGTCGTTTTCCTCGCCGCCACCCATCCGAATTTGCAGCTCGATCTCCTCGGCCAGATCAAATCGCCCAAGCTCTCCATTGCCGACACCCGCGACCTCTGGATCAAGCAATACCACGACGAATCCATCGCCGCCTTCAGGCATTTCGACGGCATCGTGCTCAACGACCTCGAAGCCCGTCTGCTCACCGGCAAGGTGAACCTCGTCGAGGCCCTCCAGGATCTCCAAAAACTGGTCAAACCCACCGGCCCGCGGATCGTGCTCCTCAAGAAGGGCGAGCACGGCTGCCTCGCCGCCATCGGCCAGGATGTCTTTGCCTTGCCTGCCTACCCGACGCCTCACGTGGTCGACCCCACCGGCGCCGGCGACTCCTTTGCCGGTGGCTTGCTCGGTTACCTCGCCGCCCAAGACAAATACGACCTGCGCAGCCTCAAGAGCGCCATCGCCGCCGGAACCGTCATGGCGTCATTCACAATTGAAGATTTCTCCCTCAACCGCATCGCCCGCGTCAGCAAGGAAGAGATTCAGTCCCGGATGGCCGCCTATAAGTCCATGCTGGCACTGTGAGGCGCCCGATGGCCCTTCGCGCAAGCTGCCGCGGCCAATCTTTCCGCATCGCTTGATGAAATACGTCATCTTTTGTATACTCCCCGATTCTCGTAAACGGAAAACAAACGGAGATTTCGCCATGTCTCTCGATCGTAGCCTCAAGGGCAAGGGTGGTCTGGAACGTCATCGCAACGTACTGCGTCGTTCGGAACGCATCATCACGCTGGAAGACAATGAAAAGTGGACCGAAGGCAAGAACTCGGTCTTCTGTTTGGTAAAGGTCGGCCATCGCAAGCAGGTCGCGGCCAAGAAGGCCCCGAAGGCTGAAGTGGCTGCCGATGGTACAGCGGTGGCGGCTCCGGGAGCAGCAGCTCCGGCTGCGGCACCTGCCGCCAAGGGAGCCGCTCCGGCGGCCAAAGCCCCGGCCAAGAAGTAACCCGTTCCTCGATAGAACATCCCGTGTTGGACCGGTCACAACAGCCCGGTCCAACCTTCTTTTTGCCAAAAGCTGAACGAGCGGTTTCCCAGCATGACTTCACCCCGTCGCGTTGGCTACAATGCTCGAACAGAGGAGTTTCGCACACATGATAGATCAGGAACGAATCGATCGCTTCAAAACCATGACTGAAGCCGATCCCACCAATGAGCTCGGGTTCTTTTCGCTCGGTCGCGCCTTTCTCGATGGCGGTATGGCCGCCGAGGCGATTCAACCCCTCCAGCGGGTGATCGCCCTCAATTCGTCTTTCTCCAAGGCGTACGCCCTGCTCGGGATGGCCCAGCGCCAGTCCGGTGATTCCGCCGGTGCCATCGCGACCCTCACCCAGGGATACCGCATCGCCCATGACCGCGGCGACCTCATGCCGCGAAATGATATGGCGATGATGCTCAAGGAACTCGGTGCTCCCGTGCCCGAAATCAAGGAAGAACAGATAGCCGAAGAGGACCTCCAGGCCGGTAAACTCAAATGCCGCCGCTGCGGACGCGTCGCTCCCAAAATGCCCGAACAACCTTTCGGCGGTGACCTGGGCAAGACGATTCACGATTCCATCTGCGGGCCTTGCTTCCGCGAATGGATCGGCCAGGGAACCAAGGTGATCAACGAACTTCGCTTGAATCTCGTCGACAAACAGGCGCAAGATATATACGACCAGCACATGAAGGAATACCTGAATCTGCCGGCCGAGTAATTTCGAAAATGCCGACTCTGTTGTTGTGTTGTTTACAAAATCAGTAAAGACCGAGGCACAATGCCATGGAAACCCAACTCCTGACCCAGGATGAAAAGGCCAAGCTCGACGCGGAACTCAAGCGGCTGATCAACTACCGCCCGACCATCGCCAAGGCCATTGCCGAGGCGCGGGAAAAAGGCGATCTGAAGGAAAACGCCGATTATCACGCTGCACGCGATGAATACGCGATGAACGAATCGCGCATCAAGAATCTCGAACAGCGCCTGCGTCATGTCACCGTGGTCGATACCTCCTCCGTACCGGACGACATGGTCTTCCTCGGCTCGACGGTCAAGGTCAAGGACCTGAACACGGGTGATTTCGAAACGTTCCGCATCGTCGGCGAAGCGGGAAAAATTGATGTCGATTCGGATATCATGGAAGTTTCCGCCAAGAGCCCCCTGGGCGAAGCGCTGATGCGTGCCCGCGTCGGCGCCACGGTCAACGTCAGTGCCCCACGCGGCTCTATTAAGTATGAGATCCTCGAGTTGTTATGATGGAGCCTTCGTGCAGACCGTGATCGGCACATCTACCCGGCCTCACTTTTCGCCGGGCGGAGCAAGAAGGATGACACTGGAAATCGCGACAATCTCACCCTTGCCCGACGAAGCGCCGGTGGCGCTGGCTGTCGCTCTACAGCACGCCTTTCCCCCGATACATCAAGCCGCACTAAATCTTCCCGAGCCGGAATCGCTGGTCGACGCCGAGCTTCGCAGCGTGATCGCACCGCCAGTGATCCTTTCCGTCGAGGAGCTGGCCCGTGAGTTCGATCGCCAGCGCGTGGTGATCGCACAGGGCCCGGCCGCAATTCCGCTGCACTGGTTGTTCTCCATCGGTGGGGCAGTGTTACTGCATCTGATACTTGCAGGCCTCTTCATCCTCGCATGCCTGTATGTGGTGGGTGTCTCGAACAAGACCCATGGTACCTGGAGCGCCGAAGCCGAAGGCGGTAGCGGTGCCGGATACATGGTGATGGGCACCGGGCAGCAGGGCGAGCCCGCGCTCTCCGGTGACATCGCCGATTTGCTGGCTAAAGCCCATGAGGCCAGCGCCGATCAATCGATACCGGCGTTGACCACACCGCGCGATGCGCCGCCCAAGACGCCTCTGGAGGAACTCGCCTCCGCTCCCCAGCCCGAAATCATCGGCATGCCGCGCAGCACCGCCGATCTCGGCACCATTCGCACGCGCCCATCGGCGGTTCCCCGAACCCCCGCCGTGGATGTGAACAATATTGCTGCCCCGCCCGTGGCCAGCCGCGCCACGCACAACGACGTCGATCCCACCGCAATCGCCTCGGCCGCGGGCAAGACGGGTACTCGCGCCGGATCGCCCACGCCCGGCCCCGGCTCCGGCGGCAGCGACGATGATGAACCCATCTACGATAAAGTCATGAAGGCCGGTACCGGCGGCGCCGGCAATGGACACGGCAAGGGCTCCGGCGAAGGCAATGAGCGCGGAAATTCCGGTGCCAACAACGAATCGCCTCAAGTCCTCGAATCCCCGCCGCTGCAACTTCCCCTCGGCTGGGAACTCCATCCACCCAAGCATAGTGCCAAGTTTGATGTGGTCGTGCTCGCCAACGGAAAGGCCGGTGAGATCAAACTGGTCCAATCCTGCGGCGATCCGGATATCGATGCCCTGATCAAAGCCAATATCGCCCGCTACCGCTTCCGCCCCGCTTATCTGGCCGGTCAGGCCATCGTGCGAACCATGAGTATTTCCCAATCTTTCGGAGTGGGCGACTGATGCGCCGACGCAAATTCTGTTGTCTTGCGCCAGCCTGCGGTGAAAGCCGATGAATCATCCCCGGCGACCCACGCAATTTAATCCCGCAGGATCGATGAAGCATCGTCCCTTCGAGCGGCTCATGCTCATCAATCGCGGCATGAATGTCCTCGTCACCCAATCCGGAAAAATGTTCCTCTCCATGCTGATCTGGCCGCGATTCTTCGCACCCTACCGCTGGCAACTTACGCGTTACGACATGCCCCTCCGAAATCTGCCGAAAGCGTTCGACGGCTACAAAATCCTCCAACTCTCCGATTTTCACCTCGGCCGCACGCGCTTGAGTTACATTCATCACGTTATCGACACCGCCCTGGCCACCCGCCCTGACCTCGTCGTGATCACCGGCGACCTCATCCACTACCACCCCGACGGCCTCGCCGAATTGCCCGCCACCCTCAAACGCATTCACGCCACCGACGGCGTCCTGGCTATCTTCGGCAATCATGACTACCACGAATACTCCTGGCGCCACGTCGGCGAACGCTCCGCCCGCCGGGCCATCCACAAGCGGCTCCGCCGCATTGTCTCCGAGCACGGCGTAAAGCTGCTGCTCAATCAGGCCCACCACGTCCGCCGCGGCAGCGACCAGTTCACCGTCGTCGGCCTCGACGAAATGTGGACCGGCCGCGCCGACCCCGTCCACGCCTTCGCCGGCATCCAGCCCAACGACCCCGTCATCTGCCTCCAGCACAATCCCGACGGCTTCACCTTCCTGCAGGACTACCCCTGGCAATGGATGCTCTGCGGCCACTCCCACGGCGGGCAGGCCAATTTCCCCATCCTCGGCCCCCTCTACGTCCCCATGGAACACCCCGAATGGATCCGCGGCTTCTACCACTTCGAACATCCCACCTTCGGCCACCGCACCATGTTCGTCTCCACCGGCATCGGCCACTCCACCCCCATCCGCATGCGCGTCCCCCCGGAAGCCACGCTCTTCACCCTGCGTCCCGCGTGAAAACCGGGTGCCATGCCCAGTGGGGCAGGGGCCCCGCTGGGCATGCTTAGCTCTTCAATACGATTGATTAACTTGGCGCTGCCGCCCCTTCCCGCTACTCTGACGGCCATGCAAATCCTTTTGGATGCACAACACATTCAACAAACCATCCGCCAACTCGCCCAGCGTGTTCACGCTGACGCATCCTTGCACAACGGCCACGCTCTGGCACTCGTCGGCATCCGCAGCCGGGGCGAAATCCTCGCCCAGCGACTCGCCGACGAAATCGCCCGCCTCGACGGCCACTCAAAACTCGAAGTCGGCGCCCTCGACATCACCATGTACCGCGACGATCTCTCCACCCGCGCCGCCATCACCATTCCGCAGGGCACCGAAATGAACTTCCGCCTCGACGATCGCCCCGTCATCCTCGTCGATGACGTGCTCGACACCGGGCGTTCCGTCCGCGCCGCACTCGATGCCCTGGTCGATTTCGGCCGGCCGCGGTTCATCCGCCTGCTCGTACTCGTCGACCGCGAGCGCCGCGAATATCCGATCGCCGCCGACTATGTCGGCATAAAAGTCGACGCGCCCGACCCGGAACAAAAAGTACTCGTTCGCCTCCGCCCGACGGATGATGAAGATGTCGTGTATCTGCAGACGTGATCGACGTTACACTACGGTGACCATTGGGGACCCGCATGACCGCTGAACGTACCTGGACCCGCTCGCATCTCCTCGGCCTGGAGGAACTCTCCGCCGACGAGATCCTCTCCATCCTCGACACCGCCCAGTCGCTCAAGGAAGTCTCCACCCGCTCCATCAAGAAAGTCCCCGCCCTCCGCGGCAAGGTCATGGTCAATCTCTTCTTTGAAGATTCCACCCGCACCAAGACCAGTTTCTCCCTCGCCGCCCAGCGCCTCTCCGCCGACGTCATCGATTTTTCCGTCTCCACCAGCTCCGTCTCCAAAGGCGAAACCCTGCGCGACACCGCGCGCAATATCGAGGCCATGGGCGTCGATGTCATCGTCGTCCGCCACCGCTCCTCCGGGGCGCCGCTCCTGCTCTCCCAATGCGTCGAATGCTCCGTGATCAACGCCGGCGACGGCTCCCACGAACACCCCACCCAGGGCCTGCTCGACCTCTTCACCATCCGCGAAACCTTCGAGGCCCGCGGCAAAAAGATTTCCGACCTGCACGTGGCCATCGTCGGCGACATCGCCAATTCCCGCGTCGCCCGCTCCAATATCCACGCCCTGACCAAACTCGGCGCCCGCGTCACCCTCGTCGGCCCCAGCACGCTCGTGCCCGGTGACATGAAAAAAATTCATCCCAACATCGCCATCGCCCACGACCTCGACGCCGTCCTCCCCCAGGTCGATGTGATCAACATGCTCCGCATCCAGTTTGAGCGCCTCACCTCCGCGGCCTTCCCCTCCGTGCGCGAATATTCCCGCTTCTTCGGCCTCACGCACGAACGCCTGAAACTCTGCCGCCCCGACGTGCTCGTCCTGCACCCCGGCCCCATGAACCGCGGCCTCGAAATCAACACCAACGTCGCCGACGGCGATCACTCCGCCATCCTCCGGCAGGTCTCCAATGGCCTCGCGGTGCGCATGGCCGTGCTCTACCTCTGCGTCGGCGCCAACAGCGTGGCCCGCAATTTAGCCTGACCGCCTGCGTGTACTGGCGCTCCCAAGATGATAAAATCCACGGATCGCTGGTTCTTGGAGCAATCCCGCCGGCGCGGTACGCTAGCGGTCGCGATATGCGGTGGATTTTGAGTCTCCTCACAGCAAGCGGAGTAGCAGAATGAAACGAAATTGGTCTTTCGCAACCTTGTCCATCATCACCGGCGCGATACTGTCGACCGCCGGCCTGGCATCGGCGGATTCGTTCAAATACGACGGATTGGGCTACAAGGACGTCAAGGTCGTCGGCCTCAAGGATGGCCAGATGACCGCCGCTCTCGCCTCCGGCGAAAGAACATTCGAAATCTCCAAGCTCGAAGAAATTTCGATCGATGGCATGCAGAAATTCACCGATGCCGAAGCGGCCCGCAAAAATCCAGCCAAAGCCGCGGCCCTCTACATCGATGCCATTCGCACCATCAATCGCAAGGAAATCCACTTACTCGCCGAAGCTCGCTCGATCGTCCCATTGGACGCCAGCGGCAAATGGCTCGATGCCGTCACGAACTTCCTCGACGTCTACGCCTACGGACCGACTCCCGAAGCATGGGAGCTTCGCCCGAAAAATCTTCCCGCATCCGGCTCCAAGCTTCTGGGTGAGTCCGCCGATCGCATCAATTCCCGGCTTTCCAGTTTCAAGTCGACCGACGCGCTGAAAAATCTCAAAACGTTCCTGCTCGAAATTTATACCAAGGCCAACGATCCCCGTGCCGCAAAACTGGCCGCGGAACTCGGCTCCGGCACCGTCGAGACGGTTCCGACCACCGGCGCCGCCACGCCCCAGACCCCCACGCAGGAAACACCCACAAACACTACGCCTGCAGCGACCGGCTCAGAGGACGTCTCCGCAGTCGATGCCGCCATCAAGGCCAGAAAATATGATGATGCGATCGCCCTGGCGGACAACCTGCTGGCCAGCGCCACCGGCGAACCGGCCATCACGCTTTTCGAGTTAAAGGCCAGGGCGTATCAGGCTCAGAACAAGCTCAACGATGCCTCGCTCGCGCTGATGCGTATTGCCGTGTTCTATCCCACCAATGCCCGCGCCTCTGCCGCACTCCTCCAGGCCGCGGATCTGCAGGCACAGTTGAAGAACCAGGATGCCGCCAAACGGCTCTATAAAGAAGTCGTGGACAAATACCCCAATTCACCGTCCGGACAGTCGGCGCGGAAGAAGCTCACCCCCTGATCACCCTCCCCGGATATAGGAATTCCAGACTGGAAACCACTCGCATGATTCGTCGATACCTGGTGCCCTTCAAGGCCCATCGGCTGCCGCACGTGCTCACGGATGCCCTCATCATCGGTGGGGGGGTTGCAGGCCTCCGCGCCGCGCTGGCCGTGGCTGAACACGGCGACGTCCTCCTCGTCACCAAGGACCACCTTCGCGAGTCCAACACCTTCTACGCCCAGGGCGGCATTGCCACCGTAATGAAGTCCGAAGATTCCTTTGACTCCCACATCACCGACACTATGAACGCCGCCTGCGGCCTCGGCTTCCTGCCCGCGGTGCAGACCGTCGTCCGCGAAGCTCCCCAGCGCATTCAGGAACTCATCGAGTGGGGCGCCAATTTCGACCGCGAAATCAACGGCGGCCTCTCCATCACTCGCGAGGGCGGTCACAGCTACGCCCGCATCGTGCACGCCCTCGGCGACGCCACCGGCCGCGAACTGGCCAACTGCCTCGCCCGCAAGGTCCGCGAAAATGCCAACATCCAGATTCTCGAACACACCTTCGTCCTCGACCTGATTACCGTCGACGGCGGCTGCATCGGCGCGCTTGCCTGGCACAAGGATCGCGGGCTCTTCATGGTCCTGACGCGTCAGACGCTCCTCGCCTCCGGCGGAGCAGGCGTTCTTTACCGCGAAACCACCAATCCCCACGTCGCCACCGCCGACGGACACGCCATGGCCTACCGCGCCGGCGCCACCGTGCGCGACATGGAAATGGTCCAATTTCACCCCACCACCATCTACATCGCCGGCGCCACCCGCGCCCTCGTTACCGAAGCCCTTCGCGGCGAAGGCGCCAAACTGATCGATCGCAACGGCGTCCGCTTCATGCCGGATTACCACCCCATGGCCGAACTCGCCCCGCGCGATGTCGTCGCGCGTTCCATCCTCGCGCAAATGGCCAAGACGAAATACACCCACGTGTTCCTCGACGCCCGCCACATGTCCGAATCCGCCTTTCGCGATCGCTTCCCCGGCATTTACCAGATGTGCACCAGCTTCGGCATCAATCCCGCCACACAGCCCATACCCGTCCATCCGTCGGCCCACTACATGGTCGGCGGCGTGGTCACCGACCTCTTCGGCCACACCACGGTCAGGAATCTCTACGCCATCGGCGAAGCCTCTTACACCGGCTTGCACGGCGCCAACCGCCTCGGGTCGAATTCCCTCATCGAAGCCATGGTCTTCGGCAAACGCGCCGGCGATGACGCCGGCCAACGCATCGCCCAGGATTCCGAAGACCTCATCCCTCCCAGGCTCACCGCCGAAATCGACAAGTCCACCCGCACTGAACTCGACACCGGCGACGTCCGCTCCTCCCTGCGCTCCCTCATGTGGCGCAACGTCGGCATCGAACGCAATGGCGTCCACCTTGACGAAGCCAACGAGATCATCGCTTTCTGGTCCCGTTACGTCCTCGATAAGATATTCGATGCCGCCGCCGGCTGGGAACTTCAGAACATGCTCGAAGTCGCTTCCCTCGTCGCCCGGGCCGCCGCTCTCCGAACGGAAACCCGCGGCGTACACTTTCGCACCGATTTTCCCGCCATCGACGATGCTCACTGGCTCAAACACATCGACTGGAACGCCAGTCTCCCCGAGCCGGTCCTTTCACCTATCTGAAGCAGTGTGCCGATATACAGTACGCCGTTTCGAGTGCGCAAAACTTGCTTCGAATTTGAAATACCTATTTCACGTGCCAAGCCCCGCGATTTCGTTTAATATGCCGCCAGTCTCGGATGGAGCCGGACAACTTCATGCGGTGGATTACCTTCTTCATTCTTCTCTACCTGTTCGCGGCACTGCAAGCCTCGCACCTCGGGGCCGTGCCTAATCGCGATCCCGCCAACTGGCCCTGCATCGAATACCTGCCTCTCCTCGCTGTCTTCTATGCCCTCTACGCAGCCGAAACCTCCGCGCCCCTCTGTGCCCTGATCTGCGGTGTAGTCTACGATCTCCAGACCTTCGAGTTCGTTGGCATCAGCACCGTCCCGCTGGCCTTGGTCTGCCTCGGAGTGGTCAAGATCCGCCTGTCGCTTTTCCGCGAACACTTCATCAGCCAGGCCCTGGTGTCATTTCTGGCGGTCCTCGCCTTTGGCCTGCTCTCCGCCATGACTCATCTGGCCACCGGCAGTTTCGCTTCTGGCAGTTCGTTCGTTTCACACTTCGGCTCTTACGCGGGCAACGCCGTCTATTCCAGCTTTGTCGCACCGGGCATCTTTTGGATATTGTTTCACCTCCAGGGAATTCTGGGATTCTCATCCCACGGCCCCCGCACGCGGCTGCATCCGTAAGGTTTCACAAAACAGCGCCCGCAGACTGGAAACCGCCGGGCTGAAAGTACTCTAATGTACGGGCTCTCTATGAAAGTGCTTGCGGTCCCATGCTCAACCGACGTCTTGTAGTCCTCTTCATCCTCTTCGCCGCGACCATGGTCGTTCTCGGCCTTAGGCTGGGTCAGCTTCAATTGGTCCAGGCCGATCAGTGGCGCCAGGAGGCGCGCAGTTTCATCCACCGCCACCGCGTCCTCGAGACCTCCCGCGGTGCCATCATCGACCGCAACGGCCAGCCCATCGCACGCGATGAACCCTGCTACGATCTCGCCATCGACTACCGCGCCATGAACCTCGACGACCGCTGGATCACCCGCGCGGCTCGACTTCGCCTGCGCGAACAGAAATTCACCGGCACCCGCGCCGAATTTGCCCGCCGCCTCGCCGACGAGCGGACCGCCATCGCCGACCAGATCGACGCCATCCCCGACGAAGTCGCAAAGAAATGCAACATGTCTGTGCTCCAGGTCCGCTCGCGTTTCAATGAAATTCGCGCCCGCATCCGGGCGCTCCGCCAGGACCGCTGGAGCAACAAGTTCGTCCGCGGCGACGAAGCACAGGACACCATCGTTCCCACCGACGATGAACTGCAAAAAGAAGTCCACGACGAAACGGTCGCCCACACCATCGTCCCGGCCATCCCGGATGATATCGCCTTCTATTTCCGTCAGAATGCCACGCGTCTGCCCGGGCTCGTCGTCATCGATGCCAAACGCCGTGAATATCTCTACAACGACGTAGCCTGCCATGTCATCGGGGCCCTGCGCAACGTCGATGATGTCGCACTCAAGGCCGGCCGCTTTGATCTGCCGAACCTGTTGTCCGATAGCGATGCCGGAAATCTCCACGGCTACCTGCCGGGCGACAACATGGGCGAGTTCGGCATCGAACGCTTCGCCGAAAATACCCTCCGCGGAACCCGGGGCGTACGCTTGACCGAACTCGGCGCCGATGCGCCTTCCAAACAGATCGATCCCGTTCCCGGCCGCGACGTCCAACTGACCCTCGATATCAAGCTTCAGCACGACGTCCAACAGGCCCTCCTCGATCCCAATGGGGGTCTTACCCGCGGCCAGGATGGGGCTGTCCACCACGTGGCGCTGCTTGTCCTGAACATGCGTGGCGAAGTGCTGCTCATGATTTCACTCCCCTCCTACGACCTCAACCAGCTCGACCAGATTCGCACGAAGCTCATGGACGATGAACGCGACCGCCCACTCGTCAACCGCGCCACCGCCGCCGTCTACACCCCCGGCAGCACCATCAAACCGCTGATCGCCGCGGGCGCTCTCACCGAAAAACTCATTACTCCCAACGATACCATCACCTGCAACGGACACCTCTTTCCCAATCGCCCCGGCATGTTCCGCTGTGACTACTACGTCGAATACGGCCTAACGCACGGGCCGCTGCATCTCAATGAAGCCCTCGAAAAATCCTGCAATATCTACTTCTTCACACTCGGCGAACGCCTGGGGCTGGAACGCCTCACCCACTGGTTTGATCTGTTCGGCCTCGGCTCGAATACCGGCATCGAAGTGCCCGAGCAGGACGGCGTCCTCCCGCCCAAGTCGCTCCTCGCCGATCCCCAGATGGCCAAGGCCGAATCGATCTTCCTCGGCATCGGCCAGGGACATGTCAACGCCACGCTTCTTCAAATAGCCAGTGCCTACGCGACGCTGCTCCGCAACGGCCAGGTCGTCCAGCCGCATCTCCTCGCGGCCACCACGCCCGCGTCGCAGCAGAAATTTACACTCGCCCCCGGTACGCTCGCCGCCATCGAGGACGGTCTCAATCGCGTCCCCCGCACCGGCACCGCGCGCAAGGCCTTTGCGGGCATGAAAATGTCCCTCGGCGGGAAAACCGGCACCGCCGACACCGAACGCGATGTCTACGATGACTACGGAAATCCTCTTTACGATGACCCGCCCGTGCCGCTCCTGGATCGCGATGGTCATCCGCGCCTCGACCGTGACGGCAAACCGCTCTATCGTCGCCAACGCCGCGCCGGCGCCGACGCCTGGTTCGTCGGCTACGTCCCCGCACAACAACCCCAGTACGTCGTCGCCGCCATCATGGAATTCGGCGGCCACGGCGGCACCGCGGCCGCGCCCATGGTCCGCGAAACCATCCTCCAAATGGAAAAACACGGCTACCTTCCCAAACTGGATGTTCCATGAACCTGCTTCACGGCGGTAACGAATGCTGAAACGCCTCCGCGAGATCATCTACAAAGTCCTCTCCACCCGCGCGGCGTGGCCCATCCTCATTTGCATCTCGCTCCTGTGTGTCGCCTCGATTCTGGCCCTCGAACTCTCCAGCCCCGATCGTGCTGATCGACAGCGCCTCTTCATTACCGCCGGAACCATCGTGCTGATCCTCTCCCTCATCCCGCACTTCCAGGTGATTGGCCGCGCATCCTACGTGCTCTTCGGCGTCTCCATCCTGTTGCTCGTCGGTGTGCTGGCCATGGACCCCATCAAAGGCGCCCGCCGCTGGTTCCAGCTCCCGGGAGATTTCCAACTCCAGGCATCCGAACTCGCCAAGATCGCGTTCGTCATGGCCATGGCCTGGTATCTGCGCTACCGCCGCAACGTACGCGAACTCACCGGACTCATCATCCCCCTCATGCTCACCTTCGTCCCCTTCGCGCTGATCGTCGTCGAGCCCGATCTCGGCACAGCCCTCCTCTTCCCGCTGGTCCTCTACGCCATGCTCATTGCCGCCGGTGCCCGCTTCAGGCATATGTTGATCATTGCCCTCATCGCCGTCATCGCCCTGCCCGGCGCCTATCCGCTGCTCAACCAATACCAGCAGCGTCGTATTCAAACGGTCGTCTTGCGCGTCATGGGCAAAAGCGATCCCAAGCAGGTCCTCAAAGATGACTACCAGCTTCACCAGAGCCTCACCGCCATCGGCTCCGGCGGCGCCACCGGCCAAGGCTCGGAAGGCGCCCAGCACATCAAGCAGGGCCTTCTCCCCGAAGCCTATACCGACTTCATCTTCGCCGTCATCTGCACGCAATGGGGATTCGTGGGAGGCGTGGTGGTCCTCTTGCTCTATCTGGCCTTTTTCGGTGCCGCTGTGGAAATCGCCGCCTCCACCAAAGACCCCTTCGGACGCCTGATGGTCATCGGCCTATCGTCCCTGATCATCTTCCAGACGCTCATCAACATCGCCATGACCGTCGGCCTCGGCCCCGTCGTCGGCATCTCCCTGCCCTTCCTCTCCTACGGCGGATCATCGCTCGTCACCAGCATGCTCGCAGCCGGACTGCTGCTCAACGTCTCCGTCCGCCGCCAGTCCAAATCGGTGGGCTCTCTCGAAAGCACCTTGCGCTAACTTGCTTGCTTCCTACCCGGCAATAGCGAGTTTGTACTCGTACATCCGGATCACTTCCTGCGACCAGCGATACCACGTCACGCTCAACCCCCCATAGGCCAGCACCAGGATCCAGCACCCCGCCACCGACCACAAGCTCCTGCGCGACCGCCACAGCAAGTATCCCCCCGCGAGAATCATCAACAATTTAAAACTCACCAAACTCGGCTCCAGACCCTCCCGCAGAAATGTCGCCGCCAGCGGATTCATCTCATTGAGCATCCCCAGCCGGTGCGCAAACAACGTATAGACCAGATCGACGCCATTGAGAATCGCCACCAGCACCAGCAACAACCCTACCTGAAATGATCGCCCGTCGATCTGCCGCAGCGCCGGTACGGAATCACTCTGCGCCGCAGCGGCCTTCCATGGATCCAACATCAGCCATGTATAAATCGTCTGCATACGTCGACCTGTAATAATGCCCCACTCATGGCATCGGCGAGGTGCGATAGAAACTTTATGACCTTACCTATTTAGCTATGCGGCGAATGCCCACCTCTCCGCCTTTTCGTCAAGGCGGATTGTCTCTACACGACCATCAACGCCTTTTCAGCACGAAAACGCCTCCCTTGTCGTCGCCCTTTCCTGTTAGCGCCGATTTCCATTTTCCTCCACAATCCAGTATGTTGACGCCCTCAACAACACGCCAGTTGGGATCGCAAATGGGCGTGTAAAAATCCCGGCAGTCATTCACAGTGAGGTTCAAACCGGAATGAAAATTCACGAATATCAGGCCCGCGATCTGCTCGGCAAAGCCGGCGTTCCTGTGCCGCCCGCCCGCGTCGTCGACACGGTAGATCAAGCCTATCAGGCCTATCGCGATAACGCCGCCCCCATGCAAGTCGTCAAAGCCCAGGTCTTCGCCGGCGGCCGCGGCAAAGCCGGCTTCGTCAAACTCGTCAACTCCGCCGATGAAGCCAAAACCGCCGCCGGTTGGATGCTCAAGAACCGCATGGTCTCCATCCAAACCGGCCCTGACGGCATCGATGTCAAACGCCTCCTCATCGCCGCCGCCGTCGATATCGCCAAAGAATATTACGTCTCCATCACCCTCGACCGCGTCCGCGGCACCCCGATCGTCATCGCTTCCTCCGAAGGCGGCATGGAAATCGAAGAAGTCGCCAAGAAGAACCCCGCCGCCATCATCAAGGAACCCCTCCATCCGCACCTCGGCCTGCTTCCCTACCAGGGTCTGAAAATCGCCAAGCTCATCGGCTTCACCGGCAAACAGGCTTCCACCGTCTCCAAACTCCTCGTGAACCTCGCCAAGTTCTATTTCGCCTACGATTGCTCGCTCGTCGAAATCAATCCTCTGGTCATCACCAAAACCGGCGAAGTCCTCGCCCTCGACGCCAAGGTGCAGTTCGACGACAACGCCCTCTTCCGCCATCCCGACATCGTCGCCATGAAAGACGATGCCGAGACCGATCCCCTCGAAGTCCGCGCCACCCAGGCCGGCCTCAACTACATCAAGCTCGACGGTTCCATCGCGTGCCTCGTCAACGGCGCAGGCTTGGCCATGGCCACCATGGACGTCATCAAACTCTTCGGCGGCAACCCCGCCAACTTCCTCGACGTCGGCGGCGGCGTCACCGCCGATGGCGCCAAGGAAGCCTTCCGCATCATCCTCGCCGACCCCAAAGTCAAAGGCATCCTCGTCAACATCTTCGGCGGCATCGCCAAGTGCGACCTCATCGCCGACGCCCTCATCAACGCCGGCAAGGAAATCGGCTTCAAGGTCCCCCTCGTCGTCCGCCTCGAAGGCACCAACGTCGAAATCGCCCGCAAAATGCTCGACGGCGCCCGCACCGAGCTCCCCACCCTGCAAACCGCCATCGACCTCAACGACGCCGCCAAAAAAGTAGTCGCCGCCACCCAATAGCTCCGGCTACCACAAACGTCATGCAGCGCCAGCCATACTAAGGACTAAGCACTAAGCACTAAGGACTAGAAAAATGTCAGTTCTCGTCAACAAAAATACCCGCGTCATCACCCAAGGCATCACCGGCTCCGGCGGCGGTGCCTTCCACACCAAAGGCTGCCTCGACTACGGCACCAAAATGGTCGGCGGCACCAGCCCCGGCAAGGGCGGCACAATGGACGCCAACGGCCTGCCCGTCTTCGATACCGTCTCCGAAGCCGTCAAAGCCACCGGCGCCACCGCCTCCATGGTCTTCGTCCCTCCCGCCTTTTGCGCCGATGCCATCATGGAAGCCGCCGACGCCGGCATCCACATCATCGTCGCCATCACCGAAGGCGTCCCCGTCAATGACATGGTCAAAGTCAAACATTTCCTCAAAGACTATCCCCACGTCACCCTCATCGGCCCCAACTGCCCCGGCATCATCACCCCCGGAGAATGCAAAATCGGCATCATGCCCGGCTACATCCATACGCCCCGAAAGAATGGCCAGAAAACCGTGGGCATCGTTTCCCGCTCCGGCACCCTCACCTATGAAGCCGTCTTCCAAACCACCTCCCGCGGCTGGGCTCAGTCCAACGCCATCGGCATCGGCGGCGATCCCGTCAAGGGCCTCGATTTCATCGACGTCCTCAAACTCTTCAACGACGATCCCGAAACCGATGCCATCGTCATGATCGGCGAAATCGGTGGCACCTCCGAGGTCGACGGCGCCGACTTCATCAAACAACACGTCAAGAAACCCGTCGTCGGCTTCATCGCCGGCGCCTCCGCCCCTCCCGGACGCCGCATGGGCCACGCCGGCGCCATCATCTCCGGCGGCGATGACACCGCCCCCGCCAAGATGGCCGCCATGCGCCTCGCCGGCATTCACGTCTGCGAGTCCCCCGCGGATATTGGCGCCACCCTCGACCAGGCCTGGGCAAAGAAATAGCGCGACCTTCGCCATCGATTTCGTAAGTACTATTTACCAATGCCCATTTCCCCATTACTCTCCACATCATGGAAGGACCTCAAACACGCGCACTCGCCGATCACCTCAATGAGATGATCACCGGCAAACCCGTCGAGCAGATCATCGTGCCCGAGCACAGGTGGCAGGCCAACGTCCTGCTCATGAATTGCGTCGGCCACGTCGTCCAGCGCGTCCGCTCCCACGGCAAATGGCTCTTCTTCGATTTCTCCCACGGCGTCACCTGGCTCTGCCAACTGATCACGCGCTCCAAGTGGTCCATCCTCTCCGTCGATGCGGCCCATGATGTCGACGACGCTGATGCAAAACGCAAACGCCCGCCGCTCCTCACCGTCGTCTTCCGCGCAGGCGTCGGCCGCGCCCACGTGACAGCCGTGCTTTCGGGTCGCCCCATCTTCTACATCCTCCCGACCGACCGCGTCTCCAAACATCCCGAAATCCGCGTCATGGGCCCCGACCCCCTCTCCACCGCCACTTTCCACGATGATTTCCCCTATCGCATCCGCCAGCACCCCACCAAGACCGTCGCCGCCGCACTGCTCGATCAGGAAATCGTCGCCGGCCTCGGCAACGCGCTGAAGTGCGAAATCCTCTACGCCACGCGTTTCACGCCCTCCCTGCGTGTAGGCGCCCTGCTGGCTTCGCAAATCGATTTCCTCGCCGGCACCGTCGTCGGTATCTGCGCCACTGCCAGCACCTTTGCCAACCAACAGCAGCCCTTCCCCTATCGCGTCTACGACCGCTCCGGCCTCCCCTGCCCCATCTGCACCACCGAAATCATCGCCGACCGCTCCGGCCAGGACGCCCACCTCACCTGGTACTGCCCGACCTGCCAACCCGTCGGCAAAGAGCCCACTCTTTTTCCCTGATGACCGTCGTGCGTCTTGGTGCCTTGGTGTCTTGGTGGTAACGTCGTCTCCTCATTCTGAATTCCGAACTCTGAATTCTGAATTCCCCTCTCCCCCTCCGCTTCAATCGGCTCCCCCTTTTCTCTACAATGCACCCATGGCCGACGTACCCGTTCCCAATATTCTCTCCACCCCCAATGCCCGCCGCGCTTTCACGATGCATGACCGCACGTGGGATCAGGGCGGCCAATCCAACCGCTACGTCTACCCCGTCGTCTCCCGCCGCTCCAAGGGCATCTCCATCGGCATCAATCTCAACCCCGACAAAGCCTGCAACTTCGATTGCATCTATTGCTCCGTCGATCGCACCATCGCCCCCACCACCAAAGATGTCGATCTGCCGATTCTCCGCGCCGAACTGGCCCAAATGCTCGATCTCGTCCGCACCGGCGAACTCTACCGCTTCGACCCCTTCGACAAAATTCCCCAGCCCCTTCGCCGCATCAACGACATCGCCTTCTCCGGCGACGGCGAACCGACCACCTCCCCGCAATTCCCCGCCGCCTGCCAAATCGCTGCTGAACTTGTCGCCAGCCACTGGCCGCTGAGCGGTGGGGGGGCAGAACACTCTCCCAAACTCGTGCTCATCACCAACGCCACCATGTTCCATCGCCCCGCCGTACAGGAAGCCCTCGCCTTCCTCGACCGGCACAATGGCGAAATCTGGGCCAAGCTCGACGCCGGCACCCCCGAATACTACGACCTCGTCGATCGCACGCCGGTTCCTTTCCAACGTGTCCTCGACAACCTCGCCGACTGCTGCCGCGCCCGCCCAACCGTCATCCAATCCCTCTTCATGCGTGTCCACGATCAACCGCCCCCCGAAAGCGAAGTGCTCGCCTACGTCGCCCGCCTCAAGGAAATCGTCTCCCGTGGCGGCCAGATCAAGCTCGTCCAAATCTACACCGTCGCCCGCCGCACCACCGAATCCTTCGCCACCCCCTTGGCCGAACCCGAGCTCGAATCCCTCGCCGCCCACGTCCGCTGGGCCCTCCGCGTCCCCGTCGAAATCTATCCCTGAACCCCCAACCACCATCGAGTCTTACGGCCGGGTGCCGATAATCGGGTGCCATGGCCATGACCGCAGTCATGGCCATGCCGCTCTCATTGCCTGACGTGCGGGTGCCTCTGGTCCATATCGCGGGTGCCATGGTCCTGATGGGGTAGGGGCCCCGTCAGGACCATGCCGATGGCCGCTCGAAGTCACTCCCTCTTGTCGTCTTCACTCACCACGTCAAAGACCACGTCAACACCGTATCCACACGAATCGGCCCCGCGCTCATCTTCATGAAATCACCAGCGCTCGACCATTCCCACTCTTCCGCCTTGCTCACCAATCCCCGTTTCACCGGATTTCTGTGGATATATCCGATCTTCTCCGCGTATTCGGTCGCGCCGACAATATTGCGGTCGTATCCGCCGCCACGTTGCCAAAAGCGGTAGGACAGGTCGCCGTTGGGCTGACGATCTTCCAGTTGCACCAGAAATGTCGGCGCGTGCGCGCGGAGATAATGGACAGCACGTTGCGTGACTGGTTGTTTGATGCTCTTGAGGATCGCGCTGATGTCATACTCGCGCCGTTGCGGCGCGATGAGCAGATGAGCATGCTCGGGCATGAAGACCCAGGCCAGGACGGCAAAGTCATGCGATTCTCTCGCCGCTTCGATGGCACTGGCGAGCCAGTTTCGCGTCCGGTCTCGGCCTAGTAGCGGAAGCCGCCGAAAACACGAGAAAGTCAGAAAGTGCGAGTGGCCGGGGAGATTGTAACGGTGGCAACGTTTGCGGATCAGTGGCGTAGACATCAGCGTATCGTAAAGCGCATGCGGGGTTCGGAAAAGCGCGGCCCCACGGCATGCTCTTGGCACCGAGATTGTGCCAAGAGCATGGCACCCGAAATCTAGCCACACTATCAGTCGAATGACTGGTGCCGACTACCGGATTGCGCGCGTCAGGGGTGCCATGGCCATGACCGCAGTCATGGCCATGCGACCTCTTATTTCCAAATGGCCAGAAATCACGGGTGCCATGGCCATGATCGCAATCATGGCCATGCTTCTCTCAATTCCAAATGGACAGACCATCGTCCGCCTCCATCCCCTTCCCCCATCATCACTTACATCACCCCCAAAAAATCCCCAAAATCCCCTTGACCCCACCCCCTCTTAGTACGCATAATGTTCGGTAACCAAACAAAAGCCGACTATCGGCTTTTGCAGTGCGGGGGGGCGGGGGTTGTGCGTCGCGATTTCCACCCATCCCGTCATTCACTATTCACTATTCTTAAGGGGGGTATTCCATGTCCACTGCACAAATCTGGTCCACCGAATCGCGTCCGCTCTCCTTCTCCAACATCCCCGCCAAACCCTTAAACTGGCTCTGGCAAAACTACATCCCACGCGGAAAACTCTCCCTCTTCGCGGGCGACCCCGGCTCCGGAAAAACCTCCCTCCTCCTCGACCTCGCCGCACGTCTCTCCACCGCCGACCGCCTCCCACCCTTCCCACCCGCGCCACCGTCACCAACGACCAACACGCCCTCAAGCCCAGGGATTGAATCCCTGGGCCCGCCCCTCGCCACGCTCCTCCTCAGCCCCGAAGACAACGCCTCCGACACCCTCCGCCCACGCCTCGAATCCCTCCACGCCGACATGGCCCACATCCACCTCCTCCCCGCCTTCCACTCCCTCGTCGCCCCCGTCCTCATCGACGGCGTCGAAGTCCAACCCCTCCAACACCTCGACTCCATCATCCAGCAAATCCCCAATCTCGCACTCCTCGTCATCGACCCAATCACCTATTACCTCGGCCTCACCGATCGCCTCGCACCCATCAACCCCGCCATCCCCTCCCCGCGCTCCATCCTCCACAATCTCGCCGGCCTCGCCGCTCTGCACAACATCGCCATCGTCCTCACCACGCGTCTCACCAAGAAATGCCCGACTGCCGATCCTGTTTCCCTCCACCGCGCCCTCGGCTCACTCGCCTTCGCCTCCGTCGCACGCACCGTCCATCTTCTCCTCCCCAACACCGATCTCACCGATCCGCAGCACATCCTTTTCGCGCCCCTCAAGAACAACCTCGCCGAACTCCCGCCCGCCCTCTCCTTCTTTCCCGGTTCCCACGGACAAATCGAATGGGACCCCGACCCCATCTTCCTCCCCACCCTCGATCGCCCTCTCCCCCCGCGCGCCGCACTCCGCGATGAATCCGCCCTCGGCGAAGCCGTCAAGTTCCTCCGCCTCGCCCTCGCCGACGGCCCCGTCAAAGCCACATCTCTCCAACAACAGGCCGAGGAAAACCTCATCTCCCTCGGCACACTTCGCCGCGCCAAAGAATTCCTCGATTGCGACTCCAAACGCGATCGCGCGCGGGATTGCTGGTACTGGTTGCTCAAAGGCGACCGCCGCAGAATCCTCACGGTCATGGAGCAGGCGGATAATCACTTGCGCATCTTAGGGAATAGAGAACCCATCTTTCCCGAAGTCGAGGAAACAGAGGAACTTACAAAGAAGAAACGAAAATAACAATCTGCGCAGGTACGCAAAAAACCTTGCGCATCTTCCTGCAAAAATCTGCGCAGGTGCGCAAATCCCAACTTCGTCGCCTCAGCAGGATATTGAGCGAAAAACGAGAAGAAACTGTGAAAAATGAACTCTAAAACAGAAAATATGATGAAAAATCGCGATTTATCGCGTGCGTTTTCCGATCGTTCGGCTCATCGACCAATCGGCCAGTCCCGGGAAGACAGCCGCGATGCCCAGGGCCCAGCGCGACGCGAAGGCGGGCCAGAGTTCGGGGCGGGGGTGTTTCATGAGGCTGACGATTTTCCGGGCCACGCTTTCCACCGGTGCCGCATGCGAAAGACCCGTGGAGCGCACGCGCGATTTGTTGGAGGCGACTTCGAAAAATTCGGTGGCGGTCGTGAGGGGATGGACAGAGCTGACGTATACGCCTTGGCCGCGAAGTTCGACGCGCATGGCTTCGCAGAGGGACAGTTGTGCAGCCTTGGTCATGGAGTACAAACCGTAGAGGGGCAGCCCGCGCCGGGCGGCGCCGGAGGAGACCGCGATGATGTGTCCACGTGCTGCTTTTTTCGGATCGCCTGCCGCGGGGAGCTGTTTCAACATGATGTCGGCCGCGGCCTGCATGCAGTACCAGGTACCTTTGACGTTGGTGGCGAAGATGTCATCGAACTGTTCTTCGGTGGTTTCCTGGACCTTGGCGAGGAATCCGTACCCCGCATTGGCGAGCATGATGTCGAGGCGTTCAAATTTCTTCACAGTGGCAGCGACCAGCCGATCGACATCGGCGCGGCGCGAAACATCGCAGGGCACGGTGATCGCTTCACCGCCGGCGGCACGGCACTCATCGGCGACTTTTTCCAATTTGTCGATGCGGCGTGCCCCGAGCACCAATTTCGCCCCTTCCCGAGCGGCCGCCAGCGCGGTGGCAGCCCCGATGCCGGAGGACGCACCGGTAATCACAATCACGCGGTCTTTCAAAGTGGCCATGATTTAGTCCCGGCGGGAGCCGAGAATCCGGAGCAGGTAGAGGAAGAGGTTGATGAAGTCGAGATAGAGGGAGAAGGCACCGTAGATGGCGATCTTTTTGTTGGTGTCGGTGCCGGATCCGCCGGCGGCGTAGCCTTGTTTGATCTTCTGCGTGTCATAGGCCGTCAGGGCCGTGAAGATGACGACGCCGGCGTAGGAGATGAGCAGATAGAGCATGGAGTTCCAGAAGAACAGGTTCACAACGCTGGCGATGATAAGGCCGATGAGGGCCATTCCGAGGATCATACCGAGGGATGACAGATCTTTTTTCGTGACGTAACCGATGAAGCTCATCGCTCCGAACATTCCTGCGGTGATGAAGAAAACGCTGTAGATCGAGGCGCTGGTATAGACGAGGAAGAGGATCGAAAAGAACAGACCGGTGGTGATGGAGTAGACGAGGAAGCACGCCGCGGCTGCGATAGCGGGGATGCGGTTGATGGCCCAGGTCATGGCCATAGCCACGCCGATCTGGACTAGCAACATGGTGATGAAGAGACCTGGCGAGCGCATCATGGTGAGGTTGGCTCCGGTTTCGGAGACGATCAGGGCGGTCAGCGCGGTGATGAGCAGGCCGATGGTCATCCAGCCATAGACGCGGGCCATAAACGTCTGTTGTGCGGCTAGTTCTTCGCGGAATTCGGAGGATTGAAGGATGTTCGAGTAATCTTGGGGATAGTTGCTCACATCGTGCTCCATAGGCAGAAATAACAGTACCAATCCCGCAATTATAGCCACCACGGCTTCGGATGCGAATGGTGATCGCACGATGTCTTACGCAAAGATGCCGGGGCCTGAAGCGGGTGGGTGAATTGCATTGAATCCTGCGACAGGATGTCTATATACTGTACCTCGAGATAGATGTGATAAGTGACTCTCCCATTGTTCAGCGTCTGCTGGTTTTGACCGGGCCAAACACCCGGGCGGCGAGCATTGTCGAATTACTTAAGAGCCAACATGATGTGGTGGTTGCCGAATCGATCGATGCGGCGCTGGAGGAATTACGCGCGGGGAAGATCGATGCGGTCTATTCGGACTCCGCCGATTTTCTGCCGCTGGAGCGGGCAATTGCGACGCATCAGAGCGGGCTGATCCTGGATACGATCGGGGAGGGGATATGCATCACGGATCTTGCGGGCCATTTGCTGTGGGCAAACCGGCGGATCAAGCAGTGGGCGGAGCCGGTGCGGGATCGGATACGAGCGGTCTGTGCTGAGGCGTATGGGATTTTCGCCAATCAGGTGGGGCCGATGTCGCCGGATAGTGCGACGGGGCATGCATCGACGTATCGGTCGAAGAAGTTTTCGTTCAATATCGATGAGACGCACTATTATGAAGTCTTCTGTTCGCCGGTGCTCAACGCGGAAAAACAGGTGACGCAGATCGTGGCGATCTGCTGGGATGCGACGAGTGGGCGAAGGCTGCAGCAAAAGATTGATGCGATCGACCAGGCGGGGCGCGAACTTGTGCGGCTGGAAGGGGAGGCGATTGCAAAGCTGAACGTGGGCCAGCGGTTGAAACTGCTGGAAGACAAGATCATCAAGTTCTGCCGGCAGTTGATGCATTTCGATCATTTTGCCATTCGTCTGCTGGACCGGAAAACCAATAAGCTGGAACTGGTGATTTGCGTGGGGATGCCGACGGAAGCGATGGAAGTGGAACTGTTCGCACTGCCCGAAGGCAACGGCATATCGGGGTATGTGGCCAGCACGGGGCGCAGTTACATTTGCGGCGACGTGCTGAAAGATCTGCGTTACGTGACCGGGTTGACGAATGCGCGGAGCAGCCTGACGGTGCCCCTGATGTTGCACGACAAGGTGATAGGCATATTCAATATTGAGAGTCAGCAACCGGCGGCGTTTACGGAGGATGACCGGCAGTTTTCGGAGATTTTCGGCCGTTATGTGGCGATGGCGCTGAATATTCTCAATCTTCTGGTCGTGGAGCGTTACACGACGACGGGGCAGCTTGCGAGCAACGTGAATGCAGAGATGGCGGGGCCACTGAATGACATCGAATCGGAAACCACGCTGCTGATGGATGATTACATCGGGAACGAGGACATGCGGAGACGGTTGCGGTCGGTGCTGGACAATGTGCAGAAGATCCGGCAGAGCGTCAAGGATGTGGCGGCGGGTCCGACGACGATTCTGGGGGCGCAGTCTGGCGAAGCCAAGACGGATCCGCTGCTGGAGGGCAAGCGCGTGCTGGTGGCTGATGATGAGCCGAATATCCGCCAGACCATCGCGGATCTGCTGACGCGATTTGGATGCGTGGTGGATATGGCCGGTGATGGCGCGGAGGCCTGTGCGTTCATCGCGGCGCAGCCGAAGTACGACCTGGTGCTGAGCGACATCAAGATGCCTCACAAGAGCGGGTACGAGATTTTCGCGGCGGCGCAGAAAATCGGCCACAACCCGCCGGTGATTTTGATGACCGGTTTTGGGTACGATCCGAACCATTCGATTGTGCGGGCGAGCCAGGAAGGTTTGGCGGCGGTGCTGTTCAAGCCGTTCAAGGTGGAGCAATTGATGGGGGAGATCAGAAAGGCCGTCGCGGGTGGCGGGCCGAAAAAGAAGTGAGGCAGCGGCATCGGGGCGGTGGCGGAGCGGGAATTCGTGAGTGCTTAAACGGAAAGATCAGCTTTGCGTTAATGGTGAGGATTCCCTGCGGAAACTTGCTCGCCACAGCGCGGGATTAATTGGGGGGATAGGTTTTGGAGGTGTTATATGGCACGCGCAGGATGGTTGTCGGCAATGGTGATTGCGGGGTCCCTGTTGGTCATGGGCGCGGCAGGTTGCGAAACTGAGCACGTGTATGGCGTCTACGGCAACGGGGATTACGATTATTTCTACTACCCCGAGGCGGAAGTCTATTATGCGCCGTCGGTGAATCTCTATTACTGGAGGGACCATGATTCGTGGCGTCACGATCGTGTGTTGCCGCGGAGCGTGAGAATAGAACGCGATCGGCATGTGGATGTTCGATTGCACACCAACCAGCCGTGGACGATGCACGACCAGGTCAGGCGTGAACATCCGCGGAATCATTGAGATTGCTGATATATCGCGTGAGTGAGCTATGCGTTGGCGTTTTCCGTATTGCCGCGGTCTAGTAACCGCGGATTACGACGGCGTGGGATCGGACTGAAAATGTCCCCAGGTGATGAAGAACCCGATGATTCCCGCGATGAGCCCAGATGCGAGGAGCACGAACCAGTCGAAAAGGCCTTGGGGTTCGCGCAGGTACCTCAGGGAGAAATAGACCGTGACGAATGCGGCGATCAAGCCGACGGCCGAGGAGAGAAGATTACAGATCCATCGTTTCAAGCAAGAATTCCTGAGTGTGTTTCCAATGGGTACGGGGGGGCGTCGAAAACGGATGTCGTGCGTACTACGCAATAAATGCTTCCGCTGCCACGAAGGAAGCTGAACCCACATCAGGTTCATTATCGGCATAATCATGCTGCTTCATCATTTTGGGCCGGCGGCAGAGCCGCACGGCTCCGTGGCGACGTGTATTTCCTCTGACGTCTCAATTGCCTGACTGGAAGAGCTGCAGGCGCAGAAGCAGCAGGGCCGAATCCAGCTGCGTGTCGAGAACGGTTTCTGCCTTCTGCGTGGTCGTCGGTTGCGTCGCGTTGCGGCGATAGATGATCTCGGCATCGCGACGTTGTTTCAGGAGGTCGCCAAGCTGTTTGGGCGTGAGATCGACCGACACATCGGGATCGACGCCCCATTTCTTGTCGCCATCGCGCCGGTGGAGATTTTCGCCGTCTGGCAGATAGTAGTACGAGGTGGTCAGTTTCATGGTGGCCGGCTTTTCAGCGTGGGCATTTCCGATCGGCAGGATGTTCTGCACGGAGCCCTTGCCAAAGGTGCGATGTCCGACGATCAACGCCCGGTGCAGGTCCTTCATCGCGCCGGAGAAGATTTCCGATGCGGAAGCGGAATACTGGTTCACCAGCACGACAATCGGGAGCGAATTGGGAATCTCGGTGTACTTATCCGCACGCAGAACGTGCGACGGGGCAGTGCGTCCCTTGGTGGAAACGATGTTGCCGTGGTCGAGGAACATGTCGCACATTTCCGCGGCCGCGTTGAGAAGGCCGCCGGGATTGAAGCGGAAATCGAGGATGAGCCCGCGCATGCCCTTGGCCTGGAGATCAGCGAGAGCGTGGCGGAATTCCTGGGGCGTTTCATCCTGGAAGCCGGTGATGCGAATGTAGCCGATCTTGGAATCGGGATCGAGCATAAAGTCCCATTTTTCTTCGTCGTCGCGTTTGATGCCCTTGACCGACGACACCTTGATGATGGCGCGCGTGATCGCGTAATCCTTGTCCGGCTCGGCATCGCGTTTGATCCGCAAGACGACCGGGGTACCGGGCTTGCCCATGATCTGATGGACGGCCTGATCAATCGTGATGTTTACGGTCGGCTTGCCGTCGATGCCGGAAACGATGTCGCCGGCCTGAATGCCCGCATGGAATGCGGGGGTGTCTTCGAGTGGGGAGATCACCTTGAGCAGGCCGTTTTCCAGGGAAATCTGGATACCGACGCCGCCGAAGGAACCGCGAATATTCTTGTCAAATTCATCTTTTTCGTGCGGCCAGATGACGGCCGTGAACTGGTCGAGCTTTTCCATCGCGCCGTCGGTGAATTCCATGATGACCACGCGTTCGGGGAGCTTGATACTGGTGTTATTCGACTCGATGACGGATTTCATCACTGCGTCGGCGTCGTCGGCAGTGAGGTCGTTATCGCGATCCTTGACGGCGTTCAGACGGTCCACGATGCCATCGAGGGCCTTGCTGAACCTGGCACGGGCATCTTCATCGGCCAGTCCCGGAAATTCTTTGGCGAGTTCAGGGGTCGTGAGAAAGAGCCGCAGTGCATCGATTCCACCGCGCAGGAGGGCGGCGTAAGTTGTTTCTTCCACCCAATCGTTGCGTGCGCGATCGATGGAGTCTTTCATCATATCGAAGGTGATGGCATCGACGTGATCCTGCCATTGGGTGAAAGATGCCGGTTCATCATCCAGGGGATTGGCGGGGTTGGTCGCCGCATTCGTGGCGGGGGCGGTTGTCGGAGCCGGGGCAGTCGTGGGATGGGCCTTTTCGTCCTCAAGGCGTTCCTTCTCCATCTTCTGGAAGGTTGCCTTCCGCATGTCATACAGGACTTTCGGCGTGTACATCGCCAGCAGCCGGGTGCGCCGCGCCAGGCGCTGCATGTCGGCCTTGTAGCGCGTGTCAATTTCATAGAGCGAGTTCAGATCGGTATAAAGCTGCAGGGAGTCGAGCCATTGCCCGGCCTTTTCATCCTCTGCGGCCTGAGTGGCGACCTTGGTCGTCAGGTCCTTGACCCAATCGAGCTTGATGAACGCATCGGGGTCCTTGACGATCTGGTACGCGCCCACGACCCGGTCCATCGCCTGGTCGAGGCGGCCGCGTTTCTGCAATTCCTGGGCCTTGGCGACGGTTTCGTTGTACTGGGTATCGCGCTGCGATTCCTGTTTCTGCATTTCTGCGAGGTAATCTTTGGTCCATGTTTCCAGCTTGGCATTGAGAGGATTGTCGGTGGGGATCGAGAGCTTTGCGAGGTCATCCATGCGGCGATTCTGCACGAGTCGCGAAATCTGATCGGCGTAATCCACGCCCACCTTCGGCGCCGGCGGGATGTCTTTCGGCACTGCCCCGGCACGGGCTGCAAGATGATTCGCCAGCAAGCCCGCGGCCAGCGCCAGCGAGATTACCAGCATCACGCTGAACGGCGAAGAAAACGACCACGATTTTTTCATTCGGCACCAAACTCTTTTGCAGGTCTCCGGACACTCGAGAAACCATCGAGTGAGCGAGGGACAAACGGATGATCGGACGGATGGACCAACGAAACTTCCAAAATACCGGCAACGCGGTCGCGCGTTGCGCATTACGCAATCGTACCTACCGTCCCGGGTGCCGGTCAAGAAAGCAGGGCGGCGAAGTTGCCGTTAATATCGGCGTAGGCAAGAGTTGCGCGAGGCACGTTGCCGCGAAAGTTTGCCCACTACTGAAACGTTGCCGCAGCGAAGATTAGCGTTCGCGGCGGCTACGGCTTTTTGCCGGGCCTTTGGAAGGGGATTGCGACCGGTTCGAGCGGCCCTTGCGCGGGGCGGATTTGCGTGGTGCAGAATCTTGCGGAGTCTTGGGCGCCTGGTCGGTGTAGGCGTTGCGCGTCCGGTCGAAACTGCGATGATGCCCGCGGACCGCCAACTTGATTGGTACCTCGGAAAACGGCAGGCGTTCGCGCAGTTGGCGTACAAAGAATCGCCGGTATTCCTCAGTCACGAGATCGGGATCGTTCACGAAGAGCACGATCGTTGGAGGTTTCACATCAATCTGGGTGGCGTAATAGACCTTCACCTTCTTGGCGGTGGGAGAGGACGGCCCGCGCAAGGCGAGAATATCTACGAGAGCCTGATTGAGTTGGCTGGTCCCCAAACGTGTGCCCGATTGCTCATGCATGATCTGCGCCAGGCGGATCAGGTTTTCAATGTTGTTTTCCAGCTTGGCAGAGATGAACGCGATGGGGGCATAATCCAAGGCCGGCAGCACCGACCCTATATACGCTTCGTATTTTTCGGGGTCCGTCTGGTTTTCCACGAGGTCCCATTTGTTCACGACCACCACGCAGGGGCGCTGCTCCTGGGCGACGTATGCCGCGATTTTCTGATCCACATCGCCCATGTCACAGGTTGCGTCGATGAGCAGGAATACGACATCGGCGCGGCGAATGGATCGCTGGGCGCGGTGAAAGGCGTAGAATTCCAGGTCGTCGCGTGTGATCTTGGCTTTTTTGCGGACGCCGGCGGTATCGATGACGAGGAAGCTTTTGCCTTCGCGTTCGAAGCGGACGTCGACGGAATCGCGGGTGGTGCCGGGGACTTCGGAGACGATGACGCGGGGCTGGCCGGCGAGCGTGTTGACGAGGGTGGATTTGCCGGCGTTGCGTTTGCCGACGATGGCGATTTTCATTTCGGGAGTGGATTGGGGTTCAGCATCTTTGAAATTGAGGCTGGAGACGATCTTGTCGAGCAGTTTGGTTTTGCCCTGGCGCGTGACGCAGGAAATGGAGAGCGGTTCGCCGAAGCCGAGGGAGTAAAATTCCGCGGTGGACATTTCGATTTTTGCCCCGTCGGCCTTGTTGGCGACGAGGAGGACTTTCTTGTCTTTTCCGCGGAGGTATTGGGCGACGGTACGGTCTAGGCCGATGATGCCGGCCTTGGCGTCGACGACGAAGAGGATGAGTTGGGCTTCGTCGATGGCCAGGGCGATTTGGAGTTCGATGTCGGCGGTGAGGTTGTCCTTATCGACGATGCCATAGCCGCCGGTATCGGTGAGTTCGAAAATCTTGTTGCCAACGGTGATGGGGGTGGAGATGCGATCGCGGGTGACGCCGGCGGTGGGGTCGACGATGGAAATGAGCCGTCCCGAGAGGAAGTTCAGCAGGCTGGACTTCCCGACATTGGGACGGCCGACGATGGCGACGATGGGGATCATGTGAAACTCGAAACGCGGAACATGAAACGCGAAACCCGATATGGGCGGCGCGGGCGAACAGGGCATTGTAGCGGAAATGAGGGGAAGAATGAATCGAAGTGGGAAATGAGCGTTCTGTGTTCCAATGTTTGAAGGCGGTGGGTCTGATGAATTTTGAGAAAACGAGGAAATGGGAAGTTATCAGTGGTATGGTAATGAGTTCGGTTGATTTCATGGTTTTACACACATTAAGGAGGATCTTATGTCGCTTCGTAAGGTGATAATCGTGGCGGTGATTGGGGCGGTGCCGGGGTTTGGGATTTTGGGCTATGAGATGGGGGCGATGGGTCAGTACAAGCCGTTGCCGGTGCCGCCGACCGTGCCTGCGCCGGTGCCTCCGGTTGCGCCGGCGCCGCCGACGGTGCCGGGGATGCAGGAGAGTTTGCCGGTGCTGGAGCTGAAGACGGAGTTGAAGAAGGCGCAGATTCAATCGGCGTTGTCAGACAAGGTGACGCAGGTGAAGGAGGATGCGTACAAGGTACTGGCGGCGAAGCGTGATGCGACGGCGGCGGGGCAGGCGGCGCTGATGTCGGCGGAGTTGGATGCCGAGGTGGCGCGGGCGGGGGCGGAAGTGGCGCGGCTGAACGTGCAGGAGGCCGACGTGCAACTCAAGAACGGCCAAGCGAGTTATCCGGCGCCGGGGCAGGTGGCAAGTCCATCGATGGCGCAGGTGCTGCAATTGGAATTGAAAAAGGCACAGAATCAGAGTGCGTCGGCGGCGAAGGTCGCGGACATTCGGCAGCGGCAATACGATCTGGAGGCGGCCCAGATGAAGGCCGGGCAATCGACGCTGGAGAAGGTTTCGGATGCGATGCTCGATCTGGAAGCGGCGAAGGCGACGGCAGAGGTTGCCAAGCTGGATGAGTCGCTGATGGAGGCGCGGTTGAATGCGGCGATGACGGGGAGACGGTGACGGCTGCGAATGACGAATGATTCAGACGATGTTGATCGTGCTTCATTTGAGAGGTTCTGACGCTAGGCATGCTTAACCCTGGGGCCCTTCCCAGGGTTAAGCATGGCACCCGGCACCCGGCCCTCTTCTTTTTCACAACCTTTCTATGCGTTTCGGCCGCAGCATTGTTTGTATTTCTTGCCGCTGCCGCAGGGGCAGGGGTCGTTGCGGCCAACCTTGGGGCCTTCGTTGACGATGGTAGCGACGCGGGCCTCCTGTTCGGCGGCGGCGGATTCGTCACCGGCGGCGCCGGCACGTTCGGCGCGGACTTCCTGGGCGGCGGGGCTGGCAGAGACGCCGTAGCTGGTCTGGCGCTGGAAGTTTTCGACGGGGTTGGTGTAGACGTTCTTCATCACGAATTCGCGGCTGAGGCGGACCTTGAAGATCATGTCGGTGACTTTGTCGCGTATGCCTTTCATGAATTCGGTAAAGAGTTTGGAGCCTTCGGATTTGTATTCGATGCGCGGGTCCTTTTCGGCGGTGGCGCGCAGGCCGATGGATTCGCGGAGGAGATCCATGGCGTAGAGGTGGTCTTTCCAGGTGGAGTCGAAGATTTGCAGGAGGACGGCGCGTTCGAGCTCGGTGAGTTCGGCGCGGAGGAAGGCGTGGCCCCATTCGTAGAGGCGGCGGCGGCGATCTTCGACGGGCTCATCTTCGAATTCATCGGGCTGCAGGGGGATCTTGAAGCGATTGGCGGCCCAAGCGGCCAGGAGCGGGCTTTCAGTGAGTTTTTCCATGGCTTCGTCGATTTCTTTATCGATGCTGCGGTTGGCGGCTTCGGAAATGGCGACGAGTTTGCCGTGGAGTTGCGCGATGGGGGTGGCGCGGATCTGGTCGCCGGTGATGGAGGCGCCGTATTTTCCGACGACCCAGTTGGCGAGTTGTTCGGAGGCGTAGATATTTTCCAGGCCGCCGCCGCCGAGGGTGACTTCCATGGCGTAGTCGATGGGGTATTCGATTTCGCGTCGTTCGTAGCTCTTGCGTGCGAGAGCTAGGATGAAGTCGGCGACTTCTTGAAGGGGTTTGCCGGTGAGATCGGAGGGTTCGATTTTGACGTCAAACTTCGTGTTGGCCCATTCGGCGAGTTGCTTCTGGGCGAAGCCTTTCAGGAGGAAGGGCGCTACGGCGGCGCAGTCCTTGCGATCGACCTGCTGCAATGCGGCTTCGATGAGGGCGTCGTGGATCTGGTCGCGGTCCATGCGTTTGAGATGGGAGGCGCTGACGGTCACATCGAACTGGGTTTGGGCCCAGCCGGCGAGGCCGTTGTAGTCCCAGTCTTCGGATTCGGCGTCGGGGTCCATGAATTCATCGAGGCTGGTGGTGATGGAGCTCTTGGCCTCTTCGCGGACGTGTTCCTTGATGGAGGTTTCGAGGACGGCCAGGTCGGTGTCGCGGACATCCTGGGGTTCGATGGTGCAGTTGAAAGTCTTGCGGACCCATTCGGCGATGACGGTGGGGACGTAATCGATGTCGAGATATTGAGCGACGGCGTCATCGACGGATTCGGTGATGATTTCGAAGATCATTTCGCGGAGGTTGAGGCCTTCGAGGATCTGCTGGCGGCGTTTGTAGAAGTAATTACGCTGGACATCGCGGACCTCATCGTATTCGAGCAGGTTTTTGCGGATGCCGAAGTTGCGTTCCTCGACTTTCTTCTGGGCCTTGGCGACGGCGTTGGAGACCCAGGAGTGTTCGATGGCTTCATCTTCCTTCATGCCGAGGCGTTGGAGAGCGCGGAGGGTGAAGTCGCCGGCGAAGAGTTTCATGAGGTCGTCTTCGAGGGAGAGGTAGAAACGGGATTCGCCGGGGTCGCCCTGCCGGCCGGAGCGGCCGCGGAGCTGATTGTCGATGCGGCGGGCTTCGTGGCGTTCGGTGCCGAGGACGTAGAGGCCGCCGACTTCGGGGACGCCGCTGCCGAGTTTGATGTCGGTGCCGCGACCGGCCATGTTGGTGGCGATGGTGACGCGTCCGACGGTATTGCCGAGTTTGTTGACGTATTGCAGGCCTGCGAGAACGATGATGTCGGCCTCGCGTTCGTGGTTCTTGGCGTTGAGGACTTCGTGCTCGATGCCATGGCGGCGCATGAGCATCTGGGAAAGTCGTTCGGATTTTTCGACGCTGGTGGTGCCGACGAGAACGGGCTGTCCTTTGTCGTGGAGTTCCTTGATCTGTTCGACGATGGCGTTCCACTTGGCTTTTTCGGACATGAAGATGAGGTCTTGCTGGTCGAGGCGCTGGCAGGGGCGGTTGGGAGGAATCTGGACGACGTCGAGTTTGTAGATCTTCATGAATTCGTCGGCTTCGGTGAGTGCGGTGCCGGTCATGCCGGCGATGCGTTTGTAGAGTTTGAAAAAGTTCTGGAGAGTGACGGTGGCCATGGTTTGCGTTTCGGGTTTGATTTGAACGCGTTCCTTGGCTTCGACGGCCTGGTGGAGTCCGTCGGACCATTGACGGCCGACCATGAGGCGTCCGGTGAATTCGTCGACGATGATGATTTCGCCGTTTTGGACGACGTATTCCTTGTCTTTTTCGTAGACGACGTGGGCGCGGAGGGACTGTTCGAGGAGGTGAGGCCAGTCCATGTTGGAGCCGATGTAGAAGCTGCCGACGCCGGCGAATTCCTGGGCTTTCTGGATGCCTTCGTGGGTGAGGTGCACGGACTTGCGGTCGAGTTCGACTTCATAGAGGCGGACTTCGGACTTGAGGTCTTCCTCGGCCTTGGGGAGTTCGTTGCGTGCGTCTTCGGCGAGTTTTTCGAGTTGCTTGATCTTGACGGGATCCTTGGTGTTCTTGATGTCGCCTTCGTAGCCTTTGATGTGGCGTTTGGCGTTTTCGATGCGGGCGTTGACGCGGTCCCACGGCTTCTGGGCCTCGACGAGTTTGCGGACGACTTCGTCGGCGGATTTGTACTTGGGGGCGTCATCATGGGCGGGGCCGGAAATGATGAGGGGGGTGCGGGCTTCGTCGATGAGGATGGAGTCGACTTCGTCGACGATGGCGAAATCGAGCGAGCCCTGGCATTGGTCGGCGACGGAGGTCTTCATGTTGTCGCGGAGGTAGTCGAAGCCGAACTCGGAGTTAGTGCCATAGGTGACGTTGCACTGGTACATGCGTTTGCGATTTTCGTTATCCATGAAAGCCTGGATGTATCCGACGGACATGCCCAGGGCGAAGAAGGCGGGGGCGACCCAGTTGGCATCACGGCGGACGAGGTAGTCGTTGACGGTGACGACGTGGCAGTGTTTGCCGGTGAGGGACATGAGGAAGCAGGCGAGCGGTGCGACGAAGGTTTTGCCTTCACCGGTGGCCATTTCGGCGATGCGGCCTTCGTAGAGAACCATGCCGCCGATGAGCTGGACATCGAAGGGGCGGGCGCGGAAGGGGGGGCGGTCTTCGGGGACGATGGCGCGGATGGCATCGTAGAGCGCGAGGGGGATTTCGACGAAGCGCCAATCATTTTCGCCGACGCATTTGAATTTGACGTCGGTGTAAGCGTCGCGGAGTTGCTGGGTGGGGAGGGTGTTGGTGTCGAATTTGGTGTCGGGGTTGAAAGCGTTGCGGAGACCGATCTGACGGTCCATGGATTCGCGCATAATGGCGAAAGCTTCGGGGAGGACTTCTAGGTCGGTGGTCTCTTTTTTTCGGAGCTTGGCGCCGAGTTCGGCAGCGCGCTGTTTGAGTTCGGCGTCGGAAAGTTTGCGGACGGTGGATTCGAGAGAGTTGATCAGCTCGACGCGTTTGCGGTAGGTTTTGATGAGACGTTCGTTGCGTGAGCCGAAGATGGAGGTCATGACTTTATTGAAATAGACAGCGACCATGAGAGGACCCTCTGCTAAGTAATTGATAATTTGAGATCGGTAAATGAGGTTGCGGCGATGCGCGATCGCCGGGCAGCGCTGGTGCGCGGCCACAAATGGGGGATCAGACGCGCGTGGGTGGGGCGAGGAGGCAGTGGGTGAGGGAGAAGGATTGTTCGGGGGTGAGCTTGGGGGTGGAGATATCAAGGATGAGGGATTGCGTGGGGAGGGGAACGTTTTGAATGAAGGCGAGCGTGGTGGGGGCGTAGATGAGTGCGGGGAGATGAAGTTGATCGGTGGGGCGGAGTTCGAAGGCCATGAGCCGCTGGAAGATTTCCAGGGTGGCGAGGATGTGGAGCTGGCGGGTGGAGAGCGTCGGAGTGTTACTGCGGCCGACGGCTTGTGCGGGGCGCGAGGCGTCGGTGCGGATGAGGATGTTGGTTCTGGAGGAGGCCTGATCCTGGCCGGCGATTCTGAGGGTGGACTTGGCTTCGTTGGCGCGGGCATCGGCGGCGATGATGGGCTGGGCTGCCAAGAGTGTCAGCGCGCAGGAAAGCATGGCGAGGGTTTTGGGGCCCAGCCAGAGCTTGCGTGCAGATGTGCGGCGACTGTAGTTCAAACGCTCGATTCCTCGATAGCAACGTGCCAGCATGGTTGTTTGGCATGCGAAAGTCAAGGTGTGTCACATTATAGGATGTATCGTCATTTCGGGGATGCGGAAAAAAGGAAATAACGGCCTACGATCGTGGGTGAACGCGTAATACTGGGGTTTAGGTACAGGTAATTAAGAGGAGGCTCGGAATCACCAGCCGACGCGGCGCCAGAAAGCCATGGGATAGCCGTCGAAATAGTGCGCGAAGGCCTTTCCAGTTTTGGCGTCGATGAGCAATAAGACGCGGTTATCGCCGGGCACCGCTGCAGGGTCACGTCCCGGGATGGCCAGAATCACACATTGTCCTCCATATAGAGTGACCCGTGCTTCGCCATATCGCGCGATGAGTGCGGGATCAGTCACATCTGTTGCGGGTCCCTCTCGAAAACATCCGAGGATGGCGGTGCCGGTGCCTGTGGGCAAGGAAATGGTGCGACTGTCGACGACGAATCGATCGGAAGGCAGTTGCCGCAAGTCGAATGTGGAAGCCCCGGCCATCGCACTGCTGGCCGTCGATTGATTGGGATAGGGGCCGTCGTATGAGCCGGGCATGGGGCCGAAACATTTGGCTAGCGTCCACACGGCAAGATTGTAGGTGCCATACGTCATCCATTCGTTTCCAAAGACCAGGCATCCGCCCGAACCAATGGGGCAGCGGGTCACCGGATCGATATTGGTGCGGGAGTGCATCAAGCCGAGGCTCATGATAACGGCGCTCCCCGTCGCGTATTCGTGAACGCCGCGCGCCGCGGAGTAGCCCATGGGAGATAGCAGCAGGGAGAGGGCCGCGATTAGAAATCGCTTGCGCCAGATCAAGACCGCGACCATCGCGATCGCCGCGCCCGCCCAAAGCAGACTCAAGGGACCTAGAACCAGGCCGATCCAGAACGCGGGCAACGCCATATACGGCACAGCGCGATAGATCCATGGTTTGCGTTTCAGGTCGTTGGAGTAGTCGAGCACGGGTTGCACGGTAGAGCTCCGACAGAGGTCGTCTGGACATTCTACGTAGAATCGGCGTCGCGGGTTCGTCTATTTCCACAGACAGAGCCCTGGGCATCCGCGACAGTGATTGGCAGTCTCCTTATAATGCCGAGATAGGTGCTTTCGTGTCTTGGTGGTTAAAGGAATTGCTGTGACAAAGCCGCGGATATTGACGGGTGATACGCCGACGGGGCGGTTGCATTTGGGACATTGGGTGGGGTCGCTGGAGAACCGGGTGGCGCTGCAGCGGGAGTACGAGTGCTACTTCATCATTGCCAACGTGCATGCGTTTACGAATCCGAGCCGGGCGGAGAATCCGGGGGACATCCGGCAGAGCGTGCTGGATATCACGCTGGATTACCTGGCGGCGGGGATCGATCCGGCGGTTTCGACGATTTTTGTGCAGAGCGAGATTCCGGCGATTGCGGAGTTGACGTTTCTGCTGGCGATGCTGATTCCGTTTTCGCGGGTGATGAAGAATCCGACGATCAAGGATGAGATTCGCGACAAGGGGCTGGGGGATGATTATCCGTTTGGATTTCCGATGTACGCGGTGGGGCAGTGCGCGGATATTCTGGCGTTTCGGCCGGAACTGGTGCCGGTGGGTGAGGACCAGTTGCCGCACCTGGAATTGTGCTGTTATGTGGCGCGGCGATTCGATCAGCAATTTTGCGGGGTGAATTCGCATACAGAGGATCGGGATTATGTGAAGGCGGGGGGCGTGTTTCCGGTGATTCAGCCGAAGCTGGGGCGGGTGAAGCGGCTGGTGGGAACGGGCGGGCCGAGCGCCGAGACGGGTCAGCTTTTGAAGATGAGCAAGTCGCTGAACAATGCGATTTTTCTGAGCGATGAACCGGATGCGGTGAAGAAGAAGGTGATGGGGATGTACACCGATCCGAATCGGAAAAAGGCGACGGACCCCGGGGAGACGGACCCGGCGAAGAATCCGCTGTGGGCGTATCACGAGACGTTCAACCCGGACAAGGCGTGGGTCGCCGAGACTCAGGCGAAGTATCGGGCGGGGCAGATCGGGGATGTGGACTGCAAGCGGAAGCTGGTCGAGGTGCTGGTGGCGCTGATCGAGCCGATGCGGCAGCGGCGGCTGGCGTTTGAGAAAGATCCGGGATACGTGCTGAAAGTTTTGAAGGAGGGGACGGCGCGGGCGAACGTGGCGGCGGAGGAGACGCTGTACCTGGCGAAGCAGGCGATGAAGCAGGATTATTTTCCGCGGACGCTCACTTTGTAATGACCAATGACCAATGACCAATGACCAATGACCAATGACCATCATCATAGGACCAGACACGGTGAATTGCGTCATTGGACATTGGTCATTGTGTCATTTGGCGACAGCCAGCAACACCTTGCCCATCGGGCCTTGTTCGAGGCGGGCGAAGGCGGCGGGGAGTTGGGTGAAGGGGTGGATGGAATCGACGACGGGGCGGGCGTTGGTTTGGGCGAGCAGCTTGAGGGTGGTTTTCCAGGCGTGGTGGGATTCATCGGGGGTGTAGGTGCCGATGGCGACGCCGCCGATTCTTAGGCGGCGGAAGAAGAGTGAGGCGGTGTTGAAGCTGGGGACGGGGCCGGCGAGGCGGCCGACGACGCTGATGCGGCCATTCATGTTGAGAGTGTCGAGGAGTTCGGAAAAGAGCGAGCCGCCGATGTTGTCGATGGCGAGATCGACGCGGCGGTTGAGGAGGAAATCCTTGAGCTTGCGGCGCCATTGGGTGTCGGCGGGGTCGAGGGTGAGGTTGGCACCGAGGGTGGCGAGTTGTTGGCGTTTGGATTCGCTGCGGGAGAGGGCGATGACCGTGTGGCCGAGGGCGTGGGCGAGTTGGGTGGAGGCAACGCCGACGCCGCCGGATGCGCCGGTGATGAGGGTGACGCAATTTTCAGGGAGCGGTCCCCACTGGGTGAGTGCCTGGTAGGCGGTGATGTAGACGAGGGGTGCGCCGGCGGCTTGCTGGTCGGTCCAGCCGGCGGGGACGGGCACGAGGGATTCGGCGGCGACGGCGACTTCTTCTGCGAAGGTGCCCCAGGTGTTCACGCCGACGTCGGTGCGGAGGATGAGGCGTTTGTCGCCGAGGGCGTGGCCGCGGACGCCTTCGCCGAGGGCGATGATGTTGCCGAGGCCGTCGCGGCCGAGGATGTGGGGGAAGGCGGGGCGTGCGGGGTACTGGCCTTCGGAAAGGTAGCGGTCCGCGGGGTTGAGACCGGCGTAGGCGACGGAGAGGATGACCTGGCCGGGCTGGGGTGTGGGGTCGGGCACTTCGGCGAGGCGGAGTGCGGAGAGGCCGGAGAGGGAGGGGAGGAGCCAGGCTTGCATGAGGGGACCTCCGGGGAATGACCAATGACCAATGACCAATGACCAATGACCAATGACCAATGACCAATGACCAATGACCAATGACCAATGACCAATGACCAATGACCAATGACCAATGACCAATGACCATCATCATAGGACCAGACGCGGTGAATTGCGTCATTGGACATTGGTCATTGTGTCATTTGCGGTCATTGCTGTCTGCGGCGGCCTTTGGCTTCGGGCTTGGCGGTGAGGGGGTCTTCGGGCCAGGAGTGTTTGGGGTAGCGGGCGCGGAGGTCTTTGCGGACTTCGAAGTAGGCGGATTTCCAAAAGGAGCGGAGGTCGGAGGTGACTTGGACGGGGCGGTAGTTTGGGCCGAGGAGGTGGAGGGTGAGGGGGACGCGTCCGGCGGCGATGCGTGGGGTGTCGGCCCAGCCGGTAGTTTCGCCGCCGAAGAGTTCCTGGAGGCGGACGGCGAGGATGGGGTTTTGGTGGAGGTCGTACTGGATGCGGATGCGGTTGCCGGTGGGGACGGTGAGGGTTTCGGGGGCGTGCTCGTCGAGGAGGCGGTCGAGGGGATAGGGGAGATGAGAGCGGAGAAGGTTTGCGAGGTTGTTGCCGCCACCAGAGGCGCGGCGGATGTCGTCGAGGCTGCGTTTGCCTGGGGAGGCTTCGACGAGGATGCGTGCGAGGTCGGGGGCGTCGAAGGTGGGCCAGGGCTTTTCGGGCATGGCTTTGCGGAGGAGGGCGACGCGGGCCAAGAGAGTGGCGCAGGCTTCGTCGGCTTGAAAAATTTCTGCGGCGCGGGGGGCGAGGGCGGCGGCGAGGACGCGGGCGGCGTCTTCATCGGAGACCGGGGCATTGGGATCTTCGCGGAGGAGGAGGTCGCGGTAGAACTCGCGAGAGAGGCCGACGACGCGGTGGCGGGTTTCATCGTATTGGACGACGGCATCGCGATGGAGGGCGTGGGGGAAGGAGTGTTCGAGCCACTCGCGGCGGATGCCGGAGGCGATGGAGACGAGGGCTTCGCCGGTGCGGAAACGGTCATCGTGGCGGAGGTCGAGGGCGAGGAAGAGTTCGGGGTCGAGGACAGAAGATTCAGGGGCGAGTCTTATACCAGCGCCGCCGACCATGAGGCCGCGGGTGGGGTCGGAGGAGCGGCGGCGTACGACGCGGTCGGGGAAGGCGAAGAGGGGGAGACGTAGGAGGTCGTCGGCCTCATGAGAAACCACGGAGGACACGGAGGGCACTGAGGACGACGATGATTTTTTGGGGGGGAGGTCTTGGGTGAGGCGGTGGAATTCGGTGCGGACGCGGAGGACTTGGCGGATGGCGGCGGCGTCGATGGTGTTGTCGTGGAGCGTTTGGCTGCGGGAGAAGTGTTCGAGGATTTCGAGGCGGACGAGGAGGTCGGAGTCGGACTTGCTGCGGGCGGCGCGGGAGCGGGGGTCGGCGTTGCGGCGGAGGATGTCTTTTTCTGACAGGAGCGCGGCGATGGTGGCGCCCTCGGAAGCGAGGCCGAGGCGGGCGGCTTCGATGAGCAGGCGGGCGATGCGCGGGTGGGCGGGGAAGGCGAGCATTTGCCGGCCGATGGGGGTAATTGTGCGGGCGTGTTCCGTGGTTCGTGGTTCGTGGTCCGAGGGGGCCTTTTCGGGGGCGATGGCTCCGAGGAGTGTGAGCAACTCTTCGGCGGCGGCGAGCATGTTTTCGGACGGCTTTTCGAACCAGTTAAATGTGCGCGGGTCTTTGACACCCCAGGCGTGAAGGGACAGCACGGTGGCGGCGAGATCGACGCGGAGGATTTCGGGGGTTTCGAAGGGGTCGAGGTTTTTGTCTTCGGCGGCGGACCAGAGACGGATGCAGACGCCCGGGGCGGTGCGGCCGGCGCGGCCGGCGCGCTGGGTGGCGGAGGCTTGAGAGATGCGTTGGAGGTCGAGGCGGTCCATGCCGCGGTCGGGGTCGAAGGAGGCGATGCGGACGAGGCCGGAGTCGATGACGGTGCGGACGCCATCGATGGTGAGGGAGGTTTCGGCGATGTTGGTGGCGAGGATGATTTTGGTTTGGCCGGATGGGGCGGGGCGCAGGGCGCGGTGTTGTTCTTCGGAGGTGAGGCTGCCGTGGAGGGGGATGGGGACGAGGTTGGGGATGCGGAGCTTTTCGATTTCGGCATGGGTGCGGCGGATTTCCTCGACGCCGGGGAGGAAGACGAGGATGTCGCCCGTCGCGGCGGAATGATGAACGTTGAACGATGAACGATGAAGGGCGCTTCCGTTGAGGAGGTCGTCGATCAGTTGGGCGATGTGGTGTTCAAGTTTCGTGCTGGATGGAAGGGCGGGGGAGGGACGGTGGGAGATTTCGACCGGGAAGACGCGGCCCTGGGTGCGGATGATAGGGGCATCATTCAGGTATGCTGCGACAGGCTCAGCCTGCAAAGTGGCGGACATGACGATGAGTTTGAGGTCGGGGCGGACGGTCTGCTGGATTTCGCGGAGGAAGGCCAGGGCGAGATCGGTGTGGAGATTGCGTTCGTGGAATTCGTCGAGGATGACGAGGCCGACCCCCCCCATGCCTTCCAGATAAGGATCGTCGAGGAGTTGGCGGGTGAGGATGCCTTCGGTGAGGACGCGGATGCGGGTGGCGGGGGTGAGGCGTTTTTCGAAGCGGATGTGGTAGCCGACCTCGCGGCCGAGGGTCCAGCCATTTTCGTCGGCGATGCGTTCGGCGGCGGCGCGGGCGGCGACGCGGCGGGGCTGGAGCATGATGATGTGGGGATGATCTTTGGAGAGGATATTGGCGCGGAGGATGGCGGGGGGGACGCGAGTGGTCTTGCCGGCGCCGGGCGGGGCGACGAGGACGAGGTTGGGCGCGTGACGAAGGGTGTCGGTGATTTCGCGGAGGGAGGCGTCGATGGGGAGCGTGAGCATGAGGGGGATTATATGAATGATCCGTGGGGAATGACCAATGACCAATGACCAATGTCCAATGACCAAGGACCAATGACCAAGGGCCAATGACGAGGGGCCAATGACGAGGGGAAGTTTTACGGTTCAATTTTCGGGGTTTCATGGACGGCGAGAGGGACGCCACGGAAGATACGGGGGCACGGAGGGGCGTGAGGGTGGATTCTGATCATACTGGTCCTACGATGGTGGTAGGGTCATTTGTCGGAGGGTTGTGAAATGAGTCCACGCGTGATGGTAGCGGTTCTACTGATTGTTGTGGGTGTGTTGGGGTTGGCGTATCAGGGGTTCACCTACACGACGCGTGAGCGTGTGGTGGACGCCGGGCCGCTGAAGGTGGATGTGGATAAGAAGCATACGGTGCCGATTGCGCCGATTGTAGGAGGGGTGGCGTTGGCGGGGGGAATTGTGCTGCTGGTGATGAGTCGCAAGTCGCAGTAGAAGAAGGAGGGAGCGGTGTCGGGGTGTCGGGGGGCGGGTATCGGGTGTCGGACGATGCGACGGCCAAGGGGCAATGACCAATGACGGGGGGGCAATGTCCAATGACCAATGACCAAGGGCCGGGGCGGGGAAGTTTCAATTTTCAAGATTCTCTCGGCGCGCCCACCCCGTCTACTGTCTACTGACTACCGTCTACAACCTTCTGACCACTGACAACTGAAAACTCGATTGTTCTTTTCAAAGCGGGGGGAGGCGGTAAGATGGGCTCATGCGACGCCGTTGGATCATCCGGGGAATTTTTGCATTGCCGATCCTGCTTAGCTTGGTCGGGTGGGTAGATAGCGCGACGCATGTTGGTCATCTCGAATACTCCTGTTCATACAAAGGTCGTTGGGTGGGGTGCAGAATGGTATTGGGAACGTTGGATGTGGGTTTGGCGTGGGAGGGTCCAACAATCCTTTACGATGGGGTGAGCGAAATTCAGCTTGAGGATTACGCTGATTTCTGGATACCCCCAAGCAAACACCATTTCGGGTTCAGTGCTCGCCGTGAAATTGGTCTAGCGGGGCCTTCTTTTTACTTGAAGAACGCGTTTTCAATGCCGTTGTGGTTCCTCATCCTCGTCTTCTCTGCGATCTTGTTCGTAGTCTGGCGAAAGACGCGGGGCGGGGTTCGAACGGCAGCGGCGTTTCCGGTGGAGGTTGAGAAACAACATGCTTAAACGTCGGATCATCCGGGGAATTTTCATGGTGCCGATCCTGCTCTGCTTGGTCGGGTGGGGGTGGAGTGCCGGGCACTACGCAGAGATCTGCTATTCCACAAAGACGGCTGGCCTCATTTGCTTTGCACAATCAGGCACTGTCGGTCTCGAGGGTGGCGCGGGAAGGCGCGGGTCATTGGGTGTGAGCACTTTCTCCGAGGCTCTGCCGGAGGGCCGCTCTTGGCCTCCGATCCGAGTTGGGACTAGTGACACTGATTATGGCGACCACTCCTATGCGGGTTTCTCGTTTGAATATACGCACACCGCCGATGATTGGGATATCTGGTGCGGCGTTCCCTTCTGGTTTCTCATCATCGTTTTTTCGGCGGTCCTGTTCTTCGTCTGGCGAAAGACGCGGGGCGGGGTTCGGGCGGCGGCGGCGTTTCCGGTGGAGGTTGCCGCGACCGCAAGGCACGAAGATACGACGACGTAAATTAGCCACAAATAAACACCAAGAAACACAAATGAGGGGAGATGGCAGGGTACCTCTTGCTCGTTGCTTCAGAGTACAGCGAGGATCGATCCGCTTGGGTTGGATGTGGGGGCCTTGCGTTGCCACGACAAGGCTAGTGTAGTGTCACACAATTAAGCTATCGTATGAATTGGCACTTTCTTGCAGAAAAACATCAGGATATGGCGAATTCACGTGAAATCATAAGATGCAATTCTTTAGATACACTACACTAGGGAGGATGGAAACGGAAGATGGGCGTGGGAGCTCATGATGGGGCGTCCGTCGGCTCACTCCGCGGCGCGGTGAGTTCCACCGGAAACGCCCGCCCCGTCCTGCGCGGCCGCGTTTTGCGCCAGACCAGGTACAAGATCGCCGAGAACACGAGGATCAGAAACCACCAGGGAACACCCAACAAGTAATAGGTGTCCAGCCTTGTACTCGTATGCGAATATGCGAAGCCCAGAATGGAATCAAACATGGAGTCGACCGGCCAGAAATGGGAAATGGGTTCCGGCGAAGCATAGCACCACAACCCGTCAGGCAACGGTCGGTAAGTGGTTCCCCACTGCACGTCGACAGTTCCCCACACAGACACGCACCCGGCAAAGCGGTCGTGATGACCATACTCAATCCCCGTCCGGTGCGACCGGCTCCATCCCCACGCGCCGAGGCAGAGCAGAATCGGCACCATGAAGAAGCTACGGATGATCCAACGTCGAAGCATGGAGGCATCTTACTGCGACCGCCGGGGTTCTCACAGAGGACACAGAGAACACCGAGGAACCTTGAAAATTGAAAATTGAAAATTGGTAATTGAAAATTCTGCCCACCTCCCCTTTCACTCCTCACTCTTCCCAATTCACAATTTTCGGCCCGTCTCTGTGCGTGCTCCGTGTCTCTGCGACTCTGTGGTAGCAGTTCACGTCTTGGTGCCTTGGTGTCTCGGTGGTAAAAATTATTTTCGCACTTTCTCCCACTGTTTTTCCAAACGGCGCGGCGAGATGGTGAAGGAGGTTCCGAGTTCCTGGGCGAAGAGGGAGAGGCGGTATTCTTCGAGCATCCAGCGGTAGAGGTCGAGTTCGGGGTCGTCGAGGGCGAGTTTTTGGTGGGCATCGCGGCGGAGGAGGTATTGGTGCCAGAGGGGGGCGAGCTCGGCCATGTAGTGGGCGTCGCGGTCGAGGGCGGCGCGGCGGCCGGGGGTGTTGATGGCGGGGGAGGCGGGGGGGGCGCGGAGTTTTTCGAGGCGGATGCGGATGCCGGCGAGGTAGCGAGGGAAATGCTCGAGCCAGGTCCACGGGGTTTTTGTCAGGAACTGCGGGGGGAGGAGGTAGGCCATCTGGTCGTGGATGTCGGTCAGGGTGGAAGTTGGGAGCTGGAAGTTGGAAGTGGGAAGTTGGTGGGGGGAGGATGGGAGATGGAAGTTGAGAGTGGGGAGTTTGACATTGGGTCTTCCAACTTCCAACTTCGAACTACCAGCTTCTTCCAATATCAGGCGGATGGCGTGCACTTCGGCGAGGAGGTTGGCGGCCATGTTGCAGACTGTGTCGGCGGTGTCGAGGAGGCGGATGGCGGCGAGGCGCGAGAGTTCCTGCCAGGCGGCGAGGGTGCGCGGGGGAGCGGGGGGAGCGGAGTTGAAGGGGGCGAAGAGGGCGCGATCGACGAGGAGGGTGATGAGCTGTTCGCGGAGTTCTTCGGATTTGCCTTTGCCGCCGAGCGAGATGAAGTGGAGCGACATCTGTTCGAAGTGCGGGAGGTGGTGTGTGATATACTTAAGGTCTTTGCGGAATTCGAGGCGGAAGAGGCGGCGGATGCCGGCGCGGTGGGATTCGTCGGCGGCTTTGCGGGAGGGGAAGAGGCGGAGGGAGCAGGAGTCTCCCTGGTCGACGAGGGCGGGGAAGGCGGTGATGGTCATCTGGAAGCGTTGGACAGCGAGGCTGTCGGGGAGGTCGCCGATGGTGCTTTGTTCCCAAGATGTGATGCCGTCGCGGTGGAATTCTTTTTGGTAGATCTGCGCGAAGGTGCCGGCGGCCTGCGGGGCGAGCTTGCGCTGGATGATGGGCAGGTCGCGGCCGAGGGAGAGGACTTTGCCGCTGTCATCGACGACTTTGAAGTTCATGCGGAGGTGATCGGGGAGGGCGGTTTCGACGAAGTCGCTGCCGGAGATGGGGGCGCCGGTTTGGCGGGAGAGGAAGGTGGCGAGGGCGTCTCTTAAAGAGGGGAATTCAGAATTCAGAGTTCGGAATTCAGAATGGGGAGCGGCGGGCTTTTGTGAGGGATGGGGAGATGCGGATGATTCTGAATTCTGAACTCTGAATTCTGAACTCAGGGCCGCGGCGGCGGCGCGGGACCAGTCGGGGACGGGGACGAAGCTGCGGCGGAGGTTGCCGGGGAGGGCGCGGATGAGGGCGGCGATTTTATCTTCGAGCATGCCGGGGACGAGCCATTCGTATTGTTCGGGGTGTAGTTGGGTGAGTGCGGCGAGGGGAACGGTGAGGGTGAGGCCGTCGGTAGGTTCGGTGGGTTCGAATTTGTACGTGAGGGGGAGGTGGAGATTTCCTTTTTCAATCGTCATGCGGTCGGGGTAATTTTCGGGCGTGATGGGCGGGGCATCGGCGCGGAGGAGATCCTCCTTGTTCATGTAGAGGATGCGAGGGTTGTCGCGTTCGGCGACGCGGCGCCAGGAGTCAAGCTGGGCGCCGTTGGTGATGGTCTGCGGGAGGCGGGCGTCGTAGAAGGCGAAGCGGGTGGAGATGTCGGCGAGGAGATTTCGCTGGCGGATCTTGGCTTCGAGGAGTTCGACTTCTTTGACGAGGGCGTTGTTGAAACGGAAGAAGGGGGCGTCGGTGTGGAGGAGTTCGAGGACGAGGGCGTGGTGGATGAAGAGTTCGCGGGAGAGTTTGGGGTTGATGGGGCCGTAGTGGACGGGGCGTGCGGCGATGAGCACGAGGCCGTAGAGAGTGACTTTTTCGCTGGCGACGACCGAGGCGGTTTTGGGTTCGTAGCGGGGTTCGGAGTAGGTGCGCTCGACGAGGTGGGCGGCGGCGCGTTCGATCCACTGGGGCTGAACGGAGGCGTTGATGCGGGCGTAGAGCTTGGTGGTTTCGACGAGTTCGGCGGACATGAGCCATTTTGGTTTTTGGGAAAACAGAGCGGAGCCGGGGAAAATGGAGTAGCGGGTGGAGCGTGTGCCGAGATATTCGTAGGTGTCGGACTTGGTGCCGATGTTGGAGATGAGGCCGGTGAGGAGGGCGCGGTGGATGGCATCATACTTGGGATGGCGCGGGGCGTGACGTTGGGGGAGGTCGAGGGTCATGCAGGGGATTATATGTAGGAGCAAGCTGCTATGACCAATGGCCGGGACTGAGTGGTATGATGCACGCGGAGGAAACATGGAAAAGTGGGTGCGGCGAATCTATCGCGGGACGGTGTGGTTCTCGCTGGCGCTGGGCATGTTGGCGATGATGCTGTGGGTGCGCAGCTACTTCGCGATGGATGCGTGGAATACTCGCGTGAGTTCGGTGACGGTGTTCGGTCACTTCTGGAATGAACGGACGATTCTGACGACGAATGGACGTGTTTGGTACGGATGGCAGCATAATGGCGGGTATGCGACATTGATCCGCGAGGCCAATCGGACGGATTTTGTGGGGTTTCACTCGTACCCAGTTCAGGGTCAGCCGTTTGAGTTTTGGGGGATGCGGGGAAGGGAATTTGCGGGATTCCAGTATGCGACCTTCCGAGACATGACGGGTTATGTGCCACAGTATGCGTTCAGTGTGCCGCTGTGGGCGATCCTGGCGGCGGCGGCCATCCTTCCCGGGATTTGGTTGTGGGGGAAGCGGCGGCGGTATAGCCGGGGGATGTGCGCGGGATGTGGGTACGATTTGCGAGCGTCGCCGGAGCGGTGCCCTGAGTGCGGCCGACCGGTGTAACTTGCGGAGCAGGGCGTGGTCGCGAGGGGTGGCTGGCTAATCTGGTTGGGACTGGCTGGCGAGCTTCGGCTTAGTCAGGTCGTGGCGGAAGAAGAGGAACTTGGCGAGCGCGTCGAGGGAGACGCAGCCGGGGCCGAGGGCGAGGACGATGATGGAGGTGGTGAGGAACCAGAAGGGGGCTTGTCCGGCGAAGTCCCAGGTTTCGCCATTTTGGAATAGGGGGCCGAGGCTGGCGCGGTGTGCGGTGAGGTAGGCGACGGTCATGTTGATGACGAGTGCGAGAGAGACCCAGCGGGAGCCGAGGCCGAGAAGAAGGAGGAGTCCGCCGAAGCATTCGACGGTGCCGACGAGGTAGGCGTTGGCGGTGGGGAAAGGGATGCCGAGGTCGGTGAAGAAGGCGATGGGTTTTTGGATGTCGCCGAGTTTGCCGCGGCCGGTGATGAAGAATTGATAGCCCCAGATGATGCGCATGAGGAGGATGATGATGGAATAGACGGCGGGGCGGGCGAATTGCGTGGTGAGCGTGTAGGCTTTGATGAGAAGATTTTTCGGGGACATGGGGACCTCAGAAAGCGGAGGAATTACGCGTTCTTGTCTGGGATAATTTTTTGGGAATGGTTTGTTCGGCGGGGATCAGCCAGCCGAGGGACATCCAAGTTTCGAACCAGTGTTTGACGTGTGCGGGTGCGGGCATGGGGTGGAGGTTCTCGAAGGCGGCGGCGAGGGATTGGCCGCGGTTCAGGCGTTGGAGGAGCGTGTAGGCGGCGGGGTCGAGGCGTTTGTAGTAGACGCTGTTGTCGTGGCGGTGGGCGGCAATGAAGAGAGGTTGGGCCTGACGAGTTGGGCGGCGCGGGGCGGGATTGTGCCGGCGAACGGCTTCTTTGGCGGCGAGCAGGTAATCGTCAATGGCGTAATGCGATTTGATCAGGGAGATGTCCGGCTGCAGGCGGAGGCGGAGTTTTGCGGGGTTGGCCCCGACGAGTTGATCGTGAGTGACCGGCGGAAGGGTGGGGCCGTCGAAGGCGATGGCTTGGGCCCATTCAAGGGCGGCGATATCGGTGGCGAGTTCGATGTGCGGGGCGATGAGTTCGGAGTGGGTTTTCAGAAATCTCAGGAGGAACTGCGGGAGGTTGCGGAGCGTCCAGGATCGCGAGGGGTGGGCTTCGAGGTATTCGACCGAGAGACGACTGAATTTGCGCTCGCCGAGGAGGGCGCGGAGGGTGGGAAAATCTTCGCGGAAACAATCGAGGAGACGGAACCAGTAGGTGCGGTTGTAGATTTCGATGCGGTCGAGGGAAGTGAGGCGGTTGTTGGGTTTGACGATGGATTCCGCGAGGGTTTTTGTCGGGCAGCTATTGGGGAGGGTTTTCTGGATTCGCGAGCGTGGGGTAAGACGGCGGAGGACGACGGAGGCGAACATACGCTGGGTATCGGCAAGCGAATGTCGCGGTTTGCGGTGAACAGTGGGCAGTGTGAGGTTGGTGGTCATTGAGATTTCCTAAGCGGCGGCTTCGATGGGTTTGGCGACATTGATGGCATTGAGGAATTTCGTGGCCTTGAGAGCTTCGGCGTGAACTTCTTCGAACGAGGGAATGGAGGCGTCCCATTCGAGGAGCGTGGAAGTGGGGCCACAGAGCTGGATGGCGTGGCCATACATTTTCCAGACGGGGTCGAGCGGGGCATGGTCGTGGGTGTCGAGGAGATATTTTTCGAACTTGGAATGGCCGGCGATGTGGATCTGGCCGACGCGATGGTGGGGAACGTTGTTGAGGTAATCGTAAGGATTGAAGTCATGATTTTTGGAGGAGACGTAGATGTTGTTGACGTCGAGGAGGATGCCGCAGTCGGCGGCTTCGACGACTGCGGAGAGGAATTCCCATTCGGTCATGGTGGAGTCGTGAAATTCGGCGTAGGAGGAGACGTTTTCAACGCAGATGGGGACTTCGAGGAAATCGCGGACGGCGCGGATGCGGCGGGCGGTGTTTTTGACGGCTTCCATCGTGTAAGGCATGGGGAGGAGGTCGTGGGTGTAGGTGCCGTCGACGCTGCCCCAGCAGAGGTGGTCGGAGAGGAAGGGCGTCTTTGTGCGTTTGAGGACGGCCTTGAGGCGGCGGAGGTGATCGAAATTGAGTTTGTCGGTGGAGCCGAAGTAGAGGGAGACGCCGTGCTGGATGACTTTGTATTGTTCGAGGATCTGGTCGAGGATGGCGAGTGGTCGGCCGCCGTCGACCATGTAGTTTTCGGAAATGATTTCGAACCAATCGACGGTGGGTTTCTTGGAGAGGATGTGGTCGTAGTGGGGAATGCGCAGGCCGATGCCGACGCCGAGGTTGGTGTTGCCGTTGAAACGATTGGCGGGCATGGGGTCTCCTGACGAGACTACGTAAACACGAAGACACGAAGAAGACGAAGACCACGAAGTTTTTTGATTTATGAGACGGCGAAGGGGTGGGATGGTGGCCACCCCTTCGCCGTGACGGTTGGTCCGCGGCATGTAGGCCGCGGGGATCGGGGTTGCCGCCTTAGGCTTTGCAGCCGCCCTGTCCCTTGCAGTCGTTCTTGCCTTTGCAGTCGTGCTTGTCGGTCTTGCAGCCGCCCTTGCCCTTGCAGTCGTTCTTGCCCTTACAGGAATCCTTGTCGGTGTCGAGGGCTGCGGCGCGTTTGCCGACGAGATCCTTGGCGAGGTTGGCCTTGGGGGTGGAGGTAGTCTTCACCGCGGCAATGCCAGCGGTTGGGGAGGCGGTGGTTTCGGCGCGGGCCAGCGATACACCGGCCATAAGGCCGGTCATAGCGGCGGCGGCGACAACCACGGACGAGGTAGCGATTCGTTTGGACTTCACGGGTAACTCCTTTTCCTGGAAACCTAACTTTCCGGGCCACGCTCTTGGATGCCGGTCGACGCGACCGGCTCTCGGCCCAGGGTATGGACGGTTCGTTTGGCGATAGGGAAATGGCATTGGCGGGTCGGCATGGTTTGGTTCACCGGTACCGTGTTATACAGATCGCCCACTACGAGATGATGTAATTGCCCCAAGCGTTACTGTCGATTGTAGGCAGTGGTGGTGGTGCAAAGGCAAGTGGAAAAACGAGATGTTAGAGAGGTAGTGGCGGAGAGATTTAGTCGACTAGATGATCGGAAATTCCAAGGATCGAAGCAGGAAGGATTTGCAGAGACTTGGCCGGGGAACGCAGGTCGGCGATGATGCAGGGCATGGGAGTCTTCGGGCTGATATTGTTGATTGTGGCGTTGATCGCGGCGGTGGCGATCGTGGTCGTCGGCGGCATTGCGCTGGTGGTGCTGGTCGTGCTGGTGCTATGGGGGATTTTGTCGACTTCAATTTTTGTGGCGATTTCGAAACGGTCGGTGGGGGCGGGGTTTCGCACGATGCTGACGCTGTTGGGAGCCGCGGTGACGGCGCCGCTGGCGGCGGGAGGGACGTGGCTGACGCTGAATCTGATGAACGATCTGCAGAACGAAGTATGGGGAACGCTGGCTGGAGCGCTGGCGGGATTGTTGGTCGGAGCGCTGGCGGGGTATGGCCTAGCGGTGTTCATTCAGCGGACGGCGCAGCGCATGGCGGCTTGGGTGAATGAACGGGTGACAAGAACGAAACATGTCGAAGCGAAAGTACGGGTTCCGCAGAGCCAGGAGCGTGATTGATGCATTCCGATCAGAAAATGACGATTCATGATCTGCGGCAGCTTATGCGGGAGTTTGTGGCGGAACGGCAATGGGGCAAGTATCACAATCCGCGGAACCTGGCGGCGAGCGTGAGCGTGGAGGCAGGGGAGCTGCTGGAGCTGTTTCAGTGGGCGGACAATGAGGCGTCGGTGGAGCGGTTGAAGGCGGATCCGGCATTCAAGAAGGCGTGCGGGGAGGAGTTGGCGGATGTGCTGATGTACTTGATGTCGCTGGCCAATGCGATGGAGATCGATGTGGCAGCGACGGTGCATGCGAAGATGGCGAAAAATCGGAAGAAGTATCCGGCGGAGCAGTTCAAGGGGCACTATCAGCGGCCGTTGCCGGAGTAATAGGCAATTGGCGAATCTCGTTGTACACTTTCCGTCATGTCAGACAAACCTATCGCGAGCATGCCCTCCCTGACGTATAAAGAAGCCGGCGTGGACATCCATGCCGGCGATGCGATGGTCGACCAGATCAAGCATTTGTGCACGCGGACGCATTCATCCCGTGTGCTGGGGAAGTACGGGGCGTTTGCGGGATTGTTTCAACTGGATTTTGCGGAGAAGCTTTTCGCCCGGAACTACAGGGAGCCGGTGCTGATTGCGTGCACGGACGGGGTGGGGACGAAGATCAAGATTGCCGCGGCGATGGGGAAGTATGACACGGTGGGGATCGACCTGGTGGCGATGAACGTGAATGATTTGATCGTGCAGGGAGGCGAGCCGCTGTTCTTTCTGGATTACCTGGCGGTGAATCGGTTAGATCCGGCGATTACGACGCAGATGGTCAAGGGCATTTCGGATGCGTGCGTGGAGGCGGGGTGTTCGCTGCTGGGGGGAGAGACAGCGGAGATGCCGGCGGTGTATGCGCCGGGCGAGTTTGATATGGCGGGGTTTGCGGTGGGGGTGGTGGAGAAGAGCAAGATTCTGGATGGGACGACGATGGAGGCGGGGGATTCGGTGATTGGGCTGGCGTCGAACGGGATTCATTCGAACGGCTATGCGCTGGTGCGGCAGATCGTGCAGAAGACGGGTGCGGGGATGGGGGATTTCATTCCAGAGTTCAAATGCACGCTGGGGGAGGAGTTGCTGCGGCCGACGCGGATTTACGTCAAAAGCGTGCAGAAACTGCTGGCGAAGTACAAGGTGAAGAAGATCGTCAAGGCGATGGCGCATGTGACGGGGGGCGGGTTGGCGGGAAATGTGCCGCGGGTGTTGCCGGAGGGGTTTGCGGTGCGACTGAAGCGCGATGCGTGGGATGTGCCGGCGGTGTTTGGATGGTTGCAGAAGAACGGGCCGGTGGATATGGAGGAGATGTACAGCGTGTTCAACATGGGGATTGGATATGTGCTGATCGTGCGGCCGACGTTTACGAAACCGATCATGACGCACCTGCGGACGCTGGGGGAGAAACCGTATTTTCTGGGGAAGGTGAAGAAGGCGGCGGGGGAGCCGCGGATGGAGTGGAGCTGAGGCGCAAATTCAGAATTCAGAGTTCGGAATTCAGAATTTGGAAGCCATGTGGCCTCTCCATGGTTGTCCTGACTCGGGCGACTATTTGGCAGTGACGAGTGTGGCGCGTTTTTCGGCGATGAGTTTTAGCAGGGCGTGTTGGGGGTCGGCAAACTTCTTGGTGCCTTCGTCCATCAGGACGGTTTCCATCTTTTGTTGATCGACTTTGGCGTCGATGTCGGCGAGGACCGATTGCGGGGGGAGCTGGTCGACCTGGCGCGTGAAGGGTATGGTGATGTTTTCGACGGCATCATTGGTGGCGGGGGGATTGGTTTGGATGTCGGCGCCGGCGAGGGCGCGGACATATTTGTCGGGTGGGTCGGTGGGTTTCTTGGTGCCGGTGCTGGCGAAAATCATTTCCTGCTGGAGGGGGAGTTGTTTGTCCTGCCAGAAGGTTTGGTTGAGTTGCCAGATGCGTTTGGCGTTGACGATGCCGACCTGGCCTTGTGCGGCGGGGGTGAGGGAGGGGACGTTTTTTTCGGTGTAGACATCGACGCGGCTGACGAAGATGGAGTAGACGCTTTTGAAGTGGGTGAGGCCGTCGGTACGCCGCTGTGCGCCGCGCCAGATGGCAGCGCGGGAAAGCAGATACTGGCGTTCGGAGAAGATGAGTGTGACGTTGAGGGTGATGCCGGAGGCGGCGAGTTCTTCGAGTGCGGCGAGCCCGGCTTCGGTGGCGGGGACTTTGATCATGCGGTTCTTGTGGCCGGCGAACCACTTGCGGCCGAGGGCGATGTAGCGCCGGGTGGCTTCGGCGGTGGGGACGGGGTGCGCGACGTCTTCAAGGAGGGGATCGAGTTCGAAGCTGACGTAGCCGTTGTTGCCGCGGGTTTGTTCCCAGACGGGGAAAAAGACTTCCTGGGCCTTGCAGACGAGTTGGTTGGTGAGGTCCCAGGCGATGTCTTCATCGCGATGGCCGGAGTCGACGAAACGCTGGAGGTCGGTATCGAAGTGGCCGGTCTTGATGAGGTCGGAGACGATGATGGGGTTGGAGGTGACGCCGGTAACGCCGGCGGCGTAGTTTTTTCGTATGGCATCTGGATCGACGGAATCGAGCCAGACCTTTGTGCCTGAATCAATAAGAGATCGCAGCGACATGGTTTGGCTCCTTTCGCTGAGCGAATCTTGGGTTTGGTTATGCCGCCATGGGGTCATTGGTCTTGGGTGTCGAAGCCCGTCCACAAGTATAGGAACTGAGATTGGCCGCGGGGGAGAATATCTCCGAGATCGACATTGAGGTTGAGCATATTGACTTGGGTGGGACCCTGTCCGACAGGGGCGTGAGCGTAGGCGGAGCCTTTGTAGTCGCCGGTGCGGGTGTAGATGATGACCTTGGCTTTTTGGATGTGGGCAAGTTCCTTGGCTTTGGCCAGGGCGTCGTCGAGGGTGCCGGTTTGGTCGATGAGGCCGAGGGTGGCGGCGTCTTTGCCGGTGACGATGCGGCCGTCGGTGACCATGGGCCAATCTTTGTCGGTGATTTTATTGGGGGAGGCCTTCACGATGCCTTTGAAGCCGGCGTAGAAGTCGTTGACGAGTTTTTGGAGGAGTTCGCGGTCGTTGTCGGTGAGGGGTTTGTCGGGGGATTCGGCGGGTTTGAAGGGGGAGGCCATGTCTTTGTTGGGGCCGGATTTGACGGCCTCGCTGGCGATGCCGAGTTTGTGGAGAGTGCCGTTGATGTTGACGGTTTCGACGATGACGCCGATGGAGCCGGTGATGGTGGTGGGGTAGGCGATGCGGTAGTCGGAGGCGCAGGAGAGGTAGTAGCCGCCGGAGGCGCAGATGTCGAGCATGGACGTGATTACGGGCTTGTGGGTTTTGGCTTTGAAGGCGAGGAGGTCGCGGTACATGATGTCGGAGGCGGTGACGGTGCCGCCGGGGGAGTTGATGCGGAGGACGACGGCTTTGACGGAGTTGTCTTTGGCAATGGCGTCGAGGGTTTGGCGGAATTCGGAAACGGGGTTGGAGCCGCCGCCGAGGATGCCGCCGGATTTGGAATTGGAGATCATGCCGGAGACGTTGATGAGGGCGATTTTGTCGGAGGTGAAGAGTCCGGCGTCGGAGGATTCGACGATTTGGGGAGTGAGGGGGTCGGCGGTGGGGACGAGGTCGATGCGGATGGTGCGGTTGCCGCAGCCGGTGAGGGTCAATAGAAAATAGAAAATGGAAAATAGAAAAATGGCGATGCGAGGGTTGGAATGACGGATCAGCGAGGCAAATGACGAATGCCGAAAAGTGCAGGCGAAAACGAGAGGGAATGAGTGATTCATAATTTTGGTCCTTGGTTGGAGGGCTTCTGGATTTCCCACTGCGGTCGAATGCTTCCAGTTTGGTCGCTGTTATTTGCGTTCGACGATTTGGATCATATTAGCCTCGCAATCGGCAAAGGAAACCAGGCGTCCGCCGCCGAGGGCTTCGACAACGTCTCCGAGGAATTTGACGTTGCAGGACTTGAGGTGGTCGAGGGCGGCGTCGAAGTCGGGGACGTAGAAGGCGATGTGGGAGAGGCCGGGGTCGGTATTGCTGCGGTGGTGGCGAGAGGTATTGTTGCAGGGCATGACCTCGATCATGGAGCCGTGGCGGATGCCGGAGTGGCCGTGGGTGATGGGGGGGCCGATGAGATAGGCTTTCTGGGTTTGGGGCGGGGTGGGGTTGGTCTGGGCGTGGACGACGAGGCCGAGGACCTTGCCATACCAGGCGACCATGGCGTCGGTATCGGCGGCGGCGAGGGCGAAATGGTCGAGATGGGGAGTGATGAGCATGGGGACTCCGTGGTTCGTGGTTCGTGGGGCGTGGTTCGTGGTTCGTCGGAGATTGGGAAGCACAGAAACATGATGCTGCGTACATCGGGTTGTGGCAAGGGGTATGAGTGGTGCTGGGCTGGCGTTGGTGCCTTGGGATTGGGTGACGAGACCGTCGATCTTTTGAAAAGAAGAAGGCGATCCGGTGAGGGATCGCCTTTGGAGATTGCGTAAAATCTAATGCGCGGCCCGTTGGGCCGCCGCTAAACGGGGGAAATCTCTTACGAGATTTCCTTGGCGTTGATCCACTTCATCATTTTGCGGAGGCGGCGGCCGGTAACTTCTACGGGGTGGTCCTTGTCGGCGTTGTAGAGCTTGTTGAAGAGAGGTTTGCCGGCTTTGTGTTCGGCCATCCATTCTCTCGCGAAGGCGCCGGTCTGGATCTCATCGAGAATCTTCTTCATTTCCTTTTTGGTTTCGGCGGTGACGATGCGTGGGCCGCGGGTAAGGTCGCCGTACTCGGCGGTGTTGGAGATGGAGTAGCGCATGTAGTTGAGGCCGCCCTGGTAGATGAGGTCGACGATGAGTTTCACTTCATGGACGCATTCGAAGTAGGCCATTTCGGGCGGGTAGCCGGCTTCGGTGAGGGTCTCGAAGCCCGCTTTGATGAGTGCGGAGAGGCCGCCGCAGAGGACGACCTGTTCGCCGAAGAGGTCGGTTTCGCATTCGTCCTTGAAGGTGGTTTTGATGATGCCGGCGCGGGCGCCGCCGATGCCGTTGCCCCAGGCGAGAGCGGTTTTGAGGGCGTTGCCGGTGGAGTCCTGGTGGACAGCGACGAGGGTGGGGACGCCGCCGCCTTTGACGAATTCGGAGCGGACGAGGTGGCCTGGGCCCTTGGGGGCGATCATGACGATGTCGATATCCTTGGGGAGCTCGATGAGTTTGAAGTGGACATTGAGGCCGTGGGTGGCGCCGAAGGTTTTGCCGTTGGTGAGGTAAGGCTTGATGTCCTTGGCGTAGATTTCGGGTTGGAGTTCATCGGGGAGGGTCACGATGATGAGGTCGGCGGCTTTGACGGCATCGGGGATGGACATGGGGGTGAAGCCGTGGGAGATGGCGAGCTTGCCGTTGGCGGAGTCGGGGCGGTTGGCGACGATGACTTTGACGCCGGACTCGCGGAGGTTCTGGGCGTGCGCGTGGCCCTGTGAGCCGTAGCCGAGGATGGCGACGGTCTTGCCCTGAAGGCCTTCGAGGGTAGCTTCATTTTCGTAGAAAACGTGGAGGGGTTCCGCCATGAGTATTCCTTTCGGTTCGGGAAATCCAAGACCGGAAAGAATACGAGAATGGGGCGGGCGGGTCAATTTCTGGAGGTAGTTTTGTGGGGTTGATTCATTGGTGAAATTCATTCATCGGTGGATGGGAATTTATCGGGCGATACACTTGGCGGACAAGAGGGGGTATTATTTCGCCACTGCATGAAAGGAACTTGAGATGGCGAATCGGACGATTACGGGGGCGAAAGGTTTTCGGGCGGCGGCGGTGGCTTGCGGGATCAAGACATCGGGGAAGCCGGATGTGGCGCTATTGGTGAGTGATGTGCCCGCGACGGCGGCGGCGGTGTTCACGACGAATAAGGTGGTGGGGGCGCCGATCATCGTGGGGCGGAAGCATATACAGAGCGGGGTCTTGCGGGCGTGCGTGATTAACGCGGGGTGTGCGAACGTGTGCACGGGGGATCGGGGCGTGCGGAATGCGATGGAGATGTGCGCGCTGGCAGCGGCGGGGATCGGGGCGGATCCGGATGAGGTGTTGCCTTCGTCGACGGGTGTGATCGGACACTTTCTGCCGATGGAGAAGGTGCGGATGGGTATTTCGCATGCCACGATGGCGCTGAGCAATTCGGCGGAGGCGGGGACGGCGTTTGCGAATGGGATTTTGACGACGGATCTGGTGGCGAAGACGGCGTTTGCGACGGTGAAGGTGGGGGGCAAGACGGTAACGATCGCGGGATGCTGCAAGGGAAGCGGGATGATCGCGCCGAACATGGCCCTCCCCCAAGCGACGATGCTGGCGTATGTGGCGACGGATGCGGCGATCGACAAGCGGGCGCTGCGGAAGGTGATAGCGGAGGTGACGGGGCAGACGTTCAATTGCGTGACGGTGGATCAGCACACGAGCACGAGCGATACGTTTGTGGTATTGGCCAATGGGATGGCGGAGAATAAGAAGATTGTCGGCGGGAGTGATCTGAAGAAGTTTGCGGCGGCGCTATATGAGGTGTGCGATTCGTTGTCGCAGCAGATTGCGCGGGATGGGGAAGGGGCGACGAAGCTGATAACGGTGACGGTAACCGGGGCGGCGACGGCTGCGGATGCCAAGAAGGCGGCGGAGGCAATCGCGAATTCTCCGCTCTGCAAGACCGCGGTGCACGGGGGCGATCCGAACTGGGGCCGGTTTGTGAGTGCAGCCGGGTATTCGGGAGCGAAGATGAATCCGGATAAGGGGCTGTGCAAGGTGGGGGATGTGTTGGTGTTCAAGAACGGGCAGCCGACGAAGGTGGAACTGGCGGCGGTGGGTGAGGTGATGCAGGGGAAAGAGGTTTCGATTCTCGTGGACTTAGGGGTAATGGCGGGGAAGGCGGGGTATTCGCATCGGGTGTACACGTGCGATTTGTCGCGGGAATACATTGCGATCAATGCGGATTATCATACGTGAGGGCACGCGGCAGGTCGGTAAAGCGAAACGTCACGATGGCGTGATCAGTTCCCGATCGATGTAGGCGTGTTGGTTGCCGGCGAGAATCAGCGGCCGCGTCAATGGATGCCAGCGGAAACGGAACAGCTTTTCCGGTGTCTCAGGAATCTGTCCGCCATCCGTTTCGTACCATTCCCAGGAGTCGGGGGTATCCGGGGGGGCGATGAAATGATAAACATGGCGCTGGTACAGGATGCCCCAATCGGGGCTGCACCATTCGAAGACGCCGATCTTTCGGTGTAACACACTGTTGCTCAATCCCGTTTCTTCGTGAACTTCACGGAGCGTGGCGGCCAGAGGATCTTCGCCGTGGTGCATCGTGCCGTGGGGGACTTGCGTTCCTGCTTGGGGATTGTGGACGTGATCGAAGACGAGTAACTGTCGCTGGCCGTTGCGCTCGCGCGTTATGTAGGCGAGGCCTTTACGAAGGAACGCCTTTGTGCCTTCTCGTTCGAGCACACCTTTGCCGTACAACTCCACGGCAGCTGGGTAGGCCAGACATTCCTGCTCGAAAACGCGGGCGGCGAGGGTGTCGGGGGTGTCGGTGGGGAGGACGGGGACTTTGCGTTGGAGGATGGTGGGGCCGGTGTCGTAGGTGTTGTCGGCAAAGTGAACGGTGCAGCCGGACTCGGTTTCGTGGGCGGCGAGGACGGCTTCGTGGACGTGGTGGCCGTGCATGCCTTTGCCACCAAATTTGGGGAGTAGGGCGGGGTGGATGTTGAGGACGCGGCAGGTGAAATCTTCGGGGATGGTCCAGAGGGAGAGGAAGCCGGCCATGCATGCGAGGTCGACGGCGTGGTGGCGGAGGAGGTGGGCGATTTCGTTGGAGAAGAGTTCAAGGGTGGGGAAATCTTTGCGGGTGACGATGAAGGTGGGGAGGGTAAGCTTCTGGGCGCGCTGGATGCCGAAGCATTTGGGGTTGGAGGCGATGACGCAGACGATCTGGGCGCTCAGCTGGCCGCGGGCGATGGCTTCGGCGAGGTTTTGCAGCGTGGTGCCGCCGCCGGAGATGAGGATGGCGAGACGGGTTGTTTTCATGCGTTGTTTTTACCAGCAAGACGAGAAGGCACCAAGGGTGTGATAAGTTTCTAGGTTCAAGGGATAAGTTTCAAGGGAATGAGCGTTTTGTATTTGAATCGTCGGTGCTAGGAATGGGAGTATTCGTTAGCGTCTGGCCCATTTTTCGAGGGCGGTGAGGGTGCTGCGAAAGTCTTTGGGGAGTTCTGCAGTGAAGGTGGTTTCCTGTTGGGTGAGAGGATGGATGAAGGTGAGCTTGTGGGCGTGGAGGGTGAGGCGGTCGATGAGGGGGCGTTCTTCCTGGAATTTGCCGAGCTTGTAGTGGCGTTTGAATTCGGAAAGGAGGAGCTTGCCGTCCTCGGCATCGGCTGGGGGGCCGTAGAGGGGATCGACCGCGAGAGGGTAGCCCATGGCTTTGAGGTGGACGCGAATTTGGTGGCGGCGTCCGGTGACGGGGTAGACCTTGAGGAGCGTGACGCCGGCAAAGCGTTCGCCGATGACCCATTTCGTGCTGGATTTTTTGGGATCGACGCCGCGGATGACCATGCGAAGTTTGTTGTGCGGATCGCGTCCGATGGGGAGATTGACGGAGCCGGATTCATGGAGTGGTGTGCCACGGACCAGGGCGAGGTATTCCTTGGTGATGACGCGGGTGCGGAATTGCTCGGCGAGGGCTCTTTGGGATTCGGAGGTGAGGGCGAAGAGGATGAGGCCGGAGGTGTCAGCATCGATACGGTGGATGGGGAGCGGCGTTTTGCCGGCAAGGGCAGGATCGGCGGTGAGGAGAGAGAGGAGATCCTGGGTGCGTCCGCGGCCGGGGAGGACGGCGAGATGTGCGGGTTTGTTGATGGCGAGGAGAGCGGAATCGTGGTGGAGGATGGAGTAGGAGGGGGATTTCTTCATTCGAATGTCGTCATTTCGTTAAGCGGATTTAGACACGAGTTTGAGGATCCAGTAGGCGACGGGGGCGGCGAGGAGGGGGGAGTCGAGGAGGTCGAGGACGCCGCCGAAGCCGGGGACGTGGCCGGAATCTTTGACGCCGGCGTCGCGTTTGAGGAGTGATTCGAGGAGGTCGCCGACTTGTCCGACGGCTCCGAGGAGGACGCCGGCGACGAGGCCCTGTTGCCAGGCGAAAGTGTGGCAGAAGTAGGTGATGGCGGCGCCGACGATGCCGGAGAAGATGAGGCCGCCGAAGAAGCCTTCGACGGTTTTTCCGGGCGAGAGCCAGGGGATGAGCTTGTGTCTGCCGATGGCGTGTCCGGTGGCGTAGGCGCCGATGTCGGCGGATTTGACGATGCAGATGATGGCCAGGAGCATCCAGGCAGAGTGGGTCATGCAGATGGGGAGGAAGAATCCGGGAAGGACGCCGAGGTAGACGACGGCCAGGAGCGTGCCGCCGGCGCTGGCCATGGCACCGTCAATCTTGCGATGGCGGCTGTGCATGACGAAGGCGCCAATGAGCGAGGCGGTGAGGATGGTGGGGACGAGGTAATGCGGTTTGACGGTGTGGAACCAATGGGAAAGTGCGTACCAGAGGGAGTTTTCGATGGCGCGAAGATCGGTCGCAGCGACCGCGGGAGCGGTGGCGCTGAGTTCCAGGAGTTTTTCGTGCGTATCGCGGACTTGGACGGAGACCTGTTCGAGCCAGGGCCAGAGCATGCAGAGGATGGCGGCAACGGAGCAGATGCGGAGCGAGATTTCGACATTCTGGCGTGCGAGGAGGCGTTGCATTTCGCGGAGGGCGACGATGACCACGGCGATGCTGCCGAGGGCGACGACCATGCCGGGAGGCGCGGACCAATCGCCGCGGGGCCAGTTGGCGGAGAGCCGTCCATCGAGATAGATCATCCCGACGATGAGGATGGAGAAGAGGAGGCCGAAGATGAGGCGGTATTTGAGCATCAGTGAATTCTGAATTCTGAGTTCTGAATTCTGAAATTGTGACATCCGATGCGCATCATTCCTCGCGGCAGTGTTGTCCGAAGACTCGGATTTGGCTTTAACGCGTGCTATGCACCGTTATGGTATCACCTTGTTGAGCGGGTAGCTGATGATGCCGGTGGCGCCGGCGCGTTTGAGTTTGGGGATGAGGTCGCGTTCGGATTTTTCCTCGACGATGACTTCGACGGCGACCCATTGGCCATCGGCCAGGGGCGAGACGGTGGGGGATTTTTCGGCGGGGAGGAGCGCGAGAACGGCGGCCATGGCGTCCTTGGAAACGTTGAGCTTGAGGCCGACCTTCTCGCGGGCGGACATGGCGCCTTTGAGCAGGAGGGCGATGTTCTCAATTTTTTCGCGGTGCTTGGGATTGGCCCAGGTTTTCTTGTTGGCGATCAGGCGAGGCGTCGAGGTGAGCAGGGTGTCGATGATGCGGAGGTTATTGGCTTTGATCGACGAGCCGGTTTCGGTGATGTCGACGATGGCATCAAGAAGGCGTGCTTTGACTTCGGTGGCGCCCCAGGAGAATTCGACTCGGACGGAGACGCCTTTTTGTTCAAAGTAGCGCTTGGTGAAGCCGACGAGTTCGGTGGCGATGACGCCGCCGGCGAGGTCCTCGGCTTTCTGGACTTTGCTTTCATTGGGGACGCAGAGAACCCAGCGAGCGGGCTGGCTGGTGGCCTTGGAGTAGACGAGCTCGGCGACTTCGTGGACGTCGGAGCCGTTTTCCTGGATCCAGTCGGAGCCGGTGAGGCCGAGGTCGACGACGCCGTCTTCGACGAAGCGGGACATTTCCTGCGGGCGGAACATGACGACTTCCATGGTCTTGTCGTCGATGGAGGGGTAATAGGAGCGGTCGCGGACGGAAATCTTGTAGCCGGCCTTGGCGAAGAGGTCGATGGTGGAGGCCTGAAGCGATCCGTTGGGGATGCCGAGGCGGAGGATATCGGGGGAAGACTTGAGCATGATAGACCTGCCGAGAAAACATGAAACGCGAAACATGAAACGCGAAACGGCCCTTCGCGGGAGGAGCGTTTCCGGGTTCCGAGCCGAGTATTAGACCATGAATTGGGTGTTGGGGAAAGGGGCGCTGGTGGTTTGATCGTGGCTTTGGGTAGGATGCTGTTTGTGAGCAGCCGTCGATTCATCTTCCTGGCAGTAGCAGCCTTCGTGGTGTTGGTGTGTGCTGTATACATGGACCTGCGGGGGCGGGATGTCGATAGCCAGATTGAACTCGATGGGCATGGTGTGCGTGCGGCTCTGACTTCGAGGCAGGGGGAGTTTGTTTTTACGGTCGGGCACGGCGTGTATGCGTCGGACGACCAACTGGATTGGGTTTACCGCGGGTGGGAGTTGTATTTGGGCGAGGCGGGGCTTCCGAATGATCTGGTCGTGTCTGGCTGGGGGCCGTTGGGGTATAGCAAATTGACTTTGCTGTGGCCTCGGGGTGGCGAAGGGCCGTATTCGCTGGTCTTCAAGTCAGCAGAATTCTATTCGTTGCATTGTTCGGCGTGGGTGATCGAGGCCGTTTTTCCGGTTCTGCTCTTTTGGTTTATCAGGGAAGGCTATCGTCGACGACCGCGTCAGGGCTGTTGCACGGTATGTGGGTATGACTTGCGCGCGTCGCCGGAGCGTTGTCCGGAATGTGGTGCTGCGGTGACGGGTCAGCGGGATCCGGGATGGGTGCGGTCGATCGTGCGACGAAGCGTTCAAGCGGGCGTGCTGGGATGTGCGATACTCTTGCCGATATCGATTGTGCTGACATTTCAGAGCTACGAATTGCCGCAGTGCATGTCTATCAGCCGGGGAAACGGATATGCGCTTTACCTTTGGGATGGCGAATTAGTGGGCGAATATCAACAGCGGCACGTGATAGGACAGGCGGTCAAACGGGTGCGGCGTGAGTCATTGCCGGAGCCGGGGTATTTGAACGACAGCGATGGACGCTATTTTACCTTTCATTGCGGACCGGCGTTCTCACCGCGGCATATCCCGAGCAATGCGGGTGCGAACCCTTATTCGAATCTGAGCTATGAGGCATTTCAAACGTTGCGTGCGCCGGGAGATCGACCGGCCTATTGGGCGGTGCCGATGTCGGCGATTATTCCACTGCTGTCGATTATGCCTGTGGTGTGGGCGTGGCGGCGGATAAGGGGCATTGGGCGTGGGGCACGCAATGTTTCAGCATCGGTGGTGGCCAATCAACGCGGGTGATTCGTATAATGCCGTTTATGGATGATCAACAGACGTATCTGCTCAACGGGCTTTTGACGCGGCAGTTTTCATTGGGGAGGATCGTGCGGTTTCGCAAGGTGGCGCGCGGACGGCAGGCGACGACCTATGAATTGCTGACGGCGGAGCAGAATGAATATCTGGTGTATTTGTACTCGCCTACCTATGAGGCGACGACGCTCGAGACGATGGCGGTGACGGTGGGGGTGTTGGATGAGAATCGGTTTTCGGTGATGCCGATGGTGCGGGGCAGGGAGGGGGCGTATGTGGCCGAGGGGCCGCAGGGGACGCATCTGATGGCGAGTTTGGCGCTGCTGGGATCGGAGATGGCGCCGGATCAATTTACGGAACACGATGTAACGCAGATAGGATTGCGGCTGGCGTGGATGCACCGATTATTGTTGGAGCAATTGGCGGCGCCGGTGCGGGCGGTGCCGCTGGATGAACGGTTGGATGCGGCGCTGGCGAGCAAAGACGATTTGCCGCGGGAGGCGCTGCCGGAGTTGTCGGAAGGGGAGGTGAAGCGGTTGCGGGAGTTGTTGCGGTTGCCGACGGAACAGGCGTGGGTGCACGGGGACATGCAACTGGCGGCGTTGCTGGTGGATGGGGATCATCAGATTCGGACGGTGACGGATTGGGCGTTGCTGCATTGGGGATCGCCGGGAGAGGATTTGCTGGATATTTTTTTGGCGTTGTGCGTGCTGCCGGGGGGGCGGGTGGATGATGTGCGGGGGCGGGCGTTGCTGGAATCGTACGATTCGCTGCGTCCGATCCGGAGGATGGCGTGGACGCCGGTGATCGCAAGCTGGTTGGCGCAGCGATTTCTGGATGCGGCGACGGGGCGGCGGGCGATGCCGGCGGGGTTTACGCGCATCTTGGCGAGCACGGAAGATATGGCATCGGTGATGGCGGCGTGTACGCCGCGGTGAGTGGGGAAGTGAGAAGCAAGATTCTTGTTTCTTGATTCCTGCTTTTGCCCGCTCACGTTTCGAGGATGATTTTGCTGGAGCCGCCGTTGGTGGCTGGAGGCGGCGGGGTGCTGCCGTCGTCGATGGCGGGGGCGGCGGCTTTCTGGCCGCTGAGTCCGGCGTTGATGGTTTCCTGGACTTTGCGCATGAGGTCCATGTATTCCATTTGCGCCTGCGCGAAGCGTTTGAGCGTGGGCTGCATGGCGATGCTTTGTTGAAGCTGTTCGAAAGCACGTTTCTCGGCAACTTCAATGGGTAGGCCCTGAGCTTCTTTCTGGGAGAGCGTTTCAATGAGCTGTTCGTATTGGCCCAGCATGGTGCGGGCGGTGACGTCGAGGTCGAGTTGGCGGGCGATTTCCTTGTACGCGATGATCGAGGCGTGGGTGGAGATCAGGCCGCCGAGCTTAGAGGCTGCGGCGAGAATTTCGTTGGAATCGGCCATGAGAAAAGCTCCGGTCAGTGGTTAATGATCAGTGGCTAGGTGCGAGACCATAGGGTGAATCCATGATGATAAACAAATAATGGATTGATTGCGAATACATGCATTGGTGGGCCGAGATATTCGTTGAGTTAGTAGTGCCGTTGCGTGTCGATTAGAATCGTTGGACTATGAATTTCTCGTTCTTTCTTGAAACTTTCCGCCTGGGCGTGACGAATCTGCATCTGCACAAGTTGCGGAGCTTTCTGACGACGCTGGGGATTATCTTCGGCGTGCTGTCGGTAATCACGATGGTGGCGATCGGAGAGGGGGGCAAGCGGCAGACCCTCAAGGCGGTGGAGCAGTTGGGATCGACGAACATCATCATGCGGTCGGTGGCGCCGCCGGAGGGGAATCGGTCGGCATCCCGGCGAGATAATGTGCTGATTTATGGGCTCAAGCGCGAGGATATGCGGGCGATCCAGGAGCAGGTGGATGCCGGCGAGCTGGCGTACGTAAAGAACGTGGTGCCACTGCGGGACACGGGGTTGGAGGTGGTGCGCAATGAGATCAAGGCGAATGCCAATGCGATCGGGACGACGCCGGAATACCCACAGGTGGCGAATCTGACGGTCAGCAGCGGACGATTTTTCGGTCCCGACGACATGGCGTCGGGCGCGGGCCAACCTGTGTGCGTGCTGGGGGCCGGGGTGGCGCAGCAACTTTTTGGTGTGCAGAGCTCTCTGGGGCAGACGATCCGGCTGCAGTCGGGCAATGTGCGGGCGCGGCTATTCGAGGTGATTGGGGTCATGGGCAGAGTGGGGCTGGCAGGAGGGAAGGGGTCGGCACTGACCGGACGGGATTTGAATCTGGATGTCTATTTTCCGCTGTCGGCCAACGAAGCGATGTTCGGCGATACGATCGTGAAGTTTGCGAGCGGATCGCGAGAACGGAAGATCCTGCAGCTGTCGGAAATTTATATCAAGGTGAATAGTCCGGAAGCGGTTGAGCCGACGGCGGCGGCGTTGCAGCGGATGATCGATATCCGGCATTCCGAGCAGGCGGATGTTTCCGTGTTCATTCCGCGGGAATTGCTCAACCAGGCGAACGCGACGCAGCGCATGTTTAATTTCATCATGGGGGGGATCGCGTTCTTGTCGTTACTGGTGGGTGGGATCGGGATCATGAACATTTCGCTGGCGACGGTGACGGAGCGGACGCGAGAGATCGGCATCCGGCGGGCGCTGGGGGGCAAGCGGTTGCACATCATTACGCAGTTTTTGATTGAAACGACGTGCCTTTCGGTTTCGGGGGGCGTGGTGGGGGTGGTCGGTGGGGTGGGTCTGGCGTTGCTGGTGGGGGCGCTTTCGGAGGGGGCGTATCCGACGCATGTCACGCTATGGTCGGTGGTGCTGTCGTTCGCGATCTCGGCGAGCGTCGGGATCATCTTCGGGCTGTATCCGGCGATTGTGGCAGCGCATAAGGATCCGATCGAGGCGTTGCGGCATGATTGAGGGTGTGGGGGTATCGGCGGGCTGGGGTGGATGACTCCGTAACTTCGATAGCCTAAGACTCCAATACAGGCCGCTTGTCGGCCGCTGGTCGCGGTTGATTTTCGCGGTGGGGGGAGTTACGGTTCACGCGGAGACAATCGTGATGACCGTAGCTGGGGATAAAGCTGTTTTTGCGAATCTGGACGATACCGTCGTCCGGATGACGGAGATTCGTCACGACTTGCACCAGCATCCGGAGCTCGGATATCAGGAAACCTACACCTCCAAGCAGGTTTGTAAGGAATTGTCGCGGCTGGGGATAGAGCATAAGGCGGGATACGCGGGCGGGACGGGTGTGGTGGGGTTGATCCACGGGAAGGCGGCCACGGGGGGTGCGGGGCGGTGCGTGGCATTGCGGGCGGATATGGACGCCTTGCCGATCATGGAAGCGACGAATTTGCCGTACGCATCCAAGATTCCCGGTGTGATGCATGCATGCGGGCATGATGGGCATACGGCGGTGCTGCTGGGTGCGGCGGCTTGTCTGCAATCGGTGGCGGATTCCTTTGGGGGGACGATCAAACTGATTTTTCAACCGGCGGAGGAGGGAGGATGCGGCGCTGAGCGGATGTGCAAGGAGGGAGTGTTGGAGAATCCGAAGGTGGATGGGATTTTCGGGTTGCACGGCTGGCCGGGGTTGCCGGTGGGGATGGCGGCGACACGGAGCGGGGTGCTGCTGGCATCGGTGGATGGATTTACGATTCAGATTCGTGGGGTGGGCGGGCATGCGGCTTCGCCACAGCAGGCGGTCGATCCGATCATCTGCGGTGCGGCGATGGTGCAGGCGCTGCAGACGATTGTGAGCCGGGAATCGGACCCGGTGGAAGCATTGGTGCTGACGGTGTCGCAGTTTCATGCGGGGTCGGCATTCAATGTGATTCCGGGGACGGCGGAAATCGGCGGAACGATACGGGCACTGGCAAGGAGCCGACGGGATGCTGCAATCGTGGCGCTGGAACGGATTGCCCGGGGCGTGGCGGAGGCGCATCGGTGCACGGTGAGCATCGAATATTTCGGCCGGACGCCCAGCACTACTAATACGCCGGAGTTGGCGGAGTTCGTCCATCGGACAACGGTCGAGGCTCTGGGAGAGAAGGCGTTCATGTGGGTGCCGAAGCCGGCGATGTGGGGTGAGGATTTTGCGTTCTATCTGGAGCGAGTGCCGGGCTGTTTTTACGTGCTGGGCGTGCAGCCGCAGGGGCGTGTGGAATATCCGATGCTGCACAATGCGCAGTATGATTTTACGGATGCGGCAATTCCGGTGGGGATACGGATGATGAGTGAGTTGGCGTTGCGGTTTCTGCAGGCTGACAACCGACGGTAGACAGGGGCTGGTCATACGAAGCTGGGATTGTAAATGGTGTTAAAAAGGTTGACGGTTTGGGGACGGATCGTGGGGGTTGAGGTGTTGGTGATGGGGATGGCGCGCGGGGTATGGGGGCTGACGCCGGAGGAGGTGGGGGTGATCTACAACACGCGGAGCGAGGCCTCGCAGAAGATTGCGCGGCATTACCAGGAGGCGCGGAAGATTCCGGAGGAGAATCTGATTCCTCTGACCGTCGAGCCGGAGGAATCGATCGACGAGGCGACCTATCGGAAGACCGTGGTGCCGCAGATTCTGCGATCGCTGGCGGATCGGAAACTGGAGGGGTCGATCAAGTGTCTGGTGACGACGTACGATGTGCCGCTGAAGATTGGCCCGCAGAAGCCGACCGAGGACGAGCAGAAGGAAGTGGGAGCGTACCGGAACGAGTACCGGAGTCTGGTGGCGGAATTGGAAGGGGCGGTGGGCAAGTATGATGCGATTGGCCCGCAGGGGGAGTCGCCGGCGACGAGTCTTCCGGCGAAGAAACCGGGGGAGCAACGAAAACTAAATGACATTCTTGCGGAGGTGATTCACGCGGCGCAAGGTGCGGCCAAGCGTGTGGAGGCGATGACGGGGCCGGAGCGAGCTTTGGCCATGGGAGACCTGGTCAAGGAACAGGATGCCATCTGGGGGCTATCCGGCGTGTTGCGGACGATTCATGTGCGTGCCGATGCCGATGAATCTGACAAGGGCAGGCAGCAGCTTGAGGATTATCGCAGTGAACTGCAGGCGTTAGAGGATGAGGCCGGCAAACTTGAGGAGAAGATCGGCGAGGCTCCGGCCAGGCAGAAGCTGACGACTTTGCGGCGGAAATCGGATGGCGTGGTTGGGCAGATCCAGCAAGTGGAAATGATCATTGCGCTACTGTCGATGGAAGAATCGGACGCATGTTTTGACAGTGAGTTAATGCTGCTGGAGAACGATCAGAACTATCCGCGTGCCAAGTGGGCATATAACCCGCTGCAGGTGGAGCAGTATCCGACGATGTCGAAGGGGCATCCGCCGAAGGTGTTGATGGTCACGCGGCTGGATGGGCCGACGGTGGAGGGCGTGATCGAGATGATTGACACGACGATCAAAGTGGAGCAGAAGGGTCTGGACGGCAAAATGTACGTTGATGCGCGGGGGCTTAAGGGATCGGACGGGTATGGCATCTTCGACAGTCATCTGCGGCAGGCGGCGGAATATTTGAAGGACAATTCGACGATGCCTGTGATTCTTGATAATCAGGAGGGGCTGCTGAAGGCAGAAGATTGTCCGGACGCTGCGCTTTATGTGGGTTGGTACGCGCTAAAGCACTATCAAGATTCCTGCCAATGGGTTCCGGGCGCGGTGGGTTATCACATCGCCAGTTACGAGATGACGACTTTGCACGGGGCGCATTTTACGGGGTGGGTGCCGGGGCTGCTGAAGCACGGGTTTTGCGGGACATTGGGGCCGGTGGCGGAGCCATACGTGAACGCATTTCCCAAGCCGAATCTGTTTTTTCCATTGCTGCTATCGGGGGAGTTCACGCAGGGGGAGGTATGGTTGGTGACGGCGCCGATGTTGAGTTGGCGTGTGGGGTATATTGGTGATCCGCTGTACAACCCGTTCAAGGTGAAGCCGCGAATAACGGTGGAGAAGTTGAAGGCTCATCCGGCGCTGCGGAACGCGTTTGTGATTTTACGTGGGGAGAAAGTGGGGGAATGAGTGAGGCGATGGCCGATGGCGACGATGTGTCGGGCCGGCATCATGTATGGATTGCCGGGAGAGGAGGGGACCGATAAGTGATTGGGGAAATGAGCATCGCGGGGCGGGGGTATCGGGGGCAGGTCATTCTTCGGTAGTGCGTTGCAAATCGTGTTTTTCGTCTGTCCCGTTGATCGGGTGAGGTGGGGAGGGTGCCGATAATCGTGGGGATTACGTTGATGGGCGATTAAGTAGGGTGGTGAAGCGGTCGATGAAAATTGAGAGTTTCGAATTTTTGTCGGGCTGATATGGACACGAACGAAGGCACTCCGACAATTGAAGAGTCCGGCAATGCGCCGGAATCGACGGTGGCGAAATCGACGCCCGCGGGCCGTCCCGCGCGACGACGGGCGCGAATCACGCTGCCGGTGAAAACGACCATCGGTCTGCTGACTTTGCTGATGGGGGCGGTGGTGCTGTGCGGTATGATCTTCCTGGGGATCACCGGGAAAATTCTCCGTGAGAATAAGCAGATGCAGATAAGCCAGTACGCCTACGGGATCGCGGCGACGCTGGGCCACGGAGGCAATCTCCGGCCGGAGGAAATCAAGCAGCAGTTGGCGGCTCTGGAGAAGACGCCGTACCTGGATTTTGCGGTATTTACTGATTCGACGCTGAACGAGGTCGCAGGTTTTCACGGCCCCAGCGGTGCGTGGGAAGCCTACCAGCAGGAAATGGGCCGGGGTGAGAACCGCACGGCGGGACGGACCGGGAAGGTAAGCGAGTTATTGCGGGGCGGCAAGACGAGTTTTGTCGTGAGCGTGCCGGTGTTTCAGGGAGGGACCTATGCGGAGAAAAACCATCCGAGTCTGATCGGGTACCTGCACGTGGCATTGAGCAATGAGGGGGCGGCCGCGCAGTTGCGATTCTTGCAGGGGTTTGTGCTGCTGACGTGCATGGGGGTGGTGCTGGCGGCGGTGCCGATTGCGGGGATGATTGCCCGGCACATTACGGTGCCGATCCAGCGTCTGGCGCATGGGGCCCATACGCTGGCGGAAGGGGATTTGTCGCACCGCGTGGTGATTCGTCGTTCGGACGAGCTGGGCGAGCTGGCCGAGGCGTTCAACAGCATGGCCGACACGGTCCAGAGCCAACAGGAAGACATCCGGCAGATCAACGCGGGGCTGGAACAGAAGGTACAGCAGCGCACGGCGGAATTGGAAAAAGTGAACCAGCGGCTTACGGGGGAGATCGCGGAGAAAGAAGATTTTCTACGGGCCGTGTCGCACGATCTCAATGCCCCGCTGCGGAACATCGCGGGCATGGCGAGCATGTTGATCATCAAGTATCAGGAGACCATGGAGAAAGATGCGTTGCAGCGTCTGGAGAGAATTCAGAAGAACGTGCAGGTAGAGTCGGAACTGATCAACGAGCTGCTGGAGCTTTCGCGGATCAAGACGCGTCGGGAGAAGATCGATCGTGTGGATCTGCACGAACTGGTGACCAGCGTGGCGGAGCAATTCAGCAGCGACTTTGAGACGCGGAAGATCACGTTCCGGCTGCTGAGTCATCTACCGGTGATGCAGTGCGAGCGGGCGCGGATGCGGCAGGCGTTTCAGAATCTGATCGACAATGGCGTGAAATATATGCGCGAGGACGGCCCGCGGGAGATCACCGTCGGCTGCCGGTGGGAAAATGACGAAGTGGTCATTTCCGTGACGGACTCGGGGATGGGGATAGCGGATGAGGACAAGCCGAACCTGTTCCACGTATTCCGCCGTGCCAAGAGTGCGAGCATTATGAAGATTCCGGGCAAGGGAGTGGGCCTGGCATCGGTGAAATCGATCATCGAAAACTACCATGGACGTTTGTGGGTGGATTCCACGCAGGGCGTGGGCACAACGTTTCATTTTTCTATACCCACGACGCATTTTGAGATCTCGAAAGAGGTGGCCGCATGAAGGACCTGTTTAAATTTTCGGCGCAACCCGTGACGATTCTGCTGGTGGATGACGATGAAGATTGCCGTCAACTCATCCGCGATGCGATCGAGCAGGGGAAGCTGGACAATCCGGTATACGATGTGTGTTCGGGCGAAGAGGCGCTGGCGTTTCTGCGTCGCGAGGGCAAGTACCAGGATATGCCGCGACCGGGTTTGGTGTACATGGACATCGAGATGCCGGGGATGGGCGGTCAGGAGACGCTCAAGGCGGTTCGTGCCGATCCGCGTTTTTCGGACATCGCGGTGGTGATGATGACCGGTGTGACGGACGACGATCAGAAGCGGATGGCGATGGCCAGCGGCGCGAATTCCTATACGAACAAGCCGACGGATGCGATGACCTTCATGCAGACGGTGGTGCAGTCGACGAATTACTGGCTGCGGATTCACCAGTTTCCATCGGCGGAAGAGGCGAGCAACGTGGCGTGAATGTGAAATGAGGGAAGGGCGCCGGCGGCATGGCGTTGGGCGCGTGAGTTTGTTGTACGAAAGCAGGACGAGGCCGGAATGAAAATCCTCGTGGTAGAAGATGATCTGGACCAGCGCGATTTGATCCGCGAGACGCTCGAGGATCACTTTGGGCACGATACGGTGAGCTGCGCGGAGTGCGGTCACGAAGTTCTCGGGTGGGACCTGGAGAAGTTCGACGCGATATTGACGGATTTCAACCTGCCGGACATTTCCGGCATGGATTTTCTGAAGACGGTTCTTTCGCGCTGCGATCGGCCGGTGATTGTGGTGACCGGGGAGAACGTACGGCAGACGGCGGCGGAGGCGATCCGGGCGGGGGCGTACGATTACATTGTGAAGGCGGGCGATTACCTCTTTACGATTCCGCTGGTGGTGCAGAAAAACATCGAGGCGTGGAAGATCAAGCAGGAAAACAAGCGTCTGCACGAACAGCAACAGCAGGCGAACCGCGAGATTTCAGTGAAGAACCAGCAGCTCAAGGATTCGCTGCAGAAGCTCGAGCAGATGGCGGCGACCGATCCGCTGACGTCGTTGTACAACCGGCGGCACTTCGGCGAAGTGTTGGAGCGCTACTTTGCGGAATCGGCGCGATACGGGCAGGACCTGGCGTGCATCATGCTGGACCTGGACGGGTACAAGAAGCTGAACGATACGCTGGGCCACCAGTTCGGCGATAAGATTCTGCAGGCGACGGCGAAGATCATTACCTGGAACCTGCGCGTGATGGATGTGGCAGCGCGTTACGGCGGGGATGAGTTTGTGGTGTTGTTGCCGCACGCCTCGGCGGAGCTGGCCTGCAGCGTAGGAGAGCGGATTCACACGCAGTTTGTGTTCCAGATGAAATCGCTGATACCGAAGGAATTGCATCTGACGATGTCGATGGGTGTGGCGAGCGTGCTGCACAACAAGCCGTCGAATTCCGATCAACTTGTGGCGATGGCGGATGACGCGTTGTATGAAGCCAAGCATCGGGGGAAGAACCAGACGGTGATCAGCGAGAAAGTGCGCGGCCAGGCGGTGCCGGCGGCGCCCGGGACCCCGGCGAATCCGAGCGGGCCGGGGTGAGGGGAAAACGGGCAGGATGGATCAGTGAATGACCGCCTGCTCAAGCTGGGATTGCGTAAGGAAGATGAATTTTCCATTGGTCTTGGCGGCCAGGTCGGCCATGACGGGGGGGTTGTCTTCGCTGGTAAGTTTGACGGCATCGATGCGTTGATTGCCATGGCGTGCGGCGAAGATGGTGGTGGCGAGATCGGCAGGCAAATCATACTTGGCGGTGATGAAGATGATCTGGTCGCCACCGACGGCGAGGGTGGCCTTCATGCAATCGACGGCATCGGATGTGCCACGGGCGGAGAGGGTTTCAAAATCATCCTTGAGTGTTTTGAGGTTGTTCTTGGAGATGAATCCGGAAGCGGGGACCTTACGGACGGTGGTGCCGGTCCAGAGGACCACCATGATGGTCTGGTCTTGGTCGAGGGTATCGATGGCCTGATAGGCGGCGTTGCGAACGTAATCGAAGGTTTCCTGCATGGAGGAAGCGGAATCGATGCTGATGATGATTTGTTTTCCGACCAGAGGAACGCCAAGGAAGTTGGGCCCTTTGACCGCGGCGACGGCGGCGGAATTGTCCGTGCCGGGGACGCCGGAGGCGGTGGCGGATTTTCCATCGCCGCCATGGCGTGACTTTTCACTGCCGCCGGAAGTCATGAAGACGACGATGAGGACGACGACGATGCAGGCGATGAAGAGTCCGAGGCCGAGGGCGAGCCAGAGCAGGAGATTGTTGCGTTTTATATCCTTGGTGTGGGCAGACGCGGGGGCCGGTCCTTCGATGGGTTTGCTGCGTTGAATCTTGGTGGCGGTAGGGGCGCTGGGGCGTCCCTGGCGGAGTCCGGAACTGGAGCCGCCGAAATCGGAGACGGCGGGTCGACCGCCGCTTTGATTCCTGGGATCGAAGCCGCCGCGGGAGAGGCCGGGATCGGCGGTGGGGGAAGCGGGCCGTTTGACATCGGTGATGTTCGCCCCAGGCGCCGCAGGGCGCGCCTTGGCAGCGCCGGCGCCGGCAGCCTTGGGAACCTGAAGGAGGGAACCGCAGGTGCTGCAACGGCAGACGCCGCCGCGGAAACCCTCATCGAGTTCCAGGATGGTGTCGCAGTGATAACATTGAACGACAACGGCCATGTGAACCTTCCGCAAGCATCGCACATCCGTCAGGGTTCGATACGAACCGTGGAGTGCGACTCAACAAGAACATTGTATAGCTGCGCGAGGTCGGCGTCAGCCAGTTTGATGCCGCGGGAGGTGTCGCCGTGGGCGGTCGAGCGTCCGCGGGGTCCGGCGCTGCCGTAGAACCAGGCCACTTCAACGGAATCCAGATTGTCGGTGGCGCTCTCGAAGCCGATCCAAAGGCGGGTTCCGACCTGGATTTTCGCTTCTTTCTTGATGCGATAAAGCCCGCGCGGCAGGAAGTTGCCTTCCTCCATGGTGATATCGTAGCTACGAACGTACATGTCGCGGAGGTAGAGGTCGATGCGCTGGAGGCCTTTGGAGACGCGAAGATGAAACGGGCCAGTGACGACCTTGACGCCGGTGCCCGGCTTGAGATTCGTGGGCGACAAGTTGGGATTGAGTTTTGCGATCAGGGCGGAGGGGATGAAGTACGTGTGGCCAATTTTGAGGAACGAGTCGCCGGGACGGATTTCGGCGTAGAGGGAAAGGGGATCTTCGGGGAGTATATCGGAACCGAGGAAGACGGGGACGTTGAGGGATGCGAGTTGCCGACGGAGGGTGGCAGACTGAGAGTCCCCGGCGGTCATGCAGGCCAGGGCGTTGTTGAGTGCGGCGCGGCCTTCGACGATGCGGCCTTCGGCGAGAAGACTGTCGGCGCGCTGCCGGAAGTCGGCAATCTGCGCGGTGCGATCGGCGGGTTCTGTGGCCGGGGTATCGAGAGTGGTGGGAGCGGGTGCGCTGGTATCGGTATCCACGGAGCGCATCAAGGCGAGTTCACGGTCGTTGGGCATGGCGGTGGGCTCTACGGGATCGATATCGACGATGGTTTCCGGAGGTGGCGTTGGGGTTTCCGACGATTGTTCCTGCAGTTTCTGCGCGTCAGCGAGGATCGTTTTGTGGAATGATGCGAGTTGCCACGCGCCCCAGGCCATCAGCGCGAGGGTGAGTGTCCACGTCAAAATCGTGCCGGTGAGAGTGGTGCGTTTCTTATCGCGTCTGGACATGGGTGAAGCAATTCCGAAGGCCTCAGGATATGGGTCGACGGTTCGTGTGCGCGGCGGCACAGTGGATAACTTCGTTTTCGGTCACGATCAAATCCATAGGGACGTCGTGAGGTTCCGAGGGGATGGATTCTTTGAGTATCTGTTCATGGAAGCAGAGGCCACAGCGAATGCCTTCGAATTCCTGTTGTGCGAGGAAGCGGTCGTAGAAGCCGCGGCCGCGGCCGACGCGGTAGCCGCGGCGGTCGAAGGCGATGCCGGGAATGACGACGATATCGATCAGGGCCAGGGGTACGACAGTGCCGCTGATCGGTTCGCGGACCATACCACCCGGTCCGGCGGGGCGTAAGCCGACATCGAGGCTGCGAATTTCGACGGGTTCCATACGTTTGTCGTCCCAATCCACGCGGGGGACAGCGATCGATTTGCCTTCCTGCCAGGCCTTGAGAGCCAGGGCGCTGGTTTCGACTTCCGTGGGCATGGAGAGGAAGATCATCATCAGTTGAGCGAGTTTGAACTCGCGCGTGCCGACGAGGAACTGGCAGGCGCTGAGGCTGCGGGCGTGGCGTTCCTCCGGTGTGAGGCGGCCGAGAAATTCTTTCATCTGGATGCGGATTTCGTTTTTGTTCATGGTGCTTCCATCCTACGTTTTTTCCGGCGGCTGTGGATTCTGTAGAGCGGCTGCACGGATTTTCGCCAGTTTATCCAGATACGCCCTGAACGTCGCCTCTTTGCCGCGATCGGTGGGGCGGTAGTACTGTTTGTCGACGCCAAGATACTCCTGCGGGACATAGCCTTCCGGATAATCATGGGCATATTTGTATCCGGCGTGGCCGAGTTGCTGGGCGCCGGAGTAATGCGTATCCCGCAGGTGGCGGGGCACGGGGACCGTGCGATTATTTTCGACGTCGGCCATCGCCTCGCCAATGGCGACGGTGGCGGCGTTGCTCTTGGGGCTGCAGGCCATATAAGTGACGGCCTGGGCCAGGGTCAGTTGCGCCTCCGGAAGTCCGACGAAATCGACGACTTGCACCATCGCGGCGGCGAGGATGAGGGCTGCGGGATCGGCATTGCCGATATCCTCGCTGGCCAGGATCGCGATTCGCCGCGCGATGAATCGGGGATCTTCCCCGGCATGAATCATGCGGGCGAGCCAGTAAAGGGCGGCGTCCGGATCGCTGCCGCGCATCGATTTAATGAAGGCGCTGGCGGCATCGTAATGCTGATCTCCGGCGGCATCGTAGACGACGGCTTTCCGCTGGATCGATTCCTGGGCGACTTCGAGGTCGATGACGATGCGGCCGCCCTGGTTAGCTTCCCGTTTGCCGCCGGAGAGAACCGCGATTTCAAGGGCGGTCAGGGCGCGGCGGGCGTCGCCATCGCTGGTGGTGACCCAGTGTTCGATGGCCTCGGGGCGAAGGTCCAACGGCAGGTTGCCGTAGCCTCTTTCCTTATCGGATGCGGCCTGCTGGACGATTGAGCGAATGTCGTCCTGGGTGAGGGGCTCAAACTGGAAGATCTGGCTGCGGCTGACGAGAGCGGAGTTGACGCTGAAGAAGGGATTTTCGGTGGTGGCGCCGACGAGCACGATGAGGCCGAGTTCGACATCGCCGAGGAGGATGTCCTGCTGGGATTTGTTGAAGCGATGGATTTCGTCGAGGAAGAGAACGGTGCGCTGGGAGGTGTCGCCGAGTCGGGCCTTGGAATCGGCGAGAACCTCGCGGACTTCTTTGACGCCGACGGCGGCGGCGTTGAGATCGACGAAGTGGCAATTGGTATGGCGGGCGATGAGATGGGCGAGGGTGGTTTTTCCGGTGCCCGGGGGGCCGTAGAAGATGAGGCTGGTGAGGCGGTCGGCTTCGATCATGCGGCGGAGGAGTTTGCCGGGTCCGAGGATGTGCTGCTGGCCGGTGAATTCGTCGAGGACTCGCGGGCGCATGCGTGCGGCCAGCGGCATGGAAGCCGCACGACGCTGCTCGCGCATGGGTTCAAAGAGATCGGGCACGGGTCTCTCGCATAAACGTAAGAACGCAGGGGTCCAGCAATGCTGGAATGATACCACGGGCGGGCAAGTCCATGGACCTGCAAGCCGTTGCACGGCTCCGCTACTTGAATTCTAGGCCGCGGGCTTTTTCCCACTCACACGATGAATTGTGTTTCCCGGCACCACCGCACGTACTCGCCCATACCGCGGGTGAGGGGGGTCTTGGGGGAGTAGTTGAGGAGTTTGCGGGCTTTGGCGATGTCGGCGACGTAGCGGGTGACTTCGCCGGTTTGGGAGGGGGCCCAGGTGACGGTGGCGGTTTTGCCGGTGGCCAGTTCAATAAGCGAGACGAGATCGTGGAGCGTCTGGCCCTGGCCGTAGGCGAGGTTGATGGTCTGGTTGACGACTTTATCGGCAGCCAGGGCGTTGAGGCCGGCGATCACACCGGAGATGCAGTCATCGACGTAGGTGAAGTCGAGCATTTTTTCGCGGCCGAAGACGGTGATGGGTTCGCCGCGGGAGATCTTGCGGACGAAGAGGGGGATGACGCGTTCCATGCGGTCGAGATCATTGTCGTAGCGGCCGTAGACATTGCTGAACCGGAAGACGAGCGTCTTGAGGCCGTAGCAGCGGGCGTAGGCATAGAAGAAGGCTTCGCCGGCGATTTTGCTGGCGGAATAGGGGGACTCCGCGACGACGAAATCGGCCATCGATTCGTCAGTGATGTGGCGATGGATGTCTCCGTAAACTTCGCGGCTGGAGCCAAAGGCGATGGGTTTGTCCAAGGCGCGAGCGAGTTCGAGGGCCCAGAAAGCCATCTGCACATTTTCCAGGGATTTGGCGGGTTCTTTAACGAGTTGATGCACCTTGGCCCAGGCGGCCAGATGCACCACGATATCCGGTGCGAAATGTGCGATGGCCTTGGGCAGGCCGGACCAGGGGGTGGTCAGATCGACGATTTCCGTGGGGAACTTTCGCGTCCAGGCGTTGACGCGTTTATCGAGGCCAAGGACCTGGTCACCACGGCCCAGCAAAGCCAAGCCCAAGTTCGTGCCGATCTGTCCCGAAGAGCCGGTGATAAGAATGTTCATGAGGGAAATGTACGCTGCCAGGGAGCAAGAAGCCAGTTCCCGGCGGTTGGCAGCGGATAGCCTGAAGTAACAACCAGCGGTCGATGACTGACAAGTCGCCCCGCTACCTCTACAATACCCTTATGGCGAAATTCAGACAGACGGTTATTTCAGCAATCATGTTTCTGGGACTGATCGGGCCCTTTGCAGTCGCGTGGCTGCTGTCGATGCATGCGCACCGATCGGCATCGGCTGCGGCACCGGTGCAGTATGTCGCTGCGCCATCGGTGACGATTCAGCCGACCCCATTGCGACCGGCACGTCACGCTGCGTCGCCAGTGTGGCTGGGCGGGGACGGGAAGACGCTGTGGCTGGTTCGGCCGGTGGTATTGGACGGAAAAGATGCGTCGAAAGAACCGACGTTCGAGCTGATCCAGAGGTCGAGCAATTCGACGCAATGGATATCGATGCGGCTCGATACCTTGAGATATTTTGAGGGGGTGCCGCGGGGATTGGCGGTGGTAGGTCCGCCGGCGGGGAGCAGCGTGCGGGCGTCGGCGTATGTGGCATTTCCTGGCGGTGCGTTCATGGGCTATGCCCAGGGCGACAAACAGCCGATACCGTCGATTCCTTACAACAACAATATGCTGGCGGTGCATGGTTCATCACGAGGCATCTATGCGGTGACCTATGGGGCGGATCATGCGGCGACGGATGGGCGGGCCGCGCTGCGTCTGCCGGTAGGCAGTGAAATGTTGCCGGGTTTTAGTTCAACACCTGCGACCGCGTCTGCGCCGGCATCTGCGACAACGCAAGCCGCGGTCAGTGCTGCGGAGACGAAGCCTTCTGAAGAGAGCAGGACGGTCAATGCCTGGTGGTTTTATTCCGGCCGCTGGGAGCAATTGCCGACGTTTGGCCCGCCGACAGAAGGGGTTTCTCCTTCGCCGCAGTGTGCGGTCGGGACAGTGTATCAGTCCGGCAGAATGATCGTGATGTGGGTCGATCCCATGCAACCGGGGAAGCTGGTGGTTCGTTCGCTCAAACTCAAACAAAAAACCGAGGGGTGGTCGAAGCCTGTGGTTTCGGAATTGCCGCGACCGCTGACGTTCCCGACCCGGCTGTTTGCGGTGCTGCTGGATGATGTGGTTTATGTTCTTTGGCCGGCGGCTAACAACGAGATGGTGGACCTCCAGGGCGGGCTTCTGATCACGAACAGCCAGTGGGCAACGGATCTGACGCTGCCGGCGAAAAATATGCTGCCCGCGATGTCGCTGGGAGAAACTTCCCGGGACATCAGACCGTCGATGGATATTGGCGTCGGGCCGATCGAAAATTCCCTGGCGGTGGTCGTCAGCACGCAGAACGAACAGCTGAACGCGATGGTGTTCGACAACCGCGGCCACCAGATTTCCGGCCCTGCAGCCGTCGAGCCCGCGACGCCGCACCGCGATGCCCTGCTGCTGCAGAACATCGTGATTATCGTGCTGGTGATGCTGCTGGCGTTGTCGCTCTGGCAGTGGCGCAAGCGTCCGCATCCGCCGGTAGTGCCGGCGGGAATGCGCGTGGCGCGACTCTACCAACGTCTGATCGGGTTTGTCATTGACCTGGGCATTCCCCTTTTGATCGTCAGCATCGTCTTTGGTCTCAATGACATGGAAAGCTTTAAACGCGTGTTTAGCGCCTGGATTGTGGGATTCACCAGTCCTGAGGCGTTCACAAATGCTCCGGAAATTCTCTTCATCGTTGGCGGGTACCTGCTGCACGTGATTGTCGGTGAGATGTTTTTTGGCCGCTCGATCGGCAAGGCGTTGGTCGGGATCCAGGTGATCATGATCGATGGCAAGCCGCCGACGGTGCTGTCGGTGCTGCTGCGGAACATTGTCCGCATTCCGGAAATGCTTTTCGGAGTGTTAATGGTTTACATGTTCATTTCGGATTACCGGCAGCGGCTCGGTGATTTATTGGCCCGCACGATTGTCGTTACGCCGCGTGGCCCCAATGATGAGGCTGATGAAGAACCGCGCGAGCGCAGAGATTCGTGATCGCAGAGATGCTTCCGACGCACAAACTCAAGATCGTTCTGGTTGAGCCGGAGATTCCGCAGAATACCGGCAACATCGCACGGCTGTGCGCGGCGACGGGGGCACAGCTTCACCTGGTGCGGCCGATGGGGTTCTTTCTTTCGGATAAACATTTCAAGAGGGCGGGCATGGATTACGTGAAGGACGTGCAGATCATCGTGCATGATGATCTGCCGGGACTGATGCTGGCGGTCCGCGGCGATCCAATCGTGCTGACTTCTGGGCTGGGGGGCAAGCCCTATTGGTCGCATCGCTTTGCCCCTGAGACGTGGATATTTTTCGGCAAGGAATCGGCGGGGTTGCCGCGTGATCTTTTGGCGGCATATCCACATGCGGTTTTGCAGATTCCGATGCGCGATGAGACACGCGGTTTGAACGTTTCGACTTCCGCGGGGATTGTGCTGTATGAGGCGCTGCGGCAGATTTCGCCGGGCGCGTGACGGCGTGCGATTCCATACGGGGGGTGGCTTACATCAAGCCGAGCGTTAGCCGGGCTTCTTCGCTGAGGCGATCGCGATTCCAGGGCGGGTCCCAGACGAGTTCGACATCAACCTTGGGGATTTCGGGTAGCGATTCGATTTTGCGTTTGACCTCAGCGACGATGGATCCAGCGACGGGGCAACCGGGCGCGGTGAGCGTCATCTCGACTTTGACGGCATTGGTGGGTTCGATGATGAGTTTATAAATCAGGCCGAGGTCGTAAATATTCAGCGGAATTTCGGGGTCGAAGATCGTTTTCAGGGCGGCGATGATTTTTTCTTCCAGAAGCTTCTGATCGGCGGCTATGGCGCCTTGCGTGACCACGGGTTTGGCGGGGGCGTGCCCGAGGGAGAGGATGTCGCCGATCTTCTCACGCAGGATTTTCGCGGCGTGGTCTTCCCCCTCCGTTGCCTGGCCCAGAGAGAACTTCTTTACATCATCGTTCATTTTTGTTGACCTGAAACGGGATGTTCATCACCGAGTTGCTGCGCCAGGGAGCGGATCTTCTTCACCATGCCCTGCAAACCGTTTCGCCGCTGCGATGTGATGAACTGGTCGAGGCCGATGCGCTGAAAGAATCCTTCGATGTCGTAATCGAGAATGTCTTTGGCCCGCTGTCCGGAATAGATGCGCTGGAGGATCGCGATCAATCCGCGTACGATTTCGGCGTCGGCATCGGCGACGAATTCGAGTCTGTCCGGATGCGCGGGCGTCTTTCTGCCAATGAGATAGACCTGGCTCATGCAGCCCGGCACGCGCGTCGTTACCTGCTGGAGCAGGGCGAACAGGTGCGGTAATTTCGCTGCAAGATCCATTACGTATTCGTTCTTGGCGTCGCGTTCAGCAAGAAATTCAAAGTCTTCGGCCAGTTTGTCGGCGGCGGAGCTCACGCTGTTTGCGGACGGCTTGGGATATTCGATCGCCGCCTGATTATCGACGGCGTGTTCGGCGGGCTGCCGGGCGTTGCGGGCTTCTGCGACGATGTGCTGCAATGCGTCGACGAGGCGATCAACTTCTGTATGAGTGTTGTAGAAGGCGAGTGATGCACGCGCGGTGGAGGCGACGTTGAACCGTTCCATCACCGGCATACAGCAGTGGTGTCCGGTGCGGACCGCGATCCCCTGATGATCAAGTTTGGCGCCGATATCGAGCGTTGCCACGGCTGGATTTTCCAATACGAAGGAGATGACGCTGGCTTTGCTGGTAGCGGTGCCGATGATCCGCAGGCCGGGCACCTCAAGGATGCGCCGCGTGGCATACGCCAGCAGTTCGTGCTCATAAGCGGCAGTGGTATGCAGATCGAGAGTGGTCAGGTAATCGATGGCTGCGCCGAGGCCTACGACGCCTTCGATATTCGGCGTGCCGGCTTCAAATTTGTTGGGCAGTTCGGCGTACTCGGTTTTTTCGAAGCGGACGGTGGCGATCATGTCGCCGCCGCCCTGGTAGGGGGGCATGGCTTCAAGCAGCGCTCGCTTGCCATAGAGGATGCCGATGCCGGTCGGCGCCATCATTTTGTGACCGCTGAAGGCGTAGAAATCGGCATCGAGTGCGCGAACATCAGTGACGCCGTGCGCCACCCACTGCGCGCCGTCGATCATCACAAGAGCGCCGGCCGCGTGCGCCAGGCGGATGATATCGCCGATTGGATTGATCGTGCCGAGCGAATTGCTGACGTGATTTACCGAAACGAATTTGACGCGGCCGGAATTCAGCAGCTTGGAGTATTCGGCCATCACGATTTCGCCGGCATCGTTGATCGGAATCACGCGTAGGATCGCGCCGGTCGCCTGACAGGCCATCTGCCACGGTACGATGTTCGAGTGATGCTCCAGGTGGCTGATGACCACTTCGTCGCCGGGCTTGAGATTGGCGCGTCCCCAGCTGTTGGAAACCAGATTGATGGAATCGGTCGTGCCGCGGGTGTAAAGGATTTCGCTGGTTTCGGCAGCATTGATGAATTTGCGGACCTTCTCACGAGTTCCTTCGTAGAGGGCGGTGGCCCGCTGGCTCAGCTCATGCACGGCGCGGTGTACGTTGGCATTTTCTGATTCGTAATATTTGGCGATGGCGTCGATGACTTGGCGGGGTTTCTGGGTTGTCGCGGCGTTGTCAAAATAGACCAGCGGCTTGCCGTGAACGATTTCCCGAAGGATTGGAAAATCGGCCCGCACCTTTTCCACATTCAGTTTCGATGAGGTTTTTTCAGCGATCGCCGTCATGATTACATTCTATCCACATTGGCGGAACTCATGTACCCGCGGGATCATTACTGCATCGCCACATCGTGCCGGGCCTGGTCGGTGATCCGCAAATCCTGCGGCAAACCGTGCTGGGCGGTCATGAAGTCTTCGATGCGGACGCGAACCGGGGCGACCTTGATGCGGCGGGTGATGTCGGCGGCAAAGGCGTAGGTCATGAGGTGCCGGGCCTGGGCGACGCTGAGGCCGCGGCTGATGAGGTAGAAGACGGCGTTGGGATCGACGGGGCCGATGGTGGAGCCGTGCGTGCATTTCACGTCGTCGGCGTAGATTTCAAGTGCGGGCTGGCTGTTCATTGTGGCTTCGTTGGTGAGCAGGAGCGACTTGGTGGTCTGCTTGGCATCGGTTTTCTGGGCGTCTTTTTGCACGTAGATTTTGCCGTTGAAGACTGCCGAGGATTTGTCCGCCAGCACATGCTTGTAGAGTTCGTGGCTGGGGCAATTGGCCTTTTCGTGCTGCAGAAAGGTATGGTTGTCGATGTGCTGCTCGTCCTTGGCGAGAACGAGGCCATTGAGCGTGGCTTCGGCGAATTCGCCACCCATGAAGACGGCCAGGTCATTCCGCGTGAGCTTGCTGCCGATGCTGGTGGAGTGGCTCACGAAGGCTGCGCGTTCGCTCAACACCACTTGCATTAGTGCGGTGTGATACGCCATGTTGCCTTCCTGCTGGAGTTTGTTGTGATCGATCCGTGCGCTTCGTTCCGCGATGATTTCCGTGACGGCATTGGTGTAATACACGCTGCCATCGGTGCCGGCATAGGTTTCGACGATCGACGATTCACTGTTTTCTTCCGCCACGACCAGCACGCGCGGCTGGCTCACCGCGGCCTCGGTGCCGGGAATCGTCAGAAAAAGCAGATGGATCGGCTTCTCGGTGATAGCCCCCTTGGCGATGTGCACCAGCGCGCCTTCATGAACAAATCCGGTGTTGAGCGCGGCAAACGGATGCTGTTCGATCCGGGCATGCTTGCCCAGGTGCTTCTCGAGCAAGACGTTCTCGGTTTCAAACGCTTTTTCGAGTGAAAGAACCTTGATGCCTTTCGCCAATGCGCTGGTCGTCGAAAGATGCGGGTCAAAATGGCCATTGATGAACACGAGCTCTGCCGCGGCGGTATCGCCGAAGCTGTACTGTTTGGCCAGTTGCAGCACGGCCTTGCCGGTTGCAGTTGGCGCGGGGACGAAATGCGTCTGTGCGATGGCCGAAACATTGGTATCGCGCCACTGTTCCATTTTGGCGGTCGGAAAACCGGCTTCGCAGAAAGCAGTCATGCCGCGCTGGCGCAGCTCATTCACCCATGCTGCGCGATGGCCATCCACCTTTTCGAAGCTGGTGACAAAACTATTGGTGGGTTCAAGCACAGTCGTCATTCCTATCGGCTCCCGAAGAAGCACGGCCTATTTAAGCCGTGGCTGCAATTTCGTTCTCAACCCAATCGTATCCGCGTTCTTCCAACTCCAGAGCCAGTTCCTTGCCGCCGCTCTTGACGATGCGGCCGTCGATCATCACGTGAACCTTGTCCGGCACGATGTAATTGAGCAGGCGCTGGTAGTGGGTGACCAGCAGAATCGCCTTGTCCTTATCGGATTGGTGAATGGCGTTCACGCCGTGGGAAACGGTTTTGAGGGCATCGATGTCGAGGCCGGAATCCGTTTCATCCAGCAGGCCGAGCAGGGGGCTGACCACGGCCATCTGGAAAACTTCGTTGCGTTTTTTCTCGCCGCCGGAGAAACCTTCATTGATCGCCCGATTCATGAAGCTCTTGTCCATGTGCAGGAGATCCATTTTTTCCTTGACGAGCTTGAGGAACTGCATGGCGTCGAGTTCGGGCAGACCGTGGTGCTTACGCGTTTCGTTCACGGCAGCTTTGAGGAAGTAGCTGGTGCTGACGCCGGGGATTTCCACCGGGTACTGAAAGCCGAGAAACAGTCCCTCGCGGGCCCGTTCTTCCGGCGCTTGTTCCAGAAGATCTTTGCCGTTGAAAAGCACTTCGCCTTCCGTGACGGTGTAGACTTCGCGGCCGGCGAGCACCTGGCAGAGCGTGCTCTTGCCGGAACCGTTCTTGCCCATGATGGCGTGGATCTCGCCTTTTTCGATGGAAAGGTTCACACCCTTGAGGATCTTGCGACCGCCGCCGGCGACTTCCGCGTGTAGATTTTTGACTTCGAGCAATGACATTTAGGTCTCCACAGATCTATTTCAGCCGACGGACCCTTCGAGCGAGACGCCGAGCAGCTTTTGGGCCTCGACCGCGAATTCCATCGGCAGTTCCTTGAACACTTCCTTACAGAACCCGCTGACGATCATGTTGATGGCGTCTTCGAGGGCGATGCCGCGGGTCTTGCAGTAGAACAACTGGTCTTCGCCGATCTTGCTGGTCGACGCTTCATGCTCCACGCGGCCGGTCTTGTTGCGGACTTCAATGTACGGGCTGGTATGTGCCCCGCATTTGTCGCCCAGCAGCAGCGAATCGCACTGCGTGTAGTTGCGGGCATTTTCAGCCTTCGGCAGCACCTTCACAAGTCCGCGGTAGGTGTTCTGGCCGAACCCCGCGGAGATGCCCTTGCTCACGATCGTGCTGCGTGTGTTCTTGCCGATGTGAATCATCTTGGTGCCCGTGTCGGCCTGCTGGTAATGATTGGTCAGGGCCACCGAGTAGAACTCGCCGACGCTGTTATCGCCCTGCAGGATGCAGCTGGGGTATTTCCACGTGATGGCCGAGCCGGTTTCGACCTGGGTCCAGGTGATTTTGGAATTTTCAAACGCCTTGCCGCGCTTGGTGACGAAATTGTAGATGCCGCCCTTGCCGGTCTTCGGATCGCCGGGGAACCAGTTCTGGACGGTTGAATATTTGATCGTTGCGCCCGGCAATGCGATCAGTTCGACCACCGCGGCATGCAACTGATTTTCATCCCGCTGCGGAGCCGTGCATCCTTCCAGGTAACTCACAGACGCGCCCTCATCAGCGATGATCAGCGTCCGCTCAAATTGGCCGGTGTTTTTGGCGTTGATGCGGAAGTATGTGGAGAGTTCCATCGGGCAGCGCACGCCCTTGGGGATGTACGCGAAGGAGCCGTCGGTAAAGACGGCGGAGTTCAGGGTCGCAAAGTAATTGTCCGAGTAGGGCACCACGGTGCCGAGGTATTTTTTCACCAGTTCCGGATGCTTTTGCACCGCTTCGCTGAAGCCGCAGAAGATGATGCCCAGTTCGGCGAGTTTCTTTTGAAACGTCGTGGTTACGGAGACGCTATCGAACACGGCGTCCACAGCCACGTCGGGCCTCGGCGCGTTTTCACCGTTGCCGGAGGATTCAACGCCAAGCAGGGCTTCGCGTTCATGCAGCGGCACGCCGAGCTTTTCGTAGACCTTCAGCAGTTCGGGATCGACTTCGTCCAGGGATTTGAGCTTGGGTTTGGGTGCTGAGTAATACTTGGTCGCCTGGTAATCGATGGGGGCATGTTGAATTTTGGCCCAGTGAGGTTCTTTCATGGTCAGCCAATGCTGATAGGCTTTGAGACGCCAGTCGAGCATCCACTGCGGCTCTTTCTTCTTGTGGGAGATGAAACAGATAATCTCTTCGCTGAGGCCGGGAGGGGCTTCATCAGCTTCGATGTCGACGTTCCATCCCCACTTGTACTCTTGGCCGGCAAGCTGTTCGATGGTTTCAGTTGAGGTAGGCATTATGTAACTCCAAACCTAACAATGGTTTAGATCATTTTAATCGGGTTTCGATGGCGGTTCGACTAGGTTCGTCCCGTTCGTATCCGAGTATTGTAGTGAAAATGTGGACGAAAGCCTAGTACTTGAGACTCAATTTCAATTAGAAGACACGATAAAATTGACAAATACTCGCGTAACAGTATGTACCCTATATGTTTATCACAAAACTCGGTGATGAATGGTTACCCTTGCTAAATGTGGGGCTCACTCGCTATAGTGATACCTACTTGTCCAGTATGTACCGGTAATCAGGAGCTACGCAAATATGGCCATTATCCTTTCCGAAACCGCAGCAAAAGAAATCCAGTCCATTATCAAAGAACAGGGGCTTTCCGAGAACGTGGCGCTTCGCGTCGGCGTCAAGGGCGGCGGATGCTCGGGCTTTTCCTACGTGCTCGATCTGACTGAAGCGGCTCCCGAGAACGATGAAGTCATGGAATCCCATGGCGTCAAGATTCTTGCCGACCGCAAGAGCTACCTGTACCTCAACGGTACCGAAATCGATTTCAAAGATGAAGTCATGGGCCGCGGCTTCGTATTCAAGAATCCCAACGCCAGCCACACCTGCGGCTGCGGCAGTTCCTTCAGCGCCTGATCAACGCTCACCGCAACGTTCTTCCTGCCATTCTGCAGATTCGTAACGCTATGAAATGCAAACGGGTCGTTCAACAATGAACGGCCCGTTTGCGTTGTGTAATCGAGAAACACTCTTCGAGGTTACCAAGCCGGCAGGGTAGTGGTGGATGATTCGACATCCATGGCAACGCAGACCTTCGGAAATCTCACGAATTCCGGAGGTCATTCATGCGTCGCATGGACGTAGGCTGATGGACTTGCTTGCAGTGCCAGCCGCTATAGTATGCCTCTTCCCGGATGCAGGATCGGCGGGCGTTTGGATTGGGTTACTGAATGCACAACATTCTTCTGCACGAGCTTTCTTCCGAAGAATTGGCCCGACGGTTCGCGGCGCAAACGAAGGTGCCGCTCCTGCCACCGCTGGGCAGTCTGGAATGGCGGCGGGTTGCGGTAAATCCGATCAGCACACCGTTGCTCGCGGAAATCCGTTCGCGTGCCCTGAGTGAATTGGACAATCCTCTGCCGGTGCTGACCGATGAGCTTTATGCGGACTTCCACGCCACCGGCGCCAGGCTTCCCTTTGAACGCGTCTATTTTGAGCGTCGCCGTTTGCTTGCCCGCGCCTCCATCGCCACGCTCACCGAACCAGATGCCTCGACCCGTGCCGCACTTCTGGCTTCCACGCTTGCCAAGACCCGCGACATCCTCGCCGAGCCCTCGTGGAGTCTGCCCGCCCACGTTGGAAAATCCTCCGGCAAAGATCCTCTGACTCTGGACCTGTTTTGTGCGGAAACTGCCAATCTATTCGGAGAATTGTTTTCCCTCTTCTCGGCAGAGATGCCCGCCCCCCTGATCGCTGAAATCCGCCGGCGGCTCCAGGCGCAGATCTTCGACAATTACCTTAATCATCCTCCCTCATGGTCGACCAGCGGCATGAACTGGAATGCCGTCTGTCACCAGGGGATTCTCGGCGCCGCGCTTGCCGTCTGCGATGATCCGAAGTTGCTGGGCCGTCTTTTCCATCATGCTGCACCCTGTCTTAACACATACCTTACGGGTTTCTCCGCCGATGGAGGCACCTCCGAGGGGCCGGGATACTGGGGCTACGGCTTCGGGTGGTTCTGCGAACTCAACGCGCAGCTGGAAACCGCCACCTGCGGCCACTTGTCGCTCTTTGAAGGCCATTCACAAACCAAAGCCATTGCCCGCTTTGGTCCCGCGATGACCTTGTCCAATGGAATGGCCGTCAATTTTTCCGATGGCAATGCTCACGCCACGCCGCGGCCATCGCTCTTGTCCTACCTGGCCCAGCGACTTCATGATCCGGTCATCCTTGCTCACGCCAACCTTGCCTGGAAGGCGGCCGCACGCGCGTTCGACATGGAAACGTCGCGTACTGATCTCTTCCATCTCACGCGGCATGTGTTGAGGTGTCCCACGGAACTCGGCCCGACCGCCGAACTCCCCGCGACAGATACATTCCTGCCCGATCTGGGCGTCGCGATGTTGCGTTTTCGTGATGCCCGCAAGCATCTCTGGGAGTTCGCCGCCAAGGGAGGCCATAACGATGAACACCACAATCACAACGATCTCGGCTCGTACCTCCTCAATATCGACGGCCAGCGCATGCTGATCGAAATTGGCGCGCCGGAATATGTCAAAGACTTCTTCCGCGAAGCAAGATACACGTTCCTTGCCGCCCGTTCTCTCGGCCATTCCGTACCCCTGATCAATGGCCATGAACAACAGGCGGGTAAGCAGTTTCTTGCGAAGATATCCAATCATCGTCTCACGTCTCAGAGCGCCCTCCTCGAATTGGATCTCACCGCGGCCTACCCCGCGGACGCCGGATGCCTGCACTACACCCGCACCTTTCATCTGGCAAAGGCCGCCGGAACGCTTACGATCACGGATCAGTTTGATCTTTCGCAACCCCGTTCAATCGACACCGCCATCATTACCGAGGAACATGCCGTCCTTCGCGACGGCGTCATCCTGATCGAACGCGGCCGGACAACGCTTCGCATCACGCCCGCAGGCCAGACCCGAATCAGCGAAATTCAGAAGCACGAGTATCGTGACCATCACGGGAAACCTTGTTCAATTTCACGAATTGTCTTGGTGCCGCTGCGTGTGCAGCCTCAAACGACCATCGTTTATACGATGGATGTTCTCTAGACGAGGTTTCATTAATCTAAGAGCTGGATGTCCTTCAACGGAGTAAACAATATGTCGGCCGTTTCCTTTGACCCTACGCAGAAACTCATCGTGCTTCGCTTACGCACCAGCTTCTACGCGCTGCGAATCCTGCCCGACGGCCAGGTCGTTCACGTCGGCTCGGGGCCCGCTCCGGAAGGAAATGCTCCAATGGTGCTGGGCAATCTCGATGCCTATGAAGACCCCAACTACGTCTGGGATGAGGGCGGCCGCCGCTATGAGCTTCCCACCTATGGCGATATCGCCTACCACCACGTCGGCCTGAAAGTCTCTTTCCCCGAAGCCGCAGCGCCTCTTGGCAAGCAGGACGCCAATCACCTCCCCGTCCGCGACCTCCGACTACGCTATCTAAAACACGAAATCCGCACCGACGCCGCTCCGGCGTATCCACCCGCCCACGGGAAACCCGCCCGTAAATCCGGTGTTCCGCGCGAAACGCTCATCCTCCATCTTCGGGATATCGCCTACAACTTCGAAGTCCGCCTCTGCTACCGCATCACGCCTGAACTTGATGTCATCGAACGCTGGATCGAACTCCACAATCTCACCAAGATGCACGTCACCATTGAATCGCTCGCCTTTGGCACGGTCCATTTCCCGCAGGGCACCTACGAATTGACCCGCACCGCCGGCTCATGGTCGCGCGAATTCATTCCCGTTCGCCAAAACATCGAACAGGGCGAAACCGTCCTCAGCCAGTTCGGCATCAACACCGGCCACGCTTTCAATCCCTTCTACCTGGTCAGCCCTCGCGGCAAGACCACCGAACACGCCGGCGAGGTCTACTTCGGCGCACTGGCCTTCTCGGGCAACTGGGCGCTCCGCTTTGAAGCCCTTCCGACGGACGCCGTCCGCGTTTACGGCGGCTATGAACCCACTGGTTTTGGCATGGTGCTCGCCCCGGGTGAATCGCACACCACACCCGCCTTCGTCCACGGCTATGCCGGCGATGGCTTCGGGGGCGCCAGCCGGCGCCTGCACGCCTTCACCCGCGATTACATCCTGCCCGGTTTTGACGACGGCCAGTGCCGGCCCGTCCTCTACAACAGTTGGGAAGCCACCTTCTTCAAACTCTCCGTCGATGGCCAGATCCAGCTCGCCCGCTCTGCCGCAGAAATGGGCGTCGAACTCTTCTGCATGGACGACGGTTGGTTCGGTGATCGACGCAACGATCACGCCGGCCTTGGCGATTGGATCGTTTCAAAGGCCGTCTTCCCCGACGGTCTCCAGCCCCTCGTCGATGAAGTCAAACGCCTGGGCATGCGCTTCGGCCTCTGGGTCGAACCTGAAATGGTCAACCCTGATTCCGACCTCTACCGCAAGCACCCCGACTGGGTCCTGCATTATCCCGGCCGCCCGCGCACCGAAATGCGCTTCCAGTTGATCCTCGATTTCGGCCGCCCCGAAGTTGTCGAATACATCTACAACGCCCTCGCCGCGCTCCTCCAAACCTACGACATCTCGTTCTTCAAATGGGACATGAATCGTTACGCAACGGAACCCGGATCGGTCGCCGGCAGCGCCATCTGGCAGAAACACGTCGAAGGCCTCTATGGCATCATGGACCGCCTTCGCAAAAACTTCCCGAAACTCGATATCCAATCTTGCTCCGGTGGCGGCGGCCGCGTCGATCTCGGCATCCTCGCCCGCTGCGACCAGGCCTGGACCTCCGACAATACCGATGCCCAGGACCGCACCTACATCGAAGACGGTTTCTCACTCGCCTATCCGCCGCGCGTCATGGAATCGTGGGTGACTCACGAGCACAATCTTCACCACGCCTCGCTCGATCTTCGCTTCGATGTCGCCATGCGCGGCGCCCTGGGCATCGGCACGAAGATCGACCAGCTTTCAGCTGAAGAGCGTGTGCACTACAAACGAAAGATCACGTTTTACAAAAAAATCCGCCCCGTCGTGCAGAATGGCAATCTCTATCGCCTTGCGATGGTGCAGGATGGCGGCGCCAGCGTCTGGCAGTCCGTCACGCCCGATGGCTCCCAATGCGTCTACTCTGTCGTCGTCATCCACCAGTTGCAGGGCCACCACCTGCCGACCTATCGCCTTAAGGCGCTCCAACCCGGCGCGATTTACCGCATAACGGACGAAACCGGCGCCGAACTCGCCCGTTATTCCGGCAGCCAACTCATGGGCCTCGGCATCCACGGCGATTCCCGCTTCGGCGGCGCCGGATGCGCCGTTCGTAGCCGGACCCTCCTGCTGGAACGCGTCTCGTAGACAATGAAAGAGCCATGCTTCTGCCGCGGATCGTGCGGCAGAAGCATGGCTCAAATGCTGCTTGGGCTTCGCGCCCCGCTTACTTCATGAACAGCTCGATCACCGGCACCGTCACGTTCGGCTTCACCGTCGGCAACGTCAGTGTCAGCGTGTTCTTCCCGGCGTTCTGGTGACTCATGTGCTCAAACGTCCAGTCCGTCGGCTTCAGCGGAATCTCTGAAGCGTCGTTGAGCAGTTGTGCGTATTCCACCTTGTCGCCCAATCCGTCGAGATGCAGATACTTGAACGGCCACGCAAACGAATGCACGTAGAGCCGCTTCGTCTTTGGGTTGTACGTGAAGCGATGATCGGTAGGGGGGACAAATTCCGCCGGCGCCTGGGTGCAACCGTAAATGCTCCGCGCGTGCCGCTTCATCCATTCGCCCATGCCGGACAGGCACTTCAGGGCGCGGTAATCGAGTTCGCCGCGCCCCGTGGGGCCGACATTCAGCAGCAGGTTGCCGCCTTTCGATACCGTATCGATCAGCATCTGCACGAGCTGATCCACGCTCTTCCACGTCGATTCATCGCGATGGTAGCCCCAGCTTCCACTAAGCGTTTGGCATCCTTCCCACACCACTGGTTGGCCGTTGACGCGCATCCATTCCCGCGGTTGGTATTGCTCCGGCGTCTTCACGTCCCAGCCGCCCGGCAAGTCCAACCGGTCATCCAGAATAATGTTTGGCTGCAACTTGCGAATCAGTTTGTAGAGTTTCTCGCTCTGCCAATCCGCTTTGCCCTTGCCCAGGCCATCGGGCTTGGGATACGAAAAGTCGTACCAGAGAATATCGATCTTGCCGTACTTGGTGAGCAGCTCGCGCGTCTGGTTGTACATATACTCGGCATATTTCTTCTGATCGCGGCCTTTATTGAGCTCGGCGCGGTTCTTGGCGTTGCGGTACGGTCCGATGTGCGGATCGATCACATAATGCGGATGGTGCCAGTCCAGCAGCGAGTAGTAGAAGCCTGCATGCATGCCGCGCTCGCGAAAGGCCTTCACCATCGGCTTAAGCAGGTCGCGGCCCGCCGCCGTGTTGGTGGCGTTGTAGTCCGTGTATTTCGTGTCCCACAGGCAGAATCCTTCGTGATGCTTGGTGGTAATGACGAAATATTTCATCCCCGCATCGGATGCCGCGGCCGCCCACGCATTGGGATCGTAAAGATCCGGATCGAACCGCTTGAAGTATTTCGCATCATAAACATCGGTGGGAATCTCCTCGTTGTGCCGCACCCACTCATGCCGCGCCGGCTGCGAGTAAAGGCCCCAGTGAATGAACATGCCGAACCGATCGTGAATAAACCAGGAAGTGTCGCCGGGAGTCTTGAGAGTCTTAAGCATCTGTGATCTGCCTTGAAACAAACATGAGCCGCGGCCGGCAGGCGCCGGCCTTTCCATAACGGAACCAAACATGCTAACGAGAGCAGGCGGAGAAGCAAGAACTTGGGAATAGACAAACTAGGGAATAGACGAGTTGCTCAGGAACTCCCCCTCCCCGCCCCGACCTCCGTCTCCTCTCACGGATTCATGATCTTCTGCCCTTCCGGCGAGTCAGCGGGAACCCACTTGGCCCTGGCCTCTGGCCGCCGCACTTCTTTACCGTGATTGTCCCGAAACAGCGCCTCAATGGATGGATCCGCGTAGCCGCTTTTGTGCGCCGTCGCATCAAGGGATTGCCGCGCCTCCGCAGTGAATCGAAATAAGTAAAGGGTATTGGAGATGGTCAACGGTTCGCGGGCCATCACGGCGCGGACGATCGTAGGCGTGCCCTCGTTCGAGTTCTCCATCGGCGGAATATAATGCAGCCGCGATTGCCAGAACTCTCCGGAAGATTCATCGAGATACACGACTGGCGGAGTGTCGCTCTTCCGACTGGTCGACCAGATCAGAATGCCCGCGCAGGCGAGAAGGGCCGCGATCACCAGTATCTTGATGAGTTGGGATGAGACGCGCACGTTATGCATCACCATGAGCGATCAATTGCGCCCGTATGCCCTGCCATTGAAATCCGCCTCGAACCTTACGGCCAGGGGACTAATCCGGCATTGCTGTTCCACGGCCCATTTCCACTGTTGGCCACGTCGTAGATGGGCTGGCCGCCATTCTGCCCGTAGTCGGCGGTGAAACTGGAATTGAGCGGCGTAGGACCACATGGACCACTTCCGTTCAACCCGCCACCGGCAAAATAATCCGTGCGAATCGCGGACGCCGAAATCATCTCGACGTGTCCGTCAAGATAAGAGAACGGCAAAATGTTGTTATGACTTCTCGCCACAGTGGTCGGGGAATTCGGCAGGTTGTACCCGAAATTTGTTCGTTGCCACGCTTCATTAATGGTTGAACCAAAGGCCAGCGATCCCGGACTGTTGGTTGGCCCATTCACCGAGCCCAGCATGTGGCCGAACACCGGTGTGCTCGGCGCCTTCTGCGACAATGACCGTCCAAATAAGTTGGCATTTCTCGTCGTTGAGCCGTTCGGCGCAAAGCTTGTTGGATCGGATGTGAACGGACCTTGGGTCAGACCGTTCACGTTGTATACCCAGTAGTCATCCTGAAAACTCTGAATCGAGCCGGGCATCCAGTTCCCCGCAACGGCCCCGTACGTGGACCGGTTCAAGGTCATGTAGTTGCCGTCCGCAGGGATGTTCGACCAGTCAATCGTCGGAAGATTAACGGTATCCGCCGGGCAGAACAGCGATGAACGCAGAACCGACCCCTGATACATCTGCTGGACGAACGAGTAATACCGACCATTGCTGTCCGGCGAGAGCGGACGATTGGCCACGCTCGGAATATTCAGGTAAGGTGAAAGCGCCACCGGCCAAAGAAACTCAAACATGCGATATGTGCCGGTCATCGTAAACGTGGTGGTCGGTCTGTTCGCATCGCACCCATAGACCGGCTTTTGACCGTTGCTGTCCAGGAAGTAACTTTGCAGTGCCACCGCCAAACCGCGCATGTTCGTTCCACAACGCATCCGCGTGGCGATCAGCCGCGCATTGGCGACTGTCGGCAACATCATCGCGCCGATCACGACAAGAGTGCTCGCGACCAACGTCATCTCGATCAAAGTGAATGCACGGCGTTTCATGATTATCACTCCTTAATAATCGGGTCGCGTGCGTAATGCGCAGAGGCCTTGAAAGCAGTCTTTTCTTGTCGGTAGCGACATTGGCGTGATTTCAATGGCGAGTACATCAGAAGCGATATGGATAGGTCTGCTTCTGACGCAATTATTTGAACAAATTCATAATACAAGGAGAATAATCGTGTGTAAAGGACGAACTGGTAGCTTTTATCGGGCGGTATCTCACGCGATCCAAGATCATCGCTTCAGCGCATCACCAACCGGATATGAGATTGCCAATTCCACCGTCGACAGTTTCTGCCACCGAACGATGATCAGCAAGGTATAGAGTTGAATTTCGAAGGGAACAGTAACCCGGCCAGGCTTTGGAGAAACACGCCAAAGTACCCTCGCACTTTCCTCTTCGCGCGAGTTTGCTTGATCGAATCGTTCAGCGGGTAGGCAACCAATTGCCGCTGCCATCGAGCCAGGGAATGAAATCCACGTTGGAATTTTCCGGCGAATTATTCCCCATGCACGCTTTAGTGTATAAAGGCTCGGTGCCGTTGACTCCATACTTGGCGGTAAAGGCGCTGCCTTGGTTTGTGGGACCGGTGGAACTACTGGGGCCGGCAATTACTCCTCCACCCGCGATGTAATCCATCTTCAACATGTCTGCGGTAAGGGTCTCGACGTGTCCATCGAGATACGCGAACGGCAACGCATTGTCGTGGCTCAGTTCCTTAGTGGTTGGCGAGTTGGGCAGGTTGAAACCAATGTTCGGGCCATTCCAATAATAGCCGTTGACCGATTGCAGACATCCATAAATGGTGTTGCTGGACGGATTCCTATTTACCAACTCATGGGCGAACACCGGCGTATTGGGCGCTTTGTTGTAGAGATTCCGGCCATAGATGGCATAGTTATGATTGTTGGAGCCGCCCAGATAGGGCGTGAAATTATTCGACATGTTAGGTCCATTGAATGGCCCCCAGGAACTCCCCCAATAAATGTTGTCCGCCGAGATCCTCTGCACCTGAGACCCAAATGAAGGGGTGTCGCCGACCCAGTTGAAGGCCACTGTTCCATAGGAAGTGCAGTTGATATTTCGATAGTTCGACTCATTGCTGCTGCTGGAAAAGTCGGGGGCAATGGTGAAATCTACCGGATGGGTTTGTGGGTATTGGTAATCAGTGGAATTCGGGCAAAACAACGCCGAACGGTACGCCGATCCGCTGTATAGCTGCTGCGCAAAGGCATAATAATGCCCTCTGTTATCCACAGACAGCGGCCGATTTGCTGTCCCCGAAATGCTTAGATATGGGGCCAGCAGCACCGGCCAGAAAGTGTCAGCCAGGCGATACGCGCTTCCCCCGCCGTTGGTGTAATAAAAGCACGGCTTCAATCCGTTGTTGTCATAGAAGTAGCTTTGCAGTGCCACCGCCAGGCTCCGCATATTCGTTCCGCAGCGCGTACGCTGTGCTGTGATGCGGACACCCTGAAGTGTCGGCAGCATCAGCGCAATGAGCAACACCAGGATCGCGACGACGACCATCATTTCGATAAGAGTGAATGCGCGACGTTTCATGTATACCGCTCCTCGTTCGGGTAACGCGTGCTCGACTCGACCTGGCGTTTCGAAACGGCGGTAACATTGAAGTGGTGTCATCGGCGGATAACGCAGAGGCTTCTCGTGGATTGCCCGTCTCGTAACAATAGCATGTTACGTTAATCAATATCTCAAGTAAAGTACATTCGCATTGATGACATCCAGATTCGTCTTTGGCAAATATGAGTAATATTATGAGACGCTATGAAAAAAGGAGATATTAGACAGTCGGCTAAACGCGGCTTGCGCTGATCGTGAGCATCGGCCAGCCCGTCTCAACTGCATTCATCGCATGATCTTCTGGCCTTCGGCCGATTCGGCAGGAACCCAAGGAGAACCGGCCTGCGGAAGTCGCACTTCCTTCCCGTGGTTCTCGTTGAGCAGGACGCGATCGATCTGTGGGTCTTTCCTGGCGAGTAACGCCTGCCGCGCTTCGGGCGTATAGCGGAAGAAATATCGAACGTTCTCGACCGTCAGCGGATCATCCTGACGCATCACGGCACGGACGATGACGGGCTGATCGTCGATGCCGGCAGTCATCGGCGGAACACCAGCTAATCCAGCCAGTGCCAGAGTACCCGTAGACTCATCGTAATAGGCTGTACTGTTGGCTAGAAATGACTGCGGCCCGTTGCGGGTGCTGCACGAGTACAAACGAAAAATGGATGCCACACACAACAGAACAGCTATAGCTAGAATAGTCTTTGAAAGACGAGAGGACTTATTCAGCAAAGACATTTGCACCCCGCTGTGACCCACAGATCAGTTCAACTGACCACACTCAATTGAGACGAGCGCAACCTTTGTTACAACTCAAATTAGTGCGTATCGCGCCAATTTCCGTTGGCATCAAGCCACGGAATGAAATCCACATTGGAATTTTCCGGCCAGTTATTTCCACCGCACGCCTTGGTGTATAACGGCTCGGTGCCGTTGACCCCGTATTTGGCGGTGAAGGCGCTGCCTTGGGGTGTGGGACCGGTGGAATTGATGGGTCCGGCAACTACTCCGCCACCCGCGATATAATCCAACTTCAAAGTGTCCGCCGTAATCGCCTCGACATGCCCGTCCAGATAGCCAAACGGCAACACATTGTTGTGGCTCAGCTCTTTGGTAGTTGGAGAATTAGGCAGGTTGAACCCAATATTCGGGCCGTTCCAGAAATAGCCGTTGACGGATTGCAGGCATCCATAGTTAGTGTTGTTTGACGGATTGGCATTTCCCAACTCATGGGCGAACACCGGCGTGTTGGGTGGTTTATTGTAAAGATTCTTGCCAAAGATGGCGAAGTTATGATTGTTGG
>Ga0114951_10000082_pt1 | contig 124647 bp, 124 predicted proteins | sample AM7aDNAmetaG_FD_88677 | JGI IMG/M metagenome (GOLD analysis project Ga0114951, IMG submission 88677) | Freshwater microbial communities from Finland to study Microbial Dark Matter (Phase II) - AM7a DNA metaG | ecosystem: Environmental > Aquatic > Freshwater > Lake | place: Finland: Lake... | reverse complement strand
CTCATAAGAATTTTGTCCGGTTTCTATCTTATGATCCCTATCAAATCGGACTAAGCTTGTATCACCTTTTTCAGCCGTTCGTTTTCCAGATACGGGTTCAAGTCCCGTCTTCTCCACAGCAATGGTCTTTTAAGTTTTTTAAGAGAATCGAGTATTTTACTTAAAAACCTTAACCGACTTAACAAAAATTAATTAACCGATTTAAAGAGTGTTCAAAAAACCATTAGTAAACAACCAAATAAGAGCTTCGCAGGTAAGATTGATCGATGAGAACGACCACCAAATTGGGGTCATTACACTGAAAGAAGCCCTGGAAGCCGCTTGGGCGAAAAACCTGGACCTTGTCCAGGTCACGGAAAAAACCGTTCCGCCGGTCGTAAAGATCACGGAATACGGAAAGTACCTTTACGCTTTGCAAAAAAAAGATAAAAGCCCGAAAAAAACAAGCGAGGTCAAAGGAATAAGGTTAAGCTACAATATTTCCCCGCACGACATGGAAATGAGGGCTACGCAGGCGGAAAAATTCCTGAAGAAAGGCGATAAAGTAAAGATCGAGTTGCGTTTAAGGGGCCGGGAAAAAGCCTTTGGAAATATATCGAAGGAAAAAGTAAGCCAATTCCTCGAAATGTTGGGAAAACTTATCCCCTGCAAGATCGATAAGGAATTAAAAAGAGAGCAACACGGCTTCACAATGATTGTTTCAAAGCAAGCCTAATAAAATCATGAAAACAAGAAAATCGATCACCAAACGGTTCAAATTGACCAAGACCGGTAAACTTTTAAGGAGACTTTCGGGCGCTAACCATTACCGCGTCAAAAAATCCGGAAATAGGATAAGAAAGGGACGCAAATGGGTTTTGGTCAACAAATCGGAAGCCAAAAAGATCAAGAAGCTGATCATCAAGTAACAAATCGGCCGGTTAAGCTTAATAAGCCGGTTAAGTCTTTTGAGCAATACCTAACATAAGGCGCTTAAAAGGCTTAATAAACTTTATTTATTAATATGACACGCGTAAAAAGAGGCACAATCCATCACAAGAAAAGAAAACATCTTATCGAATATGCGAAAGGTTTCCGCTGGGGCCGGAAGTCAAAATTGGCCGCGGCCAAACAAGGCGTTTATAAAGCCTGGTCTTACGCTTTCCGGGACCGGAAAACCAAAAAACGGAACAATCGCGCCTTGTGGAGCATCCACATCAACGCCTTGAGCCGCCAAAACGGCATGTCTTACAGCCGCTTGATGGGATCCCTGAAAAAGAACAATATCATCATCGATAGGAAGATCCTTTCCGAACTTACGACTCTCTATCCGGAAGTGTTCGTAAAAATCGTCGAAAAAGCGAAAGGATAGTAATTATTTTTATCAAAAAGAAAACCCCGCTTATCTGCCGGGGTTTTTGATTAGATAGTCCATCGCATTATCTTTAGCTCCGGCCTCGATAGCCTTACGCCGAAGCTCAATCGCTACAAAATAATCCAACTCGTCAGCGGTATTACGAATCGCCCACTGATCCTCGTCGGAATATTCCGCAAGATCCATCGTAAAAAAACTTGCATAATACAGCGAAACGATTTCGCTAAGCGGCGCTAAGCAAAGCCGCTGTAAAACTTCCACGATCTCGCCATTTATGATCCGGATTGCCAAACTCTTCCTTAAATCCGTATCCGCCAAATCCGATGTATTATCTTCCAGCATCGTATCTCTCCTTTTTTTGTTTTCACCAATATCATATATTATAATTAGGAAAAGTCAAGGAAAACATAGAAAAAAAGAAAACCCCGCTTTCTACGGGGTTTTGATCGGTGATTTCAAAAAATATGCTACCGAGGACGCTGGCTACGCGCCCGGCGCGCCTCCCTCGCGGTGATCTGGCGGTAAGGATGATCTTCTTTCGCCTGTCTTTTCCGGGCAACAATTTTGCCCCTTTCCCAAGTCGCGTGCTTGGCATAAACCGCGATCCATTCCTCTAGGGGCGTGAGAGCCTTGCCTTTGCTTATAAGATCGCCCACCAATATATCCAAATCCCCGTCGCTCAACTCAAAAACCTTGGCCGCGAGAAAAATCGGGCCCTCGGCGTAGCCCGCGGCCCGCAAACCATTCCAAACCCTCTCCCTTTCTACTTTGATCTCCATTGTTAAAGACCTCCTTTGCCATAATTTATCTTGATTCCGCCTTTTGCGCAAGAAAACATGCTTAGTAAGAAAAAACCGCTTTGGGAAAAGCGGTTCATGACTCCAAGTAAGAAACTTCCTCGATCTTCATATTTTTGATATCCAGGCTACTGAAAAAACACCTTACCTTTTTGCCCTGATCCAGCTCTAATACTTCCAAACCGTCCTTCCCCATGCTTATCATGCCGCTAAAAAGAACGTACCGCCTACTCTGTTTGATCGTCCGGTCATAATAAAGAATGTCCAGCTCTTTAAGGGGTATATCGCGCGGCAAAGCCTTTATTATTGAGGCTGTGGAATCATGCTTGGTTCGGCTAAAACAATTCAGCTTCAACAATTCTTCCTCCGGTCCTAATTAATTTAAAAGAACAATATCATTAACATATTCATAGCTTATTTTCTACCGGCCGTAAAATGAAAAAACAAAAAAGGACGCCGAATTGCGATTCGACATCCTTTACGCGCTCCCCTGCCTTAAAACCTAAACAGTGAGCATCAACAAAGCTACCGTCAGCCAGGAAATTGCCAAAAACAGCAGGGAGAAGAAAACAATGAATAGCTTTTTGCTTTGACCAATCTTGCGCATCGTCCAGGTCGAATATCCTTTAGCTTCCAACTCGGCGAACAACGGCATATCTTCATATCGAACACTGGCCGCACGCCAGCCGAAAAGCCCGATAATGACCGGTAAATACATGAAGATCAGCGACCCTTCGCTCATGTACATACCCGACCTCATTACCCCAGCTATGATTAATACCGCCGTGATCGCCGCCAGATAAAATAATATTTGGGCGGTCTTTCTTTTCCACATATAACCCTTTAGCTTTAACTTTTCCATCAAAGCGGCTTCTTCGTGCTGATCCTGTTTGGCTACGGCATAAAAAGTCGCGGCGATCAACCCGATGATCGACAAGCAGTTGGACGCCCCTAAAAGCAGGAGTTTTCCGATGCTTTGCCTCAAGTCCTTGAGTAAAACCAGCCCGGCCAGCAATCCCGTTAAAATAGAGCAAAAAACCAGAAGAATCACTGAGACGGCTAAAGGATGGTTTCCTATCAAAGAAGCATAGGTCACCTTCAATGGAGCCTTGTTCGTAATCCACAGATCATCGGTAAGGTATTTTGACGGCGGGTTGATCTCGATCTTTGTATAATCCGATGAATTGTTCGAACCAAAGAAATCATTATTGCTTTGGCCGCCATTAAAGCTGGCATTGGTGTAATAAGTTACCTTGGAAAAATTTTTGATACCCGCGAATAATTCCGGGGTTACATGGCCAATCACCTTGATCGTGGCCGGCACTATCTTGCTTTCGTAAACACTGGTCGGAAGCAAAGGAAAATAGATTTTATCCGTCGGAAACATGACGGATACCCCTTTTACGGTCTCGCTTGGATAATGGATCCGTCCCGGAAAAGGCATTTCGGAAATTCGATTTTCCACAGCCAAGCATTTGTTTCCGAGAGCCGGATTATTTTTAATTTCGCTGACAATTTCATCCAAAGCCGCTTTACCTTGGGCAGACCTGAGATAAGCTTCGGTGGTATCCAAATTCATTGAAACTACCCCGTCAGGATCACGCTTCGCGGCCCCTACCTGCGGATATCTCACGGTCAAGGATACCAGAAAATCCTGCATAGTCGGACTCAAAAGCCATTCGCGCAAATCGGCAACAATCCTTCCGTCGTCGCACAGAGGCGAGGAACCGTAAAATGGAACCGGGCTGATCGTGGTCTGAGTGGTTTGCTTATTGATCCAGGAAGCGACGAACGAAAAATCCTTTCCGATGTAACTATCCAGTACCGGGATCATCCCCGCCTCAATCTTTAGTCCTTTTTGTTTGAAATAATCATACAAGCCGTTGGCAGTCTTGGCCGTAATGATCTCGGTGGTCATCCCTTCCTTATCCAGGGTTTCGTATACCACTACGTCTTGCGCAACATTGGGAGCAGCCTCGTTTAAAGAACTGGATATTCCTATGCTGCCCTTCATATCGTAGGAATTGCCATAATAATCATTTTGCCAAAACAACAACGGGTATAGCTGGCTTTTGTAAAGAAGGTGTTTGGCTTCAGATAAGCTTCCCTTCGCCTTTCCCGATACCTCTTCCCCGTTCATTTGCGGCAGGTCGGTCGCGACATCAATTACCACTTTGGCCGGATCGGCGGGAACCGGAAAAAGCCATACCGCGTCGGCATCGGTCGCGACGTTCATTTTGATTCCGACGACCATTTTCTGCAAACCGTTCTGGTAATTGATGAAAGCCTGTTGGTCGGCCTCGTCGGAATAATCCCAGCGGTCCGAATACGGATCAGGCTTCACAAGAATCATGCCGTCGGCGTAAACAACAAGCGTGCCCGATAAAGAGATCAGTAGCGCAAGCAAGGAAACAAGAGGTTGTTTTTTCATTTTTTATTTTTATTCCCGCGATTTTTCATCGCACCTTAAACGATTAAGATATTATACCGATAAAATCAAAACAATTAAAGTGTACATAATAAAAAATACCGCATCGTGGCATCAATAAAAGCTCTTGCGATGCCGTGTTTGGCATCAGACGAATTCAATCGCGCGGCCGAGACAAACCTGCTCGCACACATTGCATAAGGTTCTATTTGACCCGAAAGGCACTAACCATTTTTTGCCTCCTGCTTAACTAAAAAACTAACGCAAACGTACCTCAATCATTGGATCCTGTCCACCTTAATTTTAAACGTGTCGGATATTTTTTTGGTAAATTTAAGCAGGTAAGCCTTTCCTATTTCCTCTGCTTGGGCGGCCGTCAGTTTACACCTAAAATCCCTCAATAAAACCGCCGGTCCGGGAAAATTTTCGGGCAAAAAAACCGTATCGCCTTTTTTTGCCAATTGCGGCAGGGCTTCGGACTCGGTTTTGTCGCGCGCGACCACGATCAAAGTCTCACCCTCAAAAATTACCCGACCGCTTCTCAAGATTTGGATATCATTACCGTCCAATTCCGGCTTTATCTTGATCGCGTTGGCTAATTTATCTCCGTAATCTTTTTCGGTCAAAATACAGCCTCCGGATGGCTGGGGTATGTCTTTGATCCTAAATTTTTCAGCCAATTCCAACTGGCGCTTACGGGACCGCCCCGATATAGCCTCCAGTTTTTGGCGGTCAACCAATCCCCTGGCTTCCACTTCGGTTTCCCGCAGTAATTTCGCCGATAGCGGTCTTAACAGCTTCCCGGCCAGCCCCGATCTTTGTTCGATCAGGTCAAGGGACCGCTTGTTTTGCGAAAGCGGCCGTTCTTCCAGCACCTCGCCGGTGGCGACAAAATCAAAACCCTCCCTCTCCATGATTTCCCCGGCTTTTTGGATCATCAGCAAGTGGCAATCGATGCAGGAATTAATGGCTCTTCCCCGTCCGTATTTTGGTTTTTTAACCGCTTCGAACTGGTCGTCGGAAAAATCGACAACCCTTAAAGACAAACCCAGCTGCGCTGCCGCTTTTTTGGCGGCGTCGCTTCCAAAAAAATAACTCTTAAAACAAAGAGGAGTTACTTCAACCCCTTGGGCCATTAATAATTTTGCCGCGAGCATCGAATCCAATCCGCCCGACATTAAAATCAATGCTTTGGCAATTTTGTTCTTTTTCTTTTCCAGGGCTGGTTTTTTCGTTAAGATAGCGTTGGCTTTTTTTAAGATTTTTTTCGAATTCGAAAAAGAAAGGTTTTTGACGGCTTCGCCGATCGGAAGCCAGGAAAAGCCCGTGTGTTCCGACGATATTGTCACTTTCTTGGTGCTGGTTTTGGCCAGATAGAAAGTTACTATCTTGAATATTTTCTTTTCGCCAACGACAAAAAAATATTTGATCGTCTCCCGAAAACCTTTGACGATCTTTAGATCTTTGATTCCGGTCTCCTCGGCAACTTCCCTCCTCATCGCGCAAACATCGCTTTCGCCTGACTCCAAATGCCCTTTGGGAAAATCGCAGTAATCCTTTTTCGCGCGATGGCTAAGCGCGGGGTAATACAAAAGCAAATAATAAATTATCCCGTTTTCGATCCGATAAATTACGGCTCCGGCTGAAATTTCCCTTGGCATTTTCGTTATTGGTTTTTATCGCTTTGCGAAGGCTCGAAACTCAAAGTCGCCAGGATTTTTTTTGATTCCCCATCCATCATCAGCCAGGGATAAGGCGAAGACTTGATCGAAACCACCGCGTTGCGTCCTTCCAGATAAATCCGGCAAAAATTGCCGTAAGCGCAACCGATTGATCCGGTGTCCCCGTTCATCGAAAAATCGATCCCTCCAACCCCCATTAAAGCGTCATCGAACAAGTCCACCGTAAAAAACACATCCGGCTTTTTTTGACTGTCGTTTTTTTCCACTACTATTTCTTTTTTTGCCCCGTCCATGACCGGAGATCGGCTGTTATCAACCACTTTTGATCCCTGCGGATACTTGAACCGATATTCAAGATCGGGATCCGAATATGTATTCCAGTCCTCGGCATCCTTGCCGCTTAACGGGCCTACCGATGGCACCGAGTTGAAAGATTTAGCCAAAAACCACCATAAGCCGGGCCAAGCCATTAAAAAAGCGGCTATGGCCAAAATGATTAGAGCGGCTATGGCCAATAAATTCCTTTTCTTTTTATCCATAATTTTATAAAAAATCGGTTTTAAGGTTGTTTTTTGAAATATGCCATCAATCGAGGCAGCGGATGAACATTAATGATATCTTCCTTTTCGGCCCAACCGCGCCGGGCCTGGGCAATTCCGTACTCGATAAAACTCAACTGGCCGACAATATGGGCATCGGTATTGATCACCATTCGCACCCCGGCGGCTTTCGCGCGCCTGATATTAAGATCGTTCAGGTCGAGGCGCTGGGGAGAGGAGTTTATTTCCAAAATCGTTTGCGTTTTTTTTGCCGTTTCCAATAATTTATCGAAATCCAACGGATATTCGTCGCGTTGTTTCAACAACCTACCGGTCGGATGGGAAACAATATCGACATTTTGGCTTTCCATCGCCCTGATCATCCGCTCCGTCATCGCGACCTTGTCCATTTTCATGTTTGAATGAACGCCCGCGATCACGAAATCCAGAACTTCCAAAGCCGCGTCGTTGATATCGATCGATCCGTCCGGCATGATATTGGCTTCGCAACCTTTCAGGATCCGGAACGCCGTTCCCTCCGCGTCCATTTTTTTGTTGAGTTTGTCAATATGCTTGTTTCTCGCTTCCAAAGCCTTCTCGTCCAAACCGTGCTCGATCTTCAAAAACTTGGTGTGGTCGGCGATACCTATATATTGGTAGCCGCGCGCCCGGGCCGCGGCCGCCAATTCCTCGATAGTATTGGAACCGCCATCCCAATCGGAATGGCAATGCAGATCGCCAAGAATATCGCCGTATCCAATGACCCTGGGCAGCTTCCCGACTTTTGCCGCCTCGATCTCGCCTTGGTTTTCACGCAATTCCGGAGGAACAAAAGACATTCCCAGCATCCGGTAGATCTCCTCTTCATTCTTCCCGCCGATCATAATCGCTCCGCGGAACAACCCGTATTCGGAAAGTTTCAAACCCTTGTCCTGGGCAATCCGACGCAGCGCCACGTTATGATCTTTGGAACCGGTGAAATACTGAAGGGCGGAACCGTAAGACCGCGGAGAAAGAACGCGAATATCCATATCATAACCTCCTTTCATGCGCACTGAAGCTTTCGTAGTCCCTTTTCCCCAAACTTTCTCAACGCCGTCCAAGGATGTAAAAAAATCCATGATTCGCTTCGCGCCCTCTTTTTGGGCTTTGGGCGAAAGGATCACCAGAAAATCGGCATCGCCGATGGTTTCCTTCATCCGACGCAACGAACCGGCGATCTCCACCTTCTCGATCTCGGGCAGCGTCCTCAGTCGTTCGCTAATTTCGCGCACCCGGGGCAGGATATTTTCCAGCAAAAGCCTTCCCTTGGAACGTTTCAGAAATTCTATGCCGTCCAAAATATTAGCTTCGGTTTTGGCCCCGAATCCGGAAAGCGGAGCAATCTTGTGGCTCTCCGCGGCCGCTTCCATATCCACCACTGTCTGTACGCCCAATTTTTCAAAAAGAAGCTTGGCGCGCTTGGGACCCACTCCTTCAATGGCAATAATTTCTTCCAGGTTGACCGGCAAACTTTTTTTCAAAGATTCGTAATATTCTATTCGTCCGGTTTGCAGATACTCTTCGATTTTTTCGGCAATGCTCGACCCGACACCCGGAATGTTTTCCAACGCGTCAAGGCCTCCGTTGGCATAAACCTCGGCAACATTCTCTTCCATGGTTTCCAGGGTGATCGCCGCTTTTCGATAAGCAAAAGGCTTGAAATCGACGCGGTCGGCTTCCAAATAATCGGCGATCTCGTTAAAAATTTTCGATAGTTCCTGGTTTTTCATGGCAACCCGCGTCATTGCGCGAAGATCTTTAACTGGTTTAGGTCGGGCCTTCCCCGCCTTTCTGGATTAGATCGCGGAAATTGAAATAAATACCATGGCCCGCCTTTTTATCCATATCTTTCCTGATGATCAAGAGAAGAAGCGATCCGATCAAACCCAGCGTTCCCACAAGGAGAAAGACCGTCTTGAATCCGAATTGAGCCACGGCCCAGCTGCCAGCCAAAGCGCTTAAACCCGTACCGATGCCAACCGAAGTGGCATCAAGCCCCCATTCGGTCGCCTCTCTTCCTTTATCGATGTGGCGGCTGAAAAGCGCCGACCATCCCGTGAAATTTGCCACCATCGCGACTGCGTGCAACGCTTGTAAAACGTAAAGATGCCAAGGAAAAGTCGCGAACATAAAACCAAAAGACACGAACGAAGCGGCAAAAAGACCCGCGGTCATACAATAATAATTGAGCTTTTCGTCGCCCCGGCTGTCAAGATAAATACCCAGCGGCACCCTCAAAAGCGACAGCAATATCCAATAAATGGCCGTGGCTATCCCAACCACCATTTCGCTGCCTCCCTGGATCTGCTTTACCACAAAAATAGCCAGAATCGGAGCAACCAACCCCCACCCGCTCCAAAAAATAAAATCGCTTATCAATAAGTATCTTATAACCCGGTTTACTTTTAAGTTAATCATATTGGCGGCCAAAATATTCCTTACTTTCTTTTTTTAGGGATTCTTTCATTATAGCGGAAATCCCTCGCTTATTTAATATTGACTTTATCTAATTTTAATGTAGAGTCTTGGCGAGGAGGTATCGACCTGACCAACGTTAAAGCGTTCTTTAAAAAGCATACGGAAAAACACCTACCGTTTATAGAAAAACATTCCCGATTTTTTGGCGGATTGGCTATAATATTTCTAATGTTAGTTATATTGGCTCTATTCGCCGGCGCCTTCTATTTTACCGAAATAGATCAGGAAAAAGACCATCAGACGGCGCTGAACGAGGAAATGGCCAAGGGGTTATACATGCCCATGCTCCAGGATATGGGAAAAAATGAGCAAGTCGGACGCTCCAATGTCATAGAAACGAAGATATACACCGTTGTAGATAATGAGCTGGGATATGAGATCACCCTGATCGTCAGTAATTACGGATACAACCCATCGACCGGCATTACCCAAAAAAGGATTAAAAACACTAAAACGATCCCGGCCGATGGGTTCAAGCAAATTTCGGGGCTATTCACCAGCGACCTGCACCAGATTTCCACGGTTTGGAGATATACCAATGTAAGTGAAAACAAATTCTTCTATTACGTCTGGGGAGAAAACTCGGTTTGTTCATTCTCGCTCAACGAGAGCACTCCCTTAACCTAAGTTTAAAGCTTAGGTTTTTTGTTGATCATCCCAAAGTAGACATTGGAAAATAAAAGCTTTACGATTAATGAAACAACGATTTCATTTTAATCATGGAAAATAAACCGGAAAAATCTTATCAAATAATTAAAACTGGTTCCCATAAAGATTGGACGCAAAAACCGGCCGAATGGCAGGCTAACGCTGATTTTTGGATCAAGATCATTACGGAAAACCTCGACCCCTTCCGCCTGAAACTCACCAACAAAGCGGTCTTGGAATTTTTCAAAGGAAAAAAGAACCTTTCGGTTCTCGACGCCGGATGCGGCGAAGGCTATCTGTGCCGCCAGCTGGCCAAAAGCGGCCATAAAACCCAAGGGATCGACTTCAATCCAAAGCTGATCGAAGCGGCTCTCCGGGAAGAAAACAAAAAACCTCTGGGCGTTAAATACGCGGTTGGCGATATTAAAAAACTCCCCTACAAAAACGCTTCGTTCGACGCCATTCTTTCAAACCATTCCATCAACGAGCTTGATGATCCAAAAAAGGCGCTTTTTGAGTTTTCGCGCGTTTTAAAGCGCGGCGGACGACTTATTATGTTTTTTTTGCATCCTTGCTTTGACCTGAACCCCAATGATTTGAAAGGGATATTCCCGCAATATTATTTCCAAAAAGTTAAAATCACCCGGGAATGTTATCTGGTCAGCGGAATCCGCTCGCCTTCCGCTTATTCCTATCTGCATCTTTCTCTGTCGGAATGGCTGGAGCTGATCGAAAAAACCGGTTTTTCGTTAGAAAAAATCAAAGAACCCCATCCCGGAATTCCGGTGATGAAAAACGACGAATGGTGGAGAATAAATTTCCAAAAACCGCTTTTTATTTTGATCCAAGCTCGAAAAAATTAACTTCCCATTATTCCTGGTCATGATCGGCAGCCACTTTACTCGAAAGAAATTTTTTTTCTTCGATTTTTAAAAATTCAAGCAACAGCGGATCATAAATATATTGGCGTACCTGTTCGTACCATCCCCAAATCGGAAATTTTTTGTTTGCCTTGTAATACTGAAGGGCCTGCAAATAAGTGGTAAGCCAATAGACCTGGTTAACAAAAGCCCCCTCGAAAGTCTTCTGCCTCTTACATTCGTCCCATAGGCCGATCAATTCCTTCTTAAGACTCAAACCAAGATTAGCCGTTAGTTCTTCCAATGCCTTTTTTTCTTTCTTATAATCTTTGAGGAATAATTTCTCTTTTTCCTTCTTAAAAATTTTTGACCTCTGTCCCAAAACATCGTTTTTCTCGCGAATGAGCTTATCGTTCGGGGTTCCACCGCCGGCCCAGATCTCGCATATTTCGTAAGCCAGAGCCATTTTCAGGATTTTTTCCTGGTTTAGGCGTTTTTTCGCGCCCAGAAGCCAGACGGCCAAAGCCATTAAAAACGCGTGTTCCACTACGGTTTCGGGATCTTCAACCCCACGCGAAACCCAGCCGGATCTCGGCATAATTTTTAACCGCCCGATTTTGATGAGAAAATTTATCTCTCCGGGATCTTCATTTTTTCCGTAAAAATATTTTTTAAGTTTGGCCAAAAAATCCTTTAGAACCGGATCGTTGACAACCGCGCCGACTTCCTCCCACCATCCCATAACGGGCGTGTCCGGGGTTGACCCCCAATATTCCAAAGCTTGCAGCAAGGCCTCCACTTTATCTCCTTGTTTCACGAACCGCCCTTCGCGGCTTTTTGACGTTTCATAATCCATCCAATAGCCCATTATTTCTTTTTTTTCTTTTTGACCAAGGCCCTCGATCAGTTTCAATAACGCCTTTTTTTCTTTTTTATGCTTGACCCTGTCCCTTTTCATTTTCAAAGCTTTAGGTAAATGCAGGTAATGCTTCAACATTTCCAATCTTTCTTTAGGATCATCGGGCAAAAGACCCCAATAAGGGGTCATATCTCCGGCGTAAACCTCGCAAAGATCGTGCACCAAGCTGATCCTGATCACCTTTTTGACATCCATCTTCTTCTTCTCTTTCAAACTTAAGATCCAATTCATCAAGGCGACACGGTAACTATGTTGGGCAATGGTCTCCGGTTCTTTTATGCCAAGCCACACGAACCCGGTGCGGGGCATTTTTTTCAGACTTCCGGCTTTTATTAAAAAATCCAGTATTTCTTCCATTTTTTTTCCAAGAAGAAAGCCAGAAAAATCTGGCTTTATCTTACTCTTTAAGCGACGGAATATTTAATCTTCTTAATCTTGCAAATGGTTTTATTGGGCGCGGAAACCATCACTTCCTCTCCAACTTTTTTCCCGAGCAAGAGTCTCCCGACCGGCGATTCGTTGGAGATCTTGCCTTCGGAAGGGTTGGCTTCCAGAGTACCCACGATCATAAATTCGTCCTTGCTTCCTCCTATGTCGACCAATACGGTCGCGCCCAAGTCAATAGCCTCTTGCTTGTCTTTGGGAGGAACCTTGATCAATTTGGCGTTCTTTAAGATAGTTTCCAACTCCAGCATCTTTGAATCAAGCATAATCAAATCTTCCTGATAAGAAAGATATTCGGGATCGACATCCTCGGAATGAAGGATCTTCGGCGCCTCACCGGTCGTTTTTTGGTGTTTTATCAAAAGCAGATCCTCGTATTCCTTCTTGATATTTTTGAGTCCTTCCTTGGTTAAATAGAAGTTTTTTTCGTCTGTCATGTTTGTAGAATAAAATATTTTCTTATCGTATACCCTCCGGTTCTTGCAAAGAAACCATCGAAATTCGTAACCCCGCAAGAGCCTACAAATTTTTAAAAAAATCTCCCTTGCCGAAGGGAGTTCTTACTTGCATTAGACCGCTTTCTTTTTAATTGCTCCCTTGTTTATAATAACTTGGCATAACAAAAAGCCATGATAATAGTTTTTTTCCCCAAATGAAGGTTATTGGCGATCATTTGAGATTTTATTGTTATTCTGTTCATACCTTAATTTTAATTTTATTCGTTTCCCAACGCCCCGTATCCCACGGGCAAAAGTTTATTATATTTATGATATATTGCTGAAATAAATTGTCAAGAAAAAATTTTTCATCAGACAAAAAAAGAAATTGTCAAGAAAAATCAAGAATAAAACCGCTAAAAATCCCCGATGTGAATCTTAGCCCTTTTTGTTCCCGCGAATCCAAAAAGATCTTTTTTGCGTCAATACTCCGATCAAAAGAATCGGCATTAATGCCGCGGCCGTCAATATCACCGAAATGGCCGGCGGCGTTTTTTGACAATCGGGATCGGATTTAGAAGAACAATCGGGATCGCAAAAACCGTCAACCACGCCATTGCAATATCCGTCTTTAACGCTTAAAGAACAATCCTTTTTGCAATTCGCGCCATCCTCGCCTTTTTCGCAAACCAAGTTGCCGCAAAAATTCACGAGGTCGAAAACTTCAACGCTTAACGCGACCTTCCCGTCAGGATCATAAATATCAATCGTCCGCGCTTCTGCCCGATAAGGAACCTTTGCGCTTAAAGTTGCGGACGGTTGTTTTTGACAGCCATCTTTGTTTTCCTGGCTCGCGACCTCCGTATTATTGTCCGCGACGCATTTTTTCCAGGGCAAATCCAGCCCGTAAGAACCCAAAACCTCTCCGCTGGCTCCAATCAAGCGCGCGACATAAAAGGAGTTGTCCGGATAACCGGTTTCCCTAAAGACAGCCATTCCGGTGGAAATGGAATTCAAAAAGATATCTTTGTTATCAAAAGAAAGATCCAGAATAAAAACCTTCGAGGAATTATCGCTATTCAAGGATTTTTCCGCGGACTCGGTCCCTGGGTTGATATCTTTTGTTTCTATTTCCTCGGACGAAAAATTGCCGAAGTTATCGCTAGCTATGATCTCGACCGACGCCTTGGTCAAATCCTCTCCATTCGCAGGCCAATTGGCGGTATAGATCCCGTCCGCTGCTTTCCGGTCCCCGTTAAGCCCCGTATCGCCCAGATAAACAACGGCAAAACAACCTCCCTTGGAATCCTTTATTCTTGCTTTAATTTGACCGATCCCGGTATTATCAAAAACAGCCGCTTCTATCGTAAAAATACCATTCGACCGGATACCGGCGGCCGGAGATGAGATAATGGGCGGCTCTAAATCGATCTTTGAACCCGAACTTTTTTCCCCCATGACGCGGAATGTAATTTGAGACGATATCCGATTCTCGTTGCCGGTTCGATCGCGACATTTAACGTAATATTTATAATCTCCACTCGATAATTGGCCGACGACTTGCGAATGATGCTTTCCTCCGGTCTCGCCAAACGTCTCACACATCTCCGAAAACGGCTGGTCGATCGAACATAACTTACAAAATGAATCCTCGTCCGTATCGCAAGTTAGCGTTTTGAGCGACTCGCCAACCAAACCACTCGGCCTCAAATTAAAGATCACCGGCGGCTCGGCATCGGTTGCGGCGGATCCAATCTTCACCGCGAGAACCTTTTGATCGTTTTCTTCCTGGATTGCGCTTTCGACAACCGCCGCTTTCGGATCCATCCCAACCTTGACGCATTGTTTCGCGGCGCAAAGGTCGCAAACACCGTTATCGCAAACGACCGAATAATTTCCGGATATTTCCGAGTTCGCGATCTTTTTACCGCTGCCCGTCAATATTAATCGGGACACGTTTTTTTGATCCGATTCCGCGACAGTCCCACTTTCGAAATATATCCCGCCTCGCCCGCAATTCCCTTTGGCGCAACCCCCAAAAACATTATTGAACGACCGCCCTCCCGCCACGATCTTGTCCGTTTCGCAAAACCGGCCGCCGCAACCAAAACTTTGGTCTGACGTGGTCTCCGCGCCCGATACGAAACATTCACCGTTAAAACAATTGACACATTGGCCGCCAACGCAATTTTTGACAAAAAACACGCCCTGGCCCGACCACTTTTCCGCTTTTACCGAATCACATTTGGATTTCCGGCAACTCAGGCAAGAGCCGGAGGCGCACACCTCAAGAAATGTTTCAAAACTATCGTCTTCGGACGTTTTTTTTTCAAAACAACCGCTTTGGGAACAATTGACGCAAACACCGCCGGCGCAATTTTTAATAACGCTTTCGTTATCCCCGGACGCCGGAAAAAAAGCGCTCGAATTATTTTTTTCCCGACTGCCGGTTTCAAATCCAATGTCGACAAGACCGTAAACCGCGCGCCGATCGGCAATTAGCCCGGTTCCGAAAGGTTGAGACAAAGACTGGTAAACCCCTTCCTTTATTTCAACGTCATGAACGGCAAGCGGAAAAAGATCGCTTGAAATCCGATACCGGTAGTACATTATCCCTCCATCCATTTCCGCCGCCACATAATAATTCTCGCCTTGTCTCAAAGATACGGGAGGCACCGAAGCGCAAACCCAGCCTTCTTCGCTCCTGATCGCCGAAGACGCGAGCAAATTGAAAAAGCTGTCATACAAGTTGACCGACTTGACTCCGGTAAAATAACCGCAAAGTTCGGTCGCGTAACCGTCTTTTTGGGGCGAAAACCGATAACCGGCATAAATTTGGGGCGAGATCCGGCCTCCAAGCTTCCCCGATTCCAAGGTCTGCCAAATGGAAAAACTGCTATTTTGGGAACTATTTTGGGAAAAAACCAAACCGCTTTTTTCTAAAAAAGCGGCTGATACTTGATGATAAATAACCAAACCTAAAATAAAAGCTGTCAATCCCGCCAGACAAACCAAATTCCGGCACGGGACGTTATTACTGCTCATGAGCATGATTTTAGTGTTCTTTGCCCTTCTTGTTATGTATTTTAATTATCGCGAAAACCGCGGCTCCGGCTAAAACCAAAAGTAAAACACCCGTTATGATCAGTTGCAAAAAATAGTTTTTTTCGGCAACCGCGCAATCGGGGTCTTTGGCGCTTTTACAATCCGGATCGCAAACTCCATCGGCTTTGCCGTCGCAAACATTGTCTCTTATCCCTGATTTGCAATCCTGGGCGCACGTTAAGGCGCTTTCGTTCTCCTGGCAGACGTTATCCCCGCAAAGCCGGGCGAAATCCGAAACATCGGCTTGCAAAATGGTTTTCCCGTCGGGATCGTACAAATTGATCGAAGTGCCGGACGGATAATACGGAACCGCCAGGGAAAAACTTCCCAGATCGGCTATTCTGCATCCTCCGATTTGCGTATTCTTCGCGGGATCCGCGGCATCCCCGCAGATTTTTTTGGAAAGATCGAAATTAGCGGAATATAAAACCTCATCGGTGGCGGAAACCAGGTCAAACCGGTATTTTGCGTCCATCTGCGACTTGTAATCAGGCGCCCCTCCCTTGACCAGGTCTACGCTTTGAACACTGTAATCGTCTTTGGCGTAGTCCACCGTTAAATAATAGATTTCCTCCTGTTCGGCCCGCGCATATCCAAAACCCGCCAGACCAAGCGTTATGATCGCGAAAAAAGCGATCGATGTTTTTTTAACTTTTATCATCTTATTTGTAATTCTTAATGATTTTCACTATTTGAGCGGAGCAAGCTTTGCAAAAAGGCCCGTAATCATTCATCATGCACGACGAAGCAGCCCGGTAATCATTAGGGCAAGTACATCCCTTCGAACAGCTTATGCCCGAAATACCCGACCATTTTGAGCAAGTTGAACTTTTATCGCAATTCGGAGCGTCCGCGAAATCAACCTGGGCGTTGGATCCGCACCAATAAGAATCATCGAATTCGCCGGATGTATAAGCCGCACTGTATACGTATTCGTCCCACAATTTAAAAACCGCGTGTCCCATTTCATGAGGCGTTGCCTTGCTAAAACTGGACATTATGATCGCCACCCCGTTGCTTATATCCGTGCACCCTCCGAAAGAACCACCGGAAACTACGGCCAAGATCGCGGTCGTATCGGCATTACATTTGGCCGCCAAGGTTTTGAAATTCGCAACACTGCTTAAGGCGGTACAAAGATTGGAATTGCAAGTCAATCCGGTTTGTTTAACCATCCAGATGTTGAAGTATGATTTGTAATCGCTCAAAGGAGCCGCGTTGAAAATGGCATCCATGTGTTTCTTGGCATCAGCCTCAAAAGTCGCCATATCGGACCCGTAATTGGCCGGAACAAAGACGATATCGATCTTATCGGCCGAAGAACCGCTTTTCAACAACGGTACGCAGGAACTGTCAACGCTATCATCATCCCCGCTGCTAGTCGCAACCGTGAAAGTGGCGCCATTGTTCTTATTCGATGAATTGCCGTATTTATCGGTAGCGGTAATGTCAACAAAATAATCCCCCGCGTCTTTTCCGGTCGAAGACCATACTACGCCGTAAACATTGTCGTTGGCGACGCCATCGCCATGACCGCCGTCATCTTTCATCGTGGCCGTCGAAATCGTGGTACCATCCGGATGCTGGATCTTGGCCTGTACGCCGCTAATACCACTGGCATCGGTAACTTTCGCCGTAATCGTAAAACTATCCCCTACCGTTCCCGATGCCGGGCTGACTGCCACGTTTGAGATGACGGGAGGAGTGGTATCGCCAGTGTCGGAAGCTACGGTAAAGATGATCTTTACTGAAGAGATATTGGCGTTTCCCGCTTCATCTTTGCAGCGGACATAATAAGTATAATTGCCATCATTTAACGCGCTCAGCGTCGCGGAGTGAGCAGTGCCTCCGGTCGTGGAAAATGCCACGCGCGACACACTGTTGTATGAAACGTTTTTAGTACTATATTTGCAAGTAGCAACTTCATCCGTCGTAACGGAGATAGTAGGGGTATTGTCGGATATGGTTCCGGTCGGTTGCGGATTGGAGATAACCGGTTTGGATATATTGCTCGTACTTCCGTTTTTCACGGTAAACGAAATCTTTGTGGCATAGCTTATATTGCCATCCCCATCTTTACAGCGGACGTACCGCGTGTAACTCCCGTCCGCAAGCACGCCGATCCTCTTGGTATGAAGCTTCCCCCCGGTCGTCGTGAACGTGTAATCCATGTCGGCGTAATTCTTCTTTGTCTTGGCATATTTGCAGGTGGTGTTCTTGTCGGTAGCCACCGAAAGGAGCGGTTTGCTGTTCGAGATCGTGCCGGTAGGCTCAGGGTCGATTATTACCGGCCGGACGCCCGAAACCGGCAAATAAGGCAGGCCTCGTTTGCTTATTTTCACATCGACCAAACCGAAAACCAGGCTATTGTACCGTTTTAGGCCGGAACCAAACTTTTCCCCGTTGACCTGCCGGACGCCAGCCGTTATTTTAACGTTGGAAACCGTTTGGGGAAGCAAAGACGGATTGCAACACCGGTATTTGTAATAAAGAGGTTCGTTCTCGATTTTCGAAACGACATAATACGTCTGCTTTTTCGCCACATTGACCGGATCGATCGAAACACAAGTCCATCCTCCGTCGCTCTTGATCGCCGCGGTTGCCAAAAGGCCGAATGACTGGTCATAAAGGTCGACTTCACGGACCGAATCGTCAAAAAAACCGCACAGCTCCGTCACCGCTTCGTCGATTTGGGGCACGAATTCGTATCCGACGGTCCAGTTGACGTTGCCAAAACTGCCCGTCTCACCCTCATCCAAGCTCTGCCAAACGTAATTTCCCGGGCTCACCCCGGGATATTTGGATAAAGACCGATCATCGCTCAAAGGAACGCTTACCTCCACCAAGCCTTGTTGAGAATCCTGGTCGTTTTCCCCTTCCAAAAGCTGACCGACCGGTTCTTGATCCAACACCGCATCTCCCGAGCCGGAATCACCGCTGGCGCTTTGCCCGTCAAGAATGATTTTTGCGGCTGCGGAATCATGGTTGGCAAACAAACAAGGAGAAACGCTTACGATCAATATTGACGCAAATAAAAATATCGCTATTTTGCTTTTTTTCATTTTACCTTGACGTTTATTGTGCTTCGACCGATATATGAACCCGAAATCAGAAAAGTTTTCGCGCTCCGCCTTTCGACACGCCTACGATAATCCGACGCTTCTAATTTTGTTCTTCGTCATCACCCTCCGCCCGCTCGCCATTCTTGTTATTCTTCCTCCAGATAAGATATCCGGCCAGTCCGGCCAGTAGTATAAGCACGGCTATGGCGGCGACATAATAGTAGTAATTGGCCGTGGCCGCGCAATCGGGATCGGCTCCTTTAGCGCAATCGGGATCGCAAACACCGTCAATTTGACGGTCGCAAATACCGTCTTTTATTCCGGATTTGCAATCTTGCGGACACGTCAAGGCATTCTCGTTTTCCTGGCAAATATTGTCCCCGCAAAGTTGGGCAAAACTGGATACGTCGGCCGCCAAAACCATTTTGTCGTTCTGATCGTATATGCTGATCAATTTCGCGGTTTTAAAATACGGCAACTGCAACGAAAACTCGCCCGACTCCTTGGCCGTACATCCTCCCGACGCCTCTTTTCCGAAAGTATCCGAACATTGGATGTTCGGGGCCCCGAAATTGAGTGAATACAAAATCTCGTCGTTCACCGAAACTATCTCGCAACGGAACCCTTTTTCAACCTGGCTGTTCTGATCCGGAGCCTGCGCTTTTATCAAGGTTATACCTTGGACGGTATAGTTATCCTTATTGTAATCCACCGACAACAAGTAACTTTCGGCCTGCCCGGCTGCCGAAAAATTAGGCGACTTTCCGGCTTGAAACGAAGCTTTGGACCCAGCCGGAGCAGCAATAACCGCGACCGCGACCAAAAAACCAAGGAATATCGTCACAACCTTTCTTGCGCCCGTTTTATAATTAGCGTCAATAAGCCACTCCCCGCTTCCTCCTTTTTCGAAAATACATCGATCAAACATGTATTTTATTTTATTCATGTTATTTGTACTTGCTTAATACGCTCGAAATACGTTTTGCGCAGGCCGGCGAAAAACCTACGTTCGTTCCTTGATCCGGATTGTTCATTATACCGTTTTGCGCCGATCGATAGGCGCTTGAATTAGTACAGCCCTTTATGCATTGCGCCCCGGAAAGCCCGCTCCAAGTCGGACAAGACGAATTGTTATCGCAATTGTACGAAGGATTGCTTATGGGCCGATATTGCTGATAGACATATTCGTCATCGATGCTGAAAAACGCATGTCCCGTTTCATGGACAGAAACATACGGGGACGTGGATTGGTTCACGAAACTCAACCCGGAACCCATACCCGAGCAACCCCCGTCCTGGGCCGACTTCATCAATCCTATCACTTGATCGGTATCACAAACCGAAGCGTACTGTCTAAATTTAGAACCGTAAGAATCCAAATTCGTACAGGTATTCGTCCCGCAGGTAATCCCGGTTTTCGTTACGATATGGAAATTGAACTTGGAAACGTCGTTGGTGTACGAGAATTTGGCAATATGCTTTTTAGCGTCGCTTTCAAAAGTCGCCAGGTCGCTGCCGTAGCCGCAAGGCACGAACGTCACATCGACTTTGTCCGCCGCGGACCCGTTGTTGGTAAGGGTTTTGCAATCGCCGTTCACCGAGCTTCCGGTAATGGTAAAAGTAGCCCCGTTATTATCGGTTGCGCTGTTGTTATACTTGTCCTTGGCGACGATATCGACGTAATACGTGCCTGCCGTCATTCCTGTGGACAGCCACGTCGCTCCGTAAACTCCGTCATTAGCGCTTCCGTCGCCGCTTGCGCCATCATCTTTCAAAGTTACGGTCGCAACCGTAGTTCCGTCGGGAATTTGAAGCTGGGCCTGAACAGAACTGATGCCGCTGCTATCGGTTGCTTTAGCGGTAATAGTGAACGTATCGCCAATCTTGCCGGATGCCGGACTTACTTTCACCTCCGATATTGCGGGAGGCGTGGTATCGTTGCTTCCGGCCTCCACGGTGAATTGGATCTTGGTCGAGGCGGTATTAACATTCCCCGCCTTATCTTTACATCTAACGTAATAAGTATAGCTTTCATCGTTCAGCGGCCCAACGGCAACCGAGTGGGTTTTTGTTCCGGTAGTGGAAAAAGACTTGCATAAAGACGTATACGAAGAATCGGTCTCGCAATATTTACAGGTCGCGTCTTCGTCAGTCGTAACCGAGAGTGTCGGTTTGTTATCGCTAATGGTGCCGGTCGGTTTGGCGTTCGTTATCACGGGAGGCGTCGTATCGGTCACGCTACCGTTCTTGATCGTGAATGTAATCTTAACGGACTTGGTGTTTTTATTCCCGGCGGCATCCTTGCACCGGACATAGCGAACATACGTCCCGTCTTTTTTCGGACCAATCACTTTGGTATGGGTAAGACCGCCTGTTTGGCTGAACACGTGCTTCATGTTCGAATAGCTCACGCCCGAATGCTCGAACCGGCAAGTCGCGTTTTCGTCGGTTTTCACCGAAATGGTCGGCTTATTGTTTGAAATGGTGCCTGAAGGCAAGGGATCGGTAATTACCGGAGGTGTTGTGTCGGAAGCGGCGGGAGCCAAGACTGATCCCGTGCTAAATTTGGCATCAACCAATCCGAACAACAAATAAGCGTATCTCTTGATACCTGTTCCAAAAGCATTTTTATTGGCCTGGCGCACGCCCGCCACCACCTTGACGTCCTTGATCGTTCTGGGAAGCAAGGATGGATTGCAACATTGGTATTTGTAATGTATCGAAGACTGGGACGCGTTGACGGCTACGAAATAATTTTTCCCTTTCGCAACGGTTACCGGGGAAATCGGAGCGCAATTCCAATTGTTCCCGCTATTGACTTTTGCCGCGGCCAATAGGCGGAAAGAATCGTCGTAAAGATTGACCATCAACGCTTTGTTATCGAAGAAACCGCAAAGTTCCGTTATGGCGCCATCCTTTTGAGGAACAAACTCGTATCCGGCAAACCAATTCACCCAAGGAAAAGATCCCAGTTTTCCGGCATCGTCATTCTGCCAGACATAATCACCCTTGATGGTCATGATTTCGCCCGCGACGTCATCTCCGCCGGTGTCTTTGCCGCTGTTATTGAATGAACCCGTGGTATCGATCTTGAAAACGATCTTGGCCGAAGATGTATTTACGTTTCCGGCAACGTCTTTGCACCGGACATATACGGTGTAATTACCGTCTCCCAAAGCCATAAATTGGGATTTATGAATCGTGCCTCCGGTCTGGTCAAAATCAGAAGCCATCGAATCGTAATCCGTATCCTGGGTATCGAACTTGCAAGTCGCGTTCTCTTTTGCCGTTTCAACGGATATTTGGACATCAATAGAACTTATCGTGTCTTTAGGCAAAGGATTTGATATTTCGGGCGGTGTTTTATCCGTCCCGCCTAGCGTTACCTTAAAAGAAATTACCGTTGCTTTGGTGTTTTTGTTACCGGCAACGTCCTGACAACGAACATATACCTTGTAATCCCCGCCTGACAAAGCCATAACCTTGATCGAATGGCTTTTCTTTTCCGAATCGGCCTTAAGAGTCATTTTCAGCGAATCGTAATCCTTATCAATTACATCCAGCTTACAGGTCGCTTTTTCGTCGGTTTTCACCGAAACCGTGACCGGTGAAGCGTTTACCGTACCAGTCGGCAAAGCGCCGCTGATGACAGGCGGAGTAGTATCGGTAGTTGTATCGTCGGTCGTCGTATCATCCGTAGTTGTATCGTCGGTGGCGGTATCATCCGTCGTTGTATCGTCATCGCCAGTAGCCGAATCGTCGTCCGTTATGTCATCATCGCCAGTGGTATCATCCGTGGTGGTGTCGTCCGTGGTTGTATCGTCGGTCGTCGTATCGTCCGTGGTTGTATCATCGGTAGTGGTGTCGTCAGTCGTTGTATCATCGCCATTTGAATTGTAAGTAATGGTAAAAACCGCCGACTTAGAACTCACGATACCGGTTTCCAAATCCCGGCAACGAACATAAACTTTACTGGCCCCGGGATCAAAATTGATCAAATGGACGGAATGGGTCTTGCCGCCGGTCGTGGTAAAAGTCCAAGGCATGGAAGCGTAAGCTTGATCCGTATCGGAGAGTTTGCAAACGGCGTTATGGCTGGTTGAAATAACGAAGTCGGTTTCCGCTACGGTTATGGCTTTGGTCGGTCCGACTAACGTCATCGTCAAACCATCGATCGTGTTATCACCACCTCCGCCGCTATTATTGTAAGTTACCGTGAAAACCGCTGATTTTGACATCACCGTATTGGTCTCCGTATCCTTACAACGAACATAAACTTTACTGGCCCCGGGATCAAAATTGATCAAATGTACAGAATGAGTCTTGCCGCCGGTTGTGGTAAAGGTCCAAGGCATGGAAGCATAAGCTTGATCCGTATCGGAGAGTTTGCAAACGGCGTTATGATTGGTTGAAACAACAAAATCGGTTTCCGCTACGGTTATGGCGCTGGTCGGTTTTACCAGCGTGACCGTAAGGCCGTCAACCGTTGTATCATCGCCAGTGGTATCATCCGTGGTGGTATCATCCGTGGTGGTATCATCCGTGGTGGTATCGTCTGTGGTGGTATCGTCTGTCGTCGTATCGTCCGTGGTTGTATCATCGGTAGTGGTGTCGTCAGTCGTTGTATCTACGGTAAACTCTATCTTGGTCGATGCGGTATTCTTGTTTCCAGCCGTATCTTTACAACGGACATAGTAAATTTTAGCGCCATCGCTTAGGGTACCGGAAAGTGCCTTGGAATGTGATTTGGTACCAGCGCCTCCAAAGGTATTCGCCATTGAATCAAAATCCTTGTCCGTGGTGTCGTACTTACAAGTAGCGTTTTCGTCCGTGGCCACCGAAAGAGTAACCCCGGAACCGCTGGTTAACGTACCGGTTGGTTTAGGATTGGAAATGACCGGAGGAGTGGTGTCATTCACACACTTTCCGCCGGTGCACGTTTGGCCGGTTGCGCAACCGGAGTCACTGGTGCAGGTCGTACTGGTCACACATTTTCCGTTGGTACAAGTCTTGCCAGAGGCGCAACCACTGTCTGAGGTGCAGGTGGTGCTGGTTACACACTTTCCACTGGTACACGTTTGGCCAGTTGAACAATTGCTATCCGTGGTACAACCGGTACTGGTCACGCATTTTCCGCTTGTGCAAGTTTGACCGGTTGCACAACCACTGTCTGAGGTGCAGGTGGTGCTGGTCACGCATTTTCCACTGGTACACGTTTGGCCGGTTGCACAATTGCTATCCGTGGTACAACCGGTACTGGTCACGCATTTTCCGCTTGTGCAAGTTTGACCGGTTGCGCAACCACTGTCTGAAGTGCAGGTGGTGCTGGTTACACACTTTCCTCCGGTACAAGTTTGTCCGGTTGCGCAACCGGAGTCGCTGGTACAGGTCGTGCTGGTCACACATTTTCCGCCGGTACATGTTTGACCGGTTGCACAATTGCTATCCGTGGTACAGGTGGTGGAAGTATCGATCGTAAACACGATCTTTTCCGATTTTGTGTTCTTGTTTCCATTATCATCCTTGCATCGGACATAAATCGTATAAGCTCCGTCGCTAAGAGAGGAGGCAAAAGTATATTCGTGAACCTTGCCGCCGGTCATCGTAAAGGTATCGGTCATTTGGTCATAATCCTTGTCGGCGAAGCTGAACCGGCAAGTGGCATTTTCGTCGGTATCAGCCGATATCTTAGGAGTATTATCCGTAATCGTGTCTTTGGGTAGCAGATTGGAAATGACCGGAGGAGTGGTGTCCGAACCATTGTTTGATCCGCCGGTATAAGTGAATATTATTTTCCCTTGATTCGAGTCATCGTTGGTATTCCCGGCCAGATCTTTGCACTTCACGTAATAAGTATATGTCGCATCGGCGTATCCGGTAAGATCGATGGAAGCAGAATGATTCCGTCCATCCGTCGTCCCCATCAAGGTTTCCATATCGGCGTATGCGGTATTGTCTTTCCGGTCGATATAACAAGTCGCGGCTTCATCCGTTTCCACGGAAAGCGTTACGTTTTCCCAATCAACGTCGCCGGTCGGCAAAGGATTGGTTATTTTGGGGGCAAGTTTATCGCCGCCGGCATCGATTACCGTGAATTTGATGACCGCCGAAACGGTATTTTTAACGCAATTAACCCCCTTGCAGCGGACATATAAAGTATGTTCCCCGACCGTCGTTTTTCCCAGGCTTTGGGAATGGAATTTTTTTCCGGTATTCAAAAAGGTGTTCGGCATCGAATCGTAATCCTGATCGATCCCGCTGAATTTACAAATCGAATCGATGTTGGTATCGGCCGAAATGGTAATATCGGCATCCGAAGAAACCTTGAAAGTGCTTTGCGGTTTAACGTTGGAAATGACCGGAGGGGCGGCATGACCATCGCAAGACCCCAGCGGGTTGCAGATCGCGCCCGTGCAACAACTCTTGCTGGTATAACTGCAAACCGAACCGTTAGGCTCCAATGTTTTCAACAATGTTTTCAAAACCGAACCGGTTTCCGCTTCACATTTATAATGCGGGTAAGAGGTATTCGATCCGCAATAAACGCCGCTCGCGCCGCAAAGCTGCATGTTCGCTTCATAATAACACTGCTCCGTGTTGTAAGAACAAACCTTGCCGGTCACACCATTGACGGTCGGACAGCACAAACATTTCCCGCTGCTGCAGGAACAAGTGGCATTATCCATTTTGCATTCGGAATCTTGGGTGCAAGTTCCGCTTCCGCCGGTGCAGGTGGCATCGTTTATGATCCGGCCTTCAAAACTACATTGCGTGGGCGTGCAAGTCCGGGTTTGTTTCCTGTATCCCTTGGTACAATCGGTGCCATTGCAACAATCCCCGTTCACCCAAGCCAAGCAGACACAACTGCCGCCGCCCGAGCACATTCCATCCGTGCAAGTCTGGCCCGTCGCGCAGCTGTAAATGGTATCTGCCCACTCCAGACAGCCATCCCCGTTAAAATCGCCGCACTGATGGCGGGCCTGCGATGAATTACATTGCCATCCGGCAGTCAAGCATCCATTGGTACAACTGGCGTTCACCAGATTATTACCCAAACCGATAGCCTTGTTTAGCGGATCAATTATGAAAAAACTTGAAACTAATAATAAAATAACGCCCCCAAACCTTAAAGCCGCCGGAAGTTTTTCCAGATTTTTATTCATAATATTATATAAATTTTCTCCACTAGTTTAAAAGAAACTACCGCGCGCGAAGCAACGCGGTAATTTGTTAATCCTCCGCTCGCCTGGCTCGCTACGGGCTGGCGGAACAAACCGCCAAAATTAATAAAAACAGAAATGTTATGACCTTCTCAATATTTTCCCAAGAGTAACGACTTCTGTCAATGTGAATAACTTATTATTCCCGAATATCGTATTGCAAAAAAAGAAAAAGCGGTTTTTTCCGCTCGATCTTTTTGTGATTTATTCCCATTACCGGCCGGCTAACCGGCTTGGCCTTTTTTTAGAACCGCCCTTCCTTGTTGGAGTACCTTCTCGTTCACGGGAACGCTTTCCCCCAGAAACTTGGCTAGTTTTACTACTTCACCGTTATAATAATCTATCTCACCGATGTCCTTTGGCTTGTCGTTCCGTTTGGAACCCACAAGACCCGCAACTTGCGACTTAAAAAGGGACCAGACCGGCAAAGGCAGAGACACAACCGCCCAAGCCATTAATCCCAACGGATAAGGATAGTTGGTAAAATTCAAAAACTTACCGCCTCCTCTTTTCACGACTTTCGCGTATTCGCGCAGGACATTGATCTCCTGGACAAAAGTTTCTTGGTCGTTAAACCCTTCTTTAACCGATTTGCTTCTCACGGCCGAAGCCATGCCGATCAGGTTCATGAAAAGCTTGGTATATTCCATGTTCCTGGTATCTTTTGGCGCGACCTCCTCGCTCTCGACCTTGGTTTTAAGTAAAATTTCGCGCAAATCGGAAGCATCCTCTCCGCCGCTGTGGACGCCATAACATAATTGCACCGGCACCGAATAATTAATGGAAAAGATCCCATCGTCGGACAAATTCGCCCCTATCGGATTAAAAAGGCTTAGCCTGATTATCTTTACTTTTTCCGCTTCCGACCCTAAAACCTCCTTCAGCGCTTCACGGGCGTCATTCGCGGCCGATAATCCATTCTGGGATAGGACCAAGACCGGGTATTTCTGGATATTTTTAAAATTACGGTAATAATATTTCACTGCCTCGCCAACCGGATTCTTCGCGGTAATAAATATAAAATCCGGGGCGATCTCGGCAGCCAAATTCTTAAATTCCCATGACCTGACGGCATTAACGACGTATATTTTGCTTTCTCCGTTCCTTGAGATAACGATCTTTTTTTCTTCGATCAGATCTATCTCCCGGTCAAGGCCAACGCCAAAAATGTTGCCGGCCTCTTTTAACTCTTCGGCGAACATGGCTCCGGTGCGCCCGCCGATGCCTACGATTAACACGTTCTTGTTCATGGATGGATTTGTTGTTTTTTTATTGCCCTATTGGATAGTTTAGCGGCGTTTCACCGAAAAAACAATCGATTTAAAACACTCTGGATAAAAGCAAAACTTTAGTCGATGATATTGGGTTGGTAATGGTCATTGATCTTGACCTTTTTTTCAACAACGCTTGCGATCTTTCCGTCCTTGGTCTCAACTTCCAAAAAACCGCCTTCCATGGTCTCTACGGAAAAATTTTGGTCAAAAACGAAATTACCCAACGAATACGCGATCCAGCCGGACTTTTGGTTGGACGCTTCCTCTTTGGAAGAGTTGAATCCAAAATTAAAAATATTTTTCTTGTCGACCGACCCGGCCAGCCGGTCCTGGTTGGGATTGAAATTTGACCTATACTCTTCCAAGGGCTGGACTACGTGGGGATGGTGTCCTATCACCAGGTCCGCTCCGTTATTTATCGCCGACTGCGCCCATTTTATTTGCGAATCATTGACCGCCGGTTGATATTCCGTTCCGAAATGAAAAGAAACGACCACGATATCCGCGCCCTCGTTTTTAGCCCTTTCGATACCGGTTTTAAGATCAGCCGCCGTAAGCTTGGCAAACCCGGAAAGCTTCTCGGCCGCCAGCCATGATGGCACATCGAAGTCGGCATAGCCAAGGAAAGCTATTTTATTGCCTTTAACGTTCAGGAATTTCGGGGCGGCGGCATCGGCCGCGTCCATCCCCGCCCCCACACAAATAATGTTGGCTTCTTTCAGGCGGGTAAGCGTATCTTCCAAAGCCGCGCGCGTATAATCGAACATATGATTGTTGGCGCACGACATGACGTTGAACCCGGCGTACTTCAACCCATTGATGGCTTTGGGGTTCACTTCGAATGAGTAAATGCTTCCGGCCCGATAGCCCTTGTCGGAAACCGGCCCCTCGAGATTGCCGAAAACCACGTCCGCTGCTTTCAGTTTTTCCGCCACGTTCAAAAACGGAAAAGAGTAATCACTGTTGCCGTATTTATCCACCATGAATTCCACTCCGCGGTCCAACATCACGTCGCCGACAAAATGCATGGTAAGCGGCTCCTTAACCGCCGCTTTAGGTTTGATCCCAACCGCCTTGGAAATATCGGCCACATTAACCTTGGACGCTTGTTTTCCAACCAGCACCACGGCCACCAACCCAACCCCAACAAAAAAAAGCACGATAAATAACGTGGTCAAAGCAAAACGGATCAAATCGGAAACATCGTTTTTGGCAACCATAAGTTATTTATCTTAGCAAAAAACCAGTTATTTAAGCAACAAAAAAGCGCGTTGACCGCGCTTGATTAACTCTTCCCCGTGAATTCCGTTATGTAAGAATCATAAAGACGTTCGCCGTTCGAATTCTTAACGGCTTCAATAAGATCTTGGTCGGTTTTTTTGGACACTACGAATAATATCCTGTCCGTCTCCGACTCGTCGTCCATAATATAATGGTGATACGCTCCGCATCCCATACACCGGCCGACATCACCAACCGAAATCATTTCATAGGTTGATGCTATCGCGACCGGATGCCCGCAATGATGGCAGTTGAAACGCCAGAAGAAGTAAGCTGCTCTGCTCTTCTCATCCCAAACCGTTTCCCTTATGGTCGGAATTAACGCTTCCGCGTAAACGCATCCTTTTTGCCAATCATGGCAAACGCAGGACCGGCAGCTTATCTCGTCGACCAAAGAATGGCCGAGACGCCCATCCACGTATGGCGCCAGCGGACAGTTCTTTATCCGCTGGATCGTCTCTCTGACCGCCGTTATCTTATGATTTTTTAATCTCGCCATTTATCCTCCCACGCTCTATTCAAGCTTTTTTTCCAGTCTGTTTGGTATCCTCGCCTGGTATTCCCGTTTTTCGTCTCCGTCTTTCACGTGCCCGATGCTTTCGGGATCGGGTTCGCCAACGGCATACCACCACTTTTCTTTTTCCGGACAAGTCGCGTAACTCCATTTTATATAGTAATGGAATGCCCCGCATTTATGGCAACGTCCATAGTAACCGCTGGACATATTCTGGTAGAAAGACGTTATCGAAACGGGTTGCCGGCAGTGGTAACAATTAAACCGCCAAACAAACCAGGACGTCTTGCTTTCTTCATCAAAAATCGCCGTTCGAACCGTTGGTAAATCAGCTAGGCCATAGACACAGCCTTCCCGCCAGTCATGAAACTCACAACCACCGCAGGTTTTCTCATCAACAATTTTGCGACCCCAGCGATTTTCCAAACCCCAGGCAAATGGACAATTCATTACCCGCTTGACCGTCTGTTTTTCGGTTTTAATCCCATGCTTTTGCAATTCCTTCATTGTCTCCTCCTGCATCCTTTTTCTTGATCATTCTTCCGCAGATATAGATAGCATCTCGATTTGTCGCTTGCCTCCATTTCTCCCATTTTTTGGAATCCCACCGCCAGGTGGAACCGCTCGGACGCTCCGTTATAATAAGGAGCCGTCATGCTGCTTGAGAGAATAATCGCGTCTCCGGCCTCTTCAAAAAGCCTTCCACACATCGCTCGGCCCACTCCCTGGCCGCGAAAATCCGGGCTAACCGCCACTTGTACTACGAATAAGATCTTTTCGCCGGCAAACGCTTCCCGGATATGTAGGTAGAATTCGTTCCTTTGGTCCAAAACATGCCCGGGCAAAGCGACTAGGATTCCGATCACCTTTGAACCGCTAACCGCCGCGTAACAGTACGGCGAAACGTTAAACCAAAATTGGTAAAGAACCGGCGACGCATTTGGTATCATGAGAAAACCATCCTCAAGCCTGGCCAGATTTTTGACGTGAACTCTTTTCACCAGATTCAAAATACCCCGCACGTCCGCGTCTCTCGCTCTTCGCACTTCCGCCATATTCACCTCCGTAAGCCATATAATACAATTTTTTTCCGCAAAGTCAATAATTTGCGGGTGAATAAAAAAGCGCGCTTTTTGGCACGCTATCAATCTCCCGACTCGGCTTTTGACCGCCTTTTCTTACTGACCTTCTTAATCACGATCATCGGCTTTGACACGCCGTAATAAGCTACGGGACCGCCCTGGCTGCTTTCGCAGCGGTAATGCCGGAAATAAACATATTTGGCTCCGCACGCCGCGCAGGATCCCTGGCTTCCGACCAGATCGCTGGTTATCGTATAAATGGCGGCCAGCTTGTCGCAATGGCAGCATCTGAAACGCCAGGCGAAAATGATTTGCCCGCATTTCACGTCCCTAAGTTCTTCTCGCCTGGGAAAGATCTCGACGATCCTATAAACACAGTGGTAAATTCCCCTCATCGGACACCGGAACTTGCAGAAATACTCGTCGGTAAGTTCAAGCGGACAATTCGTGACCTGGACCACCGGTTTTCTCTGTTCCTCAATCTTTCTTACGTACAGCCTCACCACGCTCTTTTCCTCCGGCTGATTCTTAAATTGCTTGCTCTATCATACAATTATCGCGCGAACCGTCAAGATAAACCAAACCAACAAAAAAGCGCGCCAATAAAGCACGCTAACCAACCGCCGACATCAGCAACTGTCCGACAATGCATACGGTGCCCCATTTTAAACAAGAAACCGTATTCAACCCGGCGTATCGACAGAACGGCACAAGAACCGCGCAATCGAATACCCAGGTCGCGCCAAGACTAACCAATCCCAAATCCGTCATTTTTTCCCCTTCTTTCTGACCACCTTGCAATAAGGCCTCGAAACCATCAAACAGACAGTAAAGGTTCTGTACGCCATCACGGGATGCTGGTAAAGGTACCTTGCCTTGCAAGCCAAACAAAACCCCTGGCTTCCAACCAAAGTCTCGTCGGGCGTAAGGAACACCACATCGTGCCCGCAATGCACGCAGGCAAAACTCCAAACATAACCCCCTTCTCCGGTTTCATCATCCATGACTTTTTCGCAAAGAATGGGCGTCTCCATGATCTTATAAACACACTGATCCTGGCTCCTCATCGGACATCGCAGATGACAAAAATAATCGTCGGAATGCCCAAGCGGACAATTTATGACCTGCCTCGCCACTGCTTCTTTTTCCCGGATCGGTCTTTTGTTCAACCTAGTCAAATTTCAACCTCCAATCCATTTTAAAATTACTCCCCTTACCCTAACCCGCTCCCGCTAAAAGTCAAGGTTTTCCTTTGATAAATTTTTGACCACCCGACCATTCGCCCATTCGGGCGGATAAGGTAAGGTTTTGGTAACTTAAAACCCGCTTGCGCGGGGTCAAAAGTTAAGGGTTTTGAAAGCTGGAGGCGGAGTAGTCTAGATCATTGGCTAACAACTAGCCTCGAAAAGAGCATCCTCCAACTTTCATGTTTTAATTATATCATACCATTAAACTTTTGTCAAGCCCCATAACCCGAAAGATCCGGGGCAAAAAGTTTACGCCATTTGCGATTTAAATCAAAAAGAAAACCGCTGACAAAATCGCAGCGGCCCAAACCTAATCTTAAGCAAGAACAAACCACCCGCTTATTAATACAACATTCGTCATTCCGTTATTTATGGTAATTTGCTGGTAACCGTCCACATCCTCTGCTTCGATTACCCGATACTTTTTCCCCGGCTCCAAGCCCTCATGGTCTTTAAATTCGGAGTGATCTTCGCAATCAAGGTCCGGATGGAGAACAACCTCATTTCCAACCGCAAACCTTGTCTCCCGATCAAGCCTAAAACTATCGCTCATGTTATATTTTATATCATTGAATTACATAAATGTCAAATAACACCTTCGCTGCCAAAAAAGCCTACCCGGAAAATCCGTGAAAATTTGATCTCCGCCAGCGCTACCCAGCCGCAAAAAGTTTGGTTTTGGCGGTTTTGAGATCATCGAGAAAAAAGACTTGGTTTCCCTTGTTGCTTTCGTAAATAAAAGCTTTCAAGGAATCGCTTTCAACATTCTTAAAATCGCCCACGATCGCCAGCTTCACCCGATAATTAACGAATTTTTGCAAAACTTCCCCGGCAATGCGCGTGTTTAAATCAAAAAATCCCGGAACGATATTCTTTTGGTAAATAATTATTTTTCGCGCCCCCGCCAAAGCCGGGTCAACCATCAGATCCAGCGCGTCCTGCTCATTATTGATAATAATGGCGTCGCTCGCCACTTCCGCGATCTTTTTTCCGCCTTCTTCGTGAATTATGATTTCCATTTTTTACAAATGATTAACTATTCGCCAATTCGCGCGAATCAGAGACGGAAATACTTGGCATCGGCCAAAAACTCGTTGGTCACAGCCCTATCTCCGTGGCGATCTTTTGCATCGATAATAAGCAGATCTCAATGAATTTTTCAAGCGGAGTGTTCAGGCCGTCGGGATTTGCGCACATAGCGACTTGATCGCGCCGCGTTCCGGCCGCGAATTTTGGTTCTTTTAAGAATCTTTTTATCACCGACGCCGATTTCACATCCGCCAATTTTTTTGACGGATAAACCAAAGCCGTGGCCACGATCAAGCCGGTAAGACTGTCGGCACAAAAGATCGCCCATTGCGCCAGGCTTTGCGGCTTAATCCCGGTACGTTCCGGTGCGTGCGCCTTCACAATGCTATCAACGCCGTCGGACAAATCCAAACCGGAAAAATCCAGCACCTCCTTGGTGTTTTTCGGATGCGTTTCTTTATAATCACCGAAGTAATCAACATCATGGATCAATCCGGCCAGCAACCAATCTTCGCGCGGCGCTTCATTTTCATTGATCCGACCCTGCCCTTTAAGATGATCGTAAATCCCACCCAAGCAAGCCTCCAGCGCCAAAGAATGGAAAAAGATGTTCTTCTCTACCTTGTTTTTTACCGCTTCCAGATAATTTTCCCGATTATAATTCATTGCTTTAATTTAACCCGCCAAACCGTCAAGGTCAAACACCATTAAACAAAATACGGGCTTTAATGATATTCCAAAAACTATTCTATCGTTTTGCGGATATTATTCTTCAGTAACTTAAAACCCGCTTGCGCGGGGCCAAAGTAAAAGGGATTACAGGAAGCTTGGAGAGAGCATAAGGTGTTGTAGGCGGATAAATCTGCTCCTAAGCGGCGTCAAACCCTGGACAGGGACTCGGGACTTATGTCTCCCGAATTATGCCGTTTAGCGAGTTCTCCCGGTCTTATTGCTCGGATTTGACCGGGAACGCACCTTAAGTATAGTCTTTTTTGAAGGGATCTATCCAAGTCGGGGGTAATCTCTTGGCAATGTCGTCCCTTCCGTCGTGTATCGTTCCAAGCTTCCTATAGCCTATACAATATCATAAGTTATATATTTTGTCAATAGCAATAAAGCAACAAAAAAGCGTATCCGTTAACTTAGATACGCCATATTTTTCCGGTTCCTTTCGCAGTTGTTCACTACCTTGTCGATCTGGGCATCCTCCTCGGCCAACAAGGCCTCAGCTTCAACCATTATGTTGTTGTACACCCGGTGTTGGGGCAGATTCTCCATCGTAAAGACATTTTCTCCGTCCAGGGGAAATTGCACCCGCCCCTCGGAGCTGATTGCCGTGGGAACGCCATCGGCGAATTTTATTCCTGATTCCTCGGCGATTTTTCTCGCCACTTCAATGCATTCTCCGGGTATGTCAATAATTATCCAGATCATGTCCTGCCAGTTGATTATACGCAAAACATAATCTTCATTTTTATCGGTCCAGGGGGGAAAATGCTCATACTTCAAGCGCGTCGCAAACAGCTCCACGCCTGGCCTTCTGGGGATGAACATCCCGATAAAGTAAACGCGGTCAGGATCAGTGGTTTCGCCCTTGTCCATCGACTCCAAAAATCCTAAGTCGAACAAATCATCTATTTCCATTACCTTCACCTCCTTGATTGGAAACGAACAACTAGTATCATAAATCTTAATATTTATTTGTCAAATCAAACGCGGAAAAAGAAAAGTTGGAATTTTGTTCCAACTCTAACCCGGCTCGCCGGGAAGCTCTCTGACACCCCAAGTCCTTACGTATCCGCCGGGCTTTAAGGGCGGATTGTTCCTTTTGATGATTTCCTTGTCGAAGAAAATTCCGCAGCCTTCACACCGGACATTATTGCCATTCTCTTCGATATTGCCATGACAAACCGGGCATTTCCCGATACCGTTATCTCTCATGAGCATCACCCTTTTTTTAATTATAATACGATTATAAATAATGTCAACAAAAACCCGTTCCGCATACCAAGTAAGTTTAAAACATCTACAATTACTCCCCGCCAAAAAAACAGCAAGCCTCCATATATAAACGGAGGCTTGTTCGATGGAGCGGGCGAAGGGAGTCGAACCCTCTTCTTAACCTTGGCAAGGTCACATAATAACCATTATACGACGCCCGCTTAACCTCGCCGATGGCGGGGTTAAGCGAGGCTCACCCGAAGGGCGGCCCGCAACCTTGCCAAACAGCGGAAAAACCCGAATCCCGAATGTTCCAATATTCAGACTCCGAACAAATTCATTTAACCGCAAAATCACTTTAGAGTCAAGGATTGCTGAAAAATAAAACCAAACTTTATTAAGCTTGGCTATGATCACGTTCCTCTTCCTTATACCTTAAATTCCGGGATAAAGGATATCCAGCTTCTCAAGACACTCTTGGGCGATCTTGGGATTGCCGGTATGCCTGCCCGATCCGTGCTTTATTATACAGCGCGCGACATTCTTGGCCAGACTGGCAAACGAAGGATTGAAATGGATTTCCTCATTCGCGGCCCGTACCAGCGCGCATTCCTCGTACATCGGATACCAGTCAAAGGGCTGGTCGAAAACCGGTATTTCCATATCCTCGATTTCCGGAAAAATATCCGGATTAAACTGCGGAAAACCGTTGGCATGCCAAAACCTTCCGCCATCCATTGTACAAATGATGTGTGTGGCCGCGCGCATCAAGGCGTTTGGGCCTTCGAACAAGCGTGGCCAGCGAAGCATCATATCCCGGATCACCTGTCCGGCGGTAAAGTTCATTGTTCTGTATTCCGCCAGATAATCCTTTACCGGGTCCGGTTCCCGGACCCAAGCGATCTTGGCATAAATCCGGGCATCCGATTCTCCGGGCAGCATATGGGTAAACCGGTATACTCCGGGATTTACCGCCACGCGGTCGTACTCGGTTCTTTTTAGCCCGGTGCGCCGCTCAAATTCTACGGCATCGGCAAATCCATACCACCAATGGTCGGTTACGATCTGCGCGATTTTTTTGGGCTTGTTTTTTCGCCTTTCCGACATTATCGCGGCAACCAGCAAATTCCTACCGTCTATCCGGTACACTATCGGACAACTGTTGCCGACGTAACCATAAGCGCATCCGATGCGCTCCATTGCCTTGGTCTTCTTAATCGTACCTGCTTCCGTATTCACTTCATATTCTCCGGGTACGAAAAACCCCGGCAACCCATCCGAGAATACCATCTCTCCCGAAGGAACGTTCAACTCAATTATCACAACTTTTCTTTTTGCCACATATATCCCTCTTGTAAAGAATTTTTTTACAATATTATAATACTATAAATAATTACATTTGTCAACAAATTCAGTTCGGCTGTCCTCTCTTGTATAAATCTAATTATTGTGTTATGGTTTTGCCAGTTATTTCACAAAGGAGTTGATGAAAAATGCAACGTCACACGGGACCTATTAAAACCATCATCAGCGGCGGCGCTTTCGGACTGCCAACCAACGGACATGATGATATGTGGAGGAAAGCCGCCCGTTCGGCCGAAAAACTGGTCATAGTTATCGCAAACAACCCCGGAAAAACCCCGATCTTTTCGAACAGGACAATATTTGAAATGATCACGACAATCGTTTCCGACATTCCCAATGCCGAAGTCCAGGTCATGAAAAACAAATACCTGGTCCGCTACGCCAGCGAGATTGGCGCCACCCATGTTTTTCGCGGCCTTCGCGACTACAAAGACTTATCGGAAGAACAAGTAGCTCGAAGCGTAAACAAAGTTATCGCTCCTAATATCGACGCCGATTATTTCATTCCCGATGCTGACAAATTCGAGATCAGTTCCAGCATGGTATTAAGCCTGGTCGGATTCGAAGGCTGGGAAGAAATCGTGGCGCATTACGTCCATCCGGTAGTACTTGCCAACCTCATCGACTGGCACTACGCCCGCCAGCACTGGCACCGGTTCTGGAACGAGATCGATGCCCAAGACGATGAAAAAGTAATGTGGAACAATATTACCTCCCGCTACGGCCAAGACCACCGGGCTTACCATAATCTGCTCTTCCATATCGTCCTGGCCCTGCGCCAATTCGACCAGGTCAGAAATCTGGCTGATGATCCGCTCGCCGTGGAAATGGCCCTTTGGTATCACGACATCGAGTATGACCCGAAGCGAAACGATAATGAAGCGCGCAGCGCTAAATTCGCGAAAGCGGCCGCCCGGAAAATGGGGCTCGAAGACGATTTCGGCGAAAAGGTCGCCGATCTTATCGAAAACGCCACCATGAACGGCGCTGACTGGACATCCGATACTTGGCTGCTCCGTGACATTGATTTTTCGATTTTGGGCCAGCCTCCCGAAGTTTATAACCGTTACGCGCAAGGCATAAGAGAGGAATATGATTACGTGGAAGATGAAACATACTGCCAAGGAAGAAAGGAAGTATTGTTCTCCATCCTCAAATCCAAGCACCTTGGTAATATATTCATGAAGCAACACTTCCGCGACAGTTACGAAGCGGAAGCCACGAAGAATATTTTACAAGAAATCTCAAACCTGAACAACAATATTTAAACCGCGAATCAATCGCGGTTTTTTCGCGAAAAAAAAGAGCCTCAAAGCTCTTTGTTTGCGAGAACCCTTAGGCTCCGCTTACTTACGGCCGCTTCATAGACTCTGAATCAGCTTCCCATCCTTAAGCTTTTGCAACGGCAGAAATAATGGCTCGGGCAAATCTCTCAGATCGAACCAGCCGGACTGGGAAAACTCTTCCCCGCTTTCCGGAAGTTCCCCGGAGATCCATTTGGCTTGAAACCAGATGGTTAGATAATGCCTGTCCTCGGATTCGAAGAAGTCTTCGGTTAAACCCATTATCAAAAGCCCGGCTATCTTTAGACCAACTTCCTCATCTACTTCCCGGCCCGCCGCGCCGAAGATCGTTTCACCAAAATCCATATGCCCGCCAGGCGTTGCCCAAGTACCCGCGCCGTGAGGTCCTTTCCTTTTAATCAAAGCGACGCGACCGTCTTTTTCAATTAAAACACACACGCCGACGCCAACCGATTTTTTGCTCCGTTCATCAACATTTTTTGCCTCTTGGCCAATTCCTTCTTCTGACATTTCCACTCCTTACTTTTCTACATTTAGATAGGTTTATATCTTAAAATACGGCTCGTTCTCTGTCAAGAAACTTACTTGGACTCCAAGGCTTAACGAATAGATTGTACCCCCTCTCTATCTATTGACAAAATATTAGATATGTGCTATTATATAGGCGTAAGAGTAAACATAAGTACCCAATAAATTCCATTACTTTCTTTAGAGGAGAGAGTACCCCTTGGACCATTAAAGTTTAAGGAACAGATCGCCAAAAACGCGTATTTTTTACGAAGGCGGTCGAGAAATCTCTTCTATGGAAGAACAGTCTCGACCGCCTTTATTCGTGAAGGAAATAAGCCGATCAGCCTGGGAGAATGATGGAGAGGAGAGAGTAAAAGAAACCTGAAACTGGACTTCGGGGCTATCCCAAACCCGGTTTCGCCAAAATGTTTCTTGGGAACGGTGAGGAAAATTTATCCATAATTGTCCAATACCCTACCCGCACTCATCCCCATCATCCTCCCAAGATGAAAAATAGTTAATGAGTTGGGAGTTAAATGATTAAGTGAGCCTATAAGTAAACGGTTCTTCAAAAAATTTGGGCGTCGGTTTGGGAGGCAGTCCTTAATAATAAATTATCGAAGGACTCCCCCAAACCGCCGCTCAAGACATATTGGCGCAAAAAGATCAAAATTCAACGGAGGATTGAAATATGAAAGATAATTCGGCATTAGCCAAAAAGCTTAATGGAATGGATAAGAGATGGTATTTTGGAATCCTTTCAGAAAGAGAGTCTAATCACCTTCTATACAGAGAAGAAGCTAAGGGACAGCTTCGGATGTTGAATTTATGGAACAACGTTTGCGGAAGGGGTAGCGACACAAGTATCACGTATTGCCACCTCGTGGCTTGGAAAGGAAACGTTTTACTTTCCACTTCCGACATAGAATTGCGTGAGCTCTCCATTGATGAAGCGGTCAGAGTGGCCGATGAAATGGACAGAAGAAACCCAGGAGCCTACACGAATCTTAAAAAAATGGGGCTTCCGGAAAAAGTTCTACTAGCTCCGGGAATAAGAAACTACAAAACAAGCACGAGCCACGCCTTGTGGGCCAATGGTCCACTAATTCAAGCCCTTGCCAACGCTTGAATCGTTCAGAGAGTCACCTCCTCTCGCGGTAAAAAAATGGAAGATACCGCAACCAAACTCTTCCTTTCACTTGAGGCCATGATCACTTGATCGTAGCCTGAAGCAGAAAGCTTTAACAATTTTAGAAAATCTTGACTGGCGATTTGGCTGGCCGTCTGCGCGGCCACCCTGATTACCAGTTAAGATGCTTGGCCGGCGCCAAGCCGCCAACCAGTCCGATGAACTTCAGATCGGGAAACTGCGTGAGAAATTTTCCAAATTCCGTGTTTACGGAAAAGGGATATAAATCTCTCTCCTCTAAACGCTGATTCTTTGTTTGATATTCAAAAACTGGTTCGCGACTTGGCGCCGGCAGATTAAAAAAAAGGAATCATCTAAAAACAACGATCTAACCCATTCGCACATTCGCGCGAATGTGCTAATAGTTATTAAATGTTAAATAACGAGCAATACAAAGAATTTTAATAATTTAAATGAGAAAATCTTGACTGGCGATTTGGCTGGCCGTCTGCGCGACCACCCGAACCGCCGGTTAAGCGGATTTCTATACAGCTGCCGGTAGGCAGCAAGGAGTTAGAAAAAAATAATTTTATCAGGTATTTAAGTCAACCGATTCTCCTCCTTTATTCAGCCCATGATCGCAAGATCTTGGCCTGAATCAGAGGAAAGTTCTTTTGACAATTGAATGATATCTGCCGGGTTTTGGCGCCGGGTCTTTCAGTTTTATGCTGGAAAACCGCGCGCCAAAACTTGGCTTTCGGCCAATAACGCCGAAAAATGGACAATAGTAAGATACTAGAGGAGATAGATAATGAATAGAAGTTTAAGTAACCAGCGGCCATCAACGGCTATTTTCGTTGATACCAATAGTACGGATCTGACCACATACACCGTTAACGTTTCCCGGGTTCCGGGTGTAGGATTGGTAGTACGTTGCAACAACGAGAACGAGGCTAAATATCTGCCCGAACTGTTAGAAAAAAGCCTTGTTCTTCCTCTGATCATTCCAATCAAAGGACACGGAACCGAAGTAAATGGATTTGTAAAGGTGGAAGGAGGAAAATCCCATCGCGAATATGTGGTGGGAATCACGAATTTTCCATTCCAGGCAAAACCGTACGCGTTCCGGGCCCTGCCCAACCCGATGGAAATCATTATAGTCCCGGCACACACCAAGATAGAAAAAATCCCGACCAACTTAAATAGGCGAGAAATGACGGCCCATTCCGCATTTCAGACTATTAAAACCCGATGCGGTACGGATTCGGCAATTATCGCCGTAGGCAGCAATATGCTGGTTCGGGGCTGGGAAATCTTTTTGCCAGCCGAGGATTCGGACATACCGTATTTCCCCGATGAGCGGCAAAAGGCCATCTTCTCGGTTAAGAATATGGTGAACGCGGCTTTACGTCTCCAGGCTAACCGTCTGGATCCGGATCCGTCCGGCGGCGAAGGCAAACACTTTATTCAACTGAATATGTTGCTGTCGGACGAAGCTGTCGGGGACAGCAGCTGGAAGGATAAGCTCTTGCCTGCCTACACCAGAAAGCTGGCCGGTAGCAATGCCGAAACCATCATTTCCCGACTGGCGCAAAGGATGAGGGAAGAAGGTTGGTCGCTAACTATTGATGCGGCAGACAAAACTCTTCCCCTTCAGGCTATTTCACCGGATAAAGCGATCGTTGCCTCCGGTCCGCGCTTAGGCAATATCAAAGACAGGAGTTACTGGAAAAAAATAGTGATTAATCTTTGCGACGGGCTAAGTTTCGAAGCCCGGAAAGAACTGCAATGCCGGCTTAGCACCCAGTAAGCCGAAACTCGAAACTACGCGATACAGGGAATGATCTTCCCTGTTTTATTTTTTTGAAAGAGGTTTTGGGGCAAACACAAAAGCTTCACTAAAAAGTGAAGCTTTTGTTTGAAATTCTTCTACATTGTGCCGAGGCCCGGGATCGAACCGAGATCTGATGATTTTCAGTCATCCGCCGTGACCGACTTGGCTACCTCGGCAAAGCTAGCCGAACACATCATTTATAACAGAAATTTACGCCTTTGTGAAGTCCTGCGGCCGGGGCAGCAGCTTTCCGTCGATAAAATTCTTAAAAGTCAAAAACAAAGGGTTAGGCAGATCTTCCATGCCAAATAGTCCTATTTCGGTGAATTCGCGATCGCTTTTTTTGAGTTCTCCCGACAGCCAATCGCTTTGAAGCCATACCGTAATATAGTGTTTGCCTTCTTTCTCAAAAAAATCTTCGGTAAATCCAAGCACTTTCGGATCGCCCGTAATAATACCGGTTTCTTCTTCCACTTCCCGGCGCCCGGCTTCAACCGCCGTTTCACCAAAATCGATATGGCCGCCCGGAGGAGCCCAAGTCCCCTCCCCGTGGGAACCGGTCCTTTTGATCAAGATCACCTTCCCCTTTTTATCGCGGACCAACACCCCTACGCCGACTTTAACTTTTTTTTCCATAAATTTCATTTTTTCATTATACTTTTTTATGATAAGGAAATATAGCCGTTGACATTAACCGCGAAACCGATTAGATTTTACTAAACAAATTCGAGGAGGAAGAAAATGGATCTTTCAAAAGATAAACAAGGCATAGAATACACCGAAGCCATCAGGCATACCTTGAACGAAAAGGCGGAAAGAGAGATGATCATCGGCCAACGTGGAAATTTTTACCAAGCTTCTATCCTCTACGCGAACGGAGGACCAGTCGAATCCGCGCCAGGCCACACGATAGAAGAAGCTCTAACCCGGGTTTTTACCGCCGGACAACCGGCCTGGTACCGCGAAGCCATCACTTTCCATAACCGGCACAGCTTGGAACATATGAAAACCCTGGTCGAATCGTACGGCCAAATAAGATTCAAGTTGCAACACAGTAAAGTTCTGATCTACTTGGGAACAGACAAAGATCCCATCGACGGCGACTACGGCCATATTCAAGAAGTGTTACGCTACGCCATAACCCATTTAAAAGAAACCTGAAACAATTAAACTGCCATCGGCAGTTTTTTTCTTGACATCCTTGTTTTAAATTTGTATATTTTCGATAACACCAAGAGAGGTGGTTGAAATGACTAACGATGAAGAAGTCGGCTTAAAACTGACCCGGGCTTTAAACGTAGCCAAGGGAAGCTGGGATAAAGCAGATTTGCCTGATCACGATGGTTGTAGCGACAATACGGCTAATATCGCCATTGCGCTTTTGGCGGTAAAAATTTTTGGCCTGCTGGAACCCGAAGCTTAAGAACCCTTTAACGGTTCTTTTTTATTAACGGAATACCTCGCATAATACGCATCGAGGCATTGAGTTAAGGGGATTCCTTAAATCCGAAAACATTAACATGCTTCAAGAGGCGCCCCCTTTGGACGCAAGATCGGGGTGCTAACCGGCCGCCAGCCACTTTTTTTTCAAAGCCAAAAAAGTGTCTTTTTTGATACTCGTTCTCACCTGCCCCATCAAGTCCAGCATAAAATGCAAATTGTGGATCGTGGCCAGGCGGTAATAGGAAAGCTCGTTGGCATGGTAAAGATGGCACAGATAGGCGCGCGAGTGGTTTTGACAGGTAAAGCACGAACAGTGCGGATCAACCGGCTTTTTGTCCTCTCGGAATTTGGCCGAAGCGATATGAAGTCTGAACTTGTTTTTCACGTTTCCGCCGGATTCGGGCCGAATACACAAACTCCCCCGCCGGGCGTTGCGCGTAGGACTTACGCAATCAAACGTATCGATTCCGCGATCCACACACTCGAAAATATCGTCAACTTCTCCAATGCCCAATAAATGACGAGGTCGATCGTCCAGTTGCGGAATCACCCACTCCAGTATCTGATGCATATCCTTTTTGCAATTGCCCAGCGATCCACCAATAGCTATGCCGTCGAATGGCTTGGAGTTTATGAATTCCGTGCTTTCGGCGCGAAGATCGGAAAACCATCCTCCCTGAATTATCCCGTAAAGCGCCTGTTCTTTATTGTGATATTTTAACGATAGTTTGGCCCAATCATGCGTCCGGCGCATTGCCACAGCCGTATAATCCTTGTCCGATAACGGTGAGGTACACTCGTCGAACGCCATAATGAGATCGGAATCAAGATTGGATTGGATCTTCATTGAAGCCTTGGCGTCCATAAATTGCCACGACCCGTCATACACGGATTTAAATTTTATCCCTTCGTCGGTTATCCTCGTAAGATTTTCTTTGACATTGGCCGCCGGTTTTTCCCGCTCCTTTTTACCGTTTTCGCCCGGAAAAAAATTCCCGATCTTACCGATATTGTGTTCCCGAGCCAATCCCAAGGAAAAGGCCTGGAAACCGCCGGAATCGGAAAAGAGCGTTTTTTCAAAATTCATGAACTTATGCATTCCGCCCAGCTTTTTCACGGTTTTATCCCCGGGCTTAAGATGCAAGTGGTAGGTATTCACCAAAGCGCACTGCGCACCCAAGGCCACCAAATCATCGGAATTTAACGCCCTCACCGATCCCAAGGTCGCGACCGGCACAAAATAAGGGGTTTCTATTTTTCCCCTCTTTGTTGTAATCACCCCTGCCCGAGCAGCAGTTTTTTTGTCTTTCTTTAAAATTTTAAAGTTAAAATTTTCCATTGGTTATCTCCGGGAAGAAAAAAGCAACAGTGGAAACTGTTGCCTAAAGCTACCCTATGTCGATAAACGCTTTCATTGAATCGACGTTATCCTTAAGCCACTGGCGCTGGTCCGAAGTTACCGGATCGGTACCCGACCAAACGCTTAAGGTCCAGCCATCCTTTTCGGTCAGCCGCCGTAATTCCGGCCAGGATTCTTCCATCAGGCTAAGTCTGACCGGAAACGTGACATTATCCAGCCAGCGGCAAAGACTGATCATTTCGTCCACATTTTCTTTGGTGTAGAAACAGTCATCCGCCGTTGTCCAACCGGGAGAAACAATGACGTTCGCATGATCCTTAAGATAAGTCTGGCAGATAACCAGAAACGCTTCGGGATGGAACCTCGCCGCGTCAGCCCCATTGCCTTGCAAAATATCGGCATTAAGAATTATCGGCTGTTTTAACCCGTACTTTTCCAACAAATAAAGCGACGGCCAGAATATTTCCGGGAGTTTGAAATCAAGTTTGATCCCGATCTTTGCCTTTTGGCTTATCCTCCAAAAAAAGTCGTTCAACGACAGATCGCTGTCGGTGTTGGGCGGATGAGCACAAATGATCTTACCCAAGCGATTAAGCATCACATCCGTTTCGATAAAATGAACCGGTCTGCCAAGCGCATCGATCAAAGCTTCCTGACTGTTCGTTCCATGGGACCAGGTGATCTCGCCCGGCTTATTAACCCCGAAATATCTTGCCCATTTGTCGATCATAATAGTTATAATAACTATTTTTCCTAAAAAATCAACGCCACACAAACAAAAAGGCCTGCTTTTGTAAGCAGGCTTAACGCGACTAACCATAGATAAACTGTCTGATCGCTCCGATCTCCCGATGTTTTGGAAAAACGTCTTTTCTTCCCTTGAGGCCTTCCCGGGAATACGCCCCAACCTCTTCGCCTTCGTCTCCGGTATGTTTCAAAACCGGCAGCTCCGGAAGCTTTAATCCGAAAACAAAGAAATCGTGGGTATCCCGGTCTTCCCAATGAAGCAAGACCAGTTTTTCCGGGTCAATCTTGGCCCCGGTTTCCTCATCCATTTCCCGTACGGCGCATTTTTCCGGAGTTTCTTCTCCATCACGCTTTCCGCCCGGAAATTTAAGATAAGGCACCCGGCCCGGTCTTCTCTCCCGGACCATCGGAATACCTCCGGGAGTCACTAACACCACTATCACGGCGAAATCCCGATATTTCGGTGCCGCCCCTATCTCTAATACCTGTTGCATTAAAACTCACCAAACCACGCAACTTTTTTTATTATACTATAATTACATTATTTGTCAAATACAATCAATTGATTTTTCCTTATGTAATTGAACCAAGATAGTCGCCGTGTAATTTTATTTTCGGGCTTCTGAATATTTCGTAACTATACAAATTGATCGTTTCACCATTCATCGCCAGCCGCGACTTAAAACTTCCCTTCTCACCAGGATCGATCTCCCCGATCGCTATCTTCGTAAAACCCTTCGCTAGGGCTCGGCGACCGCCAGCAATATGCAAACGCATTCCTAATTCCTTATATCCCCTTAAACATTTGCCGATCAGGCCAACGGCGCTATTGGTAGGATATCCGGGAGCAAAAACAATGTATCCGATTATTTTATTTCCATTGATGGCTACTTCGCCATCGATACCCGGATCTTTGAGATAATTATCCAAAAAGAATTTATCATTCTCCATTCCTTTTATTCTCAATTTCGTAACCGGCCGTTGGTCCCATTGATCAAAAAATTCCAAAAGTTCCTCTTTATGGTCTGGCTCGATTTTTTCAAAACGGATATCGGGATGCCTTCTATTGAAAACATTGAAAGCGCGTTTGATCTTAGGATCGGCAAGCTGGGCGATCGTTGCCGTATCGACTATCAATTCGCTTCTTTTTGAACAACTCGGATACCGCAAGTTATCCGCGCTAACCATATTATAAGCAACATAGACCGGATCGAACTGATCCTTGATCGCGGCGATCAAAGCATCGTCATCCGAAACGGAAAAAAGGATCCGGACATCGTTTCCAAAAGGTTTTTCCCTCAACAATATAAGCCGGACCTCCGAGCCGGAAACCGCCAAGTATAACTTTTTTATCCCGCAATTTAAAAAAATATCCAGCGAATACGGGGAACCGAAAAAAGAAAAACCGACTTTGGCTTTTTTCAAATAGTCATTTAATAACTCCTTGTTTTTTGGTTCGACCCTTTTAAATTCCCACATTATAAATAATCTCGACAACGGTAGACTTTCTCGGCTCAAACAACCTCTTATCAAGAGCCATTGACCTTATTGAGAAATCTTCCTCTATTTTGCTCCGACAAAAATATTTTCGTTAAGATACTTACGGGTGTAGGGACCGAAAAATCCGGTCGGCCCGGTAAGCCCAAGTGGATATAAAATATTTTCCTTGTACCGGTCCTGGAATTTCATTACCGCGGCTTTGGTAGCCGGCCCGAAATAGCTTGTGATGCTGGCCTCCGACTGCCAAAACCCTTCATTTATCAAAAGCTGCTGCAAAATCTTCACATCCTCGCTTCTCATCCCGACTTTCAAATTACTCGCGAGCAGCTGCGGAAAAAGCATCAGGTCTTTATCGATTTTGCTTAGTTTACCAAACATTTGGAACCTCCTTACGGAAACGTCGCCATAAAATAACGAAGCTAAAGGCTCAAAAACTCCCTTTAGCTCACTGTTGGTCAAAGGTATCTCAAAGCCGTAGTCGCTCACCGAATAGTCGACATTCCCCTGCCAAACACTTGGCGGAAGCTTCATGGTATCTGGATAAACCAAAAATAAATTAATCCTGGTTTCGCTGTCGGCAATCTCGGAAACCCCGCTTACGAGCATCGGGAAATAAAAATAACGCGTTGAAAAACGGTAAACCAGCGGTTTGATCGTATTATCGTCATCGCTTAAAGTTGCGACATCGAAAACAAAATAATTTATGTTCCGTTTCAGGTAGCTCTTCAACCCGTTCTTGAATTCCTCGGAGATCTGTTTCTTTTCCAATTTTTTTCCGGCGGCAAAACCATCGATCCAGTTGGAAAACTCCTCGGGGTTATTGACCTTAACCACAGTAACGTCGTGGGCTCCGATCACTTTCTGAAAAACAACCTCGACGCTTGGCGCGTTTTCCGCTTTTGAATCGGACCCTTTACCCGTTGCAGCGGTTCCCCAAGTAACGCTAATTTTTTGATTCAAAACATCGACCATTTTTTCAAAAATGGCGGTGTCTCCCTCTTTTATCTCCGAAGGATTGGAAGGCAAAGGAACGGTTTTCAAAAGCGTTACTTCGCCGCTGCCGGCCGGCTTGCTCCAGTTAGTCGACAAAACCAGGATCTCTTCGGTCCCGTTCCAAGCGACGATCGCGTTCTGATCGGTCTGGCTGACATAAATTTGCGGTGGCCAATGAACCATTCCCCCATTGGCACCCACGGCCAAAGGCGCAGCAAGAATTCCAAACGACAATACCAATAAAAAATAAGGGATTTTTTTCATTTTTTTGTTTATTTACTTATTTTTCATGATATCACTGTCCCGGCTAGTTAACAAAAAAAGCGGATAATCCGCCTTTAACTCCACCGCGTATGATAAACCGCAACAACGAATAATGCTATCAGTCCAAACACGACATAAAACATGAATGAGTCGCTTTTACTGAAATCTTCTTTCTGATATCGGGCTGTCTTGATATCATAGTTGAATAATTTGTAATACGACGGAGGGTTGTATTTGACTTCTTTTAATTCGGTTATCTGGCCATTTTTGACCAATGAAAATTTCCAGGTTACAAGATCCGCATCTTCTCCCGAGCGTATGACTAGTTGGCCATACCAGCCATCCTTGCTCATAGCGCCTTCATCAAGTTGGAGATTGGACACGTATTTTCCGGTATCGGCACCTAAATACGTAAAATCCATTTTGTGGTCGAACGGCACGCTCCTGATCTCCGGCTGGCCATACGTGTCAAAGAGATAACCGGCATATAGGGCGGGCCCGGAAACAACAACACAGCAAACCACTATCAGCCATCTAACACTCCATATCGATTCCAGAAATTCTTCCATTTTTCCGGCAAGGTCAAATTCTTCCATGGACTTACGCCAATTCTTAACTTTCAGATCGTTCATAATAACCAACTCCCGTAATTTTTAAAGAACCGAGTTTAGGCAAATATTATCCTTTTCGTCTTTTTTGTCAACTAAAAACCGCCTCGTTTTCGAGACGGCTTTTAGGGCTGATTGATCAGTAGCCAAGTATCTTGCCAAAATACGATTGGCGCAATTTTTCTTCCGAATCGGCAAGCTCATTGTCAACAATGTTGCGTATCATCTCCTTATTCCAGTCCGACGACCAATTGCCCGCGATCCACATCATACCGATACTCACGCCGTACATATTTAATTTTTTTAAAAGCAACCGATCGTTAAATACATCCGACAGCCCTTCTCTTAGGGCAGGCAGAAAATGATAAAAGCTCTTGCCTTTGTACTTCTGAAAATCTTTGGTTCCCTCGACGAATTGAGCGGGATTGTCGATGTAGCCGAGCAAAGAAACCAGCGTTCTCGTTTTTGGAGCCTGCAAGGCCGAGTCAAAATCAATGATCGCGGTTAATCTATTTCCCTCGTGCAAAATATTACCCATATGCAAGTCGGTGTGGATAAACACCGGTTTCTCGTCATTGAAAATACCGACATTCTCCAAGAAATATTTTTCGACTTTTTCGATATCTTTTTCGTCGCAAAGCTTTTGTTCCCGTATCGCCCGTAGGTGCCGCCCGAACTCGCTGGCCAATAATTCGGCATAGATAGGGAGCAAGCCAACTTCTGAACCTACCGGGCCAAACTTATCAAACCCGATAGCGAACAATTGCTTCACTACCGCCAAAACCTGCGTAAACAGATCGATTTGCGATTTATCGCTCAACTCAAAAATATCGTCGAGAAGAAGCGTGCCCGATGCCCTCTCCATTATCAATATTTCGTAATTCGTCTTTTCGAAAAAATCGTAATCCCGAACTTTTACTACGGGATATTGCCCAAAAAGTTTATCGGAAACTATTTTATTTGCCAAGTACTTACAAACCCCTTTGTCTTTATTTATTTTGATCACCAAACTAGGCGTCAAATAGGTCGCGTTCATGTTTCCGGCAACGGCCTCTTGTATTAATTCTTGTTCAACGCCGGTTATCCCCAACACCCTCAAAACCTCCATTATTTCTTTGGAAGAAAACTTGGAAACGCGCTTTTTGTATTGCTCGGCGATTTCTTGCTGATATTTTTTGCTATCGGTTATCTTTTGTTCGTCCATATATCCATCCAAAACCGCCTTGTTTTAAGGCGGTTTGGTTTTGTGGACCCGCGGGGACTCGGACCCCGGATACGTCCATGCCATGGACGCGTATTACCACTATACTACGGGCCCGGATTATGCCGTAATATTAATATATTTCCGGCAAATTGTCGAGGCTAAGCCAAACCGTTCTTGTCTTTGATCTCTTCGGCAAGTTTTTTCAGCTCTTCAATGCCGGCCTGCGGGCCAAGCTGGGTGGAAATATAGCCTGGGTAATTTTTGAAAAACACGCGGTCTTTGGCCCACATTTCCTGAAATTTCTCCTCTAGACCGTACAGAGGATATAACTTCAAATGAGCATGGTTAACGCCCATGCCCTCCATCACCAGCGCGACGCGAATAACACCCAATCCGGCTTCCAAGATCCTGGAAGCTTTTTTGGCCGCTTCAAAAAATTCCGCGTAATCGTTTTTTGGCATATCGAAAACGTAAGAATCGTAATGTTTTTTAGGCATCACCAAAGCCATTCCCCTGGTATTGGGACTGGCATCAAGAATCGCCAGAAAATTTTCGTCTTCCCAAATTCTGGCCGCCGGTATTTCCCTTTTTGCTATTTTACAAAATATGCAGTTATCCATATGGTATAGTTTATTTCGCGCAAGAAGCCGATCGACGCGCTTCTTTAGACCGGCAACAATCTCCATTGTACTTATCTTCGCCATAGCAGGCAAGCACTTTTAAATAACAAACTAGCCGGAATCCTCTTGGCTCAAACCCCCATGCATGACATACGGGGTATGCCGCCAATAAAATCGTCAAAAACAAATATGAAACTTTCGCTACGGGAATATTTAAACAGCGGGTCCGGTAAAAAAAGACCACTTTAGGATTTTCTCTGTGTCCTGAAAGTGGTATTGTTTTTTAAGAAGTGCCCATGATTGCACTTCAGACACTGGGATTTTTCGATCGCCGCCCGCGCCGCCGGTAAGAGGCATTTAAACTTGCCCTCTAATTCCAAATCGTGATCTTGGAATCCTTGATGCCAATCAAGCTCCAACTCCTTGGTCTTTGAAAGAAAAATAATATTCTTTTCTTCGTTCTTGATCGATAATCTGTAAACGGTCAGTGCTGAACCGTATTGACCCCATTGCGCCATTATTTCGAAAAGATCTTTTGTCCGGTAGAAATCGGCGTGCCTCCCCAGAGGTCTTGGATTTTCCGGCAAATGGAATGCGGCCAGCTTGTTTCCCTGCGGATCGGTAATAACACTTGCCCTGCCCGCGTCTTTTGTAGCGCCGCCTTGTTCGCTTGCCTCGATCCGCAAAATTCCCATTCCTATGGATGTAGGCATTCTATAGCGATTGCCGTCATCACTCTTGTTTATGAGGGGCAAACGCACAATCATGCCCATCCTTCCCGCGAAGATCCGACAACCCTCGTTTCGCGCTATCGCCATCTTGGTTCCGCCAAGCCTTGGTGTTACCATTTGCAAATACACAATATCAAGCTCCTTTTTTACCTCTTTTTGATGCTAAAACCGTCTTAATGTGCTATCCAATCTATACTATGTTTGAGTAAAAAGTCAACAAGCTCGTAATGGTTCAGGACTTTGGAATCACCTCTTGGCGATCTTAAACTAAAACCCCCCCCTTTAACGGGTCTGGTGTTTTATTTGAAAATTGGAAATCCAAAATCCGGCGGTATGCCGGCTTTTGGTCTGTGTGCCCCCACCAGGAATCGAACCTGGATCTAGAGCTTAGGAGTCTCTCGTTCGGTCCATTGAACTATGGGGGCGAAGAATAGCGTTTATTTCCTGAGCGGATAAGTAGTGAGCAATAAGTCAAAAATAGCGCGCATCAAGCGCGACAAGGAAATTCTAACAAAAAAAATGCTTGTTGGCAATATGATTAGATGTTAGAATGAACCAAGATTATCGGAGGAATAAAAGAAAAAATCATGCCAAAATCAACATCACTCTCCCCTTTCGTCAAAATCGCAAGAAAAGTCTGCCCGGCCGTTATCACCATAGTCGTTTCAAAAGATTTGTCCAAAGTGGAAGGTTTTTATTTCGTTCCCATGGGCGACCAGCAAATGGTTATGCCAAAAGTCAATAATTCCAAGGGAAAAACAAAAATCGGCGGCGGCTCCGGTTTCATTATTTCCTCGGACGGCTACATCTTCACTTGCAGCCATGTCGTGGACGATCCGGACGCGAGCTATACTGTGATAGTTGATCCAAAACACAAATACGAAGCCAAGGTTCTGGCCAAAGATCCCTTGGTGGACGTCGCTATTTTAAAGATCGAAGGCAAAGATCTTCCTTGTCTGGAAATGGGAGATTCCGACAACATCGAGCTTGGCGAACAAGTATTAGCCGTAGGCAATCCCCTTGGTGAATTCGAAGACACGGTTTCGGGTGGCATTATTTCCGGATTAAGCCGCAAGATCACGGCTTACGGAGGAACCGCTATGCACGAAACCAGTTTGCGCGGCCTCATCCAAACCGATGCCGCGATCAATCCCGGCAATTCGGGCGGGCCGTTGGTTGATATGGAAGGAGAAGCAATCGGCATTAACACGGCAATGGTAATGGGAGCGCAAAATCTGGGTTTCGCCATACCTATCAACTATGGAAAAAAAATCCTGGAAGAAGTGATGGCTTTCGGAAAGATTAAGCGTCCCTTTTTGGGCGTCCGCTATGTCGTTTTAAATGCCGAAATCTCAACGGCCAATAAACTACCGGTCGATTACGGCGCCTTGGTCGTCCGCGAAACCTTCGGCGAACCCGCGGTCATTAAAGGAACCGCAGCCGATAAAGCCGGACTAAGGGAATACGATATTGTTCTCGAGTTCGGCGGCCAAAAAATCAATCAGGAGAAACTGCTCACCGACGTCCTGCAAGAATGCCGCATCGGAGAAGCAGTGCCGATGAAAGTGTTGCGCGAAGGAAAAGAAATCAAGCTATCGGTGCGGCTCGAAGAAAGAAAATAATTGGAACTTCATCAGAAAAAAACAGCCGAGAGGTTGTTTTTTAATTCTGGGAATCAAAGAAAAAGTTCATCCTAAGATGAACTTTTTAGCTAAAGACGGAATAGTCGGCGGTTCCGACATAAGACCCTTAATCACATCGTAAGCCGTTCCCTTTTTGGCCAATGTTTCAAGAATCGCCATCTTCACCACCCTGGCGTCAAACTCGAACGGGAAATTACGTGCGGCTTTTTGATCGTCGATCCGCGTTTCAGCAGCCAAGTCGCGAAAAACTTGATCGAGGCGATGCCTAAGCTGCTTATCGGCGATACTAATGATCTTTCGATTGGACCGCCAGTCAAATCTTTTTTTTAAAAGCGTTGCCTGATAATACTGCCTCACCGCGTGACAAGCAAACATGAGGATGCCGACCTCCAAAAATCCAGCTGGATATTCTTTTTCCAGCCCGAAAGTTTTAATACAATCTTGCCCGTAAGCCTCCAATACCTTAGCGCTGTCAGGAATTTTAACTTCGTATCCCTTGAGACCGAAGTCGATTTCTTCGATAAAACCAAGCGGCTGACCATCGCCATCTTTTTGGTAAACGAATTCCGGCCGCCTGTTTTCGATAAAAATTACGGTGTGCAAAGAATGAATAATCCGTGCCACCGCTAGATTTGCCGCCAGGTCTTCTTGTTTTAAGCCCATGCCTTTACCGTTTTCCAAAAACTTAGCCTCACTAACGCCAGGCAATCCGCCTACCACGAGCATCTCCAATACGCTTGAGAGCGTTTTAACGGTAGTTTCCGTCACCTTCCCACCTCACTTTCCATAATATTCCACTAAATTATCGAGAGATTGGTTATTAACCTCATCTTCATCATCATCCGGCGAAAAAATAAATGGCCCGCCGGCACAAGCGCTTACCTCTTGAAAAAAACTGGCAAGCACGAATGGATAATCTTCTTTGAACTTCTCCGGCCTTATAACCTGGATTGTCATTCCTAAAAACTCGCCTTCGATCACAGCCAGCGGGAAAACCCGGGGCTTACTTTTATCGCTCCTCTTTTCGACAAATAAAGCCATCTGCCTTTCCTCCTTTATGAAGGTTCTGGCTTAGATTATGGATATTTTTTCTTCTTTGTCAAGGAAAACTTAAATTTTTCTAACGATGATTTTCCGCTACCGCGCAAAAAAAATCCGCGATTTCGCGGATTTGCAACGGTTTAAGAACTTAACTCGACCCATTTTCCGTTTTGCCACAGTCTGCCGCCGGCACTCGCCAATTGACGCCAACCAACATTCTCATCGGCCGAATATTTGCCTCCTGCGATCCGCGCCCCAAGCTTCAGCGGGATCATGCTGGTTCTTTCGGGAAGCGCGATAATGACTTTTACTTCTTTATCGATGGTTTCGTTTACGATAACTACCTCTCGCAAAACAAATCCTCCGGGAAGTATCTGCTTCATGTTCCGAAGCATTGTTTCCGAAAATCCATCCGGAAGAGAATATTCACAAACCGCCTCTTCCGCAAGCTCAAGGAAGTAAATCCGTATATAACGGACGATGAGCACTTTCTCGAAAAAAAACTTTTCGTGGCCTTTCAGTATGACGTGCCTACCCATTCTTTCGGCTACCGTAAATACTCCGTTACGCCACCCCGGTATGGCTTTAATATGTTCGTCGCCCAAGTCATATAGGGCGTTTTTTCTGAATCTTACCTTTGAGCCTTCCCTTATCTCGTTATCCCTTTCTTCATCCCAAGACATTTTCGCCACCAGACATATTCGTAATCTTACCTTCGTATAACATGAGAAAATATATTTGTCAACTGCTCCGGCCTGAAGGCCGGCGCCTTTAGCCCCAAAAAAACCGGCATCCTCCAAATCAAACCTTATCTTTATCCAGCAGCAAAGCTTTGCCTACGGCTTCTTCTTCCTGGCTCGTCCCGTTTACATCGTAATGGACGTCTTGTCGAAATACTTTATTCCCGGCTTTCTTCCATTTGATGACGGTTTTATTCACCAACCGGTCTACTTCCTCATCGGGCCAGGTTTCAAGCATTACCATCCGGCGGACCCACTCGTGCGATGCGGCCCACAATATCCTTGTTTTCCATTCCTTGCTGTCGGAAATAAAATAGAGCCTGCCCCAATAAAAATTGAATTTTTTATCGAATTTGAATTTTTCTTTTATGATTTTCATTTTTTTATCTTGGTGCAAAAAAACACTCCGTCGCGGAAGTGCTTATAAAAATCCCGCAACTCCCGTTATGATTTTTTTGATTGCCGGTCATTTAAAATTCGCGCATTGATCTTTTTGGCCTCGGGATCGCTCAAACCGGTATAAGTTATCCTTACCGTATGCTTGGCAACCTCATTTTCCACGAATTTATCGATCACGGCCAGACTCCAAAGGTTTTTTGGGGAAACTTTGGCTTTTATCTCGTTAATCACGCTCTCGATCCTTTCACCCACCCTTGTTTGGATGTTCATATCCAGAACAACCAACTTGTCGCTTATTTCCACTACCGGCGCGGCATCCGGTTTGATCCCTTCCAAAACATTGACGTCCAGCTCGGCAAAGTAAGTATTCCCCCCAAGAAACCCCCGCTTTAATTTGTAAACTATGCCGCAAGATTTACCTTTCGCTTTAATGATCCAGCACGAATTGGGATTGCACAACTCCGGCTTCTTCGCCGCTTCAGCGTAATCGATCTCGGAAATACCCAACAATCGAAGCACCGTTTCTATTCTGGCTTTAAAAAAGGACAGCGCTGGTTTATTGGCTACCAATAAGGCGCCGAAGCTTTCTTGTTCAAGATAACGATCGCCCCGGCGGCCGAAAATTTTCCCATTTTCGAACAAATCGATAATAGTTACGTTTTTTTTCTGAAACTCCACGGCCTGCCTGATCAAACCGGAAGCCAGCGACTGGCGCAGTTCCGGATATAGCTCGTTGATGGCATTCTCGGCTACGATCGTTTCCCATTCCAGGTAATTAGCCTTGGCATTCTCGTTTTTTTCGGTAAGCGGCAGGGAAAGGATTTCATCCGCCCCATTCTGCGATAAGATCTCCTTCATTTTTTTTACCAGTTTTATCCGGCGCGGAGTGATCTCGTCGGCTGTTTCGAAAACCGGGGCAAGGCCGGCCGGGATCTTATCGTATCCGTTGATCCTCAATACTTCTTCAACCAGATCTTCGGGCAAGGATATGTCGGTGCGGAAAGCCGGAATAGAAACTACCACTGTTTTTTTGTTTTTTTGTCTGACGGAAAAACCCAGATTTTTTAAAATCTTAACCGCCTCGAACGCCGGAACTTCCACGCCGGAAATTACGCCCGGCAAAGAAAGATCGAAGTCGATCTTTTTCCCCAAAGCAACCTTTGGGTAATATTCGAAAACTTGCGTAGCGATCTTGCCAAAGCAGGATTCGAGGATCAGGGAAACCAGTAAATCGAATGCTCCAGCCGCGCCTTCGGGATCAAGATCTTTCTCCAGGCGCAGGCTCGCTTCCGTGATGACTTTCACGTCGCGTGAATTTTTCCTGATCACCGCTCCGCCGTAAACCGCCATTTCAACAAAAAGTTTTGACGTTTGAAGGCTGATCTCGGCCGATTTTCCGCCAACGATCCCGGCCAGGGCCAAAATGCTCTCTTCATCCTTAATGGCCAAAACGTCGTCTTCCGGAAGAACGATTATTGTCCCATCCAAAGTCATAATCTTCTCCTTGGCGTAAGCCCGAGTCCAAACAATACTGCCTTTCACCTTCTCTAAATCGATCAAATGGGAAGGGTAGCCGGTATAAATCATTACGTAATTGGAGAGATCCACCAAAAGATTCTTACTGTTAAGACCGTAAACCTTCAGGAATTCTTTCAGCCAGGCTGGTGATTCTCCGTTTTTGGAATCGTCAATTTCCAAAGCCAGGATCCTTTTCACATCCCCGGATTGAACCGCGATCTTTATCGGCATCTTGGATGTTAAGCTGTTTTTTTTGACAGCAACCTTTGGTAAAACCAGTTTTAAGCCAAAACAAGCCGCTACTTCCCGGGCTATTCCAACCACCGAAAAACAGTCTGCCCGATTCTGCCGCACCTCAAAACTCAATAGCCAATCGGTCTTTCCGTCGTAAGTAATTTGCTCAAAGCCATCCAGCATCAAACCGGCCATGGTTAAAGCCCGGCCGACCTCCTGAGGTTTAGCCGACAATCCCGGCACAAGTTTTTTTATCTCACTATAAATTGCCTTCATTTTCGTTGTATTTATATCCCAAATCCCCGCCAAGCAAGGTCCGGATATCGGTAATATGGTATTTAGCCATCACCCAGCGATCCAAGCCAAGCCCGAACGCGAACCCCATCCATTGTTTAGTATCGATCTCGGCCGCTTTCATTACATTTGGATGGATAATACCCGCTCCACCCATCTCTATCCAGCCCACTCCCTTGCACAACGGACAGCCCTTGCCTTTGCATTGGAAACATTGCATGTCGGGACCAACCCCGGGCTCTACCTCCGGATAATATTTATTGCGGTATCTCACGACCACATCCGAACCGTACATTTTTTTAAAAATAAGATTCAAGGTCGAAAAAAGATCTTTTAAAGTAGCGCGCTTTAAAACAACGACTCCTTGGTAGTGATGGAAAATAAAATGATTGCTTTTATTCGCCTTCTCGTTTCGGTAAACACGTCCGGGCGTGACAACTTTAAAGGGTGGCTGGTAATTGGCCAAAACCCTGGCCTCAACCGAAGACATTTGCGTCCTTAACATTATGTTCGGTTCTTTAAGATAGATCGTATCCTGCATGCCGCGCGCCGGATGATCACTGGGCACGTTAAGCCGCTGGAAGCAGAATTCATCGGTTTCGATTTCCGGACCGTCGACAATGCTGTATCCCATCGATAGGAATATTTTATTCATTTCGTCGATCGTTTCCGTAATGGGATGCAGATGGCCGATCTTGGGCGGATTGATATCAAGTTCCTCCGTATCGTCTTTTAACGAATCATTTTGGGTGTTTTCAAAAAAACCTTTCTCCAGTTCCGCGACCCGGCTTTCGCAATTCTTCGCGAACCGGTTTATTTCCTGACCAAGATTCTTTTTTTCCTCTTCGGTAAGATTTTTCAGTTTAGCGAACAAACCGCGGATCGCTCCTTTTTTTCCGAGATACTTAACCGAAAAATCCCTCAGTTCTTGAGGGGTTTTAATACTGCCCAAGTCCCTTTCAACCGCTAATTTGAGTTCCTTAAAATCCATATCCTGAAGTTAAAATACAAGCTCATTGTACCCGATTTGGGTCAAAAGTAAAGATGGATTTTAGTTTGTTTCGTCGGTTTGCCCGTTGGATTTCCGCGTTGGCGGAAAAACCAAAAAAGAAATTATCCCTGCATAAATTATTGCTGGCAGTAAAGGGCCGGAAACAAACATAAGAATGTCTTTGGCAGTCAAAACCGCGTCAGCTCCTTTTACGGAAGAAAGCAAGTACAAAAGTACAAACGAGTCTAAAATAATAATAGAAAAATACATCCAAAAAAATACTCGATAAAATACCGCTCGGCGACTTGTTAGGCTTAATTTTTTAACAAAAAAATATAGCACTACCGCGATCAACGGATAACAAGCCAAATAGACCATATTGTATAATTCTCCGGGCAGACGGATGCTTAGCAAAAGAAATAACAATGTAGCAAAAATAACCGTGATTAAAATACCGAAGCCCAAAAATTCCTTTAAAAATACCTTCGGTTTATTGTTCATTATTTTTTTATTCTAATCATTGTAATACGATTTCATAAAAAACTTTTTATCTCCAGCAATGAATCGATCTTTTTCCAGGCCACGGTTCCCAGTTTTTCGTCAAAAGGTTTTACCGCTATCCCATGCCCGGTCTCGACGAATGCGTGATAATCATTTTCGCTGTCTCCGACGAAAAACATCTCTTTAATATCCATTGAATGCTTCTTGGCTAATTCCTTGATCTGGCGGGCTTTAGCCAGCCCCTCATTCCCGCCGTATCGGATCGTTTTCAAATCACCCATCAGGCCGAATTTTAGAGAGGAATTAAAATAATAACCGTCAGCACCAGCCCTGGAAGCGATCATTTTTACGAACATATCCATACCGCCCGAAACCAGATAAATTTTCCAGCCCTCCTCTTTCAAATAAGGCAGTAATTCCTGCGCGTCCTTTTTCAGCTCCATTTCTTCAAAAACCCGGTTGATGAATTTTTTATTGGCTTTTCCGCTTTTCCGGTATATTTCGGTAACCGCCTTTTCCCCCTCCGGAATCGGCAGCTCTTCTTTCACTACGGCTTGGTATATGGAAACCACCTTGAAAACGTCGCAACCGAGGCCGTCAGTCAAAGCCGCGAAAGACGATTTGTTTTCCATTATCGTCCCGTCGATGTCAAAACAAATCAGCTTTGTTTTTTTCATTATTTTTTTTACCGTATGCGTCCCGTTTAACAAATTCCCCCGCTTCCTTGGGCGAGGGAATGTTCGCAAAAAAATAGCGATAAATCTTGGTTATGGCATCAAAACTTTCTTGCTTTTGAAGGTATCCGTCAGATCACCGCTAGTGCTTTTCACGAGCTTGTTGTCAACATAAGAAAACCATTCTATTTTAACGATCCGCAAATCGTAATAATTGGTGGTTTTCCCCCAACCCTCGGTATTGAAATTGGAATTGACCGTAAAGGTTGCCGACGAATCCGATCCGATCTTGTAATAGTTGCCCGATTCATCGGCATTGGCGGGCTTCCCGTAACTTGACTCCACGCCGTCGGTCGTAGCGGTTGACGTGGTGTTATCCTTCATCCTTTTGACGAGGAAAGCGGCTGTCTTGGGAATATAAATATCTTTGTTGAGAGCCGAAATCTTGACCGTGAACGTCGCGTCAAGGATCGAAGGTTCGGTATCGGTTTTCGGAGTTTTTGTCGCCGTTACGTTGGTCATGCTGAAATCCGGCATATCACCATAGAAAGTTACCGCGTAGCTAGCCGCCGATCCGGTCTTTTCACTGCTGGAAAGTGAATCGCCATCGGAATTATCGGCATCGATATTTGACCCGGAATACACCGTAACAACGGATGTGTAAGAATCCAATACGTCGACGTAATCGGCTTTGATTGTGTAAATCTCCTTAATACCGGATCCGATATGGATGGAAAGATCCGAAAAATCGGCTTTATGATCGCTTCCGACTTCCGCGGAAGCGATCTCCTCATCATTGCTGTCGAAAAGATACGCGGTCTCCGGATAAATCGCTTTTTTCCCGCTAGCGGCGCCGAATACTACATTATTTATTCCATTGACATCAACCGAACCGTTAACGGCTTTGACGTTAAAAATCAACAATTCCACCCTCCCTGCTTCCCCGTCGGAACCGGCCGAAACATTTCGCGCCGCAAGCGTATCGGAACTTTTTGAAACCACCAAGCTCGCGTTATCGGTTGTGGAACCCTTCTCGTATACTTTGCAGGTCCGGGAAATGGGATCCGACGGAGAAACCTTGGACAATCCGGCGCCATCGGTACCCCTCACCCCCCCGTCGGGAACCGTGATCTTTATATCCTGAGGCAAATTCGCGCTTATCGAATCTTTCCCATCCACCTTGACCGTGAAGATCTTGGAACTTCCTTTTGTTATTTTATCGGTAAAACCGTCAAGCATGATGGTATAATCCGACCCGGACTTACTCATCGTCGAACTACTCAAGTCCGAAGAAGCAAGTAGCGAGCTGCCTTCATATAAATATACCTTAGTAAGATAGTTATAGGGCTTCACATTCTCGAATTGCAACTTTACTCTTACAATCCGGATATCCGAATCGGCGGCGACTGCTTTGATCCCCAGAACGCTCACTTTGGAACTGCCTTCATAAACTTTGACTCCCGTAGCCGGACTGGAATTTAAAGAAACGGAAAGATCCCCTTCCGGCCCATTATTGTCGACAGTATCATCACCGCTGTCTTTTTTTAACGCAGCCAATATCGCGTTCAATTTGGCCCGGGTTTTTGCCGAGACAATACCGTTACCGCTCGATAACCCGTCGGGAGTAAGAATTTCGGAAGCGTATTTGTTTTGGAACTTTATCACCGCGGCTTTTGTAAGCTTGCCGAATTTCTGCGTTTCGAGCCCTACAGATCCCGGACCCGACACTGCGATCCGCGTCGCTGCGTTTTGGTTCAGAAGCACCTGCAAACAAGCGACATCGGAACCGACAATACCCAGATTAAGCTCACGGGCAAAGGTTATCCCGGCGCACTTGGCCGGAATACCGGTTTGGGCAGTAAGCTGTTCCTGAAGTTTCGTTATCTGGACCTGCAAAGCCTGGATTTGAGCCAACAAGTCGGCGGTCGTAACCGCAAAAGCCATCTTTGGAACCAACATAACTCCGATAATCAGGCAAGCAATCGGCGAAAAAACTTTTTTATTAAACATAATTTATAAAATATTGGTTTTTAACCTTATGATTGATGGCAACAAACTTTTGACCGCGGTTGAATTGCTTTATAGAAATATCGCTCTCGACAGTATTTTACCATAAACCCGGCCTTGCGGGAAAGAAAAAACCTAGCTCAGGCTAGGTCAATCGGTATTTTTTCGCGCTTGGTTTATTCGCGTTAGATAATCCAGGTTAAAGTCGGGAATGGCGCTAAGCAGCCGTTTTCCAATCTCCAATCCGTCGGACCTTACGGCCAGAATCCCTTCGATTTGAACAATGATCCGTCTTGATAAGCCATAGTCTTTATAAGCTATGGATATTCCCTCGATGATTTTTTCCGGATCGCCGGTCTTGATCTGACGATCCAATTCTTCGATTGAACAACAATACATAGGCCAGATCTTTCCGGTTTCCCTCACCTCCCGCAAGGTCTGCATCAAAATCAACAGATCTTTAAACTCGATTTTTTGGGACGCGAGGCGATCGAATAATTCATAGAAAGACAGTAAGTGTTGGTCTGGCTTGCTGAACGCCACGGCCATAAGACCGTAGTTTGAAAGCTTTTTTATTCGCGGCCTGATAAAAAAAGCGTTCAGCAATATTCTAACCTGGCGCGAACATCCGGTTTCCGGAATCAATCCTATCGTTTCCTCGATATATTTCTCGCTTTCTTCCATTTAACTCACCGATTGAATGTGCTGGCCAAGATAATAACCTATTTTCATTAAAACACAAGCCGGACAAACAAAAAGCTTGGGTTTATCCCAAGCCTGAATACCTCGTCAGCTGAAAATCAGATAATCCTGACTTTCTCTCTGGTCACTGACTAATTCCACTTTCCAGCCGTGTGCGGAATCTTGATAAATTCTTTTCACTTTGTCCAAAACCCTTTGGTTGTATTCGGAACCTTTCAGGGACACCGTAACTGATACGCCAGGAGAATATTTAATCTGCAACTCCATGTCTATCTTTTTTTCCAAGTTTTTAAACATCGACTTGTCGGCTTCCGATACCAGGTTAGCCAGGTCTTCCTTTACCAACGCCATTACTCTTCCTCCTCGGCTTCTAATAAGATCTTTATCAGATCCGGATCGTTCGCCAGCTGGTTTTCCCTGATCAAACGCTGGCTGTAATCGATCTTTGACCGGCAGAACTGCACATAGCAATATTGCCTTTCCGGGCCGTCGTCATCCCAGATGTTCTTGGCTTCGCCAACCAGATAATAGCTATTCGCTTCCGGCGGCGCCAAAATCATCAGCGCTCTGATGTCGTATTTATAGAACCCGTAGTATCCCAGGGTATCGCTGGTAAATTTGACCGGCTGGCCCAAACATTCGAATTTCTCAATGGGGAATTCCGGTTCAAAAGTATCCATACCGGCGCCCCTTTTGGCGCATTGAGTGAACCAAACCCCTTTGTCCAGCCTTATCAATGGATGAAAGCCGGATGCAGGCGGGTCTCTTACGGGTTTTAACAAAGCCCGCCAATGGCGCTTGATCAGACCGAATGTATTGCCGATACCCGGATGAATAGCTTTTACTTCGGCTCCGTTCCTAACTCCGACAAGCCGCACGCCATTCCACCACTCATGACAGTTGATATCACAAATTAGGCCGGGAATACGGTTGCCGCAGGAACTTACCTCCATCAATCCGCCAATCACCAACAAATGCGCGATTGCCGATCCGTCCTTGGGTAAATGATAAGCGTATCCGCAATTGGCGGCATCGCCCATTTTAATGATCTGCGGATCAGGAATCGGATCGATGATCGTTTCGTGTCCCCGAATTTTATGCCAATCGCGGGCGAATGATTCATGCCGCTCGATGTAATCGTCGTAATGGCAACCCAGGCGAGCCCTAAGCAAGGGTTCCCACAATGCTTCTCCGGCACTCAATTGTTCTAAAAACGGATATTTGTACCAATCCAGTATTTCTTCAAGGTCAACGATTTCCACATCGCCGTATTTTCCCATTTCCAGGTCCCGGAATTGTTCTTCTGTGATCCGGCCGCCGCGATGGTTTCTTTCTTTGTCGTTATACTCATAGCTATAAGCTTTGAGTATCCCGTCCAAAGTCGCCATCGGACCGATCCCGTGAGCCACAATCAAAATGCGGCCTCCGTTGGAACCAAACCCCATATATTCGGCGCTTAACGTGGTAAAATATTTTCTCCACGCTGCCCCGTCCGGATAAGATCCAAGACGCGCTTCGACAATATCGGGCAATGTGGCAATCCTTCCTTTCTTTCCCATAAAAGCGGGCGACCGGGCTTGTTTCCAAGCCGCCACCAAACCGTCCGGATGGTAAAAAGCCATGGCCGGCACTCTATCTATTCCACTCATTCACACCAATCCTCCTTCCCAGTTTAAGGGTTTTAGAGTTTTTAAGGTTCTGATTCCTTGCCGATCAAAAAGCTTGGCAAGGAATTATTATTACAACAATTTTAAAAAAAGTCAAGGCGAGAAGAGCGGTCCTATAAACTGCTTCACTGGTATTTTAAAAAAACCGCCTTATAGGGCGTTTTTTACCGTATCATTAAAAATCCAAAAACCGTCAGGAAAGTTTGTGCTTAAACCAGCGCGACGCGACCAGGTATTGCATAAAGCCGGCCACAAAAATTATGCCGGCCGTTATGGCCATTTGTATTAAGGTAGGAACCTGAAGATCAAAAAATTTCGACGCGGGTGTTGCATAAATGGCGGCCGCCATAACTGCCATTACCGCTAACCCGAGAATCGCGAGCATGGATGCTTGTTTCCCGTTGGGTATCGTATCGTAATTAAGCGCCGCCAGCACGAAAAACCAATAACCGAGAGCAACGAGAGTAACCACGATCAAAGAATTGGAATCAGAACTTTTAATAACGCCCGGCACCAGCATAAAGACCAACGCGGCAGCGCCCGCCATAATTATGCCGTTAATCAATGAAAACGGCAAGATCTTTTTTTTGAACGATATTTTTTCGCCCATCTCCTCCCCGACGGAAAGGAACATGGTCCAATAAACCATCGGCAACCAAACCGTGAAATAATTTATGATCGTAGTATTGCTCGGAGACAGCGGATAAGAATAGCCAAGAAACGCCATTATTAAAAACAAAACAAGCCCCATTACAACTTTATTGAAAAATATGCTCGCGATAAGTTCGACATTGGTAATGATCGCCTCCGCGATATGGACCCCCTTGGGTAAGGCAACGAAACTGTTGTCGACTAAAACCACTTGCGCGATCTTTCGGGTCGCTTGCGCCCCGTCAAACATGGCAATACCCAGATCGGCCTTCTTGATGGCTAGGGCATCGTTCGCGCCATCGCCGATCATCGCGGTAAATCCCGATTTTTTCAATAAATTGACGATCTTTTCTTTTTGAGCGGGTTTGATACGGGCAAACAAATGGAAAGCCGGAACCCTTTCTTCATATTGCACGTCGTCCCAAAAATCCATTTCCGGACCGGTTATCACCATATCGGTATACTGGATCCCGGCCTGCTCCGCGACTGCCTTGACGGTTTGAGGGTTGTCTCCGGATATCACCCTTATCCGAACACCTTTCTTTTGGAAAAAATCGATTATTTTTTCGGTACCCCGCCGCAAACGGTCCGAAAGAACGAACAAAGCCAAAGGCCGCAGAACGACAATCCCCGAAGATTGTTCCGATGGCTGGCTTGCGTCTTCGGCCAGAAGAAGCAGGCGTTTTGCTTTTGAAGCGTAATAATTTACCTGTTCGTTAAGCCAGCGCCTCTCATTATCATCCTGAACGGAGTCCATCAGGATATCGGGAGCACCCATCACGACTTTCAGGAATTTTTTCCCGATCCTCAACGTCGCTCCCCCGTACTTCCTTTCCGAGGAAAACGGCACCGCATCGATAACCGTACCGTTGAACGGGGAATTTATTTTTTCCTGAATCGCCCTGGCGATCCCTGAACCGTCATTATTGGCGTTGATGTAACCCATGGCTATCTGTTCAACGGCATAATGATCGTTATCGCCATAAAGGATGATCTCTTCCATTACCGGACGGCTTATCGTAAGCGTACCGGTTTTATCGATGCAGAGGTTTTTTATCCTGCCAAGTTTTTCGGAAGCATTGATCTCCTGCATCAACACACGTTCTTTCGACAGCTTCAACGCTCCGTAAGCGAAGAGCATCGTTGTCGATAAAATAAGTCCCTGGGGTACCAGCGTCCCGGTGAGGGCGCCGATGTCTTTTATCATTGAAACGAACAATTCGTTGACCGTAAGGCCGTGGCCGATAACGTAAATAACGATCATCAAAAGAACATAAGACATGTACTTTACGAACGAGTTCAAGGTTTTCTGAATCGGGCTGGGATTCGGATCGTATTTTTTTAATTTTTCGGTCATTAAGCTCACATAACTGTCCCGCGGCCGGTTCTCCACGCGCATCGAGGCATAACCCGCCATTACCACGCTTCCCGCCAGCACGCTGTCGCCCCCTTTTTTTCTTATATAATTGGATTCGCCCGTGATCAAAGCTTCGTTAACCTCCAAATTGCCGCTTTCGACCACTTCCCCGTCAGCCGGTATCTGGTCTCCGAGGCTGATCTTTAAAGTATCGTTTTTAGCTACTTGGCTCAACGTTATTTCCTCTTCCCCGCCATCTTTTTTAATGCGAATGATCTTGGGCGCCAAAAGAATACGTAATTTTTCCAAAGCAACCTTGGCGCGCAAGTCCTGGATGATCCCGATCGTAAGATTCAAAAAAATAACACCGCCCAAAAACAAGGATTCGTGCACCTCGCCAAACACCAACAATAAAAGTGAAACGGCCAAAAAAATACCGTTGACGAGATTGACGGTATTCTGGATCAAAACATCCCTGAGGTTTTTACGGATGACAAAAAGAGAAGAAATCTCTTCTTTGTTTTTTGGTTTGACCATCGGTGTTTTTTTTGACATATTGCCCGCTTTCTTTTGAGAAACAAATACGCGCAGTAATTATTGATTATATCAAAAAGCCGCTTGATCAGCGACTTTTTGATGACTGACGCTGAACAAAAGCCGCTTGATCAGCGACTTTTTGATTAATCGCCCGTTGAACGGCCTGCGATGTCTAACGCAAAGCAAAATAATTTATGACCACGGATAGACCATGAGCCTACCCATGGAAAAACCGCCTAACGGCGGTTTTTTTTGATGCTTTTTCCTTGAACTTGGCAAAAAATTACCGCCTATTCGGTAGTTTTACCGTCAAACTCCGGTCCATTGGCCGTTGCTTCTGCTTTGGTCGCCCTCACTATCCCGTCCAGGTGGTGCGCCGGGGAATAAATAGTGTAAAGCTTCAGATCCGAGCTCACGGATATATTAGTGACGTTATGCTGGGCTCCCGCCGGCACCACAATCGCGGAACCATCTTTCACAACGTACTCGTTGCCGTCGATCACTACCTTACCCTCGCCAACCTCAAAGCGGAAAAATTGATCGTTATCGGGATGGACCTCCATGCCGATCTCTTCTTCGGGCTTTAAGCTCATCAAAACCAACTGGCTGTATTTTGAGGTATAAAGCACTTTCCGGAAATTATTGTTCTCTATTGTATCTTTTTCGATGTTTGCGTTAAATCCCTTCATAATTTTTATTTTTTTAGACTATTGGCCTTTTAACCGTTCATTTCCGCTTTTCCGAAATGTTATTATTCTTTCTTTTTGTCAAGCTTATCGAAACCGATCAGCTTGACCCCGTAATAAACAACGAGAGCGATCACTAAAAAATCAATGATAACGCTTAAAAGGTCTCCATACAGGATCTGAGCCGAACCAATATTAATCGAAGCGGTCTTTAACCCCTGAGCCGCGCCAAGCGCCAAACCCAAAAGAGGATTAATAATATCGGCAACAAGCGCCGAAACGACTTTTGAAACCGCTCCGCCAAGGATAAAACCCACGGCTAAGCCCACAACCCCCTGCTCACGAATAAAGTCAATAAATTTATTCATATTTTTTACAATATTTATTATGACCTTCTTGGTTTTATTATACCAAAAAAAGCGGTTAGATTCACATTGATTGCCTGTTCCGTCTTTTTTAACAAATTCGATAACTATTAGTCCCTGCTACCCACTAAAGTTGCCAACTTTTTAATATCAAATACGCCGCTTTCCGCCTCAACGGCCAGAAAACCATATTTTTCGACCTCTTTTTTCAACCAATCATTGAATACCAATACCCATTCCACTTCTTTATCTTTAACGCTATCGGGAAGTTCGCCCGGCTTTCCCCATAAACCGCGTTTATAAATGGTTTCCCTTACTTTGTCCTTGTTCCCGTTAAAAAGAAATACCGGCTTGATATCCTTATAGTCTCCAAAATCTCTGGCGATCAATTCCGGTAAAACGGCAACGCCTTCGACAATAAATGAATCCCAATTATAGTCGGTCTTGATCCAGGCTTTAACTCCTTTCCAGACATCGAAACTTTCTTTATTCTGGTCTTCCATAACCTGTATCGGCGTATGATCGACCAGATAATCCTCGGGTTTTTTATCCAATAAATAAAAAAGGCTGGGATATTCCTCTGGCTTGGCGATCTCTCTCATGAAATCCCGGATACCGTCCGTGGAAAACCAAGGAATTTTAAATTCTATCGAAAGCGATCTAGCTATAAAGCTTTTACCAACACAGGGCGATCCGCCGATTAAAATTATTTTTTTATCCATATTTGTAAATTTATTTATCTTTTTAATGTATTTCAATACCGCAGGACATTAACCCTGTGGATTGGCCAAAGGAGTTCCTTCTTTGGAATCCGCAAAAACACTTTTTGGCTATTTTTGATATCCGCTCAACATCCTTAAGCCGTTGATTAAATATAACATCTTTGAAGATCAAAAAACCAGCCCCGCGGGAAGCGGGGCCGGTTCATTTCAATAAACTTTTTTATAGACCAAGCCGGTCAATATTTACTTTGCGGCCGGCACCAAGCTGTCCACGCTGATCATACCGATTTGCGTCGGCAAATTTTGGGCTTCCAATTTCGTTTTTTCGGTTTCCGCCCAAGCCCCGGGTGCGGTAAAACTTACCGTACCCGAAACCCCTAAGATCTCATTTTTTTGCAACTTGGAAACAATACCCGGATAAGGGGAATTTACCGCTGCCATGTCCGCATGGCTCACAACCGCCAAGATGTAATTGCTTCCGTTGTCGGTGATAATAATGCTGGCATAGGTCGGATCGTAATCGATGTCAACGATGGTTCCTTGCGTTTGCACCCGAGGGGAAGACGTATCGCTAAGATGGTTGTTCGCGAAAGTTAAAACATCTTTTATGGCAATGGCCTGGATCTGGTTTCCCTGGGTTTTACTTTGGTTTACCAAAACATCCGAAGATATCAACGAGCTCGTTTCTTTGACCGTATCGTTAATGTATACGACCAACCCTCCACTCACCGCTCCCGCGACCAATGCTACGACAATGACTAGCGTCCAATTCGTTTTTCCTTTTTTTATGAACATATTTTGTTTAATTATTTTTTGACATTTTACTTACACAAATATTATAACAAAAAACCACCCGCTTGGCGATTTTTTGTTGCCTTGCGCGAAACAAAAAGCCGCCTTTTACGGGCGGACTGTTTATTTCGGGATAAGCTCGAACAGCTTCTCCCGAACATAGGTATCGTACGTTTCCGGATCAACCGGATCGTAAAGCGTGTTAGCGATCACAATGATCGAACATTCGTCCAAAGCTTTATATGAATGGACAATATAGCCTGGAATCCAAACCGCCACGCTGCCATCCTGAACGAACTTAATCTTATTTCCCCACGCGTCCTCAAAGATCCACTCTACCCGGCCGCGCGGCACTAAAACTATTTCCTGCCGGTAAATATGCCACTCCATTCCCCCCGGTTTTTCTATTTCCGGATTAGAAACTTGGTATATTCTGAATCCGCTTATCGGACTTTTTACGAAAAATCCGGCAAGCTCTTCGTCCGGAATGGCAAATAAAACATTAAGCACGCCACCCGATTTCGTATCCCATGGGCCCTTACATTTAAAATACCTGATATCGCTCACTTTCGGTATTGGCAAACTTCTCACCCTTTCAATGAACTTATTTAACCGTTTATATTCATAACACAAAAAAACAAAAAAATCAAGGTTATCCTTGATTTGGTTCTATTGCGCGGCTCTTGTCGTCGAGATGAAGACAGATTGCGGCATAATCCGTTTCGGTTGTTTGTTCATTCATTACCCACTCTATCGTTCTTTTCGGGCCTAACTCCTTCCACCACTGCTTAATATCGCCACAAAAATCCCTCAATTCTTCCGGAGTGGCCGCCTCCACCAGCGGGAATGGCAATATCGAATTGCTACAAACCAGGAAAGCAGCCCGCTTGACCCGGTCAAGCGGAAACACGTCCCATTCGATAAAATCACCCGCCGAAAAATTTCCGTCCAGATAATGGTATTTCCGCTCGGCCAATTTTACTATTACCTCTTCGTCCGTTTCGATAACGATCAAAGAATTTCCGATCCGGGCAAAGGTAATTTCTGTTTCCGTCAGGTCGGCTCCGGCAAATGACGCACCCCATTGACATTCAGCGCTTTGATACACCGCGTTCTCATCGGCCAACTTTTTAATGAGGGAATTCATTTGCGGCAATAATGCCCGGAAAAAACCCTTGCTGTTTACGACGTTAACGGCCGCAAGCGACGAATATCGGCCCATTGAATAACGGCGAATATATTTATGACCGCTTTTATTGCTTTCGAAAGGAAAAAGTTTTATTTCTCCGTCAAGCGACCAGTCAAAACCGTTCGCTATCATAAGCTTCATCGGGATTGTCGGTAAAAACCTCGCTTCGATCTGGGAATCGGCAAACCCCATCGTCAGGTCTACGGGATTTTCTCCGGTAGAATTTACGCAATAAGCGGTCGATGACTCTTCTTTTTGTGAATGGGCTTTCAATACAACGCATGGTCTCAAGCCAAAACCTCCTTTTTGTTTCCACTCAAGATAATAGCCAAAAAAAGATTTTTGTCAATTAAATTCGCGTAGCAAAATACCCCCGATTGGATTTTTAATGGCTGGATCTCTCAAACAAATAACCCCGACCTACCGATTGTTTTGGATCGTTTGATACAACTGCCGGGCGGAAAAGTTTTCCGGATCGCTATCCAAGATCTTCGCGATCAAAACCAGTGCTTTCTGCCGGCTTTCTTTTGTATTATCGGCGATATATGCCTGGGCCAGATATAATTTTAAATTGTTGTTTTGGGGGAATTTTGACAGCGATCTTAAAAGAAAACTCTTAGCCTCATCGTATCGCCCAAGCTTGACAAGAAGACTGCTTTTATTTTCGTAAGCTTGGTATCGCGTCCCCGATTTTATCGATTGCCCATAATGCGCGAGTGCCCCCTCCAGATCACCTTGACGCTCCAAAACAACTCCTAGATTGTTCTGCGATGAAGCCCACCTTGGCTGGAGAGCAACCGATTTCGTCAAATGCCTCTCGGCTTCGTCAGTTTGTCCGATACGAAGCAATTCCACTCCGTAATTGTTTTCCAGATCGAAACTCCCCTGCGGCGACATCCGGGAAACAATTTTGTAATCGTGTCCGAACAAGGTCAATCCGTCTTTCCAGTCGGCATTTCTGACGATGGTCCTTGCGCCAAGCGCGGCAAGCAATATGGCAATAATTGCGCAGAAAAACTTTTTGTGGGCCAAAGAAAATCCGTTTATCAAGTAAGCCGAAAAAAGACCGGCTATTGCCAGTATGCCGATGACCGGTACATAAAGCCATCTTTCGGCCATGGTCATATCCAACGGAATAATATTCAGCGCCGGCGCCAACGCTACCGCAAACCAAAGCAAAAAAAACGGCACGACCTTGGACTTTGTTTTAACCGAATAAAAAACGACTGCCGTAAAACTCGCGCCCAAAAACAAAGATGCCAGCCAGAATCTCGGATCAAACGCCGAAACCACAACGAATTGCCGGCTGATCGACAGGTCGCGGGGAAAAAAGATTATTCCCAGATAAGAAACGATCTCGTAGGGAATGGTCGATAACCTTTGCCAAAGCGGCGCCAAAGCGATAGGGGCAAGATGGAATTTCATTGCCGGCAATTTGGCCACGAAAAATCTTAAAAACCAATATACCCCGCCGACTGCTCCGCATCCCAAAAAGAATCTGGCGTAAACCGAAAGCTTCGACCTGGTAAAAAGCAAAAGATAGATAAATAAGATCGGTAAAATTACGATTGCCGTTTCTTTGGAAAGCAGGCCCAGGAAAACAAGCAAAAAAGCCAGAATAAGATTTATATTTTTTACCGATCTATTGTTGCGGTCGATGCCGTTCAAAAAAATCAGCGCGGCGAGAAGAATAAAAAAAGCGTAAAATATCTCTCCGATACAGCCAATGTAAATAACCGACTCCGCGTTAGCCGGATGAACCGCAAAGATCAGCGCGGCGAGAAAAGCCGCTTGGTCTCCGTATCCGATACCCTCCTCGGAAAAAATCTTTTTCAGCAAAAAGAAGATCAAAACAATATTGATCAGGTGAAAAAAAATCTGAAAAAGCCGGAACCCGAAAGGATTAAGCCCCCAAACGGAATAATTCAAAAGATAAGAAAAAGAAACTAAGGGACGGTAAAAGCTTCCCGAAAGACTCGCTCCACCATTATAAAAAGTACTCGAAGCGAATATTGCCGGTAAATTTTCCCAACTCCGGATAATGATGTTTTTAACAACCTGCGTTTGGTCATCCCACAAAAAACCGTTTTGCAAAGCGTTGGCATTCACGGCAAAACCGGCGGCCAGCAATAATATAGCGGCGCTAAAATTTTTTAACCGGTTACTCATGATACCCTTATTATAAACCAAAACCCGCTAAAATTTACCATCGCGCGCCAAGCGCTATCTTTCATCTAAAAACGCGAAGAACCGCTTCGTGATTAAATACGCCCAAACAAAAAGAGGATATCCTAATCCTCATTATCCGCCTTCCGGGGCGCTTCTTAACGACCTTATCGCGCAGAATTAATTTGTTCAAAAATCTATGTTGACGGCAGTTTTCCAGCCACAGCCTTTTTTATATGTGCATCGTACCGTACCCGTACCTGTAAGCTCGCACGATATGCGTACCTTGATCGGTTTGCCGCACTTAGGACATTTCCCTTCCAAATTATTTAATCCGGCTTCCGAAATCATTCAAACACCTCTTTTTATCCGCTTGATGCGTGATCGGTATCGTAAGATTTTCCAGATCCGCAAATTTTTTTCGGGCCATTCGCATTCCTTCTTCGCTCGCGCGTTCAACGATATAGGCATATTCGTACGGCTCGTTCGCGCCATGCGGACTCTCGAAGCAGATATCATCGCCTATGATCTGTAAATGATGCTCTGAAGGTTCTTGCGACAACCGGATATCCAAGCGTCCGGAGTAATCCGCAAGTAATTCTTCGATCAACGCTTCCCTTTCCGGACTCAAATGGCCGATGATTATTCTAGCCGTCAGGCTAGAATCTTTTCCCAGGGCCAGCCTGAATACGCCTTTCTTCCCGTAATCTTCGATAAAACAGTCGCTTTCCATAGACACGCCTCCTTATTTATTGTTCAAGAGCTGTCCCCTTTTTTACATTTAACAGGCCGCTTGTCAAACTAATTTTTGATTCTATGGCTTTCGGTGTCTCATTCTAGGTTGGCGCAAGCTTATGATTTTTTATTGAATAAACGTAAAAGAAAAGCGTCGGCACCAGAATCAGCGCCGCGGCAACAATACCTGTTCTTATGGCTACATAAGTGGCAATGACGCCAAGGATCGGTCCGCCAACAACCTGACCGATCGCATTTGCCTGGCTGCACATGGAAAAAACCGTAGCCCTTACGTTTGAAGAAACGTTTTGGTTCACCCACGCATTATAAAGCGGCTCCCTTATTTCCCTGAACGCCGCGGCAAACCAATACAGCAATACTGCCGCCAAAAAACCGCCGGATTGGCTGAACCCGATAACAAAAATAGCCAATAGCGCGTTTACAGTAAACAGCGCTTTTACCGTCGAACGGTGGTCGAAAACATCGGTTTTTTTCTTAAAGACCTCGGTTATGATCGTGCTCAAGATTGTCGCAACCATACTGATGATGCCAAACCAGACGACCGGCTTTAGGCCTCCGATCGACGGAAAGATAAAATTCTCGATCATAAAAGGCGTCCATAGCCGGTCAAACCCTTCGCTAAACGCCCCAAACACCGCCCCGGTAATGATTATAAACAACAACACCTCGCTACTTCGCATTAACCCGATCCCTTTGGCAAATATACCCTTCATCGACCGAAAGGTTTCCCGTTTCCGAACCGGGGTTGGCGTAAAATTTCGCTCCGACATGAATAACGCGATAAAAATCGCCTGCGCCGCGTAAAGAAATCCTCCGACGACGATCGGAACCCTGATATCGATATTTGCCAAAATCATACTGGCCGCTATCCCGATAAATGTTCCGATCTGGGCGGCTTGCTGTCCTTTCATAAAAGCCGTTCCCGCGTCAATTTCGCCTACCTCGTCGGCGATCCAGGCTTCGCGCGCTCCGCTGATAAAAGTATAACCGATGCCCCATATGACTTGCGCGATAAGAACAGTCGAAAAAACGGGAATCAATCCTTCGACCATAAATCCGGCTCCGACCAAAACAACGCCGGTCAATACGGATAATTTTCGGCTATAAAGATCGGCAACGATCCCGGTAGGCACCTCGAATATAAACGAAACGAATTCCAAAAGCGTGCCCACCAAAACAAGCTGCAAGGGATTCAAACCGACTATCGTCGCCTGGTAAACCAAATTAACGGTCACAATGACCGCGAAGAATAAAGCCGAGAAAAATCTCAAAACCATGTATGACCTTAAAGCTCTGTTTTTTACCATTTTTTAAGTATATTCTTTTCCCTTCCCGATATAAAGCCGACCCAATCCTAATTTTTTTCTTTAAAAATATTCCGGAACGAAACCCGGGAACATTTTGGCTATTTATAAAAAAACGGGAGCTGGATTTCAGCTCTCGGTATCGGGAAAAGCGCATTTATAGGCAGCTTCGGAGTCGTTGGCAATAATCCACGCCCATCTTATCAGTTCTTTGGCTCGCATAGAATCGGCTTGGATATTCACGATCAGTGTAATATCAAGGGTGTTTGCCGTTTCCGACAATTTTTGGATTTCTTCGTTATCGTACTCTTTACCGTAAACGGCAACAAACTTTGCTCCGACGCTTTTCGCGGCTTCGACCGGATCCCTGTTTTCGCTTTTTAAACCGCCGGCCAACAATCCTTTATCCGCCGAAAGCAGCTTTCGTATCCGCTCCTCGGTGGTATTGATTCCTTTGGCCTTGGCTTTCCTAAAAACAGCTTCGGCATTATCGGGGGAAAAAGATTTTAACAATCCTTCATCCGGGGAAAATATCCCGAAATCAAGATTCCGGCCTTTCATCCGCCAAACCGCGCCCATAGCCGTTTCAAGAAATTTTTCCTGGCCCTCCTCTTTATCGGAAGGCTGGACAACAGGATAAACCGCTACGAACGGCCGGTTATCTTCTCCGGCGATTTCCCCGATAAAACCCAGGGAATGATATATGCCTTCGCCTGGTCTTCCGGCCCGCAAACGATGGTCAAGGCCATAGAAAACCCGAACAAAGATCCCGCCATGATCAAGAGCATTCTTGATCGCTTTTGCGGAATACTCCGGCAGCTCCGTGTCTCCTTTTCGGCCATGCAATCCCAAAATCTTGTTAACCATTGAAACCTCCTTAATTACGATGAACTGCTTAATATTATAATAAATTTTTAGCAAATAGTCAATTTAAATTTTCCGGTCGGAGGGTTGTGCCTGCGTACCGGAAATATAAAGGGTTTTCAAGAAAAAAAACTACAAGGCGATCCGCGTCATGATCGAAGGTAAAAAAAAGGGGGTAATAATTACCCTATTTTTGTTTTACGCTTTTTTTGTCTTGGGAAGGGGGAAAGACACAACCGCTTTCGGAAATGTGCAAAATCTCCTCCTTGCACGGATAGCTAGTCATCAAATGATCGTACCAGCCGATCCTCAAACCATAATCCTCATCGGTCAATTCGGGATTTTGTTCTTTGATATAATCCCGTAATTTACCAAGCGCGGCGTCTATCGACAGCTTCGCATGGATAGCGCAAGCCACAATGCTTGCGGCCGGCTGAATTACAACAGGCCCGCTTCCTCCCTCTGTTCTTATTTCTTCTTTTGGCTGCTTCAGCTTCTCGCTCGTGAACTCGATGATCACATCGCATTGCCGCCATTTTGACGCATCAAAAAAGTCTTCAGCCACTTCATTTGGCTCCATTTCAATTGCTCCTGCTTGTTTCATAGAAACTCACCAGCTATTTAATATAATTTTTCTACGTTTTTGTCAAGAGCCTGATAGTTTGCGTCCAGCCTAACAAAAACCTCCCCAACGGGCGGTTTTTGAAGATTGGCCGCCTGGCGAACCCGTTTAGCTATTAAAAAACCGCTTAGTGTTAAGCGGTTTATTGGTAATTCGCCATGACGTAAGGCGTAAGAGGATGATCGGGTCCGTAGGTAGCACCAATAAGCACTACGTGGAGCTTGATATCCTCTCCGAGCGCTTTTTCAAGCTGTTCTTTTGTCAGGCCGCCGTTATCGGCACCATCGGTAATACACAGTATGTGATTCATCCGGGTTTCGGCGTTCTGCCGCTTCCGGATATCCTCAACCGCTGTTTCGACCGCTATGCCAATATGGGTAAATGAACCTTTTTCACTTTCGTTTAAAATCCACAACAAAAGCTTTTCGGCTTCCGCGCTGGTAAAAACTGACCTCAGTTCTTGAGGGTGTTCCGCAAACGGCCGCAAGAAATACTCGGCACGCCCCTTGACGGCGTCGACCAGCAATCCAGCGATCACGGCCCGGGCCCAAATATCGCGGGTACCGGTTTCTCCGTCCGGCATTCGCATTGAATCCCACATCGAAGCTGAAACGTCCCAAAGGATATAGAGGCGCTTGAACTCTGTCGATGTCTCGCGATACTCCGGATGCAACAGTTCTCCATTAACTAACTTGCCATAGAACGCTTCGTCTTCCAAGATCAAGTCCATGGGCAAGACTCCCGGAAGCTGAGACGGATCATCCAGAGGTACAATTTCCATGTCCGTGGTCGGATAATTAACCACTTCCGACTTCTGTCCGACCTTGAGATCGAAGCGGATATCTTCTTGTGTGGTCGCCAGGTATAAAGCTTCGAGCTTCTCGCCTGGCATATCGGGTATCTTGTCCAGCAACGATTTAATCATGCCTCCTTTCGCGTTGATCACCTGAACTTTTTTGTATCTCAGCAATTCTTTTCTTTTTCTTTCCTCTTCCTCTCGCTCTTTTCTATCCTTGGATCGCCGTTCTAGTTCCTCCTCCGATTCTGCACTTTGCTGCGATAGCCCGTCGTGATCCGGTTTTCCGGATTCACTATCCAGTACACCGGATCTGGCATCCGATTTCTTGGCTGGCGGTTTGGATTTTTTATCACGTTTCTTCCCAAACAACTTCGCGGTTAATAACATAAGCAACAGAATCAGCAAGGCTGCTACGATAAGCTCAAGCTGAAACAGCGTCAAAGGAAAATTTGCTGGTAAGGAAGGCGTCAGACCGCCACCTCTCCTGCCATAAGCCTATTTACTTCCTTGCTTTCAGTCCCGACCGAAGTCAGAAGCCGGTCACGGCGTTCCTTGACCGCCACATAGCCCGGTTGGATTTTCCCGATATTACTTTGCAATCCGAGCAAACCGCGATGTATTGAGAGAAGTTCTTCCGGCGTGTGCGCGCCATTACCGTTTCCGTTGCCGGATTTAAGGTTGAGCAATTTTTTCTCAAGCTCTTCGAGCAGCATCATTTGAGTGCTCATCATGTCCGGCTGCAATTCAGCCATAGCTTTTTCAATGAGAGGCTTTGCCACCGCCTTGAACTCTTCCTGCGATTTTGCGTCATGCCCATAACAAAACGCCCACATAGTGGCGTAAAGATCATCAGGCGAAACTACCTGTCGTCCCGACAGCAAAGCGTTTGCCTTCGCCAATTTGAGGGCCTGGCAAGCTCTTCGGTCCGAAATCGTCCTGCCAATCTTACTCTTACACCCCTGCAGGATTTGGTTGTATAGTTTTATAATCGCCAGATCGTTGAACTCTACGTGGTCCACCGCCTCGGCAAGCGCCTTGATATCCTCGAACGGAATCTGGACAGTCGGCTGCGAACCACAGAGATATTGTTCTAACATTTTACACCGGCTTTCATCCCCTTCCAGCCATTTTACCTCGGTCTGGAGAAGGAACCGATCTATGACCGCTCCAAGCGCGGGCGTTTTTTGAACCACTTCTTCCGGATTGGCATTAGTCGAAGCCACTGCCGTATGAAGAACCGCTATTTCAGTCTGCGGACCCCTGTTAAAACGCCGCTCGTTGAGAATACCTAACGTTGTCCTCAATGTACAAGCATTGGCATCAAGAACTTCATCAAGCTCCACAAGGTCAGAATCGATCATGGTATTTTTGGTTTCATACCAGACAATTCCCTCCTCGCGCATTTTTTTTGGATTAGGCATCCCGATCAGATTGCTTTCCGTCATATATTTGGAAAGCTCGACGGAAAAGAATTTCCCGCCGACGAAAGCCTTAAAGAAGCGCCCTATCAGAAGGGACTTGCCTGTCCCGTAGGTGCCAAATACCAGCACATGCTCGCGCGTCAACAACGCGTAGATGAGCTGGGTAATCAGCGTTTCCCTTTCAGGGAACATGCGGTTGAGCTGTTCCTGCAATTCGCGGATCGAACTCAACGTTTCGGCAATCTTATTGCTATCCGTGTTTGGCTTTTCTGATTCCATCAAAATCCTCCTTTACTGATTGTTAATCTGCAAATAAGCTGACGCCCATTTTGCAGTGCTGCCCCGCATTATAAATTAAGATAGAGAAAATGTCAATCAAAAAACACCCTCCCGTACTGCCTAGGGAGCCGCCTGGCGGACGACATTAGAGCCTGTTTGGCTAGTAAATAAAAAAGGGGGTTATTTTATCCCCTCCTTGATCATGGTTTCATATTTTGTATCGCTAGGCGCTATCGGAACGGATTCAACCACATCAAAGCCAAATCCATCCCCAAAGTAAGTGTTGGCAAAATGCCATATGTTTGAATAATCCCCGGCGAGAACTTTAGCGCATACGTCGGGTGGCGGATATCTGCCTTCAAGAAGCAAATCGAAAAGATGCAGCTTTGCGTCCGAATTTTTTATTCCTTTCTTCATGGCCGCAGACTCATATTTTCTTCCGTCGCCGTCGGGAGGTATTGAGCTTCTGAATATCACCCACTGGACCATACCGGTCACTAAACCTTCATGTAAACCTGGCTTGGCTTTTACCATTCTTTCACCTTTAAAAAGTTCTACACGTAGAATATATTAAAATGGGTTAATGTCAAGCCAAAACTACTGCGAATAACGTTCGGTCCGAACTTCCCCTAAAAGGTATTATGGTCGGCCAAAATATCGTCGATTATTTGCCGAGGCTTTTTTGCTGCTTTTGGGAGGTTAACGTCCGGAAGTTCGGCAAGCTCAATAAGAGCCTTCCACAGCGTCCAGCCGCAACCTCGCGCCCAGGTGGCTTCATCGACATGGAGAGCCGCGCGGAAGGCCTCCCGGCTTTCCCCTTCGAAAAGCGTCCACGCAACCGACAGATCGCAGGCAGGATCGCCCACGCCAAAACAGCCGAAGTCGATAACGGCGCTCAACCGGCCATCTTTGACCAGCAAGTTCCCTGCGCTGACGTCGCCGTGAAACCAGACGGGTGAACCGCGCCAGGTCGCCGCTAAAGCCGCTTCCCAAACCGCGATTACCGCGCCGGTATCGATCTTGTCGTCGAGGACTGCGGCCGCTTGCCGGACTTCTCCGTCATAAGTGGCCAACGGCCCGCCGCGAAAAAAGTTGCGTTGTCCGGGCGGCGGTCCACCGATAGCCTCGATTTTTTGAAGAGCGGTCAAGAATTGAGCCAGCGTAGTCGCAAATTCCCGTAAATCAACAACCCGCTCAAGCGTCGTGTTCTCGCCTTCGAGCCACCGATAAACGGACCAATTCCAGGGATAACCCGCGGCCGGAATACCCATCGCCAAGGGAACAGGAATCGCCAGGGGCAAATGAGGCGCAAGTCTGGGTAACCACTGGTATTCTTTTTCCACCTGCTGGGCATATCTGGCCGCACTGGGCAATCGCACCGTCATATGATCACCGAGATGAAAAGTTCTGTTATCCCACCCGCTTAATTCAACCGGCCTGATCGGAAGGCCTGCCCACTGGGGAAATTGCGCGACAATCAACCGGCTCAAAAGAGACATATCGATATCCACCTCGTCGGCTTGTTTCTTACGAATAATCATTAGTTTTTTAATTATTGATTTATTCTACCAAAAAGCCGCTTACTCGGCGACTCTTTAAAACTTGGTCGTCTAACGGACGATGTTTGAATCTGTTTAGTAAAAAAATAGCAAAGCCTTCCGCTTCGCTAATTATGAATTCATTTGGGGATGCCAATAACGTCGGTATGAATTAGTAATCCCAAATCGGTTATGCCAACGGATCGGACAAAAAAACCCATACCTGCCATGCCAAATTGTTTTTTGGCATCTCTATAACGGACAACGTCTACTTCCTCAGGACTTAATGCAGTTTTTTCTTTTAACCACTTCTTTATCTCTTTCATAAACTCTTCGAGTCCGTCGGAAATAGATACTTCGCCATTTCTGAGCGCTCGGGTCTCATCACTAAAAATAACATCTTTTTTAAGCTCCAAGTCCAATTCGCTATAACGGGCACTAATTGTATAAATACGACTACGCCCCTTTGCCTCACCTTCTTTGCGGCCATCATTAGTAATCCACCAACGAATGAAGCTGGTAAGATTATCTACCCCGTGCCCATATTCCATTAACCTCTCTATGTGCAAATTTTTACCTCCTCAAACAGGATAATTGCTTATATTAAACTTGTCAAACAAAAAACCGTACAAACCAACATTTGGCCCGATAAATAAAAAGAAAAGGCCTTAAAAGGGCCTTTAAATGACGGTGTTATTGACGAAAGTCAATTTCCAATCCCGTTCTTCCTCTATCGCTTTTTGAGCCGCGGCAAGTTGCTTTTCGGTCATTACGCCTTGGCATTTCGCTACTGCCCAGAGGACTTCATACCGGTAATTGCAAGGATTGCCTTCTGCGTAGCAATACATACACGGTCCGCAATTAACCCATTGCAGTCCTATTTTCTGGCCTGGCATTAATTGTACGCCTTTGATATTGGTATTCAGCACAAGGTGTCTGCCTAAGGCATTTTTTTTCTCGATGTAGGCGTTGCTTGTATAAACATCCTCCTTGGCCGGCGACGTGGTCGTCGAACTGACCATGCTCGAGTTTTGCGTTAGCGATACCGTGGCCAATCCGCTCCCCAGGGGAAGCCAGCCGCTACCCATCCATTGCCTTTCTTGTGCTTGCCAGGAGAGAACCGTAAGCGGTTCCATTCGAAGGGATAAATTCCGGTATCCGTTCTTAACGCAAATATCGACGAATTCCTTAATCTGGCCCAATTCCTCGGTAATGATTTCTTTTTTCGCAACGTTTCCCGGGAGGAAGAAGTTTGCTTCGATCTTAACCGCACCTCTGGTAACCGTTGCCCCAACATAGTAATTCATCACCGGCTGGGCATAAACGGACTTGATGTTTACGTTCTTTGCGCCAAGCGTATAGAGCGTGTCGTTGATCTCTTTGATCGCTGCAACGTTATCGGAAGGCCTTTTTACCAGGCTGATTTCGCTGGCATTAATCTCCTTCACCTTGATAAGCGATGTCCATAATCCGTTTTCGTGCCAATAACCTGCCCAGCGGCACGACAAAGCTTGGCAGTTTCTATCTATACCATATCTGGAACTCTCATAAGAAAGTCCGCCGGGCGTAAAATTGAAGGCGATCTTTTGGACCTCAATGTTTTCAGCTGCGACCGTTATTTCCAACCTCTCGGTACCCATAAAGGCGCTCGCTAACAAGACATTGGATTTGCCCGCCGGTAATTCAAACGAATAGCCGGTAAGGCCCGATTTTTTCTTTATCATTACGATGGTTCTGTGAGCAACCAAATCGCGATTGGTAAAGAAAAACATGGAATTCTGACCAAAAAGGTCGATCCAGTCTATCGCAATCGGCGCGTCGGACGCGACAAAGGATTCATTCCCCACTATTCTGTTATTCCAAGGAAGCGGTGATCTCTCCTCAGCCTTTGGTTGACCAATACATCCGCTCGCAAATAGCACTGCGATCGCAACCACCATAAACGCGAATATCAATTTTCTCATACCAAACCTCCTTTACTCCACAGCTGATGTAAAGTTACTGCCCTGATAATACAATATAAAATATTATCTGTCAAGACTATCGGGTAAGGCTTCGATAGCTTGTTGCCACCCTGCTAGCCTATGAATACGTATAAAATCAGTCAATGAGCTCACTTTGACCGCCCTCCCGATTTCTTTAGCTAACATAAATGCTATTTATATTTTTTTGTCAAAAAACTGCAATGGTTCACTGCTTAGCAGATGAATACAAGCTGTTGAACCATTACAATAGCTTGACATAATAAATTTATTATGTTAATATTTTTTTCTGTCCATAATTGGAGGCGATAAAGTGGATGAGCGGGAATCAAAGCGCCTTAGAAATTTAAGGCGGCGAGAAGGTCACGAAAGGAGAGCAAATGATTGTGCACTTTTCTGCATTGGGTTTACCGTGCTTTTTGTAATATCTATAATTATTTATGCGTTAGGCATTAAAGCCATGGTTGGCCCCATGATAATTTTTTTAGTATTTGCGGTTCTTAACGCAATACTCTACGCTTACAACAAATCGGGTGAATCATATTATACGAATAATCCGTATATCAAATAAGCCGGAAAACCGTTGACACGAGAAATATCGTGTCCTTTTTTTAATTAGTACGTGAGCTAAAAAACCGCTTAACCGGGCGGTTTCTGTAATTTAGTTGTCCGGCAGACTATGTTTGAACCTGTTTAGCGCAGTAAAAAGTAAGCATACAATAATAAAAAAGCTGAAGAACTAGCGTTATTCAGACGCGCTGTCTTCAGCCTTAACTTCAATATAATCTTCCGTACCGTATGACTGGTTATAGCCATACAAATCGAATTTTGCTCTCCCGTAAAAAACAAATCCTTCTAACGGAGTAGCGACATGCAACGATCCGACATCCCGTCCGGTACCGCTAAAAGCATCTCCATTTTTAATGACTGCCTCCTTCCAGATCAAAGAATAAGCGGAAACACTGGCTTCTTTTTCGATGCTGACGGTAACGCCATCGGGATCTGCCACCACGCTGCCAAAGTAGGGATTAATTTGCAATTCGCTGAAATCTCCTTTGCCATGCATCAATTGGGCTGCGTAGCTCGAGCCGTCAATGTAAACATACAAGGTCTTCCCCGGAAACGCGGAAACCGTCAGCTCGTTACCCATACCGCACCAGCTTCGCTTGACAATGATCTCCGTGGTGGACATATTGTAGGTTGCGAACAAATATGCCGCCAATACCACTACTAATATCAGCAATATTTTTCCATTTTTAGACTCAGACATAACCGACTCACCTCAGTTTCAAGATTATTACATAAAATTTACAAATTGTCAATATTATGTAATGCTTCAATGGCTTACAACCACCCTGTTAGAATATAAGCCTAAACAACAAAACCAAAAACCGCCCAAAAAAGCGGTTTCTGACGATTAGTCGTCTGGCGGACGATACTACTACCTGTTTGGCTATCCATTGCCCATGAAGATAAACGTCTGAGAATAAAAAAGGTTATCCAGAAATATTGGATAACCTAAGACGTGGTAACAAATTACGATTTGCTTTAGCGACTATTACGGCAACGGCACAGAATATGATAAATACCAAACCATATCCCGATATCAGCAATATTAAGGATAAAGTTGCTATAGCCGCCGCGACAATAAATCGTTTTTGTTTGTCGGTCTCTTCATTCAGAAAATTGTTGGTTATCGCAAAGTAATAACTGAAAGCCATTGCTATTGCCCATGCGATTACACCCCACCAAATGACTTGGAATTTAAAACCGAGCAAGATTGAGCCGATAAATGTACCATACCAAGCTATATCGCTGAACTTAGATGCCGAAATGGTTATTTTATTTATAAAGACACCTCCGCTTAAACTTACATAACTATGATTTTAATACGTCAATATCGATCTCTCGAAGTTAAGCAACCAAAAACTGCCTAACAAGCGATTATGAGTCCAAACTACCCTGAAAAGTGGCTTCAAATCTTGGCAGGGTCGTCTGATATACGATGTTTGAACCGTTTTGAAGCAATAAAATAAAATTTGCCTTGCTCCACCATATCGGAACAAGGCAAAATGCTTTCAAAAACCCGGGAACCTAGATTAAGACCATGCCTAAGATATTACCGCTAATGTTTGCACCCATCTATGTTCTTTGCAAGCTTGGTTTGAGCATCGCATTTGATCATGCGTGCTATTAACTTCGATCTTTTCGTTACAATTGGGGCAGAGTAATAATACCCCTAACGCAGAAAGATACTCCTTTCCGCCCATATTCAGCGCAACCAATCTCATGTTTCCAAACTCCTTCGTATAATGAAAAAATATTTATCATAATATATCATATAATTTTAATTATGTCAAGAATAGGTAATGCATACACACCTACCCTTATTGACAAATATTATTGACGCATTTGGCGTCATTTCTGCAACCGATATCGGAATAACAAAAACCGCCTATGAATCCAAATTTAAGCGAGCAGAGGTAATTATCGGTCTTATCTTCAATTCGGCCGCAAATCGACGTGTCATTGAGACGCGCTGCCACATCCCCGGAACATTGATCGCGCTTGAACGAATCGATAATGTTCTCGCACAGTGCCGGATCTCTTATCAGCCTCTCATTCGCCGAATAACAGGCATTCTTCGTATCCCGATCCGGCATCCAAACGCACCACCCGATATCCTTTTCCGCCATTTTATCGGCCACAATGATAAACCACGTGCGGCCCATACCGGCCAGAAACAGCACGATAATGGCTGCCAAGATCACTTTCATTTTTTTGGGGCCGACGACTGAACTGAAAAGCACCGGCTTTCCATGGAACAAACCCGAAAAACTTTCACCGATATGCCCTGAATAGAAAACACACATGGAAAACACTATCGGCCAGCTGATTCTCCAAACATAAATACCGATCGCGTAGATCAGAACAACGGCAGCCGAACCGATAGCCAATTCGACAATGTCTATTTTGTCGTCTTCGATCGATTTTTCGGTCAAAATATCCCCCTTAAAAAGCAAAAACAGCAGGATGGCATCTAGAACATTAATGGCCGGAAAGATCAAGGAAAGATTGGTTATTTCCGACCGACTGTTAAAAATAGTGGCATCAAAAAAACAAGCTACGGCAATCATGAAATTCAAAACAATGACATAGACCAGCATCATATTCTTGGTGGTCTTCCCCATCGGGCGGTCCGTAAGCGCGCTGTAAATAGACAGGACACCGCACACCTCGAATACGATCACCAACTGCCAAAACATTGCGATGAAGATGAACGCAACCGTAAAATTATCGTTAAATAACGAAAATATCAGTAGAGTCAGGCTCGTCAGATACAAATAGTTCCTTGAGAAAGTAGGAACAAAAAAACTGCGCAATCGGTCTTTCCATGAAATTTTATTTATTTCGTCCATGAATAAATTCACCTATATACCATTACCAAACTCTGAATACGTTTATTTATTTTACCAAAAAATCGCCTTTCGGGCGACTTTTTGAAACCGGGTCGAATGGCGTACGACGCTCGAACCTGTTTGAAAAAATAGTTTTTTATTTCTGGCATTCGCAATGGGGCATAGGAGCGGGAGTCGGATGGCAGAATTTCCCATTGCATCCGCCAGATTCATTAGTAACAATACTGCCGCCTGCAAGCTGACATTCGGGATAAGTTAGCGTTTCCCGGCAAACGATTACTGATTTTTTAACTGTCGAAGCGTAATAACCAATTCCGGCACTTATTTTAAGCAGAGTATGATTACGATTAGTATGTTTATTTTCGGCATAAATTTATTTTATTACGCATTGTTTCATTCTACAAAAAACCGCTTTTAAAGCGACTTTTTGCGGTTCAAATCTGCTCTTGTTGCCATAGTAGAGGACGTTAGAACTATTTTTAAAAGGAAAAACGACTCAACAATTTACATTCCCACCCTGGAGTATGTTGAAAAATGATGATTTACCCTACCCAGCCGTTCACTATTTTTGTTTATATATAAAAAACGGAAAATTTTTTTATTCTATTTTTTAATACTCTTTGTCTTGTTTGATTTATACCAACCCGTAACTACCGGCAAGAAAAAAATCAAAGCGTAATACAAATAAACATCAAACTTGTAGTAGTCGGCGGCATTTAAAAGCTTAACCAAGAAAATATAATCCAAGGCGACTGCCATGATCGTCCAAATGACGCCCAGCCCGACGTAGCAACCAAACGAATCCCTTTCAATCTTTTTGAGCAGAACCCAGAGAGTGACAATCACTCCCAAAGGCATGATAAGCCAGCCGATGGCTTCTTGTGGCACAAAGGCAAAAAATACAAACCCCAAAACATAACCAAAAAGCCAAAGAATAAATCCCCAAAAGACGGTATTAAGAAAAATCTTTCCTTTATCTGTTTCCATAATTTTAATTTTTTTATTCCCAGGTTTGCCGGGGAACAAAAACAATGGAGATGCCAAAGAATGAATTATTTTTTGTTTTTATTCGCAACGAAAGCTCTCCCAGCATAGCCAAAAGCCCCCAAAGCATGCGTCGGAACATGCCAAGTACCGACAGCTTGCCCAGCGGCATGAGCTACAAATTTTGCCGCATCCGTCTTTACGCCCCGCGCCGCTGCATGCGAACCGAGAGAAAGCTTGCGCACTTCAGCCATCCCCAATTCTCGCTTCCCCTGTGCCCAATCCCTGATTGCTTCCATTGCTTTACGCGGACGATCATCATTTGGCATCTCTTTTTCAAAAATAGGAAGGACGCGCTCAATTTCTTTTGCCGCTTTCAATCCCAGTAATTTGTGATAATAGGAATCACGCCACGACCTACTGTCTTTGGGCTTCAATGGTAATATTTTTTTCATAAGCATTATTCTCTATTCTAACAAAAAGCCGCTTATTCAGCGACCGCGATTATAATTTTAATCAAACCTACCCTCCAACGAGACAATATAGTGCCAAAAACTTACGGTTAATAAAAAATGCGGAAACACTAGGTTTCCGCTACTCCGGCCAGTTTGAAAAATTCACTTTTATAGTCATGGCCTTCGATCCATAGGTATTGCTTACAGAGCTTATGGCAGGTTAAACATGTCCCATGATCATCAAATTTCCTTTCGCGACCGCATTCGCAATAACAAGCGCCCCACAAAATTTCATTAACAATGATTTTTCTGTCTTTAAAAAGGACCATAATCGACTTATCAGCGTCACTACTTGGATCAACAATGACCACATTACCCTTTTTTAAAACTAACCATTTTGTCAAAAAATCCACCATTTTATCCATATTATTAATTTTGATTATTGTCAACCTAAAACCCGTCCTTTGGGCGATAAACGGTTTGGATTTACCGCAGAGGATGCTAAATTTTGAATTCCCTTTTTGGCAGGCCGAAGGGTCTGAGGAGTGAAACAACGAAGGGGTCGCCTAGCGAACAATATTCGCACCCGTGTGGCACAGTATGATCAATATAATTTGAAATAAAAATTAAAGTTACTCTCAGTAAGGCCAAACACTTATCTATCTTGAAAATCATTAATGATTAATTTATAATCGCCGTAGCTCTCAAAGGTGGATCTTATGACATTCAAGGTAAGAAGCAAAAAAGTGGGTGCCGATGGCAATGCAAGAATTAAATCATACCGGACAAGCCACTCGGACCATGTGATTGGAGAAATGTTTGAGTCAAGAATAGTCACCCCTTGCGGTATCATTGCCAGTAAATTCGCAAAATGCAGCGGCTGTGGTTGGTATCATCCCTACGGCTGCGGCCATTTGAAATGCGCGATCGAAGCCGCCGAAATACACCATCACTGGGACCTTTGTAAGGAACTAATTGAGTTCCAGGACCAGGGGACTATTAACGGCGAAGAATACGAAATCATAGAACATAGCCACGATTATTCCTGGTATGAAGCTATAAGCAAGTATGAATGGACCTAGAAAAATTTTCCGGGTCTTTTTTATTAATTTAACCAAAACCAAAAACCACCCAAGCAGGCGGTTTTTGACGATTGGTCGTCTGGCGGACGATGTTCGCACCTGTTTACCCTAAAATAGGCAGCGGTAAATCCTCCTTTTTATACTTTAAATAAGTTTTTACAAATTCGTAGTGATCGAAGGAAAACTCCTCTTTCTTGGGAAGATCGTCAAAAGAAAACCATTGCTGATCTGAAACCTCCCAATCTGAATTTCCTTCTTTTTCTCCAGCATAACAGAAAAAAACAAAAGCAATGTTTTGCCTATCTGCATCATTGGGACGATTTGGATTGCTAACAACCGTAAGGAGAACCAAATTTTTCACTTTATATCCTGTCTCCTCAAAAACTTCTCGCTCAGCTGCTTCTATTATCGTTTCGTCCCTATCAATAAATCCGCCTGCTAATCCCCACTTGCTACCTTCGATAATTTTTTCAGATCTTTTCCCGAGAAGTATTTTAGTTCCCTTAAGAATAATAACGTTGACAACAGCATGCCTTAAAGAGTTTTTGTTACCATTCTCAAAAATACAATTAATCATATCTATTATTCTACCAAAAAGCCGCTTTATCGGCGACTTTTTGAAGCTGGGTGACCAACGGGATTCGAACCCGTGCAGAGAGCTCCACAAACTCTCGTGCTGCCATTACACCATGGCCACCATGATCCTACTTTATCATTATTCGATCTTGCGGAATACCCACCTTGATTCCTCGCGGGTAGCTAATTACAAAACAATGCTACCTTAATTTGTCAATTATTTCAAGCTATGGCGCGTCCAAAGAAACAAAAACCAGCCGTTATGACTGGATATGTCAATACAAAAAAATTAAAGAACGGTCGCTAATGGTCGTGCATTTTTCTCTCCGAAATTGCGTCGGTGTATCTCCATTCCCGATCCCTGGCGATATCCGGATCAACGGCAAAGATATGCCCTTTTGCCTCCAAATACTTTACCAATTTTTTTCCCAGCGGCCCGAGCGAAAACCCGTGTTCGGCCTCAAGCACCTCGCACTGGCACTTAAAGCAGGTCTCGCCGATGGAATCCTGGCAACACGGGCAATGTGTGAAAGAGTGGCCGCAACTGCCACAGCGGTATTTCTCAAGGGGCGAACCGCAAAGTTCACAATTATAAGCTTCTCCGCATTGGCCGCAAGTCATCAACTCCCTTCCCTCGATCGAACAGACTGTTTGATGGACAAGAAATTGCTCAACAAGATTATGGCGCGCGCAATTCGTGTTATACATTATCCATTGAAAATCCCGGCTAAGCGCCACGTACAAGATCCTGTTGCCATTTATCTTTTCGCCGATCCCCGAACTTCCCGGATCGATCAAATTGATAGCGACAACAGCCTTCACCGGCGGCAAGATCAATCTGTCGCCCCAATGCATGATGGCGAATTTCGCGGCTCTCCGGGCGTATTTAACATCTGCCCGGTCTTCGGAACCGGTATCGGGAAGCGCCAATGTTCTTAAAAGCTTAAGAGTATCCGAATTTCTGTCGTAAGACACCAAGTGTACGACATTCTTCATGATGATCGAGGGACTTGCCACAACGCCGCATCCTTCAAGTAATTCCGCAATAACCTCTTTCCGCTCAAGGTGAGGGAAAAGGGCCGAAACGGATAGTTGCTCCAAGCCGCAGCATGGAAGTCCCGATAACGCGTTCGAATACTCTACGAAAATATTTGCCATCTGTCTCTTCAAATCTATTCCTCCGTTTTTCCTGGTCGCTTTGATCGCGGAACAGGAATCCTTTTTGCCAAAACATTTTCGTCAACAAATACTATCTGTAATAAACGAAAGTTTTGGCAATTTTAAAAGAACTATCAGAAAAAAATATTATATCTCTTTTAAAAAACTAGTCAATGCTTAAAATCTGCCCTGCTAACAAAAAACGATCAACCGATCGCCTTAAAACCTTATTAAAATTGAATCCCTGCGTAATTTCCCCGCACAAAATACAGCGACTTCAAAAAAGTAAACCGTTCTTTGGTTTAACGGCCTACCCCGCTGCCACTTACCGGTATCCACCGAGGATTCATTTCAAAATTTTAACGGTTCCGAAATTAGTATCAAGCTCTACCACGTCTCCGTTATGCAAAATTTGCGTTGCCACCCTTGTTCCGATTATGCATGGTTTTTTTAATTCCCTGCTCAAGATAGCGGCGTGGCTGGTTATGCCTCCCTCGTCCGTTATGATCGCTGCCGCTTTTTTCATAAGCGGAATAAACTCCGGCCGAGTCATACCCGTCACTAAAATCTCGCCCTCCTTAAAGCTCCCGAATTCGCTCCTTTTCTGGATAATCCTGACTATGCCCTTAGCATATCCCGTCGACGCAACTTCCCCCTTTATCACATTATCATCTTGCGGTTTATTTTGCGCGAGAAACCGTTCTTCGATAATCTTTATCTCCTCCTCGGATTGGGCACTATCTTCATCGTACTTATCCTTACCATAGTACACAAGAACCAATTTATCTTTCCTCTGCCTGATCGCGGAAATAATTTTTTGATTGAAATCCTTTCCTTTAAGCACCTCGAAAGCAAAGGATATGGATACCAAATCCTGCTCAAAACCCCATTTCCCGTAAAGCTTGCTCACCAGGTCGAATAGCAGAACATCCCCCTTGTTGATAAGAGCTTTCCGGTCATCGCGAAGCCAAGACGACCAATCAATGAATTTAAGGATATTTAATTCATCGCTTGAAAGGGTTTGCCGCATGCTTTCTTTTACTTTGATATTCCTTTCAACCTCCTCCTTGCTTTCCTCCAATTTTGTAACTTCCCCGCCAAGATCGAATTTCTTTATAATTTCTTCGACCTCTTTGGCCAAAGGACAATGGGTGTAATTAGTGAAAATATATCTCAGTTTTTCGGGGTTTAACCCTTTTTGCAAAACCGTGATAATTTCTTGCGAATTTTGCGAATCAAAAGAACTAAAATCCAAAATTTGGGAAACTTTCCAAATTTCCTCCAGCCTCACTTTTAAATTACGATCATTCAGCTCTTCCGCGACTACCTGTTGATCAAGGGTTTCGATGAAAAACGTTAACGCATCCAGCTTTTGCAAACCATCGACAGTCTTGTCGAGATCGGATAATAATTCCGCCTCATCCCATGATCCCGCAACGCAGTATTTGTCATAAAGCGTATTAATACCGTCTTTCAAGGCTTGGTATGCATTCCCGGTCCGAACAATATCCAGTTCTCCGTCTAAATACCTCCGAAAAGCCGATTTCGATACGTCCAGATATTTCGTAAAGCTGATGCTTATTTTCACCGAAGGGCCTTTTTTATAAAAATAAAGAGGGTAAACATTTTTCATCACTCCTTGGGAATCATAATAATTATACCAATCAAACAGAGCAAAAAGAGGGTAAAAATCTCCGTTAAAAACAATGATTTTATCCTCCCCTATCGAGGAAAGAAATTTTTGGACTAACGTTCTTTCGCCAATCAACGTCGTTATCGGACGCGACTGAACAATATAAAACTTACCTTTTTCGTAAGCCCACTCGATATCGCAGGGGAGGCCGTAATGCTTTTCGATCTTTAAAATAAGTTCCGAAAGCTCAAAAATTTCCTCATCGGATAAAACCTGTTTTAAACCAAGGTCTTCGTTAATATCGCGCCATTCATTACCTCCGTTTTCGGCGCGGTAAAGCCCCTTCGTCTGCTTTTGATTGTTTTTATCGGCAATTCTCCGTGGTTCTTTTTCCACGACATAGGAATCCGGCGTAATTTGACCCGATACGATCGCTTCACCGAGGCCGTAGCCCGCTTCGATGATAAGCCGGTTTCTATCTTGCATTACCGGATGGACGGAAAAAGCAATACCCGACTTCTCGCTTTCAACCATTTTTTGCACTACGACCGCGACGGATATTTTGAGGGTATCCAATTTTTTTTCGAAACGATAAAAAATGGCTCGCGGCGTAAAAAGCGACGCCCAGCATTTTTTCACGTTTTCCAGCAAGCCGTTTTTTGAAGTGTTAAGATAGCTATCAAGTTGTCCGGCCCAAGCCGCGCTCACGGAATCTTCCGCGGTAGCCGATGAACGCACCGCCACGTACTTTGAATCGAGATTATTATAAAATTGCTTAATACCATCGGAAATTTCAGGCGGAATTTCCGCGCCGAGAATAAGAGTTTGGATTTTTTTTGACGCCAGCTCTACGCTCTGACTTTCTTTAAGATCCACAAAACCAAGAATCGCGTCAATTTCCGCCTTTAAATTAGCGCTTTCCAGAAATTTTTCAAAGGCCGCCGAAAGAATCACAAAACCGGGCGGCACCGGAATGCCCGCCTGCGTCATTTCCCCAAGCGACGCCCCCTTGCCTCCGGCCAAAGCGGCATCGTTTTTATCAAGTTCCCCAAAAATCCGGAAATATTCCATAATCATATATTAAACAGGTATCTCTAGTTTTGTAAATTGACTCAATCTAAAACCTTTTTCAAAAGTTGACAATATTGATTATTTATTTTAATATCTTTGCGTGGTTAGAAATGGCCGAAAACAAAAGGAAAGAGGAAGAATTTGATTTTTCCAAGGATCTTTCGGATCTATATAGAGCGGCTGCCATGTTAATAAGGGCGGCTGGAGAAGGGTGTGTGAAATTTAAGGAATCAGCTGTCTCCAATGGACGCTTATTTATTCGAAGCCCGAGAGGATACACCATGATCGAACCTTGGAAAAAAATTGGCATCGTAAGTGATTTATCAGGCAACAATTTTCACCAGGGAATATATCATCTAAGGCCTGCAGAATATACTGCTTTTATTCTCGTCTGGCTAAAAGAAGAAGCCGTTTAAATGATATGCTATGAGCATATCATTTTTTAAAAAAGCCTTATTGGATAAAAACACAATTGCCAGATAAATAAATTAAACGTGGTAAAACGCTTAGCACTGCGGCAGCCACGCTCAACGTGGTACCACTACCACTACATATCCGGCTTTTTTGTATTTATGCCCCGTGGTGCCCCTAGTAGGAATCGAACCTACATATCCAGCTTAGAAGGCTAGTGTTCTATCCATTGAACTATAGGGGCATAGTGACAAACGAAAGCGAACATTCTTATCGGACTATGGAATTAGCGACAGTGATAGTATAGACGATAAGCCGCGTTAGTCAATTACAATATTTTTGAACAGATCCGGGTAAGAAATGGAATCGGCATCCTTAAAATCCTGCTCCCTTTGTTTCCAAATATCAAAAACGTTCTTTACGGATACGCTATTGAATCCCTTGACCAGCGATACCGATTCCCCTTCGGAATCGCCGAGGCCGACAAACACCGTTTGGCAATAAAGGAAAAAAACCGCGGCAATGACCGTTGAGACCAACAATAAAAAACAGAAAAACCGGAACGGATGGGACGCCATTTTTTTAAGCAAAATATTTGCGCTTTTCTTCCTGTTCTTAAATATTGTCATGGATCATTGAAGCTGTTTTGTCGTGTAAGCTTTTATGGAGATATCCATCTTCACTTTTCGGCCCGCGTCTCCATCGAGCGAATTGTTATTATCATCGTTTCTTATCGCCAAACTGTTGATCTCGACAAGGTAGGGGCCTGATTCGATTTTTTTCAAAAACTTCATGGCCGAAGAAAAAGTTCCGGTAAGCGCGACCTGGAAATTGATCGATGGAAAGGCGTCTTTTTCTGTTTTTGAAATTGCGGAAGCCGATATCGAAGAATCCACCTGGCAATTCCTTGAAACATCCTCAAGGAAGTTGATGAAATCAAGCGGCGGATCCGCAGTGACAAACGTTTTTTCCAGTTTAGCCAGCTCGTCTTCGTTTTGGGACCGGAATACGCGGAATTCCTTTGCTTTGGCTATTCTTTCGTTTAGAACCGAAATGTCCTGATCCTGCTCGCTGAGTTTTGAGCCGATATTTTCGATACCGTAAACCAACGGACCAATGATAACCGCGGCAATCACAAGAAAAAGGATGGAAAAAAACAATAAGGCCGCCAATATTTTATTCTTTTGGGACATATTCGAAATTTAAACTGAAATTGATATTTTTCTGCTCTACCCAGTTGTTTGCCGGAAAATAAACACTTTTGAAACGGGGATTACTTTCCAATCTTTCTTTGAAGGAGACGAGGCTCGCTCTGTCGGGACAATGCCCCGACGCCACTACTTTATTTCCCGTCATGGTCAAATTGGTAAGATAAATTCCTTGAGGTAAAGAATCTATCAACCCCCCGATCATTGAAGAAACGTCGGTTTGCTTCTTATAAATCGATTCCAGTTTGGAAAAATTGGAATTGTAATAAGAAATGCTTTTTTCGTCATCATCGACTTTTAAAATTTTTACCATTTTGTTCTTGTCTTCGACGGAGATGGCCTTAATATCGAGCTTCGCCTCGAACAGCATTTTAATAAAGAAAAACATCAACGCCAGACAGATCAAACCGGCCGTTATTACGATCCCTAAGATCATAATAACCCGGAACATTTGCTCAAGTTCCAGCTCGTCTTTTTGTTTTTTTGGAAGTAAGTTAATCATTGAAATCCTCGAAAATTTCTTCCCTTTGTCTATCCTTTTCCATCCAATCCCCTTATAGCTAACCCGAAAGCCGTGACAAATTGATTGATCTGGACATCAGGTACCGGATTCTTTCCCTTAAACGGGAAAGGTCCGTCAAAAATTATCGCTTCCTTTTGAACCGGTAACCCTAATCTCAAACCGATCAACTGGTCCAGCCCTTTTAAATTCGCGCCGGCGCCGCAAAGAATAATTTTTCCGACAATTCTTTTGTTTTTTCCAAGATGTTCGTGACTCGCGTGCGTATGGTAATAATTCAGATATTTTTCAACTTGTTGCGTAAAATCAATGATCGAAGGCACGAGAGCTTCAAAAATCGCCCTCTGATCCTTATCTCGCTTCCCCGCCCCATCCACCTTGCGCTCTGACACACTTAAAGCTTTCTTTTTTTCCCCGGAGACCCCAGCTGTGCTGTTATTTTTTTCGATGCCATAATCATTTTTTAGAACTTCGGCCTCTTTTGTTTTGATGCCCAAAATTTTAGAAATCGTATCAACGAAATACTTGTTGGAAATAGGAACGGAAAAAGAAATACGCAACGAATACCCGGCGTATATTATCAAATTTGTTTTGACGTCACCGACGTGTATTATCAAAATCGGCCCTTCGGAAAATCCATTTTTGACCAACGCGCGGGCGATAGCCTGCGACTCCAATTCAAAAGCTATCGGAACCAAGCCCGCCTCCTTGACCGCCTCCACGTAAAGATCGATCGTGTTTTTCGGAAAAGCGGCGATGAGAACGTCCAGATGGTTGATATTTTCGCTTGGATCCAATATCGCCTGATAATCGAAACATGCCTTTTCCAAAGGCATCGGTATATAGTTTTCCGCCTCAAAAGGCACGGCCAGACGCAAATCATTTTCTCCGATCTTGGGCATTTGGATAACCTGCAAAAAAGCTTTATCGTCGGGAAGAGAAACGACCACATGTCTTTTTTCGATCTTTGAGCTATCGGTTTTTTTTAGACAGTTCTTTATCGCTTCGGCCAGTTTCCTTACATCCTTAACTTCCCCCGCCTCGACTATTCCCGGAGCAATCTCAAGACATGAAAGTGAAGAAAGAACCGTCTTACCGTTCTTTTTTTTTAGATCAACCATTCTCAAATTCAAATCGGTTATTTCAAGACCGAACGCGGCAGTTTTAAGGCTTAAGAATTCCATAATAGCAGCTCCTGATTTTCACTTTTAATAAGTGAAGCACTTATTTTACATTTTAATCTATCTCATCCCAGCTTACAATCTTGAAATTCGGGCTTACATAAGGAACAAAAGGCGGAGGGTTGTATATCAAGTTCGGCTCATAATAGGTGTTGCTGGTCAAATAGCCGGAAACAATAATACCCGCGCTATTCACCCAAGATGTGTTCGGCCTCAATTTGCTCACTATCGAACCGTAAATATCGATCTCATTCTCTAGATTGCCGGAATAGTAATCGCGATAAAAAGTTCCATCTTGGGCAATATAAATTCCCCTTAGTTCAAGATTATTGGGCGAAAGATAGCTCACCCATATATTCTTTTCCGCGATCAGCGCGAAACTATCGGATCCGTCGCTAGAATTTAACGTGATGTTTTTGGCAAGAATAGCGTTGGTATCGACATTGGCATCATCAAGATTGGCCGACACAAGCACAACTTTTCCTTTTATCACCCCTTCAGGCCAAACATTATCTTCAACAAATATCGCCCCACAAGAAGAAGGAATCGAATATGTATTATATAAATATTCCCCCGTGATCGTAAAATAATCGCTATGGTCGCCTTCGGTTGGATTCCATCCCGTTTGGAACGAAACCGACGTAACGATCCAAGCTTCGAATGTACCGTCATTTTTGAATTTTAAATGCCATCCCTTGCTATTTGCCCTGATTTCGGATGATCTTTTAAGATATCTTCCGACTCCAGCCAAAGTTTTATCGCTCAAACGCCTCAAATCGACGGATATTCCGGGAAAGTCAAAAGAAGAAACGGGAAATTTGAACAAGCTGGGATTGGAATTGGCGGTAGTGGTAAAAACACTCGGACAAATACATTTTCCGCTTGATATCCGGCACTCACCCGCGCCGGTCGGGCAAGGATCGCATCCAAAGCTGTAGTCGCATACCCATTCCCCCGCTCCGTTGAGATTGGTGGAGCTGGACACAAGCGACTGATTATCGCCATCCATCCTGATCCCGCCATTAGCATGGAAAGGACCTAAAGTATTTTCGTTGTTTCCAAACCATACGCCCTCGTTGGTAATACCGGCGTATTTGGCAACCGATTCTTTAGCGTACAAAACCTTTACCTGGCGCTTCGTGTTCGGAAAATCAAGCGTCCAACCTTCCGAAGTGATCGTACTCTGGGTTGTTTCTCCGCAAAGGTCGGAGTTGGCCACAATAAGGTTATATGCCCCGACGACGACACCATTCACATCGGTATACTCATGAATCCCCTTGCAGCTATCTTGAACATTATGGCTTAAACACCAGCGGTAATACTCTATTCCCGTTTCGGCGATCGCCAAAGACTGGTTCCAAGCGACGCGATTGCCCGCGTACCGCAACTGAAGAAGAATGTAGCCTAAAAGCCCCCCAAGCAACATGAGAAAAATCCCTCCAAAAACCAGAACATAACTTATAATCACTCCTTTTTGGTATATCTTTTTCCGTTTTTCCATAGCTTTGCCAAACCGCTTTTTAATCCGGACCGGAACAAAGGATCAACAAACTTTTCCTTAAAAGTAACCTATCCCGTTTGATACGCGGCGGCTTATTCCCTACTCTTCTTTTAGATTTCTCAGCTGGACATACGACTCCAATTCATATTCTTCGGGAGCTCTCTCGGGATTATAATTTACGACCATATAAAGTTTCATCATTTTCGTATCTTTTAAAATGGAGGAATTTGAAGTGATCTTTGCGCCATTCTTATCGTAATATTCAAAAAGCGGCGGTGAATTTCGCACATAAGCACTTACCATCGTTATTTTCTCCTGGCTGGACGGATAAGTCACCGGACTGCCGACCGGCTTGATCACTCCTTTTTTCAGTTGATTATCCAAATTGGGAATTTCTTCGGTCCAAGAAAATTCGAACAAGGCTTTAAGCGTATGGTTGGAGTTGATCCAATTGCATTTCGTGTCCACTCCCGAAGATCCATCGGCAATGAATTGGATCGAACCATCCTTGGCCGCGTCCGTTACGTCATACGTCTGCGCGCCTTCCCATTTTCCGCCGCATTGGGTACATCCGGACGGACATTGTTGTCCGATTTTCACTCCATCGGCATATATCTCGGCAAATTCGCCTGACGCATTCAAGTCACCCTCAAGAGACACTTTAACCTGGGCTGATTTCAAATTTCCGGAAAGGAAGCCGGAAAAAACTGCATTACAAGAACCGCCGGTCGTTTGCGTGAAACAATCTTTCGACTGGTTTCCGGAATTCATTATAGCCAGATAGTAACGCACTCGCTCCGCCTTCCCGTCATTATCGACATCGCTGTAAAAAATAAACTGTTTGTCTTCGGCTTTTTCTATCGGATAAGCGCCGTTATCCCCGGGCCGGGCTGAACGGATTTCTTTGGTCATAACTTCAACGCCTTTTCTTGCTTCGTTTATCGCAAGCGATTGCTGGTAAGCATACCCTTGGGTTTTATAGATCATAACAATCGAACCCATGATCGCTATCCAGATCAAGGTAAAAACAAAAAGCGTGACTAGGGTTTCGATAATGGTAAAACCGTTTTTTCTCATGTGCTCTTAGTCGATCTGATTAAGTTGTATATTCTTTGCGCTGTTTCCCGATACATTGACATTGCCGCTATACTCTTCAAATCCCGGAATTTGCACCGTAATCGAATAATTACCATTGTTGAGCGGAATGAACTGGGCTTGCCCCCCCACATCGCTATATTGGGTTTTGTCGTATCCTATTCCCGCATTGAACAGATGCACGGTGGCCACGGGCAAAAACTCAAGACTCTCCTGATTCTGAACGGTAACGATCAAAGAATTCTGGGCCTGAAGATATAATTTAACCGGAACAACGCTCTCCGGAGCGACGTCAATAGGCTGTGTCGCCGGATCCGTCCCAGCCAAAACCAAAGGAGAAGAAGGGCCTACGGAAAAGGTATAGGAATCCGGGTCGCTATCGGTAATATCAAGATGACCAGAGGCATTTAAGGTAAGATCCTTGTCGTATTTATAAACGCTTACCCCGCTGTTCTTTCCGACGGTTTTGGCACCCTTAAGGTGGAAAGGAAAATTCGCGACCGGCGCGCCTTCATTGCTTGCCCAGGAAATCTGCCAATTGTTTATTCGTGGCGTTTTCAGATGATCATTGGTGGTAAGCGTGGCTTTTATCCTGATGTTCCGGTAAGTCGCCGCGCTCAGTACCGATAGATTTATTGGAGACGAAGAAAAACCCGAAGAATTTCCAGCCAGATGCGCATCGGAGATCGGGATCCAGTTATCGCCATTAAAAAAAAGTATTTGATAAACGATTTGGGTCGATGCCGGTTTCTCGTTCGAGAAAGTAAATTCGTTCCACTGCATCAAGTTACCCGGATCGATATCCTTTGAAACCACTGTCCCGCTTTCGGGATAGGGATTTCCGGACAAAACAACATTCCCGCTTGAAATCTCCGTATCGGAAAGTTCGATAATTTTTTCCCCGGTCAAAAAAGTATCGGAAAAGAAATCTTCTCCCGCCGACGATACTCCGTCGATCGCGAGCGTTGCCAGCTTATCTATGGATAAGCTTGTTTCCGCCATGCCGCCATCGGAAACCAAAGGATCGGGAACATCGGGCATTGTCATCTCCGAAAAACTGTAGCTACGAGCCATACTGTACCCGCTTTTCGAAGCCCTCACGCGGTACGTTCCAACAGGAAGAGGAAAAGAAAACAATCCACTGCTAGGAGTCGCGGACGCAACAACCGATCCCGTCGTTGAATCCAATATTGCAAGCAACGGCTCCGAAATCATTTTTTTAGTGCCGTCAAAAGCGCGTACGGTTAAGATGCCTCCGGGCTGGTTGGTACATGACTGGATTTCCTGAGTCGCGTCCTTGGGAGCAAGAATAGTGGAAAATCCGACGGATCCGGGAAAAGAACCTTGCCAGGAAATATTTACCGTCGCGATCTTGTAATCAAGATTGCAGGTATCGGAAACGCCCACGCCATCAGCCGGATCAACCGCGTATTTAACATCCGTGGTAATAGTATAAGCCTCCCTGTTGATCGTTTTTGAAGCAACCTTATCCAGCGTCCCAGCCGCCGCGGGTAAAACCGCCCCTTGGGTTCCGACGGAAGCATACGGCAGGTTTTTTATTTTTTCCATTTGCTCGTTGGCAATACCGGTAGCCGTGAATTTATCTTTACTTAAACCAATGACTTTCAAAGCCAGACGGTATGAAGCGGTCAATCCCAAAAAAACCAGCGCCAACAAAAAAATCGCCACAAGAGCCTCGACCAAAGTAAACCCTTTTTTCGCCAAATCGTTTTTCTTTCTTCTGTTAGACATAACTTAATTTATCGCGTCCATCATTGAATACATCGGCTGGATCATCGAAACTGCGAAAAAACCTACGACTATGCCGATAATGACCATTAAAACCGGTTCGATCACTGATGCCAGATTTTTGGTCGCCTCGGATACTTCGTTTTCATAGAAATCGGCCAATTTGGAAAGAATGACGCTCGTCTCGCCCGTTTCTTCTCCGACGGCTATCATTTGGATCAAGGTGGAAGGATAGATATTTTCGTATTTCTTAAGCGCTTCCGAAAATTTTTCGCCTTTTTTCACTTTTTCCTCGGATTCCATAAGGGCTCTTTTATACTTATGATTATCCAGAGTATTAGCGGTTATTTCCAAGGCCCTGGGCAACGAAACGCCTGAAGCGATAAGAGAACTTAAATTCCGAACGGTATAGGCCGCATTGATATTTTTCACGATCGGGGAAATAATCGGGAAACTAAGCATCATCTGGTCGTACAGCTTTTTTCCCATGACCGATCCCAAAAACCGGCGCAGTATGAAAACAAAAAAAACGGTGGACAGGAATACGGCCAAAAGATTTTTTTTCATGAAATTCCCTAATCCTATGACCGCTCTGGTAGTTATCGGAAGCTGTACTTTTAATTCAATGAACGTGGCCGACAAAGTCGGAACAACATAAACCAGCATCAAAGTACCGATTCCTATCATCACCACGAAAATAACGGCTGGATACAGCAAAGCTCCTTTTATTTTTGACTGCAATTCGTAATCTTTCTCCAGTTGTTTGTCAAGAATATCCAACACGCTCTCAAGAGTGCCGGTTTCCTCCCCCACCTTTACCATACTGCAATAAAAATCGGAAAATATGCTTGGAAACCTTTGCATTGACTCCGAAAAATTCTTGCCCTGGGTGATTTCTGTCTTAATCTCGTCCAACGCTTCGTGAAACTTCTTGTTTTTGGCCTGCGCCGCAAGTATGCCGATGGAACGCGGCAAAGATAGGCCCGAAGCGATCATCACCTGGAGATTTTTCGTAAAAAAGATCTTGTCTTTCACGCCAACTCCAAAAGACGGAAAGGTTATTTTCAAACTTTTCCCCGCCTTATCCTCGCATTTCGCTTCGATCAGCACGAAACCCTCCTGGTGCAGTATCTTGGCCACCTCGCGGGTATCGCTGGCCTCAACCTCACCGGTCTTCTGGACCCCATCTAATGATTTCGCGACATAGGAATATCTGGCCATTATTTTTTTGTTTTGTTGCTCCCGCATAATGCGGGAAGAATAAAACAACGGGAAATAAAAAAATATTTAGTTGATTATTATACAATTATAGCTCTTTTTATTGCCTTAAAGAAGCTCAAAAAAAATTAAACCCCAAGGAAAAACTTAGAAACAAAGGGAAATTATCGATTAAAAAACCGGGCGCCGTGCCCGGCAAAAAATTCCAAAAAAAACCTTCCAAAACCTATTATCTACCAAGGCCAAAATAATTTGAAAAAATTGCCGATCGAAGCGCTACTCTCTTTCGGAGCGCCATTGGCTTGGCAAAAACATCCGGGCATGGGAAGGTCGTAGGACATTACTCTTGTTTCGGGCGTTTCAATGCCATTTTTTGCGGCTGCTTGCCCAAAAACCATGATATCCCCTGCCTGATCGGATACATCGGAGCTTCCGGGCGATATCGCGAAAAATATTGCCAGCGTAAACATTAAAGCCGATCCCAGCACCAAAGCGAAATCGGGTATCGAATTCCTATCGATTGATCCAGGCTCATCCCAAAACCTTTTCCTGGCTTTAACCTTGGTAAGATCCGGAAACGGTTTTCCGGCCGCCACAACTTCCGATTCGTTTGTTTGAATGGGTCGTGAAACTTCCGGCGCGCTTTCTTGTTTTTCCGGTATTTCGTTTACCGCTGTCTTATTAGCCGCTATTTTATCGTTCCACTCTTTGGTTCTTTGGATATAATCTTTTATCCAAAATTCGGTTGTCATCCACTTTTTCCCGAATTTTATCGATTTCAGCTTTCCTTGCCTGGCACGCAAACGCAAATAAGGCTCCGAATAGGAGCAAAGCTTACTGGCTTCTAAAAGACTGATATATCCTTCGTTATTTTTTTCTTCCACTTTGATTGTGCCTGATTAATGGTAATAATTATACCGTTGTAACTATATTATAAAATTTTTTTGAGAATAATAAAAGTGGAAAACCCGGCCCGGCCACAGTAAAGTCTTTATTCGGCAGTTTATTCGACTATCACCCTTAGAACCTCTTCGATCGAAGTTGTACCTTGAGCCGCTTTGATAAATCCTTCTTCGAACATTGTGATCATACCCTCTTTCTTGGCCTGCGCCTGAATATTATCCGCGGTGGAATTTTTCATTATCAAATCCTTTATGGACGCCGATACGGCCAATGTTTCGTGAATTCCGATCCTGTTCACATAACCATCCGGACAGTTTTTGGTCGGGATCGGATGGAAAAAAGGAATAGTACGCCAGGTAGCCGAAGGAGCTACGATTTTTTCTTCCTTTAAAATTTTTAAAATCCGCTTCGGGTCGCAGTATCGGCTCAAATCTTTGATATCCGATTCTTTCAAGCGGTATTCTTCCTTCTGTTCGTCCAAACACCGTATCAAGCGCTGAGCAACGATCAAATCCACGGTTGAAGCGATCAAGAACGGTTCGGCCTTCATATCAATAAGGCGCGGTATCGCGCCGCCAGCCGAATTGGTATGCAACGTCGACAACACCAAATGACCGGTGAGGGCGGCATTGATCGCCAATGACGCCGTCTCATTATCGCGGATCTCCCCCACCATAATAATATCGGGATCCTGCCTCAAAAGCGTCCTCAAGCCTGAAGAAAAAGTAAGACCGATCTTGGCATTTACCTGAGTTTGGTTAATCCGGGGCATCTGGTATTCGATAGGGTCCTCGATCGTAGAAATGTTAACACCCGGCTCGTTTAAAATATCCATCATCGAATAAAGCGTGGTCGTCTTCCCCGAACCGGTCGGCCCGGTGATCAAAACCAATCCCATTGTTTTCTTTAGCGTTTCTTCGATCAATTCCAACTGGAAACCGCGGAAACCAAGCTTCTTCAGATCGACCGCCCTCGATGTTTCCGGCAAAAGGCGCATAACGATCTTTTCCCCGTTAGAAACAGGAAGGGTCGATACGCGCAACGAATAGCGCCATTCTTCGCTTTCAACTTTGAACCGGCCGTCCTGCGGCAAACGATGTTCATCCAGCTTCAAATTGGACAAAACTTTGATTCTGGCCACAATACCCGAAGCCGCTCTTTTTGGCAAAGTCATAGCATCGCGTAAAATTCCATCTATCCGGTAACGGATCAAAACCTCTTTTTCCGTCGGCTCGATATGGATATCGCTGGCCCGTTGCAAAATAGCGTGTTTGATAAACGTATCTACGACCCGGATCACCGGCATTTCTTCGGCAACCTTTTTCAACTCTTCTTTCTCCTCTTTTTCCTCGCCTTTTTCATCGTCCTTTATCATCTTGAAACTTTCTTCTCCTTTCGGGTTTTTAAACTTTCCGCCCTTCGATTCCGACAGAGACAATCCATCCGCCCCCTCATTTTTGATCAGCTCCCCGAATTCGGCCTGAAGCGTTTTTTGATATTGCAAAATGACATTTTTGATACTTTCAGGGGTGGTAAGGCGGGGAAGGATCCTAAGATCCGTGGTTTTCTTGATGAATTCGATCATCCGGAGATCCTCCGGATCAAGCATAGCCACCTCTAACGATGAAGCATTTTTGCGGAACGCGATGATATTGTTGGCTTTGGCTATGGCTTCCGGAATCATTCTCAGAACATCATGCGCGATGACTTCCTTTTCCAGATCGACAAAAGGAATACCAAGGATATAAGCCTTAAGCTTGATCAACTCCTCTTGAGTGATATAATCTTCTGAAACCAAAATATCGTCAATTTTGCAATTGAGTTCCTTGCTTTTCTCCAGACATTCGTTAAACTGCTTCTCGCTGAGCAAACCTGCGTCCAGTAAAAAAGCTTTAAGCTGTTGCGATTCGACTTTCATTTTTTTAGAACGGATCCCTGATGGGAGGCTATGCCCAATAACTAAACCACCACTAATTCAAGAAACGCCCCATGGACCAGCGGCTCCGTAATTGTAATTGGGACACGATGATCAGCGATCAAATTAGGGAACCGTCGACGGTTTTTTTGATCTTTTCGATAATTTCTTTTAGAGAATAATCGCTTTTGACCAAATAAGTCGTTGCTCCAAGCTCTATCGCTTTATCGATGTTCTCCATTTCCCCTAAATTAGTGAGAACGATTATGGGTATGGATTTCGTCTGTTCCTCCTGCTTCAACGATCTTAAAACGTCAAACCCGTCTCTCTTGGGAAGGACGAGGTCAAGCAGAATCAAATCCGGGCGCATTTCTTTAGCCAGCTTTATGCCTAAATCGCCGTCAAGGGCGGAAATCATATTATAACCTTCTTTTTGAATGATCGCCCCGACTGTTTTTTGCATCGCTGACTCATCTTCGATAAAAAGAATAGTTTTTGGCATTTTATTTAATTATTTATTGCGGCTTTCTTGGTTATTTTGGAGAAATCGGCAGTTTGAACCAAAAAGTTGTTCCAACTCCCTCGCGGCTTTCAAACCCGATCTTTCCCCCGGACCGCTCGATTATACTTTTGGAAATATAAAGACCCAACCCAGAACCGTTGGTTTGGTATCGCCTTACATTATCGGCCCGGAAAAACTTCTGGAAAATATATTTCTGGTCTTCTTTGGGTATACCGATCCCATTGTCCATGATCTCGAAAATAATATTCGAATTTTTATGGTATACTTTTATGTTGATCTCCCGTTCTTTATCCTTTTGAACAGGGTCGGTGGCAAAGTTCATGTATCGTATCGCATTATACAATAAGTTTTCGATCACTTGTAATATTTGGAAAGGATCGGTAAAAACCTTAGGGGCGTTTTTTTCCAAATCCATATTTATTTTGATATTCGAAGATTTCGCTATGGGTTTGAATTCCGCCACCAGATCCCTCACCAAGTTTTCCATGGAAAACTCCTCTTTTTTAAAAACCAGCTTAGTTGCTTCTATGCGCGACACGGTAAGAAGCTCTGAAACCAACTCCTGCATCCTTTCCAAATTTTCTTTCAAAATCTTGAAATATTCCGTTTGTTTTTCCTCGATCTTGCCCAAAATCCCGGACATCAGCAACTCCACAATCCATTTAAGATTGGTCAAAGGAGACCGGATCTGGTGCGAAACAATGCTCACAAATTCCGATTTCAAGCGATTTGTTTCCGCCAGCTTTTCAAAGCTGTGAACAATAACAAACGCCATGGCAAGCAAAAAAGTAGCCAGAAAAAGAACAAGCAACACGATAACCTCGGGATCTTCTATGTAGTGGCTGCCGATCAGGTAAATAGTGACCGAAGTAACTATTATCACGCATCCCATCAAAAGAAAAAGGAACTGAGGACACTGCCATACCGGTATTCCATACTTTTTGCACTGTTCGATAATGTTTATTCGTTGGGAAAAGGAAGAAAACAAATTATTTTTCATTTTTTTTAAAAAACGCATTTAAGGATCAGCTTGTATTATTTATTATACTAAAAAATACGAATGTTGGAAAATGCCCATACCGCCATTACGGATCCGTTCCTTTGAACCGGTCGCAGAAAGCGCAATTTTATCAGACCTTTCTGCCTATGGCGGGAAACTTTGACTGCGGCGCTCGCCGTTGACTAAACAAGCACAAAGAGATATTATATTCGTGAAAGGAACGAAAGTTTTTTGTTTTTTTCTGTTTTTTTATATATTCAAGTTTTGATCGGGGTGTAGTGCAACGGCAGCACGAGTCCTTTGGGAGGATTTGATCTGGGTTCGAATCCCAGCACCCCGAAGACAGAATCAGATTCTCGCCAGAGGCGCATCCGCCTCTGGCGGATAATCCGGGCACCCCGAAAAAAAATTATTGAATTCCAACAATACGGCAGTTTCGATCCGCGGGTGTAGCTCAATGGTAGAGCCCAAACCTTCCAAGTTTGTGACGTGGGTTCGATTCCCATCACCCGCTCCATGGTATCAAGACCGGCCGAAAGGCTGGTTTTGATCGTATTGGTGATGGGAACCAGGGCCCCCGCTTTTCTGCGGGGAAATATTCCCATCACCCGCTCCGTGAAAAAAATAAAGGACCGCTTTAAGCGGTCCTTTCTTTTTTTCTCGTTTGGTCGGTTGATAGATTAGATCGATTGTGCTTATGTTATTTCGCGTATTCGGTCACTCTCGTTTCGCGGATGACATTTACCTTGATCTCTCCTGGATATCTTAATTCCTCCTCGATCCTTTTGGCGATATCCCTGGCCATTTTCTTTGCCCCCCAATCATCAATTTCCTTTGGCCTCACGAAAACCCTTATTTCCCGGCCCGCTTGCAACGCCCAAGCTTTTTCGACTCCGGTGAACGAAGTGGCAATACCTTCCAATTCGCTCAATCGTTTCAAGTAATTTTCAACCGTGTCTTTCCGGGCTCCCGGCCGCGCTCCTGAAATCTGGTCAGCGGCTTGGACCAGTATTCCTTCCAATCCTTCGTAAGGAAATTCTTCATGATGGGACCTCATAGCCAGAATCACCGCCGGATCAATATTGAATTTCTCCAGTATTTTTATGCCTATTTCCACATGGGAACCCTCGATCTGCTGGTCGATCGATTTACCGATATCGTGGAGCAATCCGGCTTTTTTGGCGATTCGGACGTTCCCTCCCACCTCGGCAGCAAGAGTTCCCGCCAAATGCGCAACTTCCATGGAATGCAGTAAAACATTCTGGCCATAACTTGTCCTAAAACGCAGCCGTCCAAGCAGCTGGACCAGTCTTGGGGGAAGATCAAGGATCCCAACATCATAACATGCCTGCTCACCCGCTTCTTTGATCTGGCTGGCAATCTCCTCTTCGGCCAATTTGACCATTTCCTCGATACGAGCCGGCTGAATGCGCGAATCTTGTATCAATTTCTCCAAGGCGATCTTGGCGATCTGCCGGCGCGTAGGATCAAAACCGGAGATAACCACCGTTTCTGGGGTCTCATCGATGATCACCTCGACCCCCGTAAGTCTTTCCAAGGTTCGAATGTTCCGGCCTTCTTTACCGATGATCCTCCCCTTGATGTCGTCGGACGGAAGACTCACTATTGAAGTAGTAACTTCTTGCGCCTGGGAAAGGGCGAATTTTTGGATCGCGTGAACCAGGATCTCTTTGGCCCTCTTTTTGAATCGCTCTATTCCTTCCGCTTCAAGCCCACGGACTTTATTGAGCAAATCGCGCTGATATTCTTTTTCTAAAGCTTCGAACAGCTCCTTTTTGGCGTCGGATTTGGTCAATCCGGCAACGCGTTCCAAGTTATCCACCGCCTGCTTATGAACCTCTTCCAGGTTTTCCTTCAACGCTCTAAGTTTCTTTATCTTCTCCTGAAAGTCTTTTTCTTTAATCTCGAATTCCGTGATCTTTTGCTCCAGCATACTTTCTCTTTTTAGAACCAGCGACTCGGTCCTGATAAGCTCTTTATGCCTCTGCTGGATCTCGTTTTTTGTCGCTTCCGTAAGTTTCTGCGTTTTATCCTCGGCCTCGGTAAGGATCTTTTGAGCTTCTAACTTCGCTTTTTGGATCTTGTTGGCAAGAACCTTTTCGATATTACCCGCTCTTTTTATCGCGATCATCTGGCGAGCGTAATAACCCAAAAATAAACCAACAACCAAGATAATGACGTCTATAATAAATGAATTCATGATTTTGATCGCGAATCCGGCTACCCGCCTTTCATGGCTTTGCCAAAAAAGTTTTTAACGATTAGATCGCGAACGGAAGCCAGGTTCGGTTTTCCTTTTTTTGATACGGCTGATGAATTTTCAATTTAAACAGCTTTCCGGCGGTTCAAGAATTGCCTCTTTACGCCATCCGAACTGGTCTAGAAAAAACCGGTAATTTTTTTATACGGGATCGAACCGACCGCAGAAATAAATTTTATATTTTTCATTTGACTCCGCGATCGGGGTATTAACCCCCGATCTTGCGACCAAAGGGGACACCCCTTTGGAATCCTCTTGGAAACCCCCGATACACAGCATATGCGGGGTATTTCCCAATAAAACCCTCGCCGGACGGACTTGGTTAAACATAAAACGAGTCCAGGCTAAGTTGGCAAAAAAAGCGTTTGGAGGTATTTGCTGTCGGCTTTCTTTTTTTTACAAAAATGAGAAACGATAAATTTTGTATTTTCCGGTTGACTCACCCACATTCCGCGGAAAAAAATCCTCTTGGCACAAAACCCCGAAACACGGCAGCGGGATATTGCCCCGATAAAGTTAAAAACGATATACTCCGGCCACAAACCGTTCCAACAGAAAACCAATCAGATTTGTCTTTTTCGGTTCAGGAACAACCTTGGTTACCTCCTCCCAATCCGGAATGGATTTTGCGTTCAGGTCGTATTCCAAATAGTCGGACCTTCCGGCGGAATCGGTCACGTTCAATCTGATTTTATTGATTTTTCCAACCACCGTGGTTGAAACAGATCCGCTGTTTCCGCCCAAAACCACCCCGTTCCAAGTCCATTCCCTGGTTGTGATCGATTCGCCATCACTGGCTACCGAATGTATGGTTAAAGACGGATCATCCTTAAAATAAATCGTTGTGTTTTTCGCTATCTTTCCCGACAAAGGCCCGCAGTCCCGCCAATTGATATTATCCAGGGAACACATAAAACCAGCCGCCACTTCGGCTTTGATAGTAATGTCGTGAGTCGCTGAACTTGAATTACCGGCGGCATCCTTAACCGTTAATTTGATCGTATAATTACCGGCGGCAACACCAGACTGAAGGGTACAATCGCTTATTCCATTGAAACTCGGACAACCCGATATTGCTTGATAGGTCGAGTCGTCGGACCCTTGAACTTTGTAAACCCATTCGGATCTTACTATATCGCTCGCCCCGTCCGGATCCGTGGATTTGTTGACGATCCTGTAAATACAGGGCGTCGGATCAGCCACGGGACGATAAGATATCCAGGTTGTCGCATTACACGTTCCGCCAGCGCATTGGCCGCCGTCGCAGGCCATAGCCGCTATGGGCGAGCGGGCAAAGCCTAACGTCGTCTTTAGTTTGTAGTTAGAGGTTCCGCAAATGGCCCTATCGAGACAATTGAAGCTAAGCCAACCCAAAACCTGGTCCGACCATGCCCAACCGCGAAACTCTCCTGTGGCAGAGTCGATGTACAAAGGATAAGGGCTCCCGTCATCGGCTATGCCCCCCAATTTTATCCATCCGTCCCAACCGCCTCCATTAGCCAATACTCTTGCCCAACCGCTTACCGTACATTGGCCGGCGGGGCAACCTAAATCTACAGAAGCTACGCAGGGCGCAGTCGGACACCCGGTAAGATCATCTTCGTTAAACGTGATCCAGCCGATGTTCTCGGACCAGGCGTAACCCGACAACTTTCCGCCGGCGCCTATATTAATTCCGTAATCGCTTGTTCCGCAAGTCGCGGTATCGGTACAATTCGAACTGACCCAGCCGATGTTTTCGGACCAGGCAAAACCAGAAACGTTATCTCCCGATTTCGCCAACGCGTAATAAGGAGATAAAACGCAGACAACCGCTAATAAAACTGAAACTAAAAACAAAACGCGGCTACGACTATTTTTTAATTCCATTTGAAGGGACGCTTCCCGCCTCCTCGGGCCCATTGCCCTACTAAGACGTTGGCGTTATGAAAATTACCTATTATTGATCATACCATAGCCGTTCTTTTTTTGGAATAACCAGAAAAAAAACGCCCCCGTTTTAAAGAGAGCGTTTTTTTGTTTTAATCCTTGGTTTTAATCACTTCGTCGATCAGGCCATACTCCTTTGCTTCCTCGGCTGAGAGATAAAAATCTCTGTCGGTATCATTCGCTATTTTTTTGACATCCTGGCCGGTATGTTTGGCAATTATCGTGTTCAATTTCTCGCGAATCTTGATTATTTGCTTTGCCGTGATCTCAATCTCGACCGCTTCGCCGGAAACTCCGCCCATCACCTGATGAAGCATGATCTCGGAATTGGGAAGCGCGAAACGCTTGCCTTTGGCGCCCGCGGCCAACAGAACGGCGCCCATCGAAGCAGCCATCCCAACGCAAACGGTCGATACCGGGCATTTGACGTGTTGCATTGTGTCATAGATCGCCAAACCGGCCGTAACCGACCCTCCGGGACTATTCAAATAAAACTGAATGTCTTTTTTTTCATCCTTGGAAGCTAAGAACAGGAATTGGGCGATTATGGAATTGGCCACGACATCATTGACTTGCCCGCCCAGGAAAACTATCCTATCTTTTAACAGGCGGGAATAAATGTCATAGGCCCGCTCTCCATATTGGGTCTTTTCGATAACAGTAGGTATAAGGTTCATATTTTGTCAACGCAAAACTAAAGATAAAAAGCTTAAAGCAACATCTTAAAATTCGAACATCTTGCGATGTTTTTTGTTTTAAATTGTCGTTTTGCGCTTTTCGCTTTACGTTTTAAGCTTTTTTAAACAAACCCTCGAGAAAATCAAAAACTTTCTCGTTTTTTACGACGTCTTTGTAATATTCGTTCAAATAATTCAAATCGAGGTTCTCCTTAGGCTCGCCAGCCGTGACTTTTTCTATCACGTCCCCGATCTCTTTTTCGGTAGGCTCGATCTTTTCTATTTTGGCGATTTCCTGGAGAATCAGGAAATTACCGATCTTTTTTTCATTATCTTCATTGAAAGTAACCCTCAATTCGTCTTCGGTCTTTTTGATCTTCTTCAAATATTCCTCAAAAGGCATATTCAAAGCTTGCGGGGTTTTTTTGCGCAAATCCTCCATCATCCGCTCGGTCTCGCGCGCTACCATTACTTCCGGGATCTCGATCTTGGCAATCTCGCGGAGCTTGTCGAGCAAATCCTCGCGGATATGCTCCTTTTCATGCTGGGCCTTTTCCATTTTCAACCGCTTGATATCCTCGTCATTGACTTCAGGCTCCTTGAAAGTAATCTGTTTGGCAACCTCCTTGTAGTCGCCCAGCGCTACTTCCGGAAAAACCGAAATAATGAATTTGTATTCAAAAGGATTGCCTCTGGCCAATTTAACGATCTCGATCTCCGGATAGCCCAGCGGTTCAAGTTTATTCTCCAAAAGAACCTTGGGATAACTATCCTCGATAGCGATCTTTGACGCCCTTTCAATAATCCGCGCGTCACCGGCCTTGCGTGCGACAAGCTCCTTGGGAGCCATTCCCTTGCGGAAACCTTCTACGTCAAGCTCTTTTACGAATTCGGCGAGAGCGGCATCCATGAATTTATCGAATTCCTCGATCGGTATCTCTACCAGGGTTTCGATCTTTGATTTCGGTAATTTGCTAACCGTTGCTTTGTTCATTATTTTTCTTTTGTTTTGGTTTTAGATTTCGCCTTTTTTTCCTTTTTTGGCTTGTCTCCGGCAATCTCTTCGATCTTCTCCCCGGTTTTTGCCTTTTTTGTCTTTTTCGCTTTCTTCTCTTCCTTCTCCCCGGTTTTTACGACCTCTTCGCTCACGATTGGCGTTTCCGCGGCTTTTTCACTCTTCCCTTTTCCTTCCCTCGCCAACCGTTCCGCCTCTTCTTCCCTAATGGCTTCTTTCATTTCGAGAGCCAAAGCTTCCTCGTCAAGATTTTCGTGACCGCGGACATCGATCTTCCATCCGGTAAGCTTGGCTGCCAGGCGGACGTTCTGGCCGTCCTTTCCGATAGCCAAAGAAAGCTGATCGTTGGGAACAATGGCCAGCGCCTTGTTCTTGGGAAGAATCCTCACTTCCATGATTTTGGCCGGAGACAACGCGTTGATGATGTATTTTTCCGGCTCGTCGGAATATTCGATGATATCGATCTTTTCTCCACCCAGTTCGTTGATCACGGCGCTCACCCTGGTTCCCCGTTGTCCTACGGCCGCGCCGATCGGATCAATGCCTTCCGCGGTCGATGCCACGGCGATCTTTGTGCGCGACCCCGCCTCGCGGGCGATCGATTTGATCAAAACCTGGCCGGAGGCAACCTCGGGAACTTCCAGTTCGAACAGCTTGGAAACGAATTTAGGATACGCGCGCGACAAAAAGATCACCGGGCCCTTCGATGTCTGCTCCACTTTCATAATGAAAACCTTGAGCCGTTGAGCGGGCCGGTAAAACTCCCCCATCACCTGTTCTTCGCGATTCAAAATACCCATTGTTTTTCCGATATCCATGAACACGGTCTTTCCCTCGAGCCGCTGGATCACGCCCGACATAATCTCGCCTTCTTTGAGTTTGAAATCCTGGAAAATGCTTTCTTTTTCCGCTTCCCGGATCTTTTGGATTATTACCTGTTTCGCGGTCTGGGCGGCAATGCGGCCAAAATCCGCCTTTTCCTCCAGAGGAATCTTGATCTCGTCATTGACCTTAATATCGGCGTTGTCTTTTTGGGCTTCCTCGATCATTACGTGCTTTTCGGGATTGAATTTTATTTTTTCTTCGCTTGCCTCAATCGCCTTATCCTGCAGCTGTTCCAACTCCTCATCAGTATAAAGCATGCCCTGGTCAACAACCGTTTTAACCTGCCAGAATTCCATTTTTCCGGTTTTAACATCCAACTTGGCCTTGATCACCTGGCTTTTTTCCCCATATTCTTTTTTGTACGCGGCCGCCAAAGCGGTTTCAATGCTCTCGATTATTTTTTCCCGGGCCAAACCCTTTTCTTCGGCGATCTGGGCAATGGCCAGGCCAAACGCTTTGATATCCATCAAAATTTACCTCGAATATTCGAAACCCGAAATTCGAAACTAAAATTTTTTTGTTTCGACTTTCGCGCTTCGCGCTTCGGATTATTATATTATTAAAAGCAATGTCCGTTTGCTCAACGGACTACCTATATTGTAGCAGTTTATCCAATGTTGTCAATGAAATCCAAGATAGCCTGAACCGAATATGTCGAAACGATCGGATAAATATTCTTATGTTTTTTCCTTTTCATCCAAGCGTTTCTTGAAAGATTGCTTCCATTTTAAACGAATTTCATTTTTTCGGGCCATCAACCGCGATAAAATAATTTTTCCGGTCGGCGATTAAAAGAAAAAACGCGATAAACACCATAACTGGCGGTAAAATCAATATTAGCCATGGATCGATTGAAACATCTATTATCCGCAATACAAATAAGGCATAAAATATTTCAAATAGAAAAATCGATGCGATTCCAAACCACCAACCATATTTTTTCCTATAAGCCAGACTGCCCGCGACAAATAAAAAAAGAACTCCCGTAGGTATAACATACCGGCAAATCATATTTATCGACTGGCGGTAGATAAAATCATTGCAAAATTCATCATTAGGCGGGCATCCCAAAGAAAGAAGCCGGACAAATTGCATCAGGTAATATAGAGAAAAAATTAAAATAGCCGAACCGACGCTAAACATTATCCAAGCGGCGATCTTAGTCTTGACGGGGATACTGAGCATAGTTTTTTTATTACCTGCCGGACCAGCCCATAGATGCTTCGGATGTTTCTACAACGGCACATTGCCGTGTTTGCGAGCCACTTTGCCTTCCCGCTTGGTAAGCAAGGGTTCCAGGCATCTCATCAAGATCAGGCGCGTATCCTTGGGGTTGATGATCATATCCACCTGGCCAAGCTTAGCGGCCTGCATCGGATTCAAGAATAATTTTTTGATCTCCTCGATCTTTTCCTTTTCGGTAATTTCGGGATCTTTCGATTCGGCAATCTCTCTTTTATAGATGATCTTGACCGCCTGTTCGGCTCCCATCACGGCTATTTGAGCTGACGGCCAGGCCAACACCTTGTCGTATCCCAGCTTGCGGCTGGCTAGGGCGATATAAGCGCCTCCAAAAGCCTTGCGCAGGATAACGCTGATCTTTGGCACCGTGGCCTCGGCGTAAGCGTAAAGAACCTTGGCGCCGTGGCGGATGATCCCGAGATGTTCCTGGTTAATACCCGGAAGATATCCGGGAGTATCAACCAAATTAATGATCGGAATATTGAAAGCATCGCAAAAACGCACGAACCTGGCTATTTTATCGGAAGAATCGATATCCAAAACGCCAGCCATGAATTTGGTCTGGTTGGCAACCACTCCGACAACCACTCCGCCAAGCCTGGCGAAACCAACCAAAGAGTTGATCGCAAAGCCTTGCTGCACCTCAAAAAAAGTATTCTTGTCGAAAAGCTCCTCGATCACGGTTTTCATGTCGTACCCCTTCTCGCTCTCTTCGGGAACCAATTCCAGCAACCGCTGGTTATCTTCCTTTTCGAACAGTTCTGCCAAAATGCTTTTTTGGCGCGGCGGATCCTCCATGTTGTTTTGCGGAAGATAGGACAATATCTTTTTTACCTGCGTAAAACATTCCTTTTCGTTGGCAAAAACAAAATGGGCGCATCCGCTCTTGGTACCGTGGGTATTGGCCCCGCCCAAATCCTCAAAGCTAACTTCTTCACCCGTAACTTTTTTGACCACCTCAGGGCCAGTAATATACATCTGCGACAAACCCTCCACCATGAAAATAAAATCCGACAAACCGGGCGCATAACAAGCCCCGCCCGCCGAAGGCCCCACAATCACGCTGATCTGCGGAATGACCCCCGAAGATTTGACCATTGTGTTGAAAATCGAAGCGTAACCATCGAGACTGGCTATCCCTTCCTGAATACGCGCGCCTCCCGAATCAATGATGCCGATCACCGGATTGCCGGTCTTTCTGGCCATCTCGATCGCACGGACGATCTTTTGCCCATGCATTTCCCCCAACGACCCGCCCATTTTGGTGAAATCCTGGCTGAACACATAAACCAGCCGGTTGTTGATCTTTCCAAAACCCGCGATAACACCATCGCCCGCCACCTTCTTTTTTTCCAAACCCAGGTTATTGAAGCGGGTTTCAACAAACGGATCCAGTTCCACGAAAGTTTCCGGATCAAGCAGATAACTTATCCTTTCGCGGGCCGTAAGCTTGCCTTTCTGGTGCTGTTTTTCCGCAAGCTCCTGGTTATCCAAAGCTTCGACTTCTTTGTTTAATTGTTCGATTTCTTTTTCAAACTTCATAATAGTAAATGTAAAATTTAAAAATCGGTTTGGCGGGCGTTTTGCAAAAACAATAATGGGAAATGACAAGGCAAATTCATAGAATGTTTAATCCGCTAATTTCAGCATTTTGCACTGTCATTTTTCATTTTGATTTTTTAACTTTAAATTTTATCCGCTGATCGACGCCAGCGTCTTTTTCAGACCGTCAATAATCTGACTTAAAATCGTTTCGTTGTCAATATCCTTCTTTAATTCTATTTTAAGCGATGTAGCCGTGTTTTCCAATTCCGGAGGAAAACTCTCGATATTGGTATTGAGGCCAATCCCCATCACCGAGGATTTGACCTCGGTCCCGATGACATTTTCGGTAAGAACACCGCAGATCTTTTTTCCGTTCAAGTAAACGTCGTTGGGTAGCTTGATGAGCGGCTCGACCGTAAAACTTTCCTTAACCACTTTGGATACGATGTAGGCGGCCAGAATCGTCAAGGTTTGCAAGTCGTCGATGTTGCTTTTTGGCAGGATCACCGAAAAATAAAGGCCGCCGGCCGGAGAAAACCAGCCGCTTCCTTTCCGGCCATAACCCCGCTCTTGCTTAATGGCCCGCACCACGGTCCAAGGATCGGCTCCCAGGCGCGCCCTGTCTTTGGCCAAGATATTGGTCGATTCAAGCGTTTCAAAACTCTCTATTTTGTTTTTTTCTTCAGGCATATTGGAAAATTTATGCTAGCAGGATCAGATCATCCCCTTCTTTCACCTTGTCGTTTTGCTTCACCTTTACTTCCTTGATTTTTCCGACGAACTCCGAAACAACCTCGTTCTCCATTTTCATTGCCGATAAAGTAAGGAGTTTCTGGCCTTCCTTGACCAAATCCCCTTCTTTTACGAAAACTTCGGAGATCGCTCCGGCCAAGGCCGCCTTGATGGTTTTTGAGGAAAAATCGCGTTTGGGTAATATGGTTTGAGGAACACTAATCTCGCCGGCCGCGCCGGCTTTACCGAACAAATAAGCATTACCGTTAACCACGACCTTAACCTGTCCGCCCATGCCGGGATCGATCTCTACGTCGTATTCTTTTTCTTTTATTTTCAGTTTCATCTTAATATTTTTATGGGCTATTCCTCTTCAAGCATCCGCATTCTTTCGGCCATCGCCCATCGGGAAACGGAATGGCCGGACGACCCAGGCGCTCCCTCCTGTTTTTTTAAACCTTCGTAGATTTTGAAAACGATCTCGGCCACCTCCTTTTCTTCAAGCGTCGCGATCAGTTCACTTTTGCATTTTTTCTGCAGATAAGGCATTAAAGAAAGCTCCTTGATAATGCCGCTTTTCTCGATGAAATTGGTATAAAAATTTCCGCTTATGAACTCTTCCTTGTTTAACAGCATTTTAAAGAACGGGATCGTGGTGGCCACGCCCTCGATCACCGTTTCGTCGAGCGCCCGTTTTAATTTTCCGATTGCTTCCTTGCGCGTTTTTCCGGTCGCGATTACCTTGGCCAAAAGCGAATCGAAATAAGGATAGATTTCCTGGCCTTCCTGAAGAAAGCTGTGAACAAAAACACCCTGCCCGCCCGGCGGTATGTATTTTGTCACCCGTCCGGGCGACGGCTGGAAGTTTTTTTGCGGATCTTCGGCATTCACCCGCGCCTCGATCGCCCAGCCGTTGAAATAAACTTCTTCCTGGGAAAAACCGATCTTCTGTCCTTCAGCCACCTTGATCTGCTGTTCGACAATATCCACGCCTGTGATCGCTTCGGTCACCGGATGTTCCACTTGGATGCGCGGATTAACCTCCATGAAATAGAAATTTTTTTCCTTATCAACCAGGAATTCCACGGTTGCCGCGCCCTGGTAATGAAGCTCCTGGCCAAGTTTTACCGCCCACGCCCCCATTTTGCTTCTCAACTCTTCATCCAAGAAAGCCGACGGAGCCTCTTCCAAAAGTTTCTGAAAGCGGCGTTGTACCGAACATTCGCGTTCCCCCAGATGCACCACATTACGACCATCCCCGATGATTTGGAATTCCACGTGCTTTACCTCGGGCAAATATTTTTCGAGGAAAAAATCAATGTCGGAAAACGCCGTCGCCATCTGCCGCTGAACCCCCAAGGAAATGGACGCCAGATCGCCAAAACTGATCTGGCCGTTAATGACCCTGATCCCGATACCGCCTCCTCCCCGCTGGGCCTTGAGCACGAACGGCGGCTTAATCCGCGTCGCCCATTTAATAAGGTCCTTTTTGCTTTTGATCGGTTCGTCCGACGCGGGAAGAATGGGAATTCCGATCTTTCGGGCAATTTTTTTGGCCTCGATCTTATCTTCGAATTTACGCAACGTTTTATATTGCGGACCGATGAATTTAATGTGGTTTTTTTCGCAAAAAAGCGCGAACTGCCAGTTTTCCGCCAAAAAACCGTAGCCCGGATGAATGGCATCCGCTTTGGCCTTTTTGGCAATCTCGATCAAAAGTTGTCGGTCAAGATAACCTTGCGATCCTTCTTTTTCCAAAAGATAATATTCGTCGGCCAAAGTCGTTTCCAGGAAATTTTTTTCCTGGCCGGCCATCGGACACAAAACAACGGTTTTGATGCCCATCTCCTTGCAAGTCCGGATGATCCGCAAAGCGATCTCCCCCCGATTGGCAATTAGGATCTTTTTTATTTGCATTCTTTGCTTGTTAGACCTATCGGTCTAGATCTATTATAATTCTGCGCTAAGTTTCTGAACTTTATTTTGAACACCTTTGGAAACCTCAACACACATTACGCGGTAATCTTTAGACGAATAATCGATCTTTTTTGCCTTCTCCTTCAAATCGGTAAAATCCAAAGGCTCGCCAATGGCTATTTTCACTACTTTTTTGATTTTTAACTTTCCTCCGGGCGGCATGACTTCATATGATCCTTTAAAGGCCACCGGCAGGATAGGCACTCCGCTTTGCAAATGCAGCATTCCTATGCCGGGCTTGAATTCGCGCAATTTTCCGTCGTAAGACCTTCCCCCTTCGGGATAGATGATCACGCAATACCCTTTTTTCAGCATTTCCACCCCCTTGATCAATGCCTGTCTTTTCGAATCATCGCTGGTACGGTCGATCGGTATCACGCTGGCATACCAATAGATCAACCGGCGCGCCACGCCTTGGAAACCGGAATTATACTGGTCAACCTGGCCGATGAACGTGAATTTGCGGGGGGTTACGATATAACCGCACATAAACCAATCTATGTGGCTTAAGTGGTTGGAAGCCAGAATGAAATTGCCGGTTTTGGGAATATTCTCCCAACCCACGATTTTTTCGATAAAGGCTCCTCTGACCAACCCTCCCAGAAGCGCCCGAGATATTGTTGAAACAATAGTGTTCATTGTTTGTATGTAAAACTTTAAGCGGAAAATGAAAAACAGTTATTTAAAATTCATAACCGGAACAACCGTCTTTTCGATCCGTTTCCCTCGCGCTTTACGTTAATTTTGCAGCAACCTTCCAATCTCGTCTTCGATCTTTTTTACAATGCCATCGCAAAGTTGGTGATATTCTTGAGAGCTCTTATCCAACCCAGACGCAATGTTTCGCTCTTTATCGAAATCCAACGGCTTGCCTACTATCAGGCTGACTATTTTTTTGATCTTTAGTTTTTGTCCGGGAGGCATGAGCTCATACGATCCTTTGACGGCAACCGGTAAAACCGGCACGCCGCTTTCCAAATGCAGCCTCGCGACCCCGGATTTGAATTCATGCAATTTACCGTCGCGGGAACGCGTGCCTTCCGGATAGATGTTCAAGATATAGCCCTGTTTGAGTCTTTGCAAGGCCTGCGCGAAAGCCTGTTTTCGGGATTCTCCGTCTTTACGGTTCACCGGAATGATCTCGGCATAGCCGTAAAGCAGATCCCGCAAAAAACCCATAAAGCCGGTCATCTTATCGACTTGGCCGATAAACGTAAACCTCCTCGGGGTACAAAAATAACCATCGATAAACCAATCCAGGTGGCTCAAGTGGTTGGAAGTCAGGATGAAGTTTCGCTTCGGCACGTTTTCTTTGCCCCTGACCTCTTTGACCATAGAATAATAAAGAGGAGCAAGCAATATCCAAGAAAGAACGGAAACGATTTTTTTCATATTAGGTGAACGCTTAAGATTGATTTGGCTCCCTTAAAAAATCAGCCAAAAAATCCCAATCGGAAAACCCGGTCAATCGATCAGGTTTGAAGCCGCCCGAAGCCTGGCGCAACCGTCATTAATGATCTCGTCGATAATTTCTAAACAAGATTTTCTTTCCTTGACCCCGCCCGCGCAAATCCCGCAAAGTAGCGGAGACATATCAATGTTTCCGGCGCCGACCTTGGAACCGGCAAAACGGTCGGCCTTGACCTCTTCGGGATAAGGATTTTTCTCTTCTATCTTCCTGATCGTATCAACGAACTTATTTTTGATCACGCGGACCGGATGACCGGTAAAACGGGCAATAACGGTGATATCCTCGTCTTTGGCATCAAGGATCGCCTGTTTGTAATTTTCGTGGACCTGGCATTCGTTGGAAACCATGAAACGCGTTCCTATTTGAACACCGTTAGCACCCAGCAGCAACGCCGCGGCAAAAGTCCTTCCGTCGTAAATTCCGCCGGCGGCGATCAAAGGGATCTTTTTAACTTCCGCGCTCGCCTGAGGTATCAAGCAAAACGTAGTACTTTCCCCGATATGGCCACCCGACTCCAACCCCTCCAAGACAACGGCATCGGCCCCTGATTGCTCCATTTTAACAGCCAGCCTCACATAAGGCACGACCGGAATCACTTTTATACCCGCGCTTTTGAGATAAGGCATTATCGGCAGCGGATTACCGCCACCCGTGAAAATGACCGGGACTTTCCGGTCGATCACCACCTTCACAAGATCGGCGGCGCCGGGATTTTGCAATAAAAGATTGACGCCGAAAGGCTTATCCGTGAGTTGTTGCGTTTTTTTAACCTCCTCATCCAACCAATCGGCCGGAGCGAAACCGGATCCGATCACGCCCAACCCCCCGGCGTTGGACACGGCCGAAGCCAGCGACGACTCCGAAACGCCGGCCATTCCTCCTTGAATGATAGGATATTTTATCCCCAGTAATATTGTAAGTTTATTATTCTCAAACATAGCCGTCCAAAAATTTTTAATTTTCAATTTTTCCCGTTGTAACGGGATCCCGCATGGCGGGATAATTTTCATTAAATTTCCCTTAATTTTAATTTATAAACGCTTAAAATCACCAGAAATTGAAAATTAGAAATTATTTTATGATTAGCGGTTCTTTCGCCAGGATGGCGTTGGCTTCATCGACCAGTTCCTTGATCAAAGTTTTAACGGTCATCATCTTCTTCACCCTCCAAACATTAGCCCCGGCAAAAACCAGGCCGTTGTCCAAATCGCCTCTCCGGGCGTTTTCCAGGGCCTTCAAAATACAATAACTCTTGTCGCAAACCGGACCGATACATCCCTGGCATTCTTTGGGATCGGGCTTAGGGGCCGTTCCCTTCAGCACCTTTTCCACGAACGGCGTTTTTACGGCCCGTCCGGGTAAACCGACCGGAGAATGGATAATAACGACATCTTCCGGAGTGGCCTTCAAATGAGCTTCCTTGAATTTGATATTGGCGTCGCATTCCTCGGTCGAAACAAAACGCGTGGCCATCTGGACGCCTACAGCGCCGGCGCGCAACATTTCAACAATATCGGCGCCCGAAAACACGCCGCCCGCGGCGATCAGCGGAACTTTCACCCCGCTGGCAACGATCTCTTTGAGGATATCGATCGTCTTGCGAAACTCATGGCCTTCGCGAAAACCCAGATGCCCTCCGGCATCCGCCCCCTCGATCACGATCGCAGCTGCTCCAGCCGCTTCCACTTTATGAGCGAATTTGACGCTCGAGGTCATGGCAAAGACCGGAACGCCGGTACCGCGCGTCATTTCAAATATTTCGGGCCGGAATCCCGCTCCCTGGACGATCAGATCTACCTTTTCTTCGATCGCTACCTTGACTAATTCCACAAACTGGCCCAACACGCCCATGATGTTTACTCCGATAACGCCTCCGGGACCGGCGATCTCGCGCGCCTTGCGAATTTCATCCCTGGCTTCATTAGGATCTTTCATTCCCGAAAGCGCCACAATACCGATACCTCCTTCCTTTGCCACGTTACCCGCCAGATTATGCAACGACACGCGCACCGCCATACCTCCCTGGATGATGGGTAACCGGGCCAAAATATTTCCGATCTTCAGCGGCGGCAACTTATGGTATTCGATCGGGTCCGCCCCCTTAGCGCCGCTTTGTTTTAAAAATTTTTCCTTCATTTCATCTTTCTCCATGATCGCTACCGAAAAACGAACCTCGCTTTTCAACACGTTATCCACATAGGCCTCGCCGACAAAATTGGCGATTTTTGCGCTGTAAATACCCAGAAGCTGCACCCGGTATTTGATCCTATCCCCGGGCATGATCGGAGAATAAAAAATCGCGCTTCTTACCTGGTAAGCCAGAAGATGAAAATTTTTATGGTCCTTTCCGAGTTTCTGCCGGAGAAGAAGGGTGGCGGTTTGAGCGATCCCTTCCACCACCAAAACTCCCGGCATTATCGGAAAATCGACAAAATGACCCTTAAAATAAGGGTCGCCAGGGGACGTGTTTTTATATCCGACCACGATGTCCCCTTCAACTTTCTCTATCTCATCAACCCACAAAAAAGGGTCGTCGTAAGGAATGATTTTTTTAATTTGTTCTTTATTGTACAGCATGCTCGAGATAATCAATTATCCTCCCATCCGCTTAAAACCTCATTCCCTCCGCGAAAGCGGAAGGAATGAGGTTTGAAAAACTATATTAAATTGATTTCCTTTCCTATCTTTTGCGCCCGAGCCGATTTCAATACGGCGGCCGCGGTATATAAGTCCTGCAAACCCAATCCCGTCGAATCAAAAACCGTGATCTCTTGGGCATCCGTCCTTCCTTGTTTCTTTCCGGCAACGATCTCTCCCAGTCCCGCCCAGATATCCTCGCGTTTAATGATGCCTTGACGCACGGGAACATTGATCTCCCCGGAATGGCTGGCTTGCGCCCAGTCATCGATGACGATCTTGGCCTTCTTTAAGATTTCTTGATCCAATTCCTCCTTTCCTTCCGCGTCGGCGCCAATGGCATTGATGTGAGTCCCGGGTTTGATCCATTCTTTCTTGACGATCGGAGCCCTCACCGGAGTGGTTGTGGCCACGATATCGCAACCGCAGGCTTCCTCGATGGTGCCAGCCTGGACTTTAATTCCTTCCTTAGCCATTGTTTTAATCAAGGCTTGGACATTCTTCGCGTTTAAATCATGAACAATCACGGTTTTGATCTTGCGAACCTTGGTCGTGGCCGCGATCTGATAAATCGCCTGAACCCCCGCTCCAACGACACCCAGCGTGGAAGCATCCTCGCGCGCCAAATATTTGGCTGCCACCGCTCCCGCCGCGCCGGTACGCATCGCGGTGATGTAGGTTCCGTCCATCAACGCTATCGGCAAACCGTTCTTCGGATCGTTCAATATGATGCTGGCCATGACGGTCATTAGCCCTTTCTTGGGATTTTCCGGATGGACGTTGACAATCTTGGTTCCGGCCATTTTCAGAACCGAACTATAAGACGGCATGATCCTTAAATCGCCGTTGTTGGCCGTAAAGTAAAGATAGGCTTTGGGCGGCATCTGAACCAATTCCCGGCCATAATCGCCGAAGGCATTCTCAACCGCTCCGATCACGATCTTCATTTTGCTTAACGGCATCACTTTTTTAACTTGGCTCTGGGTTATTACAAGCATTGTGTTTATTGTTTTATTTTTTCTTTAAGCCTCGTTTTATTTTCCCGGGCCTTGTCCGTGGTCTATAAAATAATAGCAGAATCTATCGCGAATCTCCAATACGCGTGCTTTTGTTGTTTTTTTAAACGCCGCTTTCTCGATCCGGCCTTTATCGGTAAATATATTTCCTGGTCAAAGGAAGGTCGTTTTTCAAACCGTTGGAAAAAAGAATCTGGTATAAACGGTTCGTGCCATATTTGAAAGCAGCGGAACTCCCGTTCAGATATAAGCGCCACATCAAAACGAACTCCCTTACCTTATCTTGGCTGCCTAATTTGTCAAGCATTAAAATTTCCACATCATTGATCCGATTTTCGAAATTAGCGATCCAATGATCAAGCGTTTTAGCGTAATGCATGCGAAGGTCTTCGATGTCGTAATAAACCAAATCATTCCGATTCATCTCATCCAGCACGACCGGCAAGGTCGGCAACCAGCCGCCCGGAAAAATATATTTTACGACCCAGGGATCGGTCGGCCGGTCCTCGATCGTTCCGATATGATGCAAAACCCCAATGCCTCCGGATTTCAGCAATCGTTTAACGGCGGAAAAAAAATCCGGATAAAATGCTTTACCGACATGCTCGAACATTCCAATGCTTACGAATTTGTCGAACTGCCCGGCGATCTCCCGGTAATCTTTCAATAATATTTCTATTTTTCCCTGCAAGCCTTCTTTAATCACCGCTTCGGTCGCGTATTCATACTGCTCTTTTGAAAGCGTGCAACCGACACATTCGACTCCGTAATTTTTAGCCGCGTAAATCATCATTTGACCCCATCCACAACCAATATCAACCAATCTTTCTCCGGGCTTTAAACGCAATTTCTTGCAAATATGTTCATACTTTCCCAGCTGGGCGGCCTGAAGCGTATCTGTTTCGTTTTGGAAATAAGCGCAGGAATACGTAAGGGTTTCGTCCAGCCAAAGTTTGTAAAAATCATTACTGATGTCGTAGTGCCGGATCACATTCTTTTTGGCGTTGGCTAATGTGCCGCGCGACATGATGAAATTCCACGCCACTTTGGCCTTTTCGATTACGGAAAGATGAAGCGAGCGGTAAGCATCGCTATTCCCCAATTTCAACAGCTCCTGCAGATCGCCCTCGACTTCAATATTGCCCTTCATAAATTCCTCCCCGAAACCTAGACTACCAAGCGTTAAAATCCGCCCGGCAGCGCTCTTTTTTTTAATTTTTAAAGTGAACTTCTTTGAACCCCGGCCATACGCCTTGATAGAGGCATCCGAAAATTTCACCTCAAAAGGGGTGTCCGGAAAACTTTCGCCGATATTTTGAAAAAGTTTATCCAACGTTCCGTCCATAATTTCGTTGTCTTCTTATCCCCAAAACAAAACGCCGCCATACGAACGGCTTAGATCGCCAAACCTCCGTCGATATTGATTATATCCCCGGTCACAAAACTCGCGTCCGGTCCGGCCAGGAACGCAATAACATTCGCCACTTCTTCGGGCTTTCCCGTCCGTCCCAGTGATGTAAGTTTTTTGACCACCACCTTCATCTCTTCGGGCATCGCTTCGGTCATTTTCGACTCGATAAACCCGGGCGCCACGGCATTGACCCTAACACCGAATTTCCCAAGCTCTTTCGATAATGTTTTAGTGAATCCGACGATACCGGCCTTGGCGGCGGTATAATTGGTTTGGCCGAAATTACCCCTCAACCCGGAGAAGGAAGAAAGACTGATGATATTCCCCTGGCTCTGGATCAATAACGGCAACGCTGTTTTCGAGCAATTAAACACGCTGGTCAAATTGATATCGATCACTTTTTGCCATTCCTCAACGGTCATTTTAGCCAATGTCCGGTCTTTGGTGATCCCGGCATTGTTCACCAGGATATCCAAACGCCCGAATTCCTGCTGGACCGATTGCATCATTTTTTCTACCTCGTCGTATTTTGAAACATCGGCCATGAAATATTTCGCCTCGCCGCCCGCGTTCTTGATCTGGGCTTGAACGATTTTTAGATTCTCCTCCTGCGGGGCAATATCATTAAGCGCGATTTTTGCGCCCTGCGAAGCCAGTTTGAGCGCGATAGCCCTGCCTATCCCCTGCGACGAACCCGTAATGAGAGCTACTTTGTTTTCTAGTGTTTTCATTTGTTTTTTTTTAAAAATACTCGGCCAGGTATTGCGTTTCCTGGATGGTCCTCCCGGCAAGCGGAATATTTTCCAATTTAAGATCCAAATCTTTTAAGATCTCGGGCAAGCGGTTCGCCTTAGTGATCTCGTTAAAAACCAAATCGACGTTCTGCGGATCGCGCCCGGCCAGCACCACACCGGTGTAATTGGTAAGCTTGTTTGACCGCTGTGTCGTCTCGCCATCGGCAATGGTCATAGTTTTCCCTTCAATTTCTTTGAAGCTTTCGGTAATACCGGCTTCCGACTCCAGATATTTCAAACCAAGGAAATTTTCCTTCTTTAATATCCGGAAAAGATTTTGCGTGGCCGAAGCTTGTCCTATCTTTAACATGGCCAGATTTAAGACCAAATCGGCATCCAGAGCGTCTTTGGATAGCTCGTACTTGCCTTTTTTGTCGAACGTCGAAGCGGATAGGTCTTTGGGCATGATCTTATGCCTTTGGCACACCTCCAACAAGCCGGATTTCTGGGCGATCGCGCCAATCGGGATGTCGTCAAAACTTTGCGCGCCAACGGTTATATTTCCCAATACCGCTCCGGCTTTCAACAAATACTCCAAAACCGCTTCGAAGAATTGCGGACTGGTATTGTCGCGGAAATAATAATGGGTCGCGGCACTCGCGGTCGGCAAAAGCAGGATTTTCGATGATCCGTCGATCTTAATGCCGCCGAGCAGCTCAAAAACCTTATTTATCGCTTCCAAGTAATTATATTTAACCTTCCAAACAGCCACCGCGCCCGCGTCCAAAACCGCTTCGGTCTTGAATTCGGCCCCGATCTCATATTCTTTGGAGGATTTATGAGCCCAGGTATTGCCGTTCTCGTCCTGTAAAAGCAGGATAAAATACGGTACGCTTGGATGGTTCAAAGTCGGAATCCCGACGCGCGAAACTCCGATCACGCGGGCTTGCCTTCCGATTTGCTCCGTTAAATTCGTAAAACAATGAGGGCAAATTTCTAACGGATACTGCCAAGTCAACTTGCATTTTTCGCATTGATAGAAAGCCATAAGTACCTG
>Ga0114951_10000081_pt1 | contig 125566 bp, 108 predicted proteins | sample AM7aDNAmetaG_FD_88677 | JGI IMG/M metagenome (GOLD analysis project Ga0114951, IMG submission 88677) | Freshwater microbial communities from Finland to study Microbial Dark Matter (Phase II) - AM7a DNA metaG | ecosystem: Environmental > Aquatic > Freshwater > Lake | place: Finland: Lake... | reverse complement strand
GGTTGATTTCCTCGCCAAGCCGCCGTAGATTACCTAAAAGTTCACAAGGGCGATTAGTTCAGTTGGCTAGAACGCACGGATCACACCCGTGAGGTCACAGGTTCAAGTCCTGTATCGCCCACTATCAAGTCTTGCGTATTGTCGCAACCAGACGCAGGGTCTCGCGAAGTGTCGCAGTTCAAAGGGGTTACATCAGCGTCTTGGTCTTGCTCACGTATCGCCTGCGTGGCGTTGCATCGCTCTGCGGCGGTTTGCTGTGCCGGATTCTGTGCCGCCTGTTCCTTTCCCGCTCGCGCCGCTTTGACCATGTGTTCCTCAGTCACCTGAAGGTAGTGTTTCTTGGCGACCGCCTGCGAATTGCCGATCCAGGCACAAACCACATGGATGGGCCAGCTCTCCGCCAATTCCGTTTCTCTCGTGCTCCGCAGGTTCTGGAACAGCTTCGGCCAGGACTCCAGTCCCGCCCTGGTGATGATCCGCTCCAACTGGGTACGCAGGTTGCAGTTCCCCGACCGGTACTTGGTGATGATGTACTGGTTCTGCACCTCGCCATGCTCCAGGACAGCCTGATCGAAAGCGGCCACCAAGAAAGGCTTAAGTTCTGGAAACAATGGGATTACCCTTGAGCCACCGTTTACATGGTGTTCCGTCTTCGGGCTGTGGATCGTGATGCGGTTGAGCGTCCAGTCAACATCCTTCCACTTCAGCTGCAGATGTTCGCTCGGGCATCGCAGTCCACCATAGCGGCTCAGTGCAAAGAGCAGTTTCCACTCTGGATCCGGGCAGGCATCAAGCACCTTCTGGGCCATCTCCCTGTTGACGAAGTACTCCCGTTGCTTGTTCGCCTGAACCGAGGCTTTCAGATCGACGAAGGAGTTGCTGCTGATCAGCCGGCGCCGGAGCGCAGCTCGAAAGAACTGCTTGGCAATGCCACAGCGCCGTCGAACCGTGTTGTCGCTGAGCCCCTGCCCAATGAGGTACAGCCTCCATTGGTCGGCATCACCGGGGGTGATCTCGCGCAAGGCTTTCTCTGGGCCGAAGTGCTCGACAAGATTCCGGCGGGTGTGCCCGTAGACCAAGGCGGTGCTGGATTTCACGTCGCAGCGTTCCTGAACGTAGGCGTCCAGGAACTGCTTCAGTCGTATGGCTTGCCGCTTTGGTACCAGGCCTACGGCTGACAAACGGCCATGCATTATTTCGCCCAGGCCGGCAAGCCATCTCGCGACCTCATCGTCCATCACGCCTGCAATACGGGCAGCAACAAGGGCCTCGACCTTCACCTTGACTGCTTCGGCCTGCTTCATGGTCGCTTTGCCGAGGCGAATCGTCTGACGTTTCCCGTCATGGTCGACAAAGAGGATTCGCTTGAGGCCATTTGGATCACAGCCGATGGTTGCCATGGTTGTCCCTCACTTCCTGTTGCCGAACTATGTTAACCTGACGAGTTGGATCGCGCTACTGCCTGTTGGTCTTTGATCCATGTGCTGAGCGATCGCGGATCGTATCGGATACTGCGGCCGATACGGACTGATGGAACCATCCCTCGCTGGGTCAAGCTCCACAGTGTGCGCTCACTAATGGCCAGCGTCTTGGCGGTCTCCCTCGGCGTCATCAGCCGGGGCAAGAGCGGTGTCTCTTGGCTATCCTGTGCAGTCATTTCAGCCCCTTCATGACTGGTTCATGGCTGCATGATCCTTCGATCATGTCGCGAACCACTCGATCGACACTCTATGGGAATGCACGAAGAGACGGTTGCCATTGTGGTTACGGACGGATGACTCATGACTGCCAGTGCATCGCTGTCTTCCAAGAGGCGGAAGTAGAAGTCCCCCGAATAGCGTGTACCGTACACACCGCCAAGATCGCCGTTGGGGAGAAGCGCGTGTTCGATTCACGCGCTAAAGACCTGATGGACCGAGATTTGCGTCGCGTCACCGCAGACGGATAAGACCCTCGACGTCAGCCTTGGGAATCTCGCGAGGTGCACCTTGTGTTCAGCTCGCAAAGGACTGCACAGACAATACGTTACAGCGATTCCGTGAGATTCGCAAATTGTTTCAAACCGTCGCAAAACATGACCGTTATTCGCCGTCTGTAGCGTTCTTGGGGGAGGCAGTGTGTATTCTTAGCGGCGGTCGGCAATCACCACAGTAGTGTTCTCTGTACCCCTCGCGCTATTTGCGGCCGCAGCCTCCTGTCTTCAGTCCTATCTGCTCTCCCTTGCCTATCTACGTCGGCGGCGGGATCATACCGGCATGACCTAGGGCTTCCTGTGGCGTAGCTCATATGGTGCAGGGCGGGCGTGAGAGTTTCATGACCTGCCATGTGGTGTACTACGCCGCACACAACCTGTGCTCTTGCGGCGGGAAATAGGAGACGACATCCATGCTCAGAGTCTTGGTGGTTGATGACGACTACACTTCGGCACATTCGCTGGCGTCGCATCTGAATGCCTCCGGCATGGAGGTAGCTCTAGCGCACACCAGCCTAGAGGCAGAGGAGCTGCTCAGACACGCAAAGACGCCATTTGACATTGCCCTGCTTGACGTGATGTTGCCGCCAACGGCAGAGAGCATCGGCCTTCATGTTGAAGGACTCAACTTGGCCGAGCGCCTGAGGAGAGCATCTCCGACCACGCACCTGGTTGCTATTTCAGCATACATGCCGCCAGATCGCATAGAGGCTCTATCGGGAGCCTTTGACGAGTGCCTCAGCCGATCCGTAAGTGTCCAAGACATTGTGGAACTCATTAGACAGCTTACGGGTAGCCGCAACATCAAACGATCGCCCAAGATCTTCATCGTTCACGGCCATGATGAATCGGCCAAGCTCTCGTTGAAGAACTACCTCCAGAACACGTTGGGCATTGGCGAGCCAATCATACTTCACGAACAGCCGTCGCACGGCAGGACCATTTTGGACAAGTTTGAGCAGAGCGCACGGGAAGCAGATCTCGCTTTCGTGCTGCTTACACCGGATGACGTGGGTGCAACTGCCAGCGACCCAAACGCCACGAAAAGACGGGCGAGGCAGAACGTTATTCTGGAGCTGGGGTTCTTCCTCGGGAGGCTGCCAAGGGGGCGAACGGTCCTCCTGCATAAGGGACCCATTGAGATTCCGTCGGACATTGCAGGGATGGTTTACATTGATATCTCGCTCGGTATCGAGGCCGCCGGGGAAACAATTAGACGTGAGGTTGCCCCATGGCTTCACTAGTGGGGGCTGAACTGGACGTTGACGCTGCTCTGGTCCAAGACTTCTGGCAGGACATCACGGTCGAGATTCTCCATGACACGACGAAGCACCTCGGCTTGTTTCGGCAGCGACCGAGAGCAGATGGTGCAATGGAAATCGTGTTCAGCTCTGACGATGCGTTCTTCTGGATGCGGCGAAGAATCATATCCGACATAGGCCTAATGTGGGCCATGGGACCCATCGCCCAACACCTACCACTTCGCCAACTAAATGGCGGAGAAGTCGCCGATCTGTTCACGTCTGCTATGAACTGTCACGGTGTATATGGCACGTACTCGGTTCGGTCATGTGGCCATCGCCCAACAGAAGTGGTCCTATGCCCCGCGTTTGTGGTAGGGGCTCTCTTGGCATGCCTTTGCTTTAGAATCCCGGGTCCCAGACATGGTCAGGGCCCATTGGGCTTGGTGTCGACGTGTCGGTACAGCCGAGGGGGTGACCAGCAAGGCAAAGTGACATTTCTGGTGGAGACAGAACAGCCAATCCCCGACGATTGGTGGGCTGAGGTGCAGATTGGTGACGATGGAACTTGGGATCGGTGGCATCATTCTTGGGGCTTCGCTGAACGTTGGGCACGTCGCTTCCTTGGGCGGTCCTTTACCTCGATCACCAAAGACCGGAGGATGCAGGTCTTCTTGGAGTTGCCTGCGGCGTCCGTTGCGCCCAGCGGCGGTCGACTATGACGCATCGGGGAGGAGCGTGCAGTTCCAGCGGCTGACATGGTGCGGGGGAGGCCCCGATGCCACCGCAGGCAATGGCGCAGGCGCAGTCGGCCACGTCATAGTGAATGTTGGAAGCGCAGAAGACGGGAGCCGGGAAGGGAGAAAAGGTGCGTGGGGCGAGACGTCGCTTGATTCTGCGCCTGCGTCAGGCCACTTTCTGTACTGTAGTAACGTTCGTTCGAAATGCCTCGGTGCGTAGGGTGAACAGATATAGACTACCTCTATATACACACGGCTATTGCCGGCATTTCGAGTATTCTCTGTTTTGGCCGGCCGAGAGCCACGCTGGTTCAGCGACTAGCGGCAACGTGTTGGTGTTGAGAGACACAACAAGGAGTGGACGACGCAATGGGAGACCTGATTGAACTGAGTTTCGTACTGCTGGACCCAGACGAGACGGCCCGCGATCGCTTGGCCACGTACATTGCGTATCACTTTCGCTTCCGTGTGCGCCATGCGGCAAGGCTTGCGGACCTTGAGGCGATCCTCCAGAGCCCAGGAAAGGGACATGTGGATGGTGTGATTGCGGATAAGACCATTGGCGATGGCGACTTCCTTCTGTGGGCTCAATCTCACGCACATCTGTTGGAGGGACTTGTTGTCGTTTGCTACACAGGCGGAGATCTGGACAGTTTGTACAGGTGGGGCGCGAGGCCGGCCAGATTCCCTGTTCTTCGCGCACAGGATCTGGATGGGCTCGGTGAGGCCATTAAGGACGAGTACTGTCGCCTGCTATCAGAATCGCTTCGCTAAGAAGATCGATTATCAACCGGCCCAAGATGGGTGCCGGTGCACACACGTCCGAGATGCGAAGCAGATGAGCCAGGAGAGAAGGCGCGAGTGTCTCCTTTGTGTGTTCGAGTCTTTGCCGTGAGACTACTGCGAATCACCGGCCGCCAGCCGCGGATGCTCCTCCACCGGGAGATTTTCTTCGGCGAGTCTCACGGGCAACAGGTGCGCGGCAAAGAGAGAAGGACTGGAGATTGGGAATTGGACTGATAGACAATCTGAACCCGCGGTGATGAAGATGGGGGCCGGGGGTGAGGAGTCCAAGGATCTCGCGCTGACGCGGCGGTCGGTGGCGAGCGCTGTTGGTGGGTCAGAAGACGTGTTGCGGCGATGCGAGAGCGACTTGCATGAGAGTGCCGGTTCGAAGGAACAGACGTATTCGATCGCTCCGCTGCAGGGTGCGGCTCAAAACGCACGTTACCTCATTTGTCGGCGGCTCTGGCAGTCATCGATCAGATCGAGTATGTGGATAATTGTCCCCTCGTCTGCCGGGTCGATCTGTGACAGGAGTTCTTCTCGCACGGTTGCCTTCAGCAGATACACCGTGAGAGCCTTGCGAGTCGCAGGCATAAAATCAAGACCGTCGAAAAGACCTCGCAGTGCTTTCCGCGAGGGAAACTCCGGCCATCCCACGGGATCCTCATGGAACTGTCGCAGATCCAGCCCGAGCTTGTGAAGCGCTATTCGAATCTCCCGCACGCACTGTATCCGAGGACGGATTCCATCAATGCTTCCAGCTTCCATGACGGTCTTGGCGCAGAGATCCTCAACATACTGCAAGCCAGACTTACGCAGCGCTTCGATGACCGGCGCTGATAACTCAAGTGTCTCCAGTGGCGTCATTTGGCTCCTCCTGTCTAGATCCCACTCTATCTTCTATGCGATCTGCACGGCTGTCAGGACAATGGTCAATCGGACCAATGCCAGGGGGCATTGGCTGGCTGGTATCGGCGTGTTCTTCATTGCCTCTTCCTAATCGCCTCCCTGAGGCCTTGCGCGAAGTCTCTTGCGTCCTTCTCGACGGCCTGAGCCTCATAGCCCTCTGGGTTTGCGTCAAACGAGACATACCGCCCATCCAGATTCTCCGCCCACTGGGCGGCTCTGACCTCATCGTGGCACAAATGCCGGAATGTTGATTTGTACCGATCAGCCATCTCACGCTGATAGGCGTGACGAAACTCGTGGCAGTATGTTTCGAGAACCTTGCCGACATCGTTCTCCCGCAGCAAGTCACGGTTCAACCTTGTGATGTACTCTGAATCCGAATACGCCCCGAGAAGGACACCTCCGTCAACCTCATCCATCTGACTGCCGATGAACGGCGGGGCGGGGCATTCATAGGCTTCCGACAGCCTGTGCCCAGCTTGCCGCAGGTACCATTCACGATCCGTCTCGGTCAGTCCCGACCACACTTCTGGCCGAAGCTGCTGGATCTGGCTGAGATGCTCAGCCGCACTCTCCAGCCTTTCGGTCTCTGTGTGCTCTGCCAGATGACCGATCTGTGATCTCTCCGGATCGGCTCGTTGCTCGTCTACGATACGCACCTCTTTCACGATAGACCTCCTTTTTGTTTATCCCGGATTCGGGCCATGTTTCGCCTCAGGACTTGCATATCTCGTTCAGCCATGCCGACTTTGCCCGCGACAGCTAGAACGGCACAGAACGGTCTGTCATCCTGCCGTCTTCCTCCTGGCCAGAGCGCATTGGCAAGCCGCAGACCAAACTGCCACAAGGCCTCGAACCCTCCGGCCACGGCTTCCTGGAATGCCAATCTGAGTTCCCCGATATGTTGGATCACATACTCATCGACGGTAGCTCGCGCCGTGCATGGGCCCGCAGGACATGTACTCTTGCACTTGCGCAGAACATCGATGCAGGGGGCATCGGTTTTGACAGAGCCAGCATGGGCTAGAAGGTCTACGACCTGCGGGATACGCCCTTGCATGTGCGCTCTGACTTCTGCGTGTGATGGGCTGTCCTTGAGGTATCCCTCGTGACCTGCGTGATCGGGAATTCGGATTCGGCAGGCGTTTGGACTGCCGTCTGAGTAGACGATCGCTTGTCCCACAGGCAGAGAGGATAGAAACCGCGTCTGCGCCTCATTCAGAGACATGGCACCACCGACAATCGTTCTTTCCTCTTCCGCTGTAAGTCGGTGCACCACCTTGAGGCCACTGTTTCGGATCACGTCCGGCACGAGTTTCGAGGGCATCTGGTCCACAACGACGAGTCCTTCGCCGAACGCACGAAGTTCTGCCAGCATGTTGGAGAATGCTTCGACAGCCTGGCGCCGCGGATTGGCCACGGCGTTTCCCGCTGTCTCCCCCACATTCCGAAGTAGTCGGTGCGCCTCCTCGATGAGGGTGACGTGCCGTAGGCCGACTGCGGAGAGTCCTTCGGTCTGCCGGTGCTGAGTCAGTTTCAGCAGAATGCAGCCCAGCAAGAACGCTTTCTCGTCGTCATCACCAATCGCCGACAACTCGATTACGGTCGGAGCTGAGAGGAGGTACTCCATAGAGACGGACTGTCGCGCGTTCAACATGCGGCCTTTTGCCCCACGCATGAGACTGGAGAGCCGCGTTTTCAATGCGGCTTGAATGTTCCCTTTGAGTTGGTTGTCGTACCCCAGGTCGTGGACCACCTTGTTGCATGTTTCCAGAAGGTCGGCGAGTGTTGGCTGGCACTCTGGGCCACCAAAGGAATGCACGCCGGTCACCAGATCCCACCCGCGGTCTTCGTAGACTCGGTGGATGGCTTCGTCTAAGACGTACGGCATGGGAGCCTCCATGGCAAAGGCCGCCTTGAAGAGCGTGGCAAGCCCCCCGATATGCGTTTGCACATGAACGCCACGTGGAACTTCCAGGGGATTCATCCGCAGGGGTGCGACCGATTCGTCACCCGCCGTGAACACCCGCAAGTCGGAGCCAATTAACGATCGCAATAGCGCTCGGTACTCGCTCTTCATCGAGGGTTCGAGTACCAGCCAGGGCGTTTTGTGTTCCCGCCAAAGCTGAGACAGCAGGTACATGCACGTCTGCGTCTTCCCTGACCCTGGAACTCCGGCCACGAATACGTGCTTGCTCAGACTGTCCTTTTGGATTTCGTGCCAGCGCGAGGTGCAGGTGCCGCCCGACATGAGCGTCCCCAGTGCGATATCCCTGTGGCCGCCCGTGCTGCCGGCCATGCCAAATGTGACGTAGTCAATCACTTGCAGTCCCGCCACCTCCCGCTGTGGCAGACTTGACATTGCCGCCACCTCAGACGTATTCAGTCGCGTGATCATCCGCTTGCTGGCGCTTCGGATCCCATTTCGGTTCCCCACCTTGATGCGAAGTGGTTGTGGACCGCTGTCAGGTCCGCCGAAAACTGCGAACAGAGCTTGCGCCCCGCGCTCACAGTCCGCTACGGTGTCCGTCATGAGATACGACTGAACCCACCACATACCATGCCTGTGCCCCTGAAGCATTTTCTGATGTGCGGACTTCAGCAGAGAAGCGTATCGCGTAGCCAATGGGTTGTTGTTCTCCTCTGCGGATCCACGACGAAGATGGGCGCTATTGGTTTCCTGCAGTTCGGCCTCAATGTCTCGAAATTCACGCGACAGCTCGTTCCGGGTCAAAGGGAGGGCCAACATAATGTAGGCCCATCGGGCACCCGCCATCGTTTCCAATAGCGACTCAAGGCCAGATGAACGTCTGCGAGAACCAGAATCGGTCTTCTGGTCACCAGTTCCGCCGATGGAGGGGTTTCCCGAAATGGCCGCTACTACGGGAAAACCAACCAACGTGGTGACCACTTTCTGCGCAGGCAGCTCCATCCGCCAGGAACTACCGGGGAGTTGCGCGGCAAGGCTTTGCGGCCATGATCTCGATTCACCCCTCGGACACGGAAGTCCCATGAAGACGGATGCCACGCCGCCCTCACCCAGCACCGTGTAGGTCCACGGGATATGAGTGCAGTACAGACTCGTGATGAGCCGCTGCTGTCGCTCTGCCAGCGATTCTCCGCCTGTTTGAGGGTCATCCCAGAAGCGTGCCAATTCGGTAATCTGGAAAAAGGCATTCGTCTCCCATAGCTGCTCTTCTGGGAGGCTCGGGGCTCTGATCTCGTCGTAATCCGCGCGTACGATACTCCGAATGCGATCTTCCATGCTTTGGCTGGTTGTTTTCATTGGGCACCTCCAATCGAGTTAAGGGTTCTAGCGATCTTCGCGGTTGGCTCGTGCAGCGCGCTCACCAAGGCAAAGATGACAAGGAGGGTCAGGACCAGGCCGACCCACGAATAGGAGTGCGCCAGCCTGATCGATGACGCTGTCCGGTGGTTGTAGCCATCGTGTGCGTACAGGGTTCCTCTTCGTGAGCGGCCTCGGACTGTCACGTGATCATCCAGCCCGATGTTCCCGTGTGTGAACTGCCCTTTCATCCGTACCATCACCTCGGCATCCGACCCATCCTCGCGGATCCGAAAGTACCGCACCGGAACCTGGACTGCGGGGTCTCGCGTCGTCGGATTGAGTACACTGAAAATGCGGAACATCGCCCACAGATTGGTGGGCGAGACGAACTTGAATAGCAGGAACACGCCCACAATGGCCAGGAGCGCAGGCAGTCCGCCGACTTTAACCACGAGCCAGTAGAGGATCAGAAACGGTGACAGCAGCAGCAGGATGATCCACAGGATGCGAGTGATGATCTTGCAGATGTCCCAATCCGGACGCTCGGAGTAGCAGGCGTCCGCGAGGATCACGCGCCCGCAGACGGATCTCTTCGTCGGGATTACAAGTGCCAGCACTGATTGTGCTGCTGATGCTGCACCTGCAACCGCAGACCCCGTTTGTTGAAGCACCATCTGTCCGCGCGATGGCGATGGGAACACGTCTTGTCGCCCTTGGTTTGTCACTACTGCAACTGCATCATCTTGTGTAGTGGCCGCTGGTGGTGTTGACGTGCTCAAGGCAGCGGTCGCGCCAAGTGCCCACTGGGCTGCATGACACATCGGGCATTCCTCCTGCCCATCCGTGATTCTGTTCCCGCATTCGTAGCATCGCATGTGATGTTCTCCTTGGTTATTCATGGTTGACCGATTGACACTTGGGACGTTTTGGCTTCCCCGTTGTCGGGTTACCTTCTGCTCGGGATCCAAGACGGTTACGAGGGAAGACATCATGCGATCTTGCTCGGATTCCTCTTCGCTACCGAACATGTCGACTGCATCGGCTTCAGTGCGAGGGCGCATCGTGACGCCAACGATCTCGAACCCGCATCGAGCGACATGACGCTGACGTTCCAGGGAATGCTCGGTCCGCTCGGCTTGTGCTTCCCTTCGCCGCGTGGTGGCGAGGTTTTTCTCGGCATCCGCCCAATCCAACGGGGTATGTCTGTCGATCTGCTCGATAATCATGCTTTCTGCCGCTCCTTTCGAGGATCGTGTTCGTAGGTTCTCCTTGCGGAGGATAAAGCAACCCACAAACCAGCAGAGGGCACGAAGATGCCTATAAGGTCGACAGCATAGATGGGACACGAAGGACGGACTTGTCAGAACGGCAGGTCGTTGCGGCAGATGTACCCCGGGTTACGGCCGTCTTTGATGACGGTCAGGCAGGCGGTCCTAAGAGTGTCTTCAAGCTCCCTGAAGTTACCTCGGAACTCATGTTTCTGCAGGGCTGCAAATGCTTCCTGACCGATTTCCTGGACCGCCGCGTTGGGGTTGATGACGTCGCTTTGAAGCAGACAGTCGAGAATGAACGGCAGGCTTTCGCGACGCTGGCGTAATGGGGGAATCGTCTCCACGTCCGTGAACCGGGCAAGGAGATCTCCCCGGAACAGGCCCTTCTTTACCAGGTCCTTCAGGTCCCGATTGCTTGCTGCCACAATCAGAGTCGGGCAATAGAATGGATCCCCTCGCCAACCTCGCGGGCGTATTCGGTAGTCGTCGAGGTAGGCGAGAAGCTTGGCTTGAATGATCTCGTTTGCTTCCCCAATCTCGTCGAGAAAGACAACGCCACCGACGTTCTCCAGAAGCAGGCCGTGATCGCCGTCCTCCTTGCCACCGGTGTAAGCGCCATGCACATATCCGAAGAGGTCGTATTCGAACATGTCCTCTTTGCCAAGAAACTCGGGAATGGAAATCCTGGGAGGACGGATGTCCACCTTCTCTTGCAGATAGCGAGCAATCAGGGTCTTGCCCACCCCGGTCTCCCCCCGAAGCAGCAGGCGCGGGAGGTGGCTCATGAGATGTTCTTCGGCAATCTCCGGGGATTTCCCGGGATTGTTCTGATCCTCACTGCCGATCAGGTTGTCGATGGCGCTTAGGTACTTCGCCTTGACGCCTTGGACGGCCGTGGAGACCTTCCTAAACCTCACTCGTATCAGGTCCACACGTGTCAACAGATCGCCCATGCTCCCGAACATCATGGTGAGCAGATCCGGATGATCCTTTCCTCTCACCTTCGTACCAAGGGTAATATGGGAACCGAATGTCAGGGCGGGTGATTCACGTGATGGAAACGGTTCGGCCCACTTTCCACACCGCCGACCAAGTAGCTCTGTCAGCCCCTTCTCGTCAATCTCGACGGGAACAAACTCGACCAACACGTCCATCGCGCCTGTTATGTCAATCGCCCATTTGCGCCAGTTCTTGAGTGAATCGAGAGCAACCGGAAGCCCCTCGAACAGGAGCAAAACTCGCTTCAGACTGAGGCCTTGAGGGATATGGAACGAGCTCCCCACCGAAGCGTTCTTCGTAATCCAGACGATGCCATATGGTCGTCTCTCAAACCGGTCCCCCACGCACTTGACCAGAGCTTTCAGGCGACCAGCATCGTTGCTGAATAAGTTCGAACTCCTATCGCTCATCGTTCTACCCAAGCATTCTGTCCCGACAACACGACACGACGTCCTGCCATCGAGTACCGGCAAGCATGTTGACCTTCTCTATGAAGGTTGGCAAGTCCAACGCTTCTGTTGCCATCTGCGCCAGTCGCCGTCGCCTGTCGGCAGACCGGTTCACAGGAACGGAAGCATACTCGTCCAGCATGTCGGTCGAGACCGATTCCCCGGACTCCATTACGAAGTGACGCACAGCATTCGCCACCCAAACCCGTTTAGCTTCATCACTGAAAAGGATGTCGAGCGGAGCCCTGCCGTCCGTCCACACAATAGCCGTGGCGCGAATGTACCGCGACAGTGATGCCTCTGAAACTCTTGGCTCCAGGCCTGCGCACCGAAGAAAGGACTTCTGCACCACCGGCGTCCGCTCGTTTCTGAGATCTGCCAAGGCCTCCCATCCCAGATGCCAGAGATCACGCGTCCGCAGGAACTCACCCCGCCGTTCGGTAAGCCAGGTGGCTATGCGCCTGAACGCCCAGATCCGCGATTCCAGTTCGTATAGAACCTGTTGGCCGAGTGGCGTACGCGCACTCCGGATGCATTTCTCATCCACGGGTACGCTGCACACTCCGTCGGTAACGACGATCTCAAACCGGCGTGGAGCAAAGGGATCGGTGCTTGGCTCAGCGTCCACATCGCTGTCGGATAGGACCGCATCTTCGTCTCCCCAATCCTCCACGCCCGGCGCATCTTCGTCGCTGAGATCCAGCTCCCCGTCTGACCCCAACATGACCTCATCGGCGGCAACTTCATCCTGAATGACGTCTTCGTACGGTCCGATGTCTCCGGAAGCCTCCAGAGTGCGAAGCAACTGCTCCACTTGGAGAGGAGTACCTTCGCGAATGGAAGTCAGCATTGCCCCTCGTTGAGCCTGAGACCCGGGCGATGCGATACGACCTCGATTCCTCTGTTGGCGTCGCGAAGCTCCGGTGCTCGCAGATGATGTTCTACGTTGAGACACAGTCAGCCTTTCACAAGTAGTTTGCTTCTTGCTCCGAACAGTCCGTAGAGCACCCGGGCCGACGGTTCGGCCAGCGGGCTGGATTCGTGCGTCAGTGCGGCAGTCACAATCTCTCGCGCCTGGCTCTGAAACGCAATCCGGGACATTGCGCCAAGGTGCTTGATTGCAGATCGCAGGGTCTGTTCGGGACTCGCCTGAATCACTCGCCACAGGATATGGAAATGCCGATTTTGCAGCGAACTGTATGCGTCACACTCTTTCAACGCTGCCACGAAGTTGACGGCGCCTTTGACATCCTTGAAGTACAGGTCGTCATCCCTGCGCCCGAGAACTCTCCGCACATCGCCAATCGTGAATGCGCGCTGACCTGTATGGAAACTCTGCATCGACAGTTGGGTGCCCCGCTCTCCGATGGACTGGGCGGCAATCAGCCCGGCAGGATATCCCGTGGCCGGCATGAGACCATTCGGCAAACACCCATAGCAGGTAGAACAACAGCCGGTTGCAGCCTTGCACGTCAGAACACTGCGTTGGATGTCGTGAGAGCCGCAGTCTTCCAAAGTGACAGCAAAGGGCCACAGGGCGAACACAAGATGCCGGGTCAGGTCGCCAGCATGTCCGGTACCCAACTTCTTGTCGCACATGGAGCTACGAGCGTTCATGGCGGCCCAGAACGCCTCGTCTGGGCTCATACCGTCGACTAGCGAGGACGAGATCAAGAATCGGTGGACATCGGCATCGAATCCAATTGTTCCAGGACTCAAGAATCCCCGTGCGCCGATGATCTGTCGTGTCTGCTTCTGTCCGCGGGCACCTGACAAAGCCATGGCCGCGAAGTGCAGGCCCGGTGATGCCCAGCTAACTTGCTTTGAGACAATATCGTCGAGCACTTGCTTAACGAGCTTCTGGGTATCCGCATTGATGTCCTCCAGATTGGTTCCACCGGCCTTCCGATCAACTATGCTCGGATCGATCTTCACCTGTTTCCGGAGAGCGAGTAGATCGTAGAAGCCGAATGACACACCTACTCGCGAGCAGCATTCAAACGCGGTATTCATCCAATTCCAAACGGTATCGGGTGCAAGAGTTTGGTGCTCACGGGCCAGATGATTCAGGAGCCGCATCCCCTCCTTCTTGCCAATCCTACCAGTGTTCACGAGCGCACGGCAACACTTATCTGGCAGGGCCAACAGGAAGCGATCCTGTAGATCGGCGTCCGCCTCGCTGAGCCAATATGAGCCCATGACGAAGTCCTGGTCAAAATGGGCCATAACTTCATCAGAGGCCATAGAGAAAAGGTTGTTGGACGGCAGTAACCGTTTGGCTTCCTCCTGGGCTTCTCTTGAGACCGGGAGGTGAACAACCATTTCATCGCCATCGAAATCGGCCCCAAACCCCTTGCAGGTGAGCGGGCATATCTGGAGCGCATCACCTGCCTCTGGCCCCATCGCCACAGGATGAAATGCCTGAAAGCTGTCGCGATGGAGAGACGGCTGCCTGTTCAGTAGCACGAGCGTATCCGGATGCGTACCCAGATAGTCATCGACAACCTTCTTTGCGCGAATAATTAGGGTCTCATCTTTGGACGACCTCCACCATGACCAGGAGTCTATCTCCAGCGTCCTATCCTGTCGCGCTTGTGCAGCTCTGATCACATCCAGCAGATCATTGGAGCGTCCGCACTCGTCCAGCCACCCCTTGATATGATCCCCGAAAAGCTCCAACAGCACCGCCGCCGGTACCCCCACCTGGTCCCATTTCAGTGACGGGTTGGGGGCGATCACGAGACGAGCGGATCGGTCCACTCGCCGCCCCAATCCGCAGGTCCGGATTAGCCCCGTCTTGTTGCGAAGGCACTCGCTGAGAAGGGCAAAGAGAACTCCGACACAGTGTTCAATCTGCGAAACCAAACGCTCCTTCTCTTCATCGGATGGCGCTTCCTGGTACTGCCGGCATTTCACAATAAGGGGTCTGTAGCCGCGTTCGACCAAGGGGTCGTCAAGCGGCTCTCCGGTCATTAGAAGCGGCATGCGATAGTGGCTTGGTAGCACCGGGATCCTACGGATCAGAGGGGTGTCCTCCTCCTTGAGCCCAAGCTCCTCAAGGAATCGGAGAACCTTCTTCTGTCCCTCATGCGGTGACTGGTTCTTCCAGGAGTCAATGGAGGAGAGGAACACATCGAGCGGATAGCGGACCTCAATTGGAAGCTCTATGTAGCCCCATCGCCTGTTCGACCATGATCCGCCCCTCGACCAGAGAGAGCCAAACACTGTCGTGTCAAATAGCCCCCCCACATCTGGCTTCAGAACCTCGCCAAATGGCGGCGACGCTTTCAGGGGGACAGTCTTATGCCGCGGACATGTGACGCGGAGGTCACCAATCTGATGTTTGCCCAACGGATTCATCAACTCCGTCAAAAGAGCAGACGCCTCGACGTTCTTTCCGGCCTCGGAGTCAGCGAAACGTCCATAGGCAAACACTTCGCTCAATGCCTGAGGCCATGCCGGAGGACAATCCTTCTCTGTTCCCGGACGAATCACTGCTTTGAGTTGGTCACGAACCGTGGAAAATTGGACCAACAGCGTCCCAGCACCTTCGAGGGTTGAAAGAGACTCCAAGCAAACACTGTACACCTCGTTATGGGCGACGACCGGCCCTTTGATCGCGACGTCAAGATGGGCCAGCAAATCCTCCAGTTTGAGACTGGATATCTGGCCATCCTTGGCGGCAGATGCCTCGACACCAATGCGCCCCTTCACTGGCAATGAGTAGCCACAGAGAGCGCCTTTCTTTCCGGCGTGGCAGCAAAACGATGCGGTTGCCAGTTTTCTAAGTCCGCCCCCTGTCTCAATGCGGTGGCCCGCCCCGATTCGATCGACAACCTCATTCGGCGTGGCAAATGAAAGCTTCACCTGACCGCCTGTAGCCTCTGTCTTCACCAGCAGCGCGAACAACCAGTCATTTAGCATCGCGGCAAAACCATTGGAGAGATCACCGGTTGGAGGATTCCTCTGGCCTAACCACTTCGCCGCCCAGTCACTATCCGCCTTGCCACCCAATATCTCCTCCAAGACGTACTCGGCCTGATGCCCGGCCAGTGCCCAGACTTCCATCTCGCCGATGCGCTGTCCGCCTCCCCGGACCCTGCCATGCGCCGCCTGACCCGTCTTGCGAGAGTATGACGCGCCAACACCACCTCTGCGTGCCTGCGCCTTCAGTTCAGGTATGTGCCGCAGACGAACAATATGTTGGAAGCCAACCACCACTGGCGACAACGTCTTGTCGCCTGAAGGCAGAACCAATTGGATGCGTCCAGTGTCGTCCAACCCCGTCTTTCTGAAGCCATCCCGAACCTTATTGTGGTCGATGTTGTCGGCAAAGGGGTATCCGATCGGCTTCTCAACCGACTTGCCGTTGATGAGGAGCTCATGTTCGGCGCACTTGCCCGAGTGCAGAAGCCATCCGACATGAGTCTCAAGAAGCTGCCCGATGTTCATCCGAGAGATGACGCCATGAGGATTTAGCAGTATGTCGATTGGCCGCCCTCTGAGTGCCTCTGGTAGCGATGGATCGTCTGGGAGCCGCGGCATGGCGTCGCTACGAACAATTGCACCAACCACTCCCTTGTTGCCGTGCCGGCCCATCAGCTTGTCACCAATGCGCAACGATATCCGTTTCTCCAACTCGTATTCGAGAGTCGCGTCCATCCACTCTTGAGGACGTTCGAACCTGATGGACTTGAGCATTGCGGGAGAGCGGTCATTGTAACGGATCTGTGATGGTTCAAGCGCTCCATTCGAGAAGCGGGCAATCAAGCTGCCTGCCGTCAGCAGTTCCCCAGGTCGGGCTAGTCCATCTGCCAGTCCTTCAAGCATCGCAAAGAAGCCGTCCGAGCAGCGTGGTGTCCATCCTGCCTTGAATTGTCGCCGAACGCGCTTCTGGATCGCCACATCAAGCGCCCCCGAATCGACCACGTGTTGTCCAACAACGATCGCATCCTCGAAGTTCATTCCATACCACGGAAGATAGGCCACGAGTAGGTCTACCCCCATGGCCAGTGCGCCGGTGTCATCGTGGGCTGGCAGGCAGATCCCGATCTCCGTCAACCGCCCCGTCCATTGAATTATCGACTTCTCACCGCCAGTCTTCACCATTGGTGACTTACGGCCCGCCACTGGTAACGCCTGACGCAGATTCTTGGCCCCCATCATGTTGCGAGCCCCGTCATTGTGCTGGAAGAATGGGATAAGGCCCGCGCCGTATCCCAAATCATTGATCGGCTCAGCGGCTGATCCGGGGTGAATCCTTCCGTCAAGGTCAACCGTTGCACCCTCAGCCAGCTGCAGCGTAAGTCCTACGAGTTCGGATTCCGGGCTTGTCACCGGACAGAGCCGACCACGGAAAGAAGGATGGTTCTGCCGATACTCGGCAGGCAGCTCACCCATGTCCCCACTCTTCATGGACAGCCTCTTCACGCGGGTCAGTCGAGCAACCATGTCCACCGGGTTGGTCGGATCCCCGTAATGCAGCCCCATGGCTTGGTCAACGGCTTCCTCGTCATTGATACGAGTGCGGCGCAACGGCACCATACGAGAGGCGATTACCGCGGCCTTTTCGACCAGATGCGACCAAACCATCGCCGTCCGATCCGTATCCAGCGATTCGCCCGACCTGAGCGCGTAGATGAAGTCCGCGGCCAACCTGCGATCAGGCAGGCCGGTGACTATCGCTCGAAGCAACTCATCGCAAAGGCGACCTATAAGCCAGACCGGGAAGGTTATCAGGGATCGGTGTGTAAGATCATCTTGATCGCTTAACGGCAATTCTCCCGCATTCATTCTGTCGAGGATGGCTTCATGAATCTCTTTCCATGCCTGACCAGCCGTTTTCGCGGATGTGGCTCCCCTCGGTCCGTAGGTGCCAAGCAGTGGACGGAGCCACTCGGGGTATGCCTCGCTGGCACAAAGCAGGTGAGGTCTCTGCTTCATCAGCCTGCCAGATTCAGGTGTGTGAAGGTTCGGAAACGCACGGCACGGCGCACCGACGAAGTATCCCCGTGGTAGCCCGACGCGCCATCCCGTCTGATTCCGCCTCAACTGGCTCGTTGGGCGAACGATGCGGAATCCTGGTGCCTCCCCAAGCCATGCTCCCCATATCAATGGCAATGGTCGGTCTGAGTCTTGGCGCCGAGCTATGAATACGCCATCAAATGGAAGCGGGATACTGAGTCTCAATGGTTCGCTATCGAGTGATCCTAGCGTAATGGTGACCTCACCGATGAGGTCTCGGTTTCCGTTCCATGCGCTTTTGGCCGCCTCTGCCGTAGGAAGATCCAAGACGACCCGCACCACATCGTTCACGTCGTGGTCCAACAACGTAGAGCCAAAGAGACGAGTTAAAGCCCGTCCGCACGCATCCCCCCAGGCGGTTCCGTCCTGCTCAGTTCGCCAGAAAAGCCAGTTTGTCGTTGCACTTTTCATATGCATTGTCCGTTCTTCATGAGCTCTTAGCCTGCGGTTCGTCAAGGGGAAGTTCTAAGAACGATTTGACATCGTTCACAAACGGATTCCTCATGGGCGAGAACGGCCCCGGTCGCAACCACATGACCCTCGTCCCCATGGGAGATAATCGAGATGGTGTGTCGCGGGGATCGCGCTGTCGGTGTTGACAAATACGCCCTCTTCCAAGGCCAGGGAACGTATCCACGCTGATTTGACATGTCGCCCAGAAGGTAGGGGTATCCTTCCCATTCACAAGTTGTAAGGCCACCCAAAAAGCAAGAGGATCGTGCAAAAAACAGAATGGAGCAAGAGCCGCCAGTCCGTTGTTTCCAGCCATACGATCATTGAGGAACCGTTCTTCGGAGAATTCCTTGATGCCAAAACGCGTTGCCCCTTTTTTGACGCCAACACCCCTTGCTTCCCGTGGCCTCCGACAGAACCACGCGTGGAACATGCCGTATTTTCGGAGTGCGGCTCTAAAGAAAGCAGTTCGGGGAAGCACGCCGTTTTCGGATTTTGGCGGTAGTGGGATGCCGACCGTTTCTGTCACATCCAGTGGAACGAAATGAATCGGCTTCAGATCAGTCACGATTTGAGACGCCTCGCGCCACGATTCGAGCACCATATGGAGCGCAACGGGGTCAAAATGAACATTGAACTCCGCAGCCTCGGTAATGTTTCCGGGCACATCAAAGGCACCGCCCATCACAACGCAATATTTGCAGTTGGACCAAAACGTACTTTGCTCCAATGACGACATGAGATTGAGTGCCGTAGCAAGATTGGTAAGTGGCCCGGTACAGACCAACACGAATTGCGTTCCCTCTTTCATGCACTTCAAAAGAAACTCAATAGCGGACGTCTTTTCCGGCGCTCGTATTCCTGGAAGCATGTTGTTAGGAATATCTCCCAGTCCGTCTCGACCATGGACGCTAGCGGCGGGAACGGCCTCCCCTGAGAGGCTGCGGCCGCATCCCCGATACACCGGCCACCGTTTGCCACATGCGGCCATGACCCGGCAGGCGTTCCAAGTGGTTAGTTCCACCCCCACATTTCCCGCAACGGTCAAGATAACTGCGTTATCCAGCTTTTGAGCAGCCAAGCCCAAAGCGATGGCGTCATCACACCCCGGATCACAGTCAATGATCCAAAGGCGTTCTCTATTTCCTTGATTGGTGGATGACATAAGGATTCTTTCGGTCAAATGCATTTCGGTCTGTATCAGCAACGACCACGCGAAACGTCACATTGTCAGCCAGAACTCCAAGATAACCAACCGAAGCGACCACTGGCCCGGTACCATATTGGGATTCGTGCTCCTGCACGACGACCTCTTTCGTAACATTGTGGATCCAGATCGAGATCTCGGCCACATTCCGTTTAATAGGCACAATCGCAAGATGATTATGAAGACTTGCTGATGCGTCGGAGGTCATCGACGCTTTGAGTGCGCCCTCCAGTCCGAATCGCTGCCCTTTTCCATTGATCGTTGGAAGTGTGTTACCGATTCCTGTCAAGCCCGCCAACGCACGCTCGTTGAGCGTATAGGCAATATCAACCAAAGCCTCACCCTCGTCATTCCACCGCCATAGAATCTGGACGTCATGCACCGCTGCCTGCCTCCAATAGTGAGCTTGTTGGGTAGTCAGGAGCAGCTCATATTCGCCCAAAGCATCCAAATCTCCCATTGCACGGTTGAATGCACGTGTGCCCGGCATAGCCGCACGAAGAGCGTGCTCAAGCCGTCTGCGCTCGGTGGCACACCATAGAAACCGGGTCTCAAGGAATTCGTTGAAACTATTGATGGAAGCTGCCGAGCCTACGCGGGATCGGTGAAGCTGGAGGGCATCGAGCATGCGAAGCAGGCCAGCAACACACATGAACGGCGTCGAGTTCTTTAGACCGAAATCCTCAAGCGAGCGCACGCGCGTCCCGGAAGGAGACGGCATCGGAAGGCTATCATTGGTCATCGCGCGGAGGAATTGCTCCGTTTCAATACGTGGTATCTCGGGATCAGGTCCGGTATCGGGAATCAGGCTGTATACGGAGGGGGCCTTCCCCCGTGTCGCCATGCGTGTGATGGAGAGATCATTAAGAGGCGCATTGGACTGGTGGTGACGGCAAAGGAGGCCGGCTTCGCGAAGCAAGCAAAGCTTACTCTCTTTTGCCGCGCTGCATTTTGTAGCATTGCGGCACTCCAGTCGTGCGGCTCGACCGCCGCCGTTGCTGCTCCCACAGGGTTCATGGGGAATGTTGGAGGCATTCAGCAACCACCCGAGCGCATAGGCATCAGGGTTTCGCAGAAGCAGTCGTTCGCTGATTCCTGCATGGCTGGCCCGAACGTCCATGGCCCCAGCCAAGTACTCATCACCCCGGTGACCAACATCGTGCATCCACACGGCTACCGCCAAGGCAATCCGCCGTCGCAGGCTAAGGACTTCCTTGTTTGCGGCGCCCCTCTCAATCAGCGTTCCAATAAAGTCGTTCGTCAGACGCCAGAGCGCTGTGATGTGGCGATTGGCATGGTCGATCATTTCAGGCAGATTCTGCCCATGCCAGAGAATATCGGGCTCGATTCGCCATTTCCGAAGAGATCCGAACAGATCTCGCAAGAGCGTGCGGTCGTTGGGCTCAACCAACGGCCAATCCGGCCAGAACATTCTTCCGAAACATTCACGGAAGCAGCGCCGGTATTCGTACCAGAGTGTCGCCAACGCACTCTTCGACACAATGCAATCAACGTACCTCCAATTCACATCCCCAGAACCTACGAGCGATTCGATATCGAGACTCGTCAATACAAACACCATCGCCTGTGGGCAGGCTTCGAAGTAGTGGGGAACCAAGTCCAACCCGTCGGCCATCTTGCTCTCGTCATCAAGCACAATATCCTGCAGTACCAAATCAACTTCATCCCAAGCAAAAGGCTGCCCAGGTGAGTCGAAGGCTCTCTTGAGTTCCTCCCGGCCTTCGGCGAACCTCAATCGGTCGAATCCGTCGGACACGAGATAGACTCTGGCCCCCTGCGGAAAACGAAGCGGGCTAGTTCCAAACGCTAATGGGCCAAGGTCTGCTTCGATCTTGTCATTCACCGCCGAAAGGGCACGGCAGTCTTTTGCAGCGAGCGTCTCATTTACGTTCGACTTCGGCACGACCCGCAAAGTCGGCAACGAGCCTGGTCGATTCTCTATCATGAGGATATTCAGCGGAATCGATCTCGGTATTGTGGCGTGCGATGCAAGCCATTTGAGAACGCGCATCGCTTGAGTCGCTTCGGCCGGCTTGTCATGTAAACTCCGCGACCTGAAAGAGGCGGGATCTGAAAGGAACTGGAAGAAGTCGGATAGATTGGGCACCGGCAGTTCTATCCTTCGACCGTTGTTCCAGTATGTGCAAAGTTTCGCACAGGTCTTGCAGAGCCGCAGAAGCGATGACCTTGACGTCCTTCTCCACGTCACGGACGTAGATCGGAAGCGCAATACATCCGATATGGTCGCCCACCCGCCGAAATGGGCTTTGCAGTCAACGCTCGGCATTGCGTCTTCAGTTAGCGCGCGCAGGAGAGATTCCAGCGGATTGCCCTGCCGTTTCTCACTTAAGTCGTCAGGCGTGTTGCCAAAAAGGATCACGAAGATGCGAGTAGGCTTCTTAAGGGAACTCAGCTTCTTGTGCAACTTGTTCCAAAGCTCATGATGTGCACTCATCCACTCGCTATGCCACACAATCACAAGACAAGGGGCAAGCGCTTCAAGTCCCGGCTGGAACGTCTGGTTCCATGCAAGTTTCATCGGACCGATGAGCCCTACGCACTCAACGGTTCTGGGACTCGTCGTCGTATGCGTCATGTAGTCCACTCCACGCCTTCGGGCGGGTTGTAACTCCACCTGGCACCGGTGGATTGAATACAGTCCTCGATATGACGAGCAAAGTCGGCGAACCCGTTTTCGCGCAGACAATCCCTCACGCGTTTCATCCTCGCGCGGAAAAGCTGGGCAGCCGGGGAGTCTAGCCCACGCCGATCACTGCCTAATCTGTCGTAGTTCCCACCCTCAATATGGAGCCCCGCTTCGCACATTTCCCCAGTTGTCAACCTGGTGGTGGCTTCATCTAGCTCCTTAGCTTGCGCTGCCATACGCAGATAGACGCTCTCCGCAGTGTCCGCGAGGGCACCGAGTTCTTTCCTGATTGCGTCTAGCTCCTTTGCTTCCGCCGGCGATATGTCGGCATCGTCCTGGAACTCCCGCAACTGTATATATCGCGTAAGCTTCAAGGACAGTGCTGCTCGAATCAGCCTATCTTGCTCTTCAGAAGCGAGATCCTGCCATTTGATTCCCTGAGCCTCAAAATAGGTCGCGAGAGGGTCTACTCCCAAAACTGCCGATGTGCCTTTACTGAGCTCGGACTTGGGCTCATTTGCCAACGCCTCCTCAGGGGTTACCGACTGGTTGCGATCTCGCGAGAGCAAATAGTGGAGAGTCCGGAAGCCGGCCATGTCTGGAAGGGTTCGAATCTCACCACAATTGAATCTGATCTGCCAATGTAGGGCGGTCGTCTCAATATAGGTGCGCTTCACCTTCTTGCCTTTCGGCGCCGATACGCGTTCTAGGCTGGCGACATCAATCGGCCGGAACACGTAGCGGAGCCGTCCGACCTCCTCGTAAACCAGCGCGATTTGCCTGAGCCGATTCACGAGAAGTCTCTGCGCGTCTCCAGTCTCAATTCCCGATGACGGTTTTTCGACGACCAATAGACGCTCAGCCGGAAAGCTTGCATAGGCGTCCCGGCGGAGCTTCTTGCGGAGGTCCTCGCCCCGCGCTTCACCCATCGTCTTGTCCACAGTCATATCGGATTCAACACCAGTCAGCAGGGCGACCATCCAAGCGGAATGGAATCGCTTGAGCGTTACCAGCACATCGAGACCAGTTAGCGTGCTGTCACCAAGGTTCACATCCAGCGACACAAAGTCGTAGGGGGTTTCCCTTGCGGCCCTGGCGAGCCGTCTTGCCTCTTCGACGGTGCTGGTCTGCTTAATAGTCGGGTGGTAGCCCATCGCCCCAAAGATCTTGCGATAGGAAGCGTCAAGCACGGTAAGTACCGTGGGGTCGTCCTCGACAATTAGTATGCGGATGGGTTTCATGGCAAATTCTGCTTGTCATCCTCAACCAACCACGCGGCAAGTTGATCTCGTCCGGTGTCGCACCAATCCTGCGTGACATGGCCGGTCACAAGGGCATTCAGCCATCCGCGTAGAAGATTACCATGCCGATGGCTGGGCGGGCGGCAGAATAGGTCGAGATTGTACTCCGCAGCTTGGAAAGCATTCAGGACCGCATGGGCGGTGGCTTGGATGGCCATCGGATCGTTCTGCGTGACGGCGACACGAAGGCGCTTCAGAGCCAACCGCTTGCCATCCACAGCACGGCGGGCCTTCAACGGCAGTAAGTCCATAGAAAGCATCGTAGTCACGAGATCGAGTAACCCCGATAGCGCGCCTGACCGCGGCCAGACGGCATGACCAGTCGCAACTGGATCAATCGCAGGAACACTCAACCCGATCGCGAGGGCCTCCTCGTATCCCTTGGAGGCATTCCCCGGGAGAATGAAGACAAAGGCTAGCTCATGCTGGTCCCCGGCGGAGGACAACTTCCCAACCCAGTCCCATATAGATTGGTGGCATCGGAGCGCGTCCGCGGCCGACATGTCTTCCGGGACCACCAGAAAAGCCTGTTTCAGGTTCTGCAGAACGAGGGGATAGCCGCCGCTCGCGTTTGGCGCCGGGCCGGCGTGAAGGCCGTCGAACGCGATCGCCATGGTTCCGAGAATAGATGCCAGCGCAACCGCATAAGAACCGCCCCCAGCTACGAGCGATGCCGGTGGGACATATTGCCATTCATCTGGGATGGGTGATAACATTGTGGCTATTTCTCTGCAAAAGATCATAAGATCCTAAACAGCGTCGAAAAATCTGCTCCTGACAGACGTTGTGTCCCCTGAACCAACTCGTGGTAGAGATCAATGCCGACGCCATTCTGTGGCGACTTCTCCGTGAGCCTGACGGCTTCAATGACCGCCCGCACACAGTCGTTCTGATCCCACGCCCGACTTGCGGCAAAGCGCTTTTCAGACTGAATGTCTTTATGGAATTTGGCTTGTTCACGGAAGTCGGCTATCCAACCGGACGCGAAAAACCGAGTTATCGTACCCGAAGTTCCTGTTGTCACCTCTGGATGGAACAGTGCGATATGCGCAATCGCATCAGCTAGGTAGTGAAGTTGCTTGGGCAATGGCTTGTCTGACCGACTTACGAATTTCCCAAAATCTTGCAATGCCACGGCTCTCGCGCGGGCAATGCGGGCCTTGAATGGCCACGGCCTTCCTGTGCGGGCAATCGTTTCTGATGTGATGATATAGCCATCCTCGGGGTTAATGGACCACCGCCTCATCCCGTCTTCTTGGACTTTCCAGACCTCGATGCCGAACGTTGCTAACAGAGTGCTAATCCCGTCGCGGGGAATCTTGTCGCAGGGATAATCTCTGATCCCGAGGTCAATGGCGACGCGCGTATTCGGGTGAGCGAGAGCTTTTCTGAACACCTGACTACGGAACAATAGGCCTTCGATGGCATGCTGCACTAGGCCGCGCAACGTAGCATCCATGATTTCCTCAGCATCCAGTTTGTTGATGCCGCGCGGCCACTCCATCCAGTCTTGATATGCGTTAACCCGTTTGTCGATCACCGCGAACGGGATTACGCTCCCGGTTGCGCCGAGAGCCCCGCGGACATCGCCTACCATTTTCTCCAGCAGATTAAAGCCCTGGCCCCCTGGATGATAATCGAGATCTGTTCCCTTTGGCATGAACTTTCTCTGCAGTGCTGTGTTCACCGGTCTTCGGAAGATAGCGGGCGTATCCGAGCACCATCCCCAAATGCAACCGGTCGCCGCGAGTTTTTCAAAGATCGCAGAATCGGAAACGATTGGGCGGTCATTCGCGTCCAGAGACCGGACCACAACGATACCGCCTGTACAAATCGCCCGTGGCGGATGTTTCGAGGATGGCTCAGCCGATTCATCGAAAAATAACTCGACAAGGTAGCCATTATTGCTCGGCGGCAACCCGATTGGCGCTTGCGGCTGCACCCGCTGGTGTAAGCCATGAATGGCATGCCGTGCCCTGAGAATGCCAGTCGCCTGTCCAAGAGCGGTCGCAAACTCGATGCGGAGTTCCTTAACGGTTTCTGACCAATCCTGAGTCATGCCGCCAAGTGTGGGCTTCCGGAACGCCGTGATGATGTTGCCACAGTTCCGAAAAGGGTCAATTAGGTCCGTACCGTGCGTTGAAGAGAAGATAACAATGGGGAGTGTCGGATCGAGAAGAGACAACAAACGGGGCAACAGGGTTTCCGCGGGAGGCAACCCAAGCCCCAAGCTCGTGGGATCGGCAGCCGGCGTGGCAGCCGCGAGGTGATCCAACTCTTCACGCAGGCATTTTCTCCCCGCATCATCCAGCCACGGAAGGCCGCGATTGGAATCAAGTAACGCAAGTCCAAACTCCGCGAGTTGTTTGAGGAAATCGTCCTGGCGGTCGCCGCCGGGAGTGCCCCGCTTCGGAAAAAGGCGAAGATCGAGAAACAGGACGAAGTCCTCCTGGACTCTGTGCGTCCCGGGAACGAGAACTTCGGCAGTAAGGAATGAGTCGCCAGCGACCAGAAAGGCCTTTAGCCGTGAGGGGAGTCCCTGAATGTCTTCAGGAAACTTATCTCGTTCAGCTGTGACAAAGCTCTCTCTGAAGGTCCGCCCGGTGCCCGGAAACTCGCTGTCACCAACGAAACCAAGCGCGCCCCGAAGGAAACAGCCCCATATGTCTGCCATGTCGTCGATCAACACTGCAGCCCCGATAGCCGTCTGCAACGCCGCGTTCGTCCAGCACTGGGATTTCCCGCGCTCGGTATTACTGCTCGCGGTCACTCCGCACGCCTGTACAAGAGCCAGAAGACAGTCTTGTGGGCCAGGCTTACCGGCGTTCGCTTGAGCCCCTAGTTCGTCGCGGTGGTTACCGACCTGAGCACCTAGCAACAGCGCTCCTATCACGTTACTCACGGCATGGTGACGCTCACGATCAGAAGTCACACTCTCCCAGATCGTATTGCGAAGCATAAAACGTGCGGTCGGCGACAACTCGTCCTCGCGATTGTTGCTGGATCCGAGAACAACGACGATCTCTGCCAGAGAAGGCGAAGCAAAACCTGAGATGCCTGGAACCAATGGGTTGCCGTGTTCTTCACGGGCCCCGAACAATGTGCAAAGCGCTTGAGCAGTGGAGTTGACCGTGCTTATCCAAGGAATACTTGCTTTGGCAGGACCTAATGAGGAGCATGAGCTTTGGGCAACGCGGTCCCTCGAGAATGCCCGCCTCAACAGGGTCAATAACCTGCTCGCCTTCGACAACAATGCAAACCAAAGGACTTGGATGCCAGGTGATGGTTCCGGCTGCTTCGCCTTTGGTGTTACGCATACGTCAGTTGCGGCTACAATCACAATACGTGCCCGTGCGTCGGGGAACCGGAGTCGCCAAGCCACCGCCCACGAGGCCGCAGTAAGGTGGTCACTAAAATTGACTTCAACTAAGCAGGCGGGGATGTTTCCAAACACGGCACTCGGAGCGTCGGCCCCTACGATCAAAGCAATCTCACTTCCCTCGTTCCAGTGCAACGACTGCCCGGCAATTTCTGGGGCGTCACACGCCAAGCCTTTCAGCCACAAATCGGCGAATGTCCCTTCATCGCCGTAGCCCATCACATGGATCCCTGCGTTTTGTTCAAAGACGAAGGACAATACTCTGGATAGCGGGCTGTGAGATTCATTGAGCATCAAAAGACCCCGGTCGTGCTGGAATGGGATCTGAGCTTCTGCAAAAGATCGCTAATGGATTTGCGAAATAGACTTGGGACCAACGTCGCCGCCTCGCCGTTGCGGGAACGCAGGCCCGCTATTGCTTTGAGAAGGGCTTCGGTGTCCTCCCTTGCGTCCCCAAGTAATTCGATGATTGCCTTTACTCCCTCTTCGTTTGGCGACACTTGGAACGGCATGAACCAGTCTGCGGCTTTTGTGGGTGCGTGAATCGTTATCTGATTGTCGAATGTTTTGGAGGATCTTCCCCCAGTCGCCAGCCACGCCTCGCAGAGCAGACGAAGCGCCAGAATGGGTTCGACGTTCGGTTCTAGCCTACGAAATATCGGTGTCCCGACTTTATCATAGTCACGCAGGAAGTCCTGCGCACGCTTTGCGAACATCTCATCAGTCGGCTTCCCCACGGCGCGACCTACACTCCAATAACGATCACCTCGTGGCCCGTTTGGGAGGCCCGCTCCACTGATCTGTATCAAGACGAGATTGGGGTAATTCTTCGAGATGTATGGCAGAGCGTCTTTGGGACAGTAGGGCTCGTGTATAAACACAACCCCCGACGTGCCGTCTAGCAACTCTCGGCCATCTTCCTGAGTGAGTCTATACCCAGTGCATGAAACGGACGTAAGCCGCGCACTCCCGGTGAGCGCTCCCCAGTCGCGGCGATTTTGCGTATCATCGTCTATAATGTAGATATCCGTCATAATGTGCCCTCAGTAAAAGCTCGAGTAACTTCGATTCTGCCGCGTTGTTTCTTCGGGTGCGTCGGGGAAAGCATTTCGAGCCCGAAAGTCAGATTTCCCGTGCTCCCATTCCGTTCGCGATATCGGCGCGTGGCACCCAGATTCAATGCGCTCCAGGCGCCTTCTAATTCACTGTCCGTCCCGACCATGGTAACTTTCAGAGTCCATAGCCCATCAATTCTGGGCAGTTCGAAGGTAAGCTTTGGCTTGTTCGCTCCCAACGCCTTCAACCCGAGGCATACTGCAGGCACATCCCAGCCTGGTTTACTACACAAGACCGCCCTCCATAGATCCCGCGTCTCGGGGAGACCAAGCATTCGCTGCAAGATGAAAACAGGTAGCTGGGATCCCCTATATGCGGATTTGAGGATCGCAACCCTCTCTTTCGCACACTTTGTACTGCAAATAGAAAACGCGGTCTCCTTCTCCAGCAACACCGCATTCTTCTTTAGGGTTTCTACCTGCATCAAATGTCCGTGCGGATCGTCCAAATGGTGATTGTTCTCAAAGCCCGGACATTGCTGTACAGTGGGGAAGAGGATGCATTTCTTCTTGCATAGCCTCCCACTCTTGTCGGCCACCCACCACTGTTCCTTGCCTGTGGCGTCGCGCATATCATCCCATATTTTGCGCTCACGGATCACATCCTTGAGGATGTTTTGATTTATCAGATCTCGCAACTTCGATACTTGCGCGCTCCAACCCGCTGGATTCCATCCAATCTCCGGCGGTCCCAGTAGCCCGACCACTCCCCTCGCCGGCATCTGCGTCTCCGTGGAAACAACCGCCACACGTGCGCATTTGGCCTCGCCGAGCGCAATCACGCTTGCGCACAACCGATACTCATCCGGGATCGCCCTGATCGGCTCAAGAGACCCAACGAGTAGTCCACCGATCTCCAGGGCACGTGCATTGAGCGTCGGGAATCGCGTCAATAGGGCATCGGCCGCCGCGTAGCAACGAGGCCGATTCATTGATACATCGACAAGTACCAACGCCCGTGGATCGTCTAGCACTTTGACGATCTGATCGGCATCACAGGAAAGAAGGTATGAGTGTGGCACCGTGTTGCCTTCATATATCATTGTTCCCATGCACCACTCCTCACCGGTAGCCTTGTTCAAGAATGCGATGAATGCAGGAAGTTGACGGAATTTGCTTTGGCCACTTCCGCTCGAATCGTCGATTAAATAAACCGCGTTCATGAGTTCCCTCCTTTTGTTATCGCCAACGACGGGAGTCGACAAACATGCTGACCATTACGGTCTGGCACATTGGGATGACGGTATTCGAAAAGTCGAACCTTGAGCTTCGCCCGTTCTCTGAGCCGCTCTAGGTAGAACCGAATAGCCCCTTCACTACCGCCCCGCCGTCCGCTGCCAAGACCATAGCTAGGATTTGTAATGAGAAGATCATTTCCCCATTCGCACCCATCCGATGGATGGGCCGCAAGCGAGCACGTGACGCTGCCGACCGCGGACTTGATTATTATCGTGCCATAGCAATCTTGCGGAGAGCCAGCCGTATCAACATACGTTCCCTCCTGATACTCGGTTGAATGATGAACGCAGTTGCGAAGAGTGCAAAGTATAGCAACTCCGAGCAGACAGCGGACGGCGTAATCTCGTGGCGGAAAGGCTCTTGACAGATCAGGGTGTATTACGAAAAGCGACTCGATCACCCTGCAGTTACCTGCCCATGCCCTCTTCGAGTCAGGAAGATGCAGATAGTTCCCCGGGATTGCGATCGCCTCGATTTCGGCGGTAAGAGAACAAAGGCCACGAAGCCACTCGGCGTAATTCGAAGTGTCTGCTCCATAGAGGGCATCGGGAATCTTGTGTCCATCGTTCTGTTGCGTAAAGTCAGAAAAGCCTGTGATTGTGTAGCCGAGGAGCCAATGCTGGATATATCTCCTGACCCATCGCGGCGCGTCTTCAATCAAGGGCACGATCTTCTTGAACTCGTGGCTAATAGTCTTATGCACGTTTGCCGCTTCTACTTCTTCGCCCCGTTCTTCGCCCAGCTGCCTTGCGTCCTTGAGAAGCGTCAGTTGGGTGAGAAAGAGTTTGCAGAGCCGAGTATTGCTTTCGGGGAAACCCTCTTGGTCCCAATTGGTGTCCTGCAGTCTGACAACGGGACACGCCAGTGTTTCCTCGGAAGCCTCGAAAGGTATTTTCAGCGTGCGTAAGTTGCTGGCGTTGGCGTTTTTAGAGGCAATCTTCCATCCAATCAAATGATGCACGTGTTCCCGAAAATAGAGGCGAGGTTCCGGTTGATCAGGCAGTTCCGCATACTCTTCCAGCAGATCAAACATGTGCGCTTCACGAACACGCCGCACGTAAGTGCTCATCAGATTAGTGAACGCATGCCACGTAAACCGTCGATCTTTCGTGTCATTGTGCGAGACGCTGAACTCCTCAAGGGGCGACTCGAAAAGGGCGACCATCCATCCGGCCATCCCTCCGGCCCATCGCCCATCTGTGAAAGCGTCACATGCCGGGACCACAAATCCTGCCATCTTTATGGACGAAGCGGAGGCGGCGATTGGAGATATACCAGCGAAGCCGGGTTCCGGAGGGTAGGGCGAGTCGCCGGTCGGCGCCGGTTCTAGTCCCCGAGTGAGTGGCAGAATGATGCGAAACAGAGGGCGCAATGACTTGTCGTCTTTGTTTCTTAGGCGAAGCTCCTCCTGGCGCTTCGTGAATAGTCTTCTCTTTGAAAACTGAAAACCGTCGAAACGCCACAAGCTCATAGCGTCAAGCGTACCAGAGAAGAAGCGGCACAATGCGGGAGCAGTTGTGTGAGCAGCATACTGTGAAGTTCGGAGTATTCTTGAATCAAATGCGTCCTCAAAGAGCGAAAGCAGAACCCCTCTATACGGGATGACGGCGAGGGCAACAATAAACTGGTCATACGCGTGCGACCAATCGCGATTACTAACTGCGTCACTGAAAGCCGCAAAGCTTGCCCGCGTAGTTCGGTCCTCCCTCCCAGGGGATTCGAAGAGCGGGCGGAACTCGTCAATGCGAGTGAGGTCATCTAGGAGCCATTCCTGAACTTGGAGAGGAAAGCTGTAGCTATTTGTAAGTCGAAAATTATACCACCTGCGCCGTTCTCGGTTGAGCTTGTAGGCTGGATCCACAGCAGCAAAGAATACCTTGCCCACGGTGCGAGTTCGTGCTGCAAAGAGCGGGAGTGCATTCAGATCCTTCTTGAGCTCGTTGGAAAGCTGCTGAACACGGAGAATACTCCGGTTGCTGAGCGCTTGTTCCTCCGACATCGTTTTCCAGTCGTCTGCCATATACTCACCTATGTAGTTCCGAAATTGACTTGCGCTGCGATTCGATCGGCCAGGAAGTGGACCCCAAGGCACACCGCAATCAGGATAAGACACGGGCAACCCGCAAGCCATGGAGCTGAGTCCCAGCGATGAATGCCTTCAAAAACGAGACCCCCGAGCGAAGGCATGGGGGGCTTCGGTCCCAACCCGAACAATGTCAGAATGGCATCAATTCCTACGATCTCAGGAACGAGATAGAACAAACTGACTGTGGCTGGGGGGGTGACGAGCGGGAAAAGGCAGCGCCAGAAAATCTGCACCGGCGAAGCTCCCATGGCACGGCTGGTCCTCACGAATCGCCCCTCCAAAATGCGTGAAGTTTCGGTTCGAACCAGACGGGCCGCGGGCGCCCAAATCACGCCCCCCACCAGCCATGGAAGAATTCCGGTCCCTGGTCCAACTAACGCCGCAACGGATACAACAAGTAGAAAAAAGGGGATCGTGTGTAGGAGGGCGATAAACCAACTGATCACATGATCCGGCCACCGTCCTAGGTAGCTCCCGGCGATCGCCCCGAGAATGAGGCTCACCGGCAAAGCGATAGCCAGCGAACCAGCCACAACACGGAGCGAGATGGCTGCGCCGACGAGGCTGCGATGCCACTGGGACCGACCAAGGGAGTCAGTGCCAAACCATTCGGTCGCCGACGGCGCCCGCAATGCCTGTTGGACCCGGATATCATACGCGGCATGCTCGTTGGCGAATAGATGGAACAAGGTAGGCACTATCAGCAATAGGGCAACGGAGGCCAGAACCAAGAGTTGGAGCAAGATTACCCGCGAAACGCGTTGACTCGGTAGTGTTAGGTTCATTGGCGGTCGCCTGTACTCGTGGATAATCTGAGCATCATCCGCTCCGCCACCTCGAATAGTCCTCTCGTAGAACTCTCAGAAACAGTGCGAAGAACAAGGAAAAAGATCCCATTGAGCAAGATGATGCCGGAAAGCACGGGCAAGTCTTTTCCTTGGATGGAACGCATTAGAAGGGTGCCTAGGCCACGAAAGGAAAACACGTACTCAACGATGATAGTGGAAAACACCAACAGGCTGACCTGGTTAACCCATGCCGTGAATAATGTTGCCCAGCTATTCGACAGAAGCACTCGTGTAAATAGGGCAGCCTGCGAAAAGCCACTCGCACGGGCGGCTCGAAAATAGGAGGATGTCATAATACTACTGAAGCAGTTACGCAATAATGTTGTCATCACGCAGGCCGGATAGAGGGCTACGGCAACCGCGGGGAAGGCAAAGCCAAGAAAGAAGCTGCTGCCTATCGCTGCAGAATCCGCGGACCAGAAATGCAGTCGGGTTATAACCAATGCTGAGGCGACGGCAACCACAAAGCTAGGAAGCGAAATTCCGAGCCTGAGCAATGAAATAAGGGGAGGGCCAAGGCGGGGGAATATGAAGCAAACGCCATTTAGAGAAACCGCGAGCAGAATCGAGTAAACCGAAGCAAAGATGCCAAGGTAGAGGGTTGGCAGAAGGTGATCGCCAATCTCCCGGAGGACTGGTTGCCGGGTTATCCACGACGTACCCCACTTGCCAGTCGCGATTTCGCCCATGAAGCAGCCAAATTGAACGATCAAAGGGCGATCAAATCCCATTGAGGTGTGCAGCTCGCGCACAGCATCCTCGCGTGCATTCGGGCCAAGAATGATTCGCGCGGGATCGCCCGGGGCGACATAGCTAAGAAAGAACGTGAGGACGCAAAGCCCTATCAAGAGTGATACGGGCCAAACGGAACCATATATCAAACGCCATATGACGCCCTGAAATCTGTGCTTCCTGGCGCGTTCGGAATTCACAGTCCCTCACTTCTTCCATGAGGCATTTGTCAGGATTGGGAAGTTTGCCGCGTTAAACCGGACTCCCTGAAGATCAGGACTGAACAGGATCACTTGTTGGGTCTGGAACAGGAATACGCCCGGAGCGTCATCCACCAGTGCTTTCTCAACCACAGCCGCCTGCGTGAGAGAGGCAGCCTCGTTGCCCGTCTCGAACAGGGCGGCAATGGCCGCATCATTGCTGGGTTTGCTGTAGTAAAAGAGATTAGGTAGCGGTATCGACGAAGAAGTGAAGAAATTCTCAAGGATCAACTGCGGTAGTGAATACTGGTATTCGAAGAAGATGACGACCGAATCAAAATCGCCCTTCTGTATACTGCCAATTACGGCATTAAAGCTCTGCTGAACAATATCCACCTCGATACCAAGAGGCTTGAGTTGTGACTGGAGTACTTCGCCGATGGGGGTAGATTGTGCAACTTCACAGGTCAGGATCTTGATTTTGGGAGCTACGCCGGGATGCTTTGTGCGGTAGGCGTCCAATGCAGCCCTAGCGCCGTCCAAGTCGCGGCCCCACTTTACCATGGTGGTGTACCCCGCACAGGCCAGCGGAATCGGACCAGCGGCGGGCATCCCGGTCATCGGTACAGCCGCAGAAATGACCTCGTCACGATTTACCGCAAGCGCGATGGCACGCCTTAAGTCCGGATCAACCTTGGGGTAATTGAAGGCAAGGAAATAAGTGTTGAAGACGGGAAACGACTGAATGGCCACCGCTCTGGCTTCGCTTTCCTTCACACGCAAGGTGCCACCGGCCTTTTCAACCAATCCATTCAGCATCGGCTCTGTTGCGTAGGTTGCGTTTAGCCGCCCTGCCTTTAGCTCCGCCAGGCGCACCGCGTCTTCCTTGACGGTCCGGAATATGAGGGATTCCACGCCTGCCCCGGCCCCCCAATATTCCGAAAATCGTTTGAAAACGAGCTCATTGCCTCGCCTTTCGACAAACTGGAACGGACCGGTTCCGACTGCCATGGTCTGCCCGAAGTCCGCGCCGGCTTTATCCACGACTGTTTTCTTCACGATCCCGTAGGCAGGCGAAGAAATGCGACCCGGGAACAGGGCATCAGACCGAATTAGCTTGAACTCTACCTCATTGGACGAAATCACCTGTAAGCCAGATACTGAAGGTGCTTTCCCCTCCTGATATTCCTTGGCACCCTGCAAGACGCTAGAAAGCGGGCCGGCGGGAACTGCGTCCTTCGAGAGCATCCTGGTGAAACTGTAAACGACGTCTTCCGCCGTCAGATTCCGGGCGGCCGCGTCGAGCGTCGCGTGCGGGTGGAATTTCACACCGGCACGAAGGCGGAACGTCCATGTCTTGAAATCCGGCGAACTCCGCCAAGATTCGGCCACGGCCCCTACAATCATGTTTTTGTCATCGAGATGCGTCAATCCTTCGAAGACCTGACTGCCAACTCTGAGTGCAAAAACATTGCTCAGGCGTAGAGGATCAAAGGTAGGAACGTCGTTCTCGAACCCAATGACCAATGCTCGATCGGTCGCCTGCGAACCGGATTGGGTGTGATGGATATAGAACGCAGCTCCCACCACCAGAATGAGAACGCCAATCGCAATCAGTGTCTTTTTCATGGTTTGGTATCCTGCCTTTAGAAATCACGCAACGAGAGCCATTTGCTGGGAATGACGTTGGTAAGCTGCTCGTACAAGCGGAGCCAATTCCACTTCGTAGCGGGCATCTTGCATAGCATATCGCGGATGCGCGCACGCGGCGCGAAACGCGGCATTAAAATCAAAGTCAAAGTCTCGAACATTGGCCAGACTGTTCACATGGTGGGTCCTGGGATGGCGTGCATCCTCGACCGAGATCAGCTCACCATCGGCCGTTAATCGGACCGAAGACTCCAAACTCATTGGCCATGCAAGAAACCGGATGGAGAGGGTGGTCCCGTTAGCCAGACGATGGCGGGAATACAAGAAACCTGTGCCGTCAATCTGCATCGAGTCGAGATCGAACCAGGGAGATTCCATAAAGGCCAGAAGCGCTAATGGTTCCGCGATGCACGCGTCAGTCTGGATGAACATTCCTTTGGGAAGGTCGAGATGCTCAATGCGGCTCAAATTGGCAAAGAAAGATCGCAGATCAGCAGGCGAAAGCGCCAAGGTGTGATCGTTGTATGGAAGCTGTTCGAAGGCGGAGATCCCGACGCTACGGACGCCCATGGCCGAAAAGGCCAGAAGCGCGTCACCGACTCGCTCCATGTTTCGCTTCTGAAGCGTCATTGTGACGAAGAGCCGCTCACCCAACAGATCTGCCGCCCATTTGACGTTGTCCCGGATTCTCGCAAATGCTCCCGGACCTCGGACAGCGTCATGATCTGATTCGCAGCCATCTACACTTATATCCATGTGGCTAAGTCCGGCATCCCGGATTAGGGCCTCATGCTTGTGGAGCAACGTCCCATTGGTCACAATCCCCGCGCGAACGCATGGGCGCTGGGCACGAAGCGTGCTTAGCCAACCGATGACCGCCGGGCCAGTTTTCCCGACCAAAGGTTCTTTGCCTGCAATAACATATTGTCCAATATTCGCGGCAACGGAGGACTCCAAAACCTGCATCCACTCTTCCGGCGCGAGCCGCTCGCGGGACAAACTGGGCAACTGAAGGAAACAGTGCGTGCATTTCAAATTGCACTCGTTGTTGACGACCATAGAAATATGGCTACGTCGTGGCAACGAGGCCTCAATCGAACGCAGTTCCTGCAGGGAGATGTTCCCAGAAAACCACTGGCGCGCGGCATTAACCATCCGAGCACTCAAGGATCGGTCGGTGACCAATCCTTGTGGCCCCCAAGTGCTTGTGATGCCATTCATGCTCATAACCGTCTCCTTATTGAGTGCACTATCGCTTGCCTCGTGCATTCGGTCAAAGATATTGCCGTCCCTGCGGCTCAGCGTAAAGTACCGCGCCCAGGAATCGGCTTGCGTCAATCAACTTCCGAGACGCTGCATGTTCAGATTGGAGCAGAAAACGCCCCGATAATACATCTTCAACAATCCCGCCTTGATCCAAGACGGCAATCCGGTCAGCCAATCGGGTCGCGACACTAAGGTCGTGAGTAATCATCAAGATGGAAAGCCCGAACGTTTTCCGAAGATTAGCCAGCAAACCGACTATTTCCGCCGCGACACTAACGTCAAGAGCGCTTGTGGGCTCGTCAGCGATTAAGAGCTTCGGATGGCCAGAAATGGCCATAGCTATCATTATCCTCTGACACATTCCACCACTTAACTCGTGTGGGTAGCTTTGGTAGCAGCGTTCCGGGTCCCGTAACTGAACCGCCTCGAATAGCCCGAGTACTTCCGCCTTCGCGGCGTTTACCCGCAGGCCTCGATGTCGTTTCAGCGTCCACTCGATTTGCTGCCCCACCGGATAAACCGGGTTCAAAGATGCCTGGGGATCTTGGAAGATCATGGCAATTTCGCCACCGCGAATATGACGCATTTCAGATTCGGGCAGGGCCAATAAATCCGTGCCCTGCCACCTAATGCGTCCCCCTGTGATCGTCCCAGTCGTAGGGAGCAAGCCAAGAATCGAATGGGCCATCACTGTCTTTCCGGAGCCTGATTCCCCAACCAGCCCGACGACCTCGCCATCCCCAATGGACAAACTAGCACCATTGAGGGCGCAGTGGGCTGTGGGTCTGCCGAGATTGAAGACTACCCGTAAGTCTTTTATTACAAGCAGCTTATGGCCGTTGTCATTCATTCTGACCTCAAAAGCATATTGCTTCCTAGTAAGGGCGTGACACGCCCTGTCACGGACATTATCGCACCAACTGTCACCGCCCATGCCCTTCTCCTTCTGGGGGTTACGGCAATCATTCGAGCAACGCGACCACCCGGTCTCCTTATTGTCAAGTTGTTCAAATCGCAAGTGACGCAGCGGTCATCTTAGCCTCCTGTTGCGTTTCGCACGCCGCTGTTCCAGCGGCGCTATTTGTTAGTTCGTATTTCTTCATAAACGCGACGATTCGATCACGCTCCGCCTGGTAGGCGGGTGTGTTTTCGACATCAATGTTGGGCGACTCCGCCTTCAGGGCGGTCTTCCTCTGGGTCAAGTATTGCCGCAGTTGATCCGCGAACTTCGCCTTGTACGCGCCGGCCGCCTTGATTATGACGGTATCCATGGTGCCTTCGATCTCCGTCAGCAACGCTGGATTATCCGCCAACTTCATCCCAACGGCCTCGACGGTCTTGCCCAGCGGGATCGGTTGCTCCTCGCCCAGTTCCGCAATATGGCGGAGGAATGCGTACCGCCGGTTTGGGGTCCCGTTGCCGTTCAATGACGGGAAATCGCGTTGCGAGATGAAGCCCAATGGGATTGCCACCGTTTGCACGACGCGTGCCCGCTCCAGTTCATTTGACTCGGGAGGAAAAAGGTCCGGGTAACACTCGGCAATCTCGTCCCTACTGATGTGGAGCGGAGTCTTGTTCGGCTGGCTCCGATGCTCATCGTAGGCTTCCTTCATCTCCTGAACGCCTTGCAGTGCTCGCAGAGGAAAATTACCGACTTCCTGGAAGAGCATGATCTCGCTGCCGTCTTCAACAGCCTTGGTGGCATCCAGAACATCCCAGCCGTTTCGGGCCAAACTCTCAACCACCCTAGCGTGGTCTTTGTCTGGGTCATTTTCCTTCTTTCCCCCGCCGCGCAAGCCGGCCGCCTCAAATGGCTTCAGGTCACTTGCACTCCAGCCTCCATCGGCGACTTCCCGGCTCAGGCGAACATATGGGCTGCTCTTCTCTATCACACCCTTGAGCGTGCTATCGAGTAGCCCATTGGTTTCATAGGCTGCAGACAGCAGGTCATGCGCCGCAAAATCCGTGTCTTCCAAGCCGGTTTCGGCCAGATCGCCTACGGCTTCAAGTCCTGCTTCGACCAGTTTGGCCAGCAAGACAGCCACTTGGCCCTGCTTCAGATCACGCAGGTTCCCGCCGATGCCTTTCAGCGTCTTCTGGGCCACCACACTCGCCGAGTACTGGTCTCCCCGCATTTCGCGTAACTTGGTCTCCAGTCGTCCCAGCACACCTGAGTCGTAGAGCACGGCGCCAACATTCTGTGTCTGTATCGCCTTCTGGTTCCATGCTCGCGTCTGCTTAACGAGTTCGCCCTCCAGGCTGGCGAGAATCGTCGCGTGACCGATGAGTTCCTCCTCCATTGCGCCTAGGTACTGGACGACCTGGTCCAGCAACTCCGCCGCCTCACGACGCGCCCGTTCCTCGACCTTCGCCCGGCACCAATGAGCACAGTCTTGCAGGTACTGATAGGCGGCATCACAAACCGCCTTGCGCTTGCCGCCAAACCTCCAGTTCTTCACCTCTGCATTAAGAACATCCAGATCCTTGCTGGTTTTAGCCTCGATGATCGCTGATAACGAAGGACCCCTATTCCCCGTTACGGCGTCGATGATATATACGTCGCCCAATGCGTTCGCGATCACGTTGGCGCTGCCGGCTTCGTCAATCAGTCGCTGCTTAAGCTGACCGAGTCCAGCCTTCAACTGCTGGAGGGCACATACGGCCCACGCCGGGCCGAAGTGTTCGGAGTCCTCGAACATCCTGAAGGCTTCCTCCCGGATGAGGTTCTTGTAGGTCTTCGAAGCAACGGTCTTGTTAGCTTCCAGCTTCCCGATGCGCTCGCCCCAATGCATTCGATCGGAGCTCTCGTCGTTGAAGTCGATGCGCCACTTTTCCCAAGCGTTCTTGACCCGTCCCACAAACATGTCATACGGCCAGTTTTGGGTGATCCACTCGCTCTTAACGGCTTCGACCAACGCGTAGGGTATGTCCGTCACACGCTCTTGTTGCTGCATTACCACTGCGGCAAAGACTCCTGCCTGGTTAAGGCCATGCGCCTTCATGAAGTTACTCCGCAACCAACCACGGACGTTGCTCACCAGCGTCGGTTCCATAGCCTTCTGCTTGATCGAGCCCACCACAGATTCCGTTAGGTTCTCTTCAGTCCCGCCATTGCCGACGACCAATGCCTTGATCGGTTTGGCCTTCTTGTCGATCCACTGCTGCACAGCTTGAAGTGCCAACTGATGTGCCAAAACCTGTTTGATCTCCGGCATAGGAACCTGGGCGGAAGCCTGCCCAAAGCTCATAAAACGGATGGGGCAGTCCGTGCGGTCGTTGGAAATCATTTTCCCCTTGATGTTGGCACGCAATGCTCGCTTGAAAGGCCCAAAACTACCCGTGAACTCCTGGAAGATCGCATTGTCGATCATGTGGAAGACATCCTTGCGATTCAGATCCACCTCGGCATTTCGTGCATCCAGAAGGTAGCAGAAATCAAACGGTGGCACCCGCTTGAAACTAACGCGATTACTGCTGTCGTGTTTGTAGTCAGCATCCCAGACCGGCTCGCCAAAGATCGGAGCGAGTTGATTGGTCGAGGAATACATGTAGCTGTAGTAGTTGAGTTCTTTCAAGGCGGCATAACCGTTCGCCAGTGGATTTGCTCCGGACAAATCCTTGAACGCTTGAGGCAGCACGCCATATCCAAGGATCTGATTGGCCCCGGCGATACCCATTTCCTTAAGAATTTTGCGGACGAGGTACGCCATGTCCAGCCACAATCCGGAACCGGTTCCTCCCGCCAATCCAGCGACAATGTAGACATTGATACCAGGGTCTAATTGAATCCCATGATGGTTCAGCATGTATGTGGCAACGGAATCCTTACGCAATGCATTGATCTGATCCACAAGGGCTTCTCGGATTTCGTTGTAATGATGCCAGAAAGCCAGGCGCGCCATTTGACGAACTGTTCCCGCGCCCTCAACAACGCACGTGACGCTTTCAAGCTTCTGGAGGTCGAACCACTCATAGTGCGGGAAGTTCTTCCGCTTGATCCCCTGGTACAACACGCTCATATCTTTGACCTGAATGTCGCAGAACTCCTTTTCCGACAGAGCCACGCTCTTCTCAACTCGGGACTGGTACGATTCCCACCATTGAGGGTTGGTGTCGACATAGAGGTAGCGGATCATCGGCACATTTTCCATGCTGCGGAATTGCTCGATGACCTTCCGCCGGTTACCAGCGAGAACTTCCGCGCCAGTGCCGCCCAAGCCGATGACCAGACCGCGCTGATGCTGGACCTCTGTGATGCTGCGTTTTTCGTGCGACTTCATGTGTGTTCCCTTTCTTGGATCGTTGTTCCGCCTCTTCGTCAGCCAACATTGGCTGAATGTGTTCCCAATCCCCAATCGAACTCTTCAGAGCCCGCAGAGGACCCGACACTTCCAGTAGGCTCTTGCAATCCACAAACGCCTCCTTCGGTCAGCGTATCTGAGCCGTCTGTAGATGGTGCTGGCCGGCAGGGCTTCTGTCGGGTCGCAATCGCGATAGCCTGGGTCAGACCGCCGGCATCCCTGACCATGACGCGCAAACCATCTCCAATGCTCAACATCGAGGCTTCCTGGCCACTTGCGGTGAACAGAGTGACACCTGGGAGAGGTCGAACGATCAGGTTCCGCGACTTACCCTCGCGCGTGATTCGGATGGGTGCCGCAGGTGAGAGGTCAACCGCCTCATCCGCTCTGGTCAACAGGATTGTCTGGCAGACCGGTGCCTGTTCCGCCCAGTAGTAGACGGGCAATCGCAGCGCTTGGCGGCGGCGCCGACGAATCAGGCCAATTGCACCGCCGATGAGTATCAGGCATGCGACTGCAGCAGCAGTCGCCTTGGCCCAGACTGGCCACGGCTTGGTCACGGTGATGACGACTTTTTCCTTCGTGGCCGGTTGTGTGCCGTCCATCGGGGACACAGCCAGAGACACAACGTAGTCCGTAGCCGTGGCGAAGGTGTGGCGGGGATTGCTGTCTGTGGACGACTCGCCATCACCAAACGTCCACAGCAGTGATTTGTAGTCACCCGTGATGCGATTCGTGAACTGCACCGTTAGCGGAGCGGTACCGCTGAGCTTCGATGCTCCGCAGGATACAACGGGTTGAGCATACCGGGAATACACGACCATCTTCTTCGTGGCGACGGACTCACCGCCGGGTCCACGAACGGTCAATCGGACAGTCTTCTCGCCAGGGGTGTCGATCCGGAATTCCGGGTTGCGGCCTGAGCTCGTCGGCTTGCCGTCCACGTCCCACTGCGTCGTGTCCACCGGTCCGGTTGTATCGTTTACAAGCTGGACCGGATCCCCAACCTTCGGATTCTGTGTGACGATGCGGAACAATGCTTGGGGTGCGGGTGCCTTCTTCTCAGCCCAGACTCGGACTGTGTGCGGTGCCGATTCGACTACCCTGCCCAGAGGACTGACAGCGCGAAGACCGACCACGCGATCCTTGAACTCCGCATCGCTGGATTTGAACGTGTGTTGAGGGTTGCGTTCTGAACTCGTGGCGCCGTCACCGAAACGCCATTCGACGGAACTGCACGGTCCCGATACCTCACCAGCGAACTGCGCCGGGCGACCGGAGACGATCTCGGCAGGACCCTTAATAGTCGCGACGAGAACCTGCTCCTTTACCTGGATCATCTGGGCTTTAGCGCCAGAACTGCCTGCCGAATCGCTCGCCACTAGCTTGACCTCAAAGCTCCCCTCCTTGTCGAAGCGGAACGTCAAGTCCTGCGTGCTGGCTACCTGATTGGAGTTCACGAACCAGGCGAACGAGGTCTGCTGACCGTTACATCGCCCTACGAACTTCACCTCTTGCCGAGGCTCCGGCTGATCGGTCAATGCCACGAAATCGACCGCCAGCTTGTCTCGATCTGTGGCCCTCACGAGGACGGTTGCGGAGTTCTTCGTGCCCTGCAGGCCAGTCACCCTGAGTGTGACTCGGTAACTGCCTGGTTTTGTGAACCGCCACGTGAGGACCTTCTCCTTGCCCACGGCCGTGCCGTCCACATGCCATTCGTAGTCCCTGTAAATAGATCGTGTGTTGTTCTCGAACAGGCGAACTTCCTCGCCGATCTTCGGTTCAGCCGGCGCCCACAGCACGATCGGAGGGAAGAGGACCTCCCATGTCGGGTTCTTGGTCGTCTCGAACGCGCCTTCAGGCAATGTCAGCTTGGTTTTGAGCTCCATGTCTCCCAACAAGACCAAATTGCTCCGGATCTTTTCGCCATCGAGGACGGGGAGAAACTCCTGGAGTACCTGATCCAAGGTTGTGGCGCGCTCATTGTCTTCGCCATCGGTCAGTACCCGCACAATGACGGGCTGATCAGGGTTCTCCTGGGCGTATTTGGAGGCTCTTTTGAGGGCATGGCGCAGGGTGGTCCAGAGATAGGTCTCTTTATCGCGGTGAGCTTCTGCTGCCAGACCGTCAACCCATGTGAACGCCCGGTCCAGATCTCGTCTATCTTTCAGGATGACTTCCTGGTCCGAGACAATACCGCTGTTGAAGGCGATCAGGTCAACGCGGGTCCCGGATGGCAGGGCAGGAAGGTACTGGCGCAGGGCCTCTTGGACTACCGTCACTCGCACCCGTTTGTCATGATCCGAGATTGCGCCTGCCATACTGCCTGAGACGTCCACGACGATCACGACGTCGGCAGCTTGTACGGTGCGCACTAAGAGGACTACCGCGAAGATGCCTGCCCACATCATCGAGGAAAGTCCCGCACCACACCTGACACGTGCCTGCCAATGCCTCAGGATGCCGGCGCTGCGACCCCTCGAACTGCCAGTTTCGTGCTGTATCTCCTTACCGAATCGGTCTTTGCTGCTATCCATGTTGCGTGTCTCCTTCTTGTTCGTGGTTGTTTCCCGGTGGCGTATGCCCCGCGGCATCCCTTGATGCCATCATTCAAAAGCAACCCACAAACGCGGCAGTGAGGACGGTTGAGGCATGCGCTGCCAATGCAGGTTGGCTGCGGCTGATTTTGAGGAATGGCAGCAGCGGGTGGCAGCGATCTGAATAAGCTGATACCGATCCGGGAACACAATGGCGCTGTTTGCCCGAGACGCTACGCCTCGGGATGTGAAAGTGCGCCCAATGTGGCGTCTTCAGGGCCGCCATACCTGAGGACGCACAGTATGGATGTTGTTCACCGTGACCCAACCCAGACCTTCGACACCCTTTCGGCCTAGGCTGACGTTGTGTGTACGGTGCCCTGATCGTCGTTGCCCTGAGGAACGCTGGGGCGTCCCATCCCGATCAGCCGATCCAATTCCGTCCGGCTTTGCGTGCGGTGTCGACCGGGTCAGTGATCATGGCCTGAGAACACGGCGTCTGAATGAACTGAGCAAGCGCAGCGGCAGTGACAAAACGTCCGCCGCCAATCCTGAGGGTCGGCAGGCGCCCTTTCAGTATCCACCGGTACACTGTGGCGAGAGCCAGCTTCTTGCCCTTCCGACAGCTGGGAATCAGATTCGGAAGCTCGTGGACAGGGATCAATTCGCCCCTGAGTTGGCGATCGCGGATCAAATGTGCCAAGCGCGATGTTGGGCTGGTCAGTGATGTCTGAATCATGATCGTTGCCTCGCTGGCGATTCAGAAAGGAATGTCTTCTTCGGGCCAAGGAGTTTGAGCCGGTGGCGCTTCGCCCAGCCATACCACGCCCACATCATCGCGACGAATCAGAGCAGCATGGTCAGTAAGCAGATTTGAGGGGTAAAGGAGAAACCGGAGTTTCTTGATTTCAGAACGCTCGCGCATGATGCGCTGAACGTGTGTGACCAGCTCCAAGACGTAGGACGACCAGGCCTCTCTGGTTCGGATCCGGTCAATGGCGTGCGCTTCACGATGAAAGCCATTGCTGGCCAATGCAGCCTGGCAGTTGCCCAGTCCCTTGCCACGGGCATTGACCGGCTCGACGAACACCTCTCCAACCTTGCATTCGACGGCGAACCGAATCAGGTCCTCGATCGTGTCAGGCGAGTCAGCGATCCCAGGCATCAGCGGACAGAACATGGCGTATGTTCGCAAGCTAGCGCGGGAAGCCTTGACCATAGCGGCCATCCGATCCTCAATGCTGGAGGCATATGGCTCAAGGACCGAAATCAAACGGCCTCTGTTTGGCGCTGCCGTGATGCTCAAGCCCACCAGGACGCGATCTCGATGCTTGGCAATCACGTCAAAGTCATCCTGTACAGCGGCATTCTTTGTCAGGATGCGCACAGTCCAATGCGGCTGTGCCAGCAGCGCTTCGAGGCATCGGCGACCTACCTGGTATGGCTGACACTCAGGGGCCCAGGCATCAGTCAAAGTACACATCTGTACCAGCCCCCGCCGCTTCATATGCTGAGCATCGCGGGCAACCATCACGGGAACATTGGGATCGACGATGCAGTAGCCGTGACCGAAGGGACTCTCGCCCAACTGCTTGAAAACAGGCAGCCTGCGATAGATGGCTTTGGAACTGCAGTACGTGCAGTCATGGCCGCACGCCCGGCCCACATTGACTGCAAAAGAGGCGAGCCCCTTGCGCTCGAACTCGGGCGATCGCCTGATCCCGCTCTTTACCGATGTCTGATGGACTCGAAGCATAGGTTTCCGCACGTGGTCCATGGGCCTCTCCTCTCTTGTGGTCTATGTACGCAATACACTGAAGACAGTAGTCTATTGAGACGCAAGAGGATGGGACTGCCAGCGTGCCGACGGCGTAATGACGTGTGCACTACGCGAAGTTCTTGAGGCAATCAGCGTTCCTGTACATCTCTACATGCCGGACATCCGCTGTGCCGATGCCGTGAGCTGCTCGATTGCCATGGTTGGGTGACTGTAGCTCGCTAAGCGCCGCTAGAGCCTTCGTTCTGGCCTACGCAGCAATGACTCGTTGCCCACAACCACAACGACAGAATGATGCTCAGCCTTTGGTTCTAGGCGATCACCTCCTGTGTACGCCGACCGTATCCTCACGCTGCCTTTACTCGCGCGGAACATCACTCTCCGCGTGTCGGAGTGCTGATTGCGCCGCAGCGGGGGCAGAGCTCGCCACAGTTGATAGGGGTACCGCAGTCCGAACACAGAAATCCCGGGTGATGGCCTGCGCTCTGCGTTACAGGCATACCCATCATCGGGTCAACTGACTTCTTTGGTTTTGCCGGTTCTTCCGGCACATCCATGCCATCAAACAGCAGTAACTGCCTTGGGGCATCGTTCTGGTCCATACTGTTCCTCCAGTCGGGAGACGAGAGCGACTGTACGGCTGCTATTGAAGGAACGAATGCCATAGCGAATACGAACCACTGACTTCTGGACCGCGAGGCTAGTGACGGGAGGATGCTCAGCCCTCAATCGAGGCTGAGCATGCCCAGTAGGGATGCTTGGCGGAGGTCGGTGAAGATGAGATGTACAAACTGCGGGAGAGAAGAAGCGACAGCGAGCTGGCGATGCGATCGCTGCGATGAATTGGCGTTGGATGTGGATGTCGATTTGGGCGGGGTGGGAGCATGAGGGTTCTGGATGGGGAAGGAACCAAGGCCATCGTGGACAAGGCGGTCCAGACCTTGGCGGAAGACTTGGAGAAGGGCCAGAGCGAGGCAATGACACGCTATCTGCAGATGATCCATCGGTTCCGGCGCTATTCCATCGGCAATCTCTTTGCCATACTGGCCCAGCGGCCGGATGCAACGATGGTCCAAGGTTATTGCGCTTGGCAGAAGCTCGGGCGACAGATCAAGTCTGGTCAGCGTGGGATTCGCATACTGGCCCCCATGCGGCTGCGGTTCCCGAAGGATGGGGAGGACGGTGACAGCACAGAAAAAGGTGACAATACGATTGAGCAACTCCTGGGATTCCGAACGGCGATCGTCTTCGATGTTCAGCAGACAGAAGGTCGGCCGTTGCCGACGCCACCAGAAGTCAAGGGCAACCCAGGCGAGTACCCGGTCAGGCTCAGCGCTTATGCACGCGAACACGCGATTACTGTTGAATATGGCGATACGGGTTCCGCGGAGGGCTACTCGGCCGGCGGGAAGATTGTCGTGCGCACGGGAATGACACCAGCTCAGGAGTGTTCGGTGCTGGTGCATGAACTTGCCCACGAGTGCTTGCATCGAGATGGAACACAGATCAGTCGCGCAGCCAAGGAGGCCGAAGCAGAAGCTGTCGCCTACGCCGTTTGCACTGGCATTGGCCTGGAATGCGGCAGTGCCTGCAGTGACTACGTGAAGACCTGGAGAGGAACCAAGGAGCTTCTGCTGGCGTCTTTGACGCGTATTCGTAGTACCGCAGTGGAGATCCTGAACGCATTGCTTGACGAACCAAAGCAAATGGCGGCTCCGATTCCGCAATCCCAGGAAGCGCCGCTGGCCATGGCGGCATGAATGGAGGTGAAAGAACATGACAAAAAAATGTCCATTGTGCGGTGAACACCGCCTGAAAACTGAGTTCGCAGGCGACTTCTGTACCGACTGTGCCGAAAGGTACGACCTCTTGGGCCAGTACTATTGTCTGGAGTAGCCTCATCGGCCGGATCGCCCGTAGTCGCCCGCTCTCTTGCAGGCAGGCGCCTGCGGGGCTGGCAGCCGGTCAGGTGGTGGCGGGTGTTTCTGGCTCATCCCGTTCGCCCAGCGAGATGAACCGATAGGCCTCCTGGGCCAACAGACTGACCTTGAGAAGATCATCGGTTCCAAAGCTTTCACTGTTGTGCCAGACCCCTCGGCCATCGCAGTATCGGCGCGTGATTTTGGTCTGGTGCTGAGCGAAGGTACGCCCGCCGCTTTGAGTGTACGTAACCCAGATTGCCATGCTGATTGAACCAAGGCGTATCTGCTTGACGGGCGGTTGGGATTGACGTTGGTTGTTCGTCTCCGTCATACGGGACTCCTTTCAGAAGAGGTTTCAGGTGATGGGCGCAGACCTGCCCACAATGAAGCGAATCAGCGCCGGCAGCAGGTAGAGGTCGATGGCGCCATAGAGCAGCGCCGCCGCCAGCGTCACGATGTTGATGGCAATCAGGATCATGATGGTCACCATGCACGGGCTGGAAGAGGAACGAAGTGTATCGGCCACGTCTTTCGTTGCGGCAGGACTGAATCGAATGTCGGCAGGTCGCTCAACGCCGGCGCCGGCCAGATCTGGGCCACCTTCCGCCTCTTCCGCAGGATCTCCTCGAACTGCTCCGGCAGCGGGTTCTCCAGATTGTCCAGAGGTGGTGGTGGGAATACCGGTTTTGTACCACGCCCGCCAAGTCCTGGGAGCCAATCTTCGGGGCTTGGGCAGTCCCTGAAGCTGCGGGCGGCCAGTGTGGCCTGGAACACCGGCAGTATCTGAGGGAAGCTCCGGGCAAGTGCGGTGGATGCCAACTGAACTGCCGGGCCATCGCCCTTGCACAATTCCTCCTGGGTGAACATACCCCCCTCAGACGCCATGGGTGTGTTTGGGCCCATGACCAGGAACTCCGTGCAGAGGATGGCGGCGGAGAAGCGGTCGGCACCTTCGCACCAGGTTGCTGTGGCGTCCGCCTGGCCGCCCTTCCATGCGAAGCGGGCCGCATAGCCCGCTGTACCACAGGTGGTGCCTGGTGGCATCGACAGCGAAACGTGGAACATGCTGTCGTAGTCGATCAGGATGACCTGCCATGTGTTGGGGTCGATGAAGAGGTTGCCACAGGACAGGTCGCGATGTGCCAACTGATGCGCCTCCAGGAGCAGGACGACCTCCTGAGTGGCGCGACATATCGCCAGCCTCTGCGATGGCTGAAGTGAGACGGTTCCATCGCGCAGGTCGTCGGCCAGGCTGGCCCAGTCAACACCGTGCGCCCTGGGCATCAGCACCGTTGCTTCCAGCCAGCTGGCGAGCTGGGCACTGTGGTGGAATCCTCGCTTCTGCTGCAAGTCCTGCTTGCCGAGGATTCTGCGATCGGTTCCTGGCTGCAGGGCCGGATGGTGAGGCAAGAGCTGGCTGACCTGCCGCAGGTACGCCACATCCAGACCTCTGCCGCGATGAAACTTCTTGATGATCCAGTGACTGCCATCGTCGGCGGCCATGCAGAACGCCTCGGCCTGGCCGCGCTGAATGGACAGCACGGTGCCCGGCATAAGCTGGTGCTCCGTGGGTTTGAGCATCAGGCCGCCGATGCAGGCATACTTGTTCGTCTGGAGCCAATGGTCCATAAGCTCGGATGACATGGTCCTACTCCTCTCTCTTCCCAGGTTCGGCGGATTCGCCGGCAGCAGGTGGATCTTTCTCGGGATAGACCCAGACGAAGGACATGTCATCGTCACTATGCCGGCTGTGAAGTTGACGATGCAAAGCCTCCATCAGCCCTGGCCTCTCTGTGTCTGAATGAAGGCGATTCCGGTTCTGGCGCAACCACCCCCAGACATCCTGCGGATCGGCAAACGCAGTATAGAAGCCATCGCTGCAGAGGATGAAATGGGTGTCATCCGGAAAGGACTCCCGGAAGTGTGTCCACTGGCCGGTATAGAAGTGATCGGGCAGGACGGCTGTGGCTGATCCCTTCTCATCGAAGGTGAGGACGGTGGCCTTGGGTGCGGCACCCGCAAAGCGCACGCTGGTTGAGTACCGGACACGGCAGTAGCCGGGCAAGGCCGCATCACGCACCATGTCCACCATGTACCGGGGCACCAGGAACGGTTCTCCAGGATGCAGCGAACAGATTGGCAGCGCCTTTGGCTTCGGGTCTGTGTGGGTCGGGGTCGCGGGGGCCTGGCAGCGGTCTATCGGAAGACAGACAAGCCAGCGGCCAGCGCTTCCAGGCCGGATTCCTGCATCCGCGGCAAGGTTGGGCATCGCCGAAGCGTCCCCAAGGATCTTGCACAGCAGCTCATCCCCAGGCCCAAAGCGCATTCCTCCGGTAACTGCCAGAGCATCGGGCGCTGCGCCCTGCCGGTCAGCGCCCAGGCTCGAACGCAACAGCTCACCGTCCGGACTGAAGGCGAAGAATGCTGAATCGCCGACGCAGACGACGTTTGCGACGGTGGTGTCGTCGGCCCGCAGAAACGATGCCGCGATCAACGTTGCCTGGAAGCTGTGTTCGAGAACGTCCCTGGCCGCATCCTCGAGCATCTTCGCCAATGCCGAAGAGGTCCCAGGAGCCACTTTCAACGGTGACCGCTTGGCCTCGAGACGTCTGGCAACCAGCAGGTCAGAGATAACCCTTATCGGTGCTTGGGGTCCGTGTTCGTCTAGGAACAGGGCTGGAGCAGAGTCTACGACCAGTACGGCGCCCTGGGCTGCGAAGGGTGAAGTACTGACCCCATCGCTGACGCAGGCGATCGCCAGAGATGGGGTCCAGGACGCTCGATCCTGATTCTTGGTCTCGCCGGTCAGACATGCCGGCGAAACCACAACCAGAGCGTCATATGGCGTTTCCTGACTGCTCATTATGTTCCCTTCCTTACTTCACCGCGCGTGATCCGATGCTGCCGACTACCTGGATGACCGCCTTGAGCATGTGCGTGGTCCGGACATCGAAGAAGAGCCGGGATTGAGGGCGAAGCTTGGGGAAGATGCCATCGCCGGTCAGGTTCTGATGCATGGATGCAGGGATGGGGCTGCTGGCATTGAACAGGGTGATGTTGTCGTTGCTGGGACCGGCCTCTCCTGCATCGACGTAGCCCGGGAAGTCGTCAGGCCCCTGGTAGCCCAGGCTAGTGTGCGTACCAAAGAATGCATTGACCATCAGCACAGTGCCGTCGGAAGTACTCAGGCTCTGGATCTGCTGGGCCACTACGCTGGGGTCTGTCTGGCTTTCGCCATCAGTCAGATGGAAGACAAGTGGCGGGAAGGATTCCCTGAATCGCGGGTCGGCGACATCCTGTTTGAGATCAGCACAGGCCATCTTCAACGCAGCATCGGCATCGGTTCCGCCCAGCTTGCCGCCCAGACCCAATGAGTTGCCGGCCTGAGTGAAAACCTCAACGGCCTTCTCAATGTCCATCAGCCCCAGGCCCATGACAGTCGGTGAACTGCCGTAGGGGGTGATCCGAACGTAGTAGCGGGGCTTGATCGCCACGGTGCCATCACCGCGTACTTCGGTGCTTCGTCCGAGCAACTCCTTGAGCAGGATACCGAAGTTGCGCTCGACGTACTGGAACTTTGGGGTGCTGGTCCCGGGCATGTTGTCGGCCATGCTGCCGCTGTCATCGATAACGAAGTCGATCAAGGCTGGGGCCTGACGACTGACTTTTTTCTCGTGTGCCATGAGATCTCCTTGAGGATTTGGATTTGGTGTGTGTTGGACTACGAACAACATGAACGCTTAGAGGCACACCGCAGTGGCGGGCCCTGGTCGTAGAGATACAAGAGTGTCTTCATGCTGATTCCATAGAGAGCTGATCTGAACACGTTGGAGTATGCAGGAGGTGTCGCTTGTCTCACTTACAAGGCCATGACGCGGCAATGCCAAGTGACGCACCCCCAGGCAACCAATCAAGGCTCTTCCTTCTTCGTGCGGCAGATCCGGACCACGAGGGTGATAACCACAAGAATCAAACCCAATGTGACCAGATCGACATACCGCTCACGATTCTGGACGTGCAACTGGTCCATCAGGTCTTCAAACGTGAAGGCCGGCGTGGCGCCGTGGATGAACCAGATCGCAGCGATGATGGCCGCGGGCACGGCCACCCAACTGATACGGAATCTCCATCGCGGCGGCTTGGGCTTGGGCGCTGGCAGTGGAGGAAACTGGCGCGGCGGCATGTACATCTGTGGCATGGTGTTCTCCTTGCGCATTACAGATAGCAGGCGTGCGAAGCTGCCGGATGCGATATGGATGACCAGGTGATGACGGCGCCGCTTCGACCCTAAGGTGTACCCGCGTCCGCGTCGTCAGCGGGCGCGTCATCGGTGGACACGTCTGCGGAATCATCTGCTGCAGGCTCGTCAGGCGCATCGGATGTCTCTTGGCCTCCAGAGCCGCGGAGCAACCTGGAAATGCCGACGATAGCAATGATGCACATAATGAAGGCCCCAGCGTCGTACACGCCGGGCTCGTACCCGCCGAGCAAGGGCAGAAGATGAGCTGGATGGCCCATCGGCTCTCCGCCACGGATGAACGAGATGACCGCGTAGCCCAGGATGACAATGGCGATGGTGACGGCAAGTTTCATGATGACTCCTCTATGTAGACTGGTAAGCGTCGATCGTGTGGAACTGAACCATGTTGAGGAACGGCGCAAGGCGGATGTCGCTCTGCAGCTCCTTCTCCACACGGTCGCGAATAACTTTCTGCGTGAAGACGATGACGAGGAGCTGAACCGGGCTGTCTTTGGCACAGCAGGCCAGCACGGATTCTGCGAGGTTCCCTTCACAGGTGACAACGATTTCGAAGACCTGCCAAACGCCCTTGGCGATCTCCCAGGCGCAGTCGACGGGGTGGCTCGTATTGGGAACCAACCACTCCAGTTCGGAAGTGAAGCCCTTGCGTTTGCCAACCGCTTGCAGGAGACGCGCGAAATGCCGGTGGGCGATGCCGCCCCTTCCGACATGGTTGGGCGAGGCCCGCCCCACGGACTTCCAGCCGGCGTCCGTGAGACACATCAGCAGAACGTTGGTCTTGCCGATGCGGACCTCCTCGAAGTCCGCGAGCTTCCTGCTCTCAAGTTCTTTGCGAGCCATCAGTTGCGCTGCGGGAGGAGGCGCCTGCCCGGTCTTCTCCCAGAGCCGCGCCACGGGCATCCAGGGATGGACAGCGGCGGCATGGAGAAGGGCGTGAGCCGCGGGCAGAAGGTTCTTCGGTTCCTCTGCCTGCGAGCCTTTGCTTTGCTGCAGATACATCGCATTGGCCTGGGCGTTGCGCTGACGCAACGCCTGCTGGATCTCTGGCATCTCCCAGAGATGTTGAGAGGGGATGCTGGCCGGGACATCATAGGCCCCAACTGGCCCCCGTCCCGGAGCCGTGAAATTGACCTGAACTCGCATGACATGCGGCCAGGGCCCCTGGGCCTCTCTGAAGAGGCACTGGCCCGGCGGCAATGCTGGCAGCATTGAGGCGGCGCCGTCCGGCAGTTGCAGCGTCCGGCAGACCTCCATGATGGAGCGGGCATCGGACTGGTTGAAGATGGCGTGATAGACGGGCTCGCAAAGGACGAACTGGCTTACGCTGTGCAGCTTGGCCAGCTCGATGATGGGCATGATGCCATACTCTCGCCCCATTCGCAGCGTCTGGCACAGCGGCGGCATGGCATCGGAGTACTGCGCATCGGCTTCAACGGTCAGGTCCTGGTCACTCTCGCCGACAACGAGGATAACTGCGGTACGGTCTACCTTTTCGTGACGCTGGATACGGCTGACGAGGAGTTGGCTGATGATCAAGTCGGTCACGAAGCGTCGAATCCACGGGGGATTCATATTGGGCATGGCCAGAATGAGGTGCTGGTGGTTGCGGACAATGCTGTCGGCATCGACGCCGCCAAAACAGTCAAACAGCGGCGTCGTCTGGGTCATCGCATCCAATGAGCCGATCAATGTTCCAAGGTAATTATCCTTGCTCGCCCATTCAGTGGGCCGCCCTGACTTGGCGACCTCCAGAAGCAGCCCCAGGCTGGGCCAGCGAAGGCATGGTCCGGGATTGAGATTCATCACCGATAGCAGCCACTTGAGCATTGCAGCCAATGGCGTCCATGCTGCCACCATGCCGGCCCGTGCGGCAAGGAGCGTAGCGATATGGTTGATCCAGACATTTGGCGGCACGCCCTCAGGAGCATTCAGGCCAATCCGCGTCTGGGGATCATGGACGGAGACGAGTTGGCATGCCTTGCCCAACCGCTTGGCAAGGTGAATATAGTCGAGCTTGCGATCCAGGATGACCAGTGAGGTGTGCTGCATGGGATCTGTCTACGGAAGGTCGATCAACTGCTCAATGATGCCCAGGATCAGGGTGGTCTTGCCGGAACCAGCGTTGCCGGCGATCAGTGTGGCACGCGGGCGATCCCGAAAGCGGAGGCCCACGGGCACGTCAGGATCATCTGTTAGCGCGCCAAAGCACAGATCAGGCTGACCATTGGCATAGAGCTCTTCTGTGGATGGTGTGCGATGAAGTGGGTTCGGGAAGTCTTTCAAGGCTTCGATAGCTGCATTCACTTCTGGCAGAGATGCCCTGGCGAGACCTTCGGACATCATCCCCTGCTCCGCTGCGCGCAGCAGATTGGCACAGCGCTCCTTGGCCTCGGGCTTGCCTCGCTCGTGCAGACGGTGTGTGCGGATCAACTGGATGAGGAGACTGACATATCCTCGGTTCATGACTCGATCCTCTCGAAGAACAAGCCCTTGAAGAACAGCATCCACTTGTGCTTTCGATGACAGCCTGGGCACCGCACCTGTTTGTCGTACCGGCTGACCGATCCATGCCGTCTGCAGACAGGAGCGCCGCATACGCAGTGCCGGAGGTGTTTGACGTTGAGCATGCCATGCGTTTGAGGCCGCCTTCTCCAGGGCAGGATGGATCGCTCCCGGGCGCAGAGCGAACAACGGGCAACCATCATCACCGGCTTGGCCCCTCCGGACATGGATGGGTTGTAGGCTTCTCCGGAGACGAGAATTGTGTTCTCAGCCCGCTTCGTAATCGTGCTAGCTTGCGTAACCGGATCTGTGACCATCTCCTCGGTATAGACGAGGGTGGCGTCAGGGATCTCATTCCCCTGCTCATCCATGAAGTGCGTTTCAATACGCTGACTCACTTTGCCGCTGAGCGGGTTCTTTGCCATGGCCGATCTCCATCAAATGCCAAGGAACTGTGTTGCCACGCGCACTCCCGCCCACAAAGCGCGAATTGTGACGACGGCGAATGCGAGTACCGTTAGTCCCACCAGAACCCAGCCGAGGATTAGCGAGCCAGCTTTTATGAATAGCCCAATCCGATGCGCACACTGGATCGGGTCAGTCGTAATGGGAAGTGACGTGGGCAAGAGAGGATGTCCATTGGTGTTCTGACTCATTGCGGTTTCTCCTGACACGGTTCAAACGCGGTAGGTTCAAATGCGCCATTGGCTGTTGCGGTGAAGCGGACCAGGATGACCTTCCCCGTTGCTTCCTCCGGGTCGATCTTCGCGCCCACGGCGACGACGATACCGCAAGCTGCGAAAAACGCGGCGGTACGGCCGGCGGTGTGAACCTTGGTGGCAGACAACACGAGAACGTGCTCTCGTCCCTCATGCTCAGGGTCCAGGTTCATCATGGTTACTTTGATGGAGCCCCCGTCTGGGCCTCGCCCCATTTGTGTCACGCGGCACTGGTAGGCCCGCTCTTGCAGCGGAGGGAATTCGGTCACGGTAATGAGCCATTTGCGGGGCATATGCGGCACTCCTCGATTACTGGAACTGCGAATCAAGCGTGGCCACGCTGATTGATTCGTATCTTGGCGCAATGGTGTTTCGTCGTACTGACCGTTGGTAGCTTTCCTGCTTACGCGGCAGCGACGGTTTCAAGACCGATCGGCGGTGTCAACAGGACATCCCAATCGACGTCAACGGCACCAACCTCAGGGGCAAAGACCAAGAACCAACTCAGATCCGGTCGCATCATGTACGCCGGCTGAGTGCACCGGCGTTCGGCGATGTCGAGGTAGCGATAGGGTCTGTACTGCCGCGGAACGGCAGGGAAAGCTTCGGCGAAACGACTGGCACGCTGGTTGAAGCAGCGCCCATCCATCATCGCATCGTCCGGATGCCGGTCCTGCATGTCACGGAGCGTGAGGGCACGCCGCCCCCGGGTCATCAGCGCCAGGCCGAAGCTCAGAGCGGCCTTCCTGACGCCAAGTTCGGCCAGATGGTGGCGACCTTCAAATCCATCGAACCCGAATCTGAGCCAGTCTGCCACAGAGACAAAGCCAATCGAGACAGACCAGAGCAGTTGGTGGGCTTCTGCGAAAGAGTGTTGAACGTTTCGACCGTTGTGAATGCAAGGCAGCAGCAAGTTTGCAGGCATGATGATCTCTTTTCTATTTGAGGTGTATCCGCAGTGTGGGATTGCCACATCAGTTGGTGGAGGCAATCCCGTCGATGAATCTGTCGTCGCCAAGTAGGCGAGCGACATCAGAGAACAGCGTCTGGACAACTGCCCGGAGTTTGGGGCCGGAGCAGTACGTTCTGGCTTCAAGCCGCAGGACGTTGCATTCAGTGTCGACCAGAATGCGGGTGTATCTGCACCGACACTGCAATTGCAGCAGCAAGGCAGAGGGAAGCCGCCGTGCCCTGGTATCTTCGGCAACCATGACGAACAGCGAGACTTGCTCGGTATCGGCGTCGACCGCAAGGGTTGACTCGAAGCCGCTGCCGACAGCAAAGATACCTTCGGCAACGCCGTTCGAAGGGGTCGTCCGATACCGATACCAGTACGCCGGCGCGGCTTCGATGACCTGTGAGAAGTAGCGGCTCGTGCCGAACGGTTCATCTGATGATCTGCATGAGATGGCAGTTGGGATAGGCATGATTCAAGCTCCTCATCGGTGAATGACAACCGGTGGTGAGGTCGCCCACGCGTGCTGGGCAACCTCACTCCTGTAAGCCTGGAACAGTTACTTCGGGCCAAACCCAGGCCCCATCAGGTGATGGCACCCGAACTGGCGGTTCCAATCATGGCGGTCGTAGACGGGCCGGACATCGAGTGCGAGCCGCGGGAGTAGGTTGGGCGGCGTAGGAGGGAGATATGGGCGACTCGACAAGCCGGTGGTGTCCGAGCAGGTGCATTTGGAATACGAGCGAAAGCAGACGTTGCAGAACATGGCGGTGCTCCCTTCTCTGGCGTCCCGCAGGGGATGGCCTTTGTTGCAGCAGTACCGGCGTGTTACTGAGCCATGGACGTCCAGGGCTCGAACTGCCGTATGCTGCTACCCCTGGATTCCATCAAGTGGCGACTGCGCGCGCAAAAGCGCGCATTTTCTTGGGCTGAGTTACGGGGAGCAGGTCTCAGGATGGTGTGGACGAGGCCAAACGAGGGTACCAGGCTATTTGCTCAGTACCTTCTGGAGGTGAGCTTCTGCCGCAACAAGAGCGTCAGTGGCGCGTCGGTCGATGCTGTCCAGCACGTTGCCAAGGTCGCGCCGTAGCGCGGGCATCCCGTAGCAATGGACCGCGACTTGTATGGTATACAGGAGTTGTTCGGCTGACGCAGCGATATTTGCTGTGGCCAGTCGATGGATGTGCTGTCGAGACCACTTGGCGACTTCGTCCGTGAGCGTAGCATCCGTCGCATTCAGAATGGCGAGCACCTCCCAGCAATGGTGAACCGCTTCGGCGCCATTGCGGGCCAATCCCCTTTCGAACAGTTCGAGTCGAGCCCATTCCCTACATTTGATCTTCGCTGGCTCCGGCAAGTCGGATCCCAAAGTGCGGAGGCAAGATACCGCGTAGTACGTGTCTTCGTACGGTCTGCGACGGCTGGCAGGCCCCCGGAAGCTACCATCCGGTTGCTGCAGCGAATAGATCCACTGAGCATGGTCCGCGGGGTGGCGAATGGCCTGCATGTCGAGACCCGGGGTATGCAGCGCGAAGAACGTGGCACTGAGCCGAGTGGGTTGACCGGGGCAGAAGCCAAATCCAACTTGGTTCTCGCATTGGCCAACAAAGGCCGTTGCGCGCTCCTGCCAGTCCGGAGGGGCATGCCCCGTGGTCACCAGTAGGTGGGATGACTCGTTGACAGTCTTCACCGTAGCCCAAAGAGAAGCTGGCATGTCCCATTGCGACGGCCGGCGGGGACTGGGAATGGCTACGTACCCAAGGTCTGGGCTCGGAACTATCGCCTGAAGCACCCGAAGCGTTCTTCGCAGAGAACTGGCAACACGGAGGCTGGTGGCATATGGTATACGGTTTTCTCTAGCCATTAACGTAGACGCGGCAACCCCAAGAGACGCCACAACCACAGCCATAACATCCCAATGGGCAAAGCCACCAGCCACACGGTATAAAATGGCCCCCAGCAGCATAGTAACGGTGGAAGGCAAGAACGTAAGAGACCATCGGGCAAGGAAACCGTAGCCGGCTTCTGGGACAGATACGACACCATGGCGGCGCCAGTAAGAGAACAGGATGTAGCCGTCCTCTCCGGCACAGCGCAATTCTAGTAGTGGCAGCATCGTGACAACTCCCAACGCCGCACACATCGCGACGGTCAGTTGCGCATCAGCGCCGGTCCCAAATGAGCACAGGAACAGGGCGCCAGGGACTACTAGGAACAGTATGCATCCCGGTGCGAACAGCCGGGAGAACACCAGAACAAAGCTGACGATCCTCTGGTGCTCCAGACCTGGCAGGAGCGCCCACAGATGCATGCCGATGAAGGTCAAGACGGCCGCCGCGACATGCACCAGCACACACCACTTGACAACCAGTATTTGTAGAGCTGGCGAAATAGCACACAGAACGGCAGAAGCCGTGACCGCGGTGGCAAGACTCGCCGTCATTCGACCTCCAAGCCCGAGTAGATAGCCAAGCCGGAGGGGCGGTGCAGTGACTCGATTCCATGCCGGCAAGAGTATCATTACAACGACCAAGGGTGCCGCGATCAGCGCTGTCGCCAGTAGGACGCCACGCACGCCTATGCTGATGGCGAGGTCGCGATCCAAGAGACCAGGCGTGCTTAGTAGTGTGAGTGACGCAAGAACACTGTTGCATAGGCTTGCCAGAAGCAGTCCAAGTGCCATGGACTGCACCCACGATAGCTGCATGGGTCCTTCATTGCCTTCATCGCGGAGTCGCCGCATCCGTTCGTAACTCGGCGGATGTGTCGACACCGACACCTCCACCATCCTGCACACTGAACTCCATGCCCTGTTGCCACTATGCGACTGATCGTGCAGCCAGTGCATGACACGGGTGTGGAATCGGGATCGGCCGACTGCCAGTGCAGTGCCATGGATAAGAGGGAGGCAGTCGCTGATCGCTTGCCGAAGTTGGGCACGTTTGACCAGACGTACCGCGACCTGATCAGCTAAGTACTCACGATTGCGCAATACGACTGTGGTGCAAATCCGCAAGAGGAGCAGTACGACGATGTATTCGTTGAGGAAGCCAAACAGGACCATTCTATCTCTGACCACATAGGCGAACGCGGCAAGCAGAACGAAAGGAAGGATTCGTAGGTTTGCGATCGGAAACGCATCGGCCCAAGACTGCAGCGCGACATCGTGGTTTTTCAGATGCGCCAGCTCGTGGAGGACCGCGGCCGTTCGCTCTGGTGTATCTAACGCATCAATGCTGGACCAAGCCGCCGGAATGGCTATGCAAGCATGCCGAGATGTCCAGCCGAACGCGAGAAGCCCCTGCAGTTGGCCCGAAGAACGGATCTTGGGCACTGGTACTCCCATCAGGTGCGACAGGCCGGCCACTTGCTCCTGGACCAGACATGGGACGCTTTCCCGAAGCTGATACCGACGGATCATCACCTGCCGACGATGGATAGCCTCCAACACGGCCATACAGACAGGAATGAGCACGAGGATGCCCAAGAGCCTCCAAGGAGTCGAGGCATACACCGGCGACGTGATACAGGCGAAGGCGAAGCTGATCAGTGCCAGCGTGCGGACAGCCGCAGCAGTCATGGCCACGTACAGCAACAGGCGATCGCATAGATCCGCCAGACCGTTGCGCCAGGAGTGCCAGGCTGCCGCAACCAGCATTGCGATTCCGGTCAATCCAACCAGGAATAGGCAGGCATTCTCCGCCATAGAGCACATCAGGCTTCGGCAACGGCGCGTCGCATACTCTCTGCAAGCCTTCGCGACAGATTCGGGCCGGCTCCGAGTTGGACTGCGGTTTGGCGGGCCAGTGCTTCAATGGCCTTAGCATCTGTGATGCCGTCAACAACGCTACGAGCTATGACGAGGGCAGTGCTTCCGGCGACGACCGTGTCCAGAACGCTGGAATCGGAACTCGGGTTAAGTCCAAGCGCACCAGTAAAAGCTTGTCCTGTGACAAGTGCTTGGAGCGGAAGACCGTGCTCAAGACGACCAAGAACGTGCTCGACCAGCTTACCCCACACAGCCGACAGCAACTCCTGGTGATCTGGCAGAAGTTCACGGAGAACCCTTCGCGCCAGATCCAGGCCTACTGCCTCAGTAACGACTGACGCCGAAGGCATGACGATTTCCGCGCCAGCCGGTGCCGTCAGTACGTCCAGTTCGGCCTGGCAGTGTTCGCATTCCTCAAGATGATTCTGGACATTGGCCCGCTCAGATGCTGGCAACTGATTGCGGTGGTAGGCATTGATGGTCTCCATCGACAAACACGGGCTTCGGTCAACCTCAGCATGAAGTTCCCTGGCAATCAGCAGCAGGCAACGGACGTGCTCTTTGCAGGAATCGCATTGCCGTACGTGCGCCATGACTGGGGCTGTGTCAGATTCGATCAGATCGCCGCTGACGAGATCGACCAGGACTTCCTCACGTGGACAGTTCATCATCACTCTCCGGTGACTGGATTGGACGGTCCGTGACACGACGGATTTAGTCCGCGACGGATGCGCAACACGTTGTGGTGCCTCGTGGCCCGGCATCTGTCACAGGTATCGCCGCAACGAGCGGCGATCTCCGAGTAAGATGAACCGCGAGCACTACGGAACATAATAATCTGGCAGAGCCGGGGTTCTTGACGGATCTTCTCGCGGATCGAAGAGTATTCTTCCCTACGCTGGATCAAATAGGCAGGATCATGGGCAGTGGAGGAACTAGGCTCGAATAACTCCGTGGCGTCCGACAGCCCAAGGGAGTGGGCGAGGTCGTCGATCAGTGTAATCGTTACTGCTCGACGTTCCTTGCGACACAGGTCCTTGAACCGATTCGGCAAGCCCCTCAGGAATGTGACGCCGTCCCTTCCGTTGCGCGCAATAGCGTCCACCACGGCGTCTCTGGCAATCTCGGCTACAACGCGCTTCACAGGTATGTCCGGAAACCACTTGGCGCGAGCCCAGAGTATCAGGGGCAGACACATCCGCGTCAGATCGTCGAGGCAGGGATCGCCAGCCCGGATCTGCACGAGAATACATTCGACGTCTTCTGGCAGAATGCCTGTCTTCGCCATAAGCGCACCTGGAAGCGACACAATGACCACCGCACGATACCGTGCGTCTTGAAGGCAAACAATTCCCGGCTCATCGGCCGGGTTTGGCTCCGCGCACGCGGGGCTGGCGTCCGGCGGAATCGTCCTAGTGCAAAACTCGGCTTTCGCCGAGGTGGTAGTTTGCGAACACAGACGACCCGCTGAATCCAGCAAGTCCAAATTGTCGAGACTGATGCTACCGCTCGGCGGAAGCGCGGGCAATGCGATTTACATGCCATTCGGCATCGGATGGCGGATTGTCACCGGTTCTGCATACCGGCTGCCACAATGCGGATTTGCCAGTGGTTACGGCCTCTTCGAGCGGGAAGGTAAGTACCTTGTCACCCCCAAACGGTCGCGACTTCCAGCGAAAGCGTCCTCTCAGGCTGATGCGATGGCCACGCAACAGTGGCGCCCGGAGCACTCAAGTGTGGCCGGCGATCGTATCGCCAGCCTTGCCCGTTGTGTCCAACCCTTGCTTGACCGCCAGAGTAAGAAGCTGCGACGCCTCTGACTCACGGTCAGCCCAAGTCTTGGTGAGGCGTGCCGAGCTTTCCATCTTGCGGTTGAAGTACCCGCCCATGCCTATACTCGTGACACACATGGCCATCGCTCCAATTCCGGCGGCATAGGCCCCTGTCGCGAACATCACCGTACCGAAGGTACCAAGCACGGCACTGATAGCGAGAGCTCCAAAATTGATGCATTCCTGGCGCCGGTATGCGGCCAGAGCTTGCTTCGCATGTATCCGGCAGGCCGCAATGCGGTCACGAAGCCGCCGTTGCTCCTCACGAGCCGCCTGTGTTTTGGCGGCTTTTATCTGCTGTCGGTACTCCTGCTCGCCCTGCAGCAACTGCTTCAGGCCCACGATTCTATCCGCTACCGTGCGGCGAATCTCCGCGGCCAATTCCGACCACTGATCCCAGCCGCGATGCTTCAGCCACTGCTCCAGTTCGCCGCTGTAGAGCGTGTGCCTCGCCTCCGCAGAATTGAAGCGAAGAAACGTCCACAACTCCTCCAGCGTCGTGACTGACTCGCCTGTTCGGAAGATCAGCGGACGAATGCCCGTGGCAAACTCCTCTACCCCCGCCTCCTGGTCTCCACCGGTCTGGATCACCCGCGCGGCACGCCCACTCAGGTCGGTAAACCCGCGATACTCCAACCACTGACCGATGTGGCAACCAAACAGTGCCGCCTGCCCTTCGCGCGGATGCCCGTGCAACCACCCCAGCAACTCTTCCGGTGTACTCACGCGGTCACCGGTCTCCACGATTAGCGGCCGCGTACCGGTGATGAGTTCCTCCAAGCCAGCCCGCAGATCAGGACACTCCGCGCGTATCTTCGTCGCCATGTCGGCTATATGGTCTTCGCCAACATAGCGCAGCCACTCCTCCAACTTGCCGGTGCGCAGATAGCGGATGCCCTCATGGGGATACTGCGAGCAAAGTGACAGTAGCTGCTCCCGGCCGTATGCCTTCTGGCCACCATCGAACACAAACGGCTCGATGCGCCGACTGAAGCGGCCCGTGGGAGCACTGACGTCCACAGGATGGTCCTGCGCAGGCCGTTGCGCTGCCGCAGCAGGCTCCGCCGGGGTTGATACAGTATCCAGCCGACCCCCGCGCCCATCCGTGGCCGGTGCCGCCGGCAAGACTGAGCTTCCCGCCAAGCGTCGCAGTTCACCCCGCAGACCGGCCACCGTCTCCCAGCGGCGATCCGCCGGCGACAACAGACGCCGCACGAATGCATCGAGATGCCCGGGCGACTCGGCGGACACCTCGCTCGGCGCTAGGATTCCCTGCGGCGTGCGCCCCGTGAGCATCTCAAAGCAGATCACCCCGATGGCATAGATATCCGCCCGCTGGTCCACCTCTTTGCCCGTGCGCTGTTCCGGCGACATGTACTCCAGGGTCCCCAGAAGCTGGCCTTCCATGCTCACAGCCGGCCGATGCTGCACCGTCGGCAGCGCCCCCAGACTCACTTGGTCTGTCTCCTTCTTCAACAGCAGCGATCCTGAGCGTGTCTTGACGACATCCTCCAAGATCTTCCCCAGTCCGAAGTCCGCGATCTTCGCTCGTCCTTGTTCATCAAACAGGATGTTCTCCGGCTTCAGGTCGCGGTGGATCACGTGCTTCCCGTGGGCGTATTCCAGGCCGTCGCAGACCTGGTCGAGGATGGACAAAGCCTCACGCCATTCCAGTGGCCCCTTGGCCTGCCGAAGCCTGTCGCGCAGGCTGCCGCCGGGCAGGTACTCCATCACCAGGTAGTAGACCCCGTCTTGGTGGCCGGAATCATGGACATGCACAATGTGGGGATGGTGCAACTGCGCCATCATCGCGGCTTCACGTTGGAAGCGCTCGACCAGTTCAGCACGTCCGGCAAAGCCTTCGGGCATGACCTTGAGCGCCCGGATGACTTTCAATTCGACGTGCTCCGTCTTCCACACGCTGCCCATGCCGCCATCGGCGATCTTCTCGATCACTCGGTCGCGGCCGAAAGTCTTGTTGGTTAGGTCCATTGGCATCACTGTTTCCGTAGCTACCGTTGCCGACCACCAAGTCCCATGCCTGTGACATTATGGCCAAGTCGAGGCCGGTGGGGAATAGCCCGCGATGGACGCGCGAAGCGGTGAACGGGCCATACGGCCGCAACCCCTAGAAGTCGCCGAGGTGACTTCAGTTCACCACATGTGTCTCAATCACAAATCTCCAGATCAGCGCTGCGCGCCTCGCTTCACTCGCGACCAAGGGGAGGACCCATTGGAACCCCAAGGCAAAGGGTAAGAGATCAAAGAACAAAGGGTTAGAAGTCCAGGGCGAGGCGGAAACCGGCATGGCAGATGCGGCCGTCCGGCAGGCTGATGCCGCGGAGGGCAGGCCGGCAGAACGCTGGAGTGCGGTTCCAGGAACCGCCCCGCAGAACACGCGACGCCCCGTTGCCAGGGCCGCTCGGGTCGGTCTGTTCGCCATCGCTGTACGAACCATACCAGTCACTGCACCATTGAAATACATCGCCGAGCATGTCCTGCAGGCCCCAGGGATTGGCCTGAAAACTTCCCACCGGCGATGTGTTGGCAAAGCCATCATTCCATTTCACGTAGTACATGAACCCAGTCTGCACGGTCGCGTTCGACCAGTTGTTCGCTGCCTCATCACACATGTTCGCGAAGCGCTTCCCATCCTCAATCTGATCGCCCCAGAAGAAGATCGTCTTGGTCCCCGCCCGGCACGCATACTCCCACTCCGCTTCCGTCGGCAGACGGTACTTCTTGCCCTCCTTATCCGACAACCACTTGCAGAACGCCATGGCATCATCGTGGCTCACCAGCACTACCGGATGCTCATCCGTCTGCTCAAAGCCCGGGTTGCGCCAGGTCAGACCTGCTTGCTCCTTGTATCCCTCCTTGCTCCAACCCCAGCCGGTGCCTTTCTCTTCAGCCGTGGTCTTGTAGTTGGCCTCCCGCACAAAGCGGCCGAACTCGCCCCGTGTCACAGCGTGTACCCCCAGAAGGTAACTCTTGGTCAGCCGCACGCGGTGCTGCGGGTGCTCATCCGTGAAATAGTCGGCCTTGTCGGCCCCAAACCGCTTCATCACCTCTTCGGCCGGGATCTCGCTGCCCATCAGGAACCCCTCGGAACATGCCGGAATGTACGTCAGCTTCATCCCAATGCTGTTGGTAATCGTCTCGCCGATCCTCGATGGCGCGGGTTGTTGCTGGACCAGATTCGCGTTGATTTGCCTGGTGAGTTGCGCGACGCTTGGTGTATCGCTGATCGATGCAGGGCTGTTTCCCACGGCTTCGTGCGAAGACGTCTGCGACGATTCGGGGTTCGGCGGGAAATTCGCCCGATGGCGCCGGTTCTGCTCCATCTCTATTGACACCGCGACGAAGACTCCCGCTGCCACCAGAAGCAGCACCGCAACCAGCGCAACAATCGTCCGCTTCAGGGATCGGCGTCGCTGTTCATCGGCAAGTCGCCGGCGATTCTCCGCTTCTTCTCGCTGCCGGCGCTCGGCCTCCGCTTGTTCCCGCTCTCGTGCGGCCGCAGCGGACTCCTCCCGCTGGCGGCGCTCCGCTTCCGCCTGTTCCCGCGCCTTCGACGCAGCCGTCTCGCGTTCTCGCCGGGCTTGGGCCTCCTGCTCTTGCCTGAGCCGCCGGGCTTCGGCCTCTTCCCGTTGCTGGCGGCTTTCCTGCTCTTTCCGAACTGCCTCGCCATGCGTGGCAAGGAGCCTCGTCGCCTGTCCCGGCCGCTCCTTGCCATTGCGATTCAGCCCTGCCGCCAGCATGGCATTTACGCCCTGTGGCACACTTACCAAGGGCTCCACCGACTTCTGCAGGATCTGATACCCGATATCCCCATGCGGCATCACCAGGGAATGCCCGGCGAGACACTCATACAGCACCGCCGTGAAACTGTAGATATCGCTGGCAGCCGTCAGCGGTTCGCCGCGGAACTGCTCCGGCGAGGCGTACAGCGGCGTCTGGCTGGTGCGCCCGGTCATCTGCGTCATCGTGTTGTGGATCTCCCGGGCAATCCCGAAGTCCAGCAGCTTCGCCTGGCCGGATGCCGTCACCATGATGTTCTGCGGTTTGATGTCTCGGTGCAGAATCCCTTTCACCGCCCGGCCATTGGCATCGCTGTAGCTTATCCCGTGGGCATAGTCCAGGGCCTCGGCAAGCTGGCGGGCCAGGGGCTCAAGCTGTTCCCAGTTCAGACGCTTCTCCGGCCGGCTTGCCAGATACGCCGCCAAGGTCTGCCCTTCCACGTACTCCATCACGATGAAACGCACATCCCCTTCGGCGTGCAGGCCGAAGATGCGGCAGATGCCGGGGTGGGACAACTGCCGGCCGATGGCCGCCTCGCGGCGCAGAGCCTCCACCGCAACCTTGTCGCGACAGACCACCGCCGGCAGCACTTTGACCGCCACCGGTGTATTGAGTTCGCTGTCAACCGCCTTCCACACCTCCCCCATGCCGCCGGTCGCCAGCGGAGTATCGCCTACCACCTGATACTGCCCGGCCAGAACCTGCCCGTCGCGCAGAGATTGGCCATGCTGGGTCAGGGCATAGCTGAGGGTGTCGGTTGGGCTGTTTACCCGCGCAGGCTCACCCACCTGGCGGTTGCAGAATCTGCAGACGACCGCCTTGTCCTGGATCTCCTCAGCACAGAAGGGGCACGGTCTCATACGATTCTCATGTCATCTGGAGACTCCGATAAACGACAAGATCCCTAATATAACGAGCGTCCCAAAGAGCCCGATCGCGAGCGTCACTATGCACACAATCAGAAAAGAGCCCTGCATTTGACTTTGCTCGCCCTCTCCCTGGCGAGGCCACTTCGGCGGGTCTGCTACGAGCAGGGCCGGCTTGGTCAGCGATACCGTGCTCGCGGGCAGCGTTGACAGTGCATGGCCAACACCCGAGCCGCTAACAACCTGCACGCAATCAGCGGGTCGGGACGCGGTAGACTTGCTCAACCCAGACGCAATCGCCACGGCGAGTTGAGGCGAGCAGTTGCTGAGCCTGACCGCCTCCTGGTTGACGATCTGCCACTCAATCTGTCCCATGTGGAAAGGGGGATGGCCAGCCAGACATTCGTACAGGGTCGCGGCGAACGAATAGATGTCTTGGGCCGGTGATGGCTGCTCTCCCCTTAGTTGCTCAGGCGACATATAGGGTAGTGTACCTGAAGTATCGGACTTGCCCGTGATCCTCGTGTAGGTGTCCTTCATCTCCCGGGCTACGCCAAAGTCCATGATGTACGGTGTGCCATCATCGGCAATGAGGATGTTGCTGGGTTTGATGTCCCGGTGGATGACCTTGCGCGAGTGGGCGTAGTCCAGAGCCTGAGCGATGGGCGTAAAGATGCGGATAGCCTCTTCCTCGATCAGTTTATCCCGTTCTACCAGGATCTGCTCCAGCGTCTTGCCGCTGACATAGTCCATGACCAGGAAGACGCCATCGTCGCCCTGCTCGAATGCACGCAGCGTAACGATATGCGGGTGGGAGAGTTGCATGGCCAGACTCGCCTCTCGCTTCAGTGCCTGCAAAGCCCGAGGGTTGCGGGCCAGGATGGGCGAAGGCATCTTGATGGCCACTTTGCGGTTCTCAAGGTGCGCGTCCTCGGCCAAGTAGACAGTTCCCATTCCACCGCGGCCAAGCTCCTTCACCACGCGGTATCGCCGCGCAAGGATGATCTGCCCGTCGGCGTGCAGCGTTGGTGCGAAGTCTAGATCGTCACGGCCAGACGATGGAGTCATTGGTTGGCCTCCACTAGGAGTGTCCGCAACTCGCCGTGGTCAGTACTCATGCACATAGAGGTCATTGGCTCCATTCTCCGGAGCCCTGAGTGAGACGTTCAACACAGCTAACGGCGCTGTTGGGCTTTGAGCTCCGGAAGGCGGATGATTCAATCAGCGAGGCACGCATACCAACCCAGATGAACAGAGCCCAGAGCGCTGGTCCTGCTACACATACCCATCGAAACGCGCTGAACATGGAGTACATGATTGAGCCCCCAACCACAGACACTCCGAGGCTTGAATATGGGCTCCATGGACGATGACGGGCGGAAGGGCAACTCATGATTCCAAGCATCATTGTGATGCCGAGGCCAATCAAGAGGTGCTGCACTACGAGAATCCCGAGTAATGGCATGTACACGAGTGTGGAAACCTCACCCATGTGGTACCAGACCCGCCATAGCAGGTGCGCACTACATGCGACAAGAACAACCAAGCCAATCGATGTCCGCTTCGGAATCGTGGGAGGGATCGCCAGTGAGCTTGGGAGCAAGCGAAGCATCGTCACACACCAAGCAGTCGTGACACCAGCAACTACGTACCACGGGTTGGCGCCGAGCAGAACCGATTCGCATGCACGGAAGCCTTTAGGCCCCATAGCTAGCATAACCACAAAGAACACAGCAGCACCAGAGACCCATGCGTACCACGGCCGTCTCCCGTTTGCGCCGGATACCAACACGAGGTAAAGGATAGCAATCCATGAGAACATCTCATCAGGCAACACCGAATGCCGTAGCCCGAGTGGGGCAGTCAGTATGGTGGCGAACCCAATCACCGCGACCAGGATGAGTCGATCACTTGCCGATCCTCCCGAGGTCGGCCTGACCCGATCCACACAAGCCGTACTCGGCCGAGGCAGCCGTAGCTCTGGCGTCGCGGATACTCGCGCCACAAGCAGCAGAGATGCCGCCGCGGCAGGCCGTTGCCCGGCTTCCTTCGCCAGCCCTGCCATCACCATCCCGTTGACGGCATCCGACACCTTCGCCAGCCGCTTGGGGGGCTTGTGCATGATCTGATACGACATATCCCCATGGGGCGTCACCAGCGAATGGCCTGCCAACGCCTCATACAGGACTGCGGCAAAGCTATAGATGTCACTGGCTGCGGTCATTGGTTCGCCACGGAACTGCTCTGGCGAGGCATACAAAGGAGTCTGACTGGTCCGGCCGGTCACCTGGGTCATGGTGTTGTGGATCTCACGGGCGATCCCGAAGTCCAGCAGCTTCGTCTGGCCGGTTGCCGTCACCATGATGTTCTGCGGCTTGATATCCCGATGCAGGATGCCCTTCACCTGGCGACCGCCGGCGTCGGTATAGGTCACCCCATGGGCATAGTCGATCGCCTCGGCAAGCTGCTTCGCCAACGGCTCAAGCTCTTCCCAACTCATCCGCCGATCCGGCTTCTGCGACAGAAGCTGGGCCAGATTCTGACCCTCGATAAACTCCATGACAATGAACTTTAGGTTACCCTCGGAGTGCAGGCCGAAGATGCGGCAGATCCCAGGATGGGCAAGCTGGCGGCCGATGGCCGCCTCGCGACGCAGGTTTTCCACCGCGACCTTGTCCCGACAGACCATGGGCGGCAGCACCTTCACCGCCACGGGAGTGCCAAGTTCACTGTCAATCGCCTTCCACGCCTCTCCCATGCCCCCCGAACCCACGGGAGCTTGGCCCACTATGCGATACTGCCCAGCCAACACCTTGCCATCGGTCAGTCGCTCCGTGTGGAGTGTGGCGGCGTTGCTGAGCGTGTCGGTGGGAACGGATGTGGAAGCCGAGACAGCAAGCATCGTGCCGCAATGCCGGCACTTGATGGCCGCATCCTGGATCTCCTCAGCACAGAAGGGGCAAGGCTTCATGCGAGGTTACCTCCCAGTCCATCGAGTCTGCTCTCGGCCGGGAGCAGTTCGGTCAGGCTCTGGAGGTCCACGCCAAGTTCGCGGGCCTGAGCTTCGTTTGAACGGATGAAGCTCACCAGCCGTTCCAGAGCGAGCGGGTGGGTGGTGGCGGTGCGCTGTTTGCTTGCACTTTCACACCAGACCATGGCCAGTTGCCAGGCAATTCCCCCAGCCACCAAGTAGTCGGCAAACGGTGATGAGCTGACCACGGAGCAAGCGAATGAATCAGCTTCGCGTTCCTGATTGCGGCTGATCTCCAGGTTCTGAGCCTCGCCCATCGTGTGGCCAAGCACAATGTGGCCAAGTTCATGCGATATCACATAGATGCACATACCAGCGGCATAGGACCTGGCAAGCTTCTGCGCGGCGATGTCGCCCGCACTGCCCATCAGGCCACACTGTTCGGCAATGAGTTGATTTGCCTCAGGAGACAATTGCCCGTTGCATCTGACGATGCTTGGCCCAAGGACCTTGAAAAACTCACCCAAGTGCTTGGGGGTGCCTCGGCTGGCCGCAACGGCTAGTCCCGTCAGGCCGGAGAGGCAGGCGGCACCGCCCAGGATGGTGATGACCGGAGCGCCTTGTTTGGCATCGACGTAGGCATACGCATTGAGTGTTGGGTCGTCAATCGCCGGACAGAAGACCACCTTGGATGCAACGCTGCGATACAGGTCATTGGTCTGAACGTGGGGTGCGTGGATGACATACGCAGCAAGCTGCACGAGTTCCTGGGAACTCGGCCCGGCCAACCCTGCAGGCACAGACGAGGCCTGGGGTTCAGATTCGTTTGCCATCTGATCCGGCAAGGCAAGTGCGCCCAGACGCACGCTGGCGCTAGCTCCAGAGGCGGTTATCGTCAAACCGGCAGGCCCATCGGCCGGGCGCGGCAAGGCCTCCTTCGTTTCGTGCGGCTCCAGGTCCGCTCCAGAGGCCGGCAAATCATCAAGCTGTGGACGGCCCGATGCCGGGGCCGCAACCGGGGTGGAGGCACCGGTGGATGCGGGTCCACTACGCCCTTTGAGGTCCTCATCCGAAAACGTCGAGAAGGTGAACGTGACCCGACCCGATCTGAACACCTGGCTGGGGCACACTTCGATCCAGTGGCGACTCGGCCGACGCAGATTGCTGCCCGCATCCAAGGGGAGCATGAGCCAGCGGCTCGATTCATCATTGCCGTCCGCTACATACGCCAGAAGCAGGACGGGCTTGTCATGGCGACTGGCGACGGGGCCATCATCGCCAAACACCAGCCACGAGTTGACCAAGATGTAGCCGGTGTCGGGCGCGTTGTTCAGACGCTGGAACACGACAGTATTGGCCCCGTCAGCGTCCCCGCCAAACAGCGCAGCCAGAAGCTCCACAGAGGGTGATCTTTCGGGCCAAGCCGACCTCGTGTGGTGGTAGGCCAGCTCGATAGCTCCGCCGATGTTGATCCGTCCCCGCTCTTGCAGTACTGCACGCTCGCCCGTCGCTAGAGGCTTGGCATCCAGGGTCAGGCGGCCACTGCTGACAGACTGCACCGCAGGGCCGCTCTTGCCGAATTCGCACACGAAATGGTCGCGGCTGATCTGCAGCGATGCGCGAGCGTTCTCGGGGGTCTGTGGCAGCACACGCAGCACGACGCCAGGCGGTTCGGCGGACTCCTGCCAGCCGCGGCGGCCGAAACTCAGTCGCTGCCCGGAAGAGATAAACCAGTTACGTGTGATTCCAGCGTAGTTGGTGCAAACGCGGATGCGAGGTTCTGCGATGGTCTGGCCGGCGTGGCCCGCTATACCGCCGACCTGCCCACGCCACAATGCCAGCGGAGCAAGCAACTCAGGCATGGCATCCAGCGGTAGCTGATCCCAGCGCACTGGGTCTGTCCGGATCTTCTCGTGGTCGCGTCCAACAAACGGGTTGATGATGATCTGCTGCGGTCTGTCCTGTTCCTTCGCGGTAGCCCGGACAAACAGCGGATGCTGCACCTTCCATATGCCAAGAATCTTCCCGCTGGTTTGGTCCTCGACCAGCAGAAGTATGGGGTCAATGCGGTACTCGCCGGCGCTGGCGGGCTTGAATGGTAAGGAGATCTGCTGTTCTCGCAGAATGGCAGGCAGGCTGACAGACTCCATGGCCCGCAGTTGGGCATCGTCGCAGTTGACGGCGAGGGTAACCCTCAGCGAGGGCGATGTCTGACTGACCAGGCGAAACTTCAGGTAGAAGGCAGTCCCAGCCACTGGCGTGCCTGGCTGCCACCAGAGTTGCACCAATGAACCGACATCGCCGAGAACTGCCGATGGCCCGCTGGATGGCAGCGGTGCTGGCAACGACGCCCCCGGCATCGCCCAGGCGCTACCCAACCAACCGGCAGATGGCATTGACGGCGCCAGCGGTGGCAATCCGCCGGGTATGGCGGCGGAAAAAGCTGATGCGGCTGGAGCCGCAGAAAATGGCGATGTCGCGGTTGCGCCACCACCGGATCCAGACGGCTGTTCGGGCAGTTCCGGTTCCGGTGCTTGTTGGTTCGGATCACTCCAGCCGCAATTGCTGCAACGACCGCTCAGAAGAACCATACGGCATTGCGGACACTCCATGGCTGGGCCCTCCACATCTCCGGCATACGCCGGTCTATTTCGGCGCAGGCGATGTGGCGCCAGTATCTGTTGTTAGCGGTGGCGATTGCTCAAACGGCTTGCCACACGATGGGCAGAAGCGTGAGCCCGAGGGCACTCCTCGAGAGCCACAGCCCAGACAGGCGAACGCGCCCATCTGCATGGCGCCCCAACCCATCGGAGCGTAGGCGGCACCCAACAATGGCATGCGGGTCAGGGCCGCGACATCCTTCAGGTGCGGCACGAACTTCTCGTAGGCCTCGACGATCCGTGTGTTGCCCTCTGCCTGAGCGCGAGCAATCAGAACCTTGGCTATCTCGGGGTTCTGCGACAGGAACAGCCCGGCCGTCTCCGGCTTCATCTCACTGATCTTGGCCATGTACTGCGCCTGTACGGCCATATTCATGTCCAGCTTCTGCCGCTCGATGTCCAAGAGAGCCTGATTTTGCTGTTTCCACAGGTCCAGTTCGTGCTGGCCGGCTGCGAGCTTGGTCTCCGCTTCGCGTACCTGCTGTGCGTAGACAAATTCAAGCTCCTTGCGACGCTTGGCGAGTTGGATGTCGATCTGCTGAAGATTCAGGCTGCCCTCTTCGGCCATCTGCACTCGGCGGTACTCGATGTCGTACATGAACTGCAGCTTCTTCTGCAGGAATGCCAGAGCTGAAGTACGATCACCCCGGCCTTCGGCAAAGGCCGTTTTGAGGTCTTCGTACTCCTCACGAGAGATAACCCTCTCACGATCCAGGGCGAGCATCGCCCTTTCCAGTTCGACGGCATTAGCACGCTGTGCGAACTGCTCCTGATTGGACAATGCCCAGGCCTGCTTGAGGACTTCCAGCTTCTTCTGGCCAAGCTCCACCTGGCCACGCTTTTCGACTAGCGCCCGCACTTCGGCCTGGGCTACGAACACCGACCGTACCTGTACCAATTCCAGTCCGGTCCGACGAAAACTGGTCTGAAGGATCTCAGTGATCTCACGGCCCATGGTGTCGCGGAGGGCGCGGTCGGCGTGGATCAGCGGCTCGGCCTGCTGCCCGCGAACGGTCTGGCGGATGGCATCGCGGATCTCGCTATAGAAGTGTGATTTTAGGTCGGCCTCAAGCACTATCTCTCTGGCACCCATGAGGTTCTCGTAGAAGCTACGAGCATCGCGAAGGCGAAGGGTCAGTTGGCAATCGACGCCAACGCGGAGGTTGTCGGACGTCAATAGGATATTCTGGTCAGATTGCTGTTCCGCCGGGGCACCAGCCGGCGCGGTCGGACTCAATCCGAAGACGAGCTTGAGATCCTGATCGGTCTGTTGGATGAGTATACAGGAGACGAACTTCTGAGCTTTGGTGATCAGGTCAATCGCATCTGGCGCGGTCCTTGCCTTCGTTGCCAAGCCATCCTTGCCCAAGTACTGCGGGTAACGGCCGGACTCCAATACGCCCGCCAAGGTGCCATCCACGATCAGCAATGCCTGTGTGCCATACTCGACGAGAAACCCGTGAATGCGGGCTTCATCCTCTTTGAAGACCTCATGATTGAGGTCTATCTTGCGGGCAAACTGCCCTGTCTGGCGACGCCACACGATGGTCGTTGCTTCCATCCGTGCCCGATCGGGGCTGACCGGGGTCTGGCAGTGTGGGCAGAACTTCGCGCCCGGCTCGACGCTTCGTTTGCAGCCGGGGCAGCAAAGGAACCCCTGGTCGAGGCGTGTGCTGCACACGGGGCAGAAGGTATAGCCTATGCCAGCCAAGGCACCGCAGGCGGGGCAATGGATGCTGAGTTTGCGGTACTTTCCGAGAACCCACTGGAGCAATCGCATAGCATACTCCTGTTTGATGGGCCATCCGGGCTAAGACGCTGCAAATAGGATTGGCCAAGTGTCCGGTGGTGTGGATTATGGCAGTAGCGAAAAGTACGTCAATGGCGGTGGATGCAATGGTACGCAGGGGTTGATGTGCAGGGGACGCGTGCAATGTTGACCTAGCCCAAGACTTCGGCCTCTTCCCAGTGCCGAGAAGAGGCCCGTCACAACAGATGACAGGTCTCGGAGAAACGAACACGACAGGACCAGTAAAGAAGTACACCGCGGGCGGGGTTGCCTGCTGCCTCTGGGAGAACCAGATCAACGTCGACGGCAGACCTAAGGCCGTGCTGAAAGCGACGGTTGAACGCCGATACAAGGACGCCAGCGGACAATGGAAGTCAACGGGATCGTTCGATAGGTACCAGATCCCCATCGTCTGCCATCTGCTCCAGAAGGCGTTTGAGGACATGCTCGGGGAGAGCGATGGCCAATCGGATGGGAAGGAAATGGAGGCGTGAACGGCACGTCCGGCACTTGCCGGCGTGCCTGCCCGGGCCGGCGTCGGTCCTCTTCTGATGGGCAGGAAGAGGCCCTCCACGGTTGATGGTGGGTTTCGGAGTTAGTCATCATGAACAAGGTCAGGTACCCCGTAGTTCGGCCGGAAGGCCCGCTGTCGACTGCGATTGCTGACGAGATCGAACGGGCAATCAAGAATGTCAAACGGGATGAGTACGACCGTTGGTTCCGGCGCAGGTGGTACCAGGCATTGGCCCGTGCCCGGGACGATGGCGAACGTGAATAGCGGCGTCTATATCGCGATCTTCTATCTGGCCAAAGCCCGAATGATCACCGCAGGCAGGCTTGGCCGAGTCCTATTCCCGGCGGGACTCTACCTGTACGTCGGCAGTGCCCAGAAGAACCTTTCCCATCGCCTTGAGCGGCACGCCCGAAAGAACAAACGCCTCCGCTGGCAGATCGACTATCTCTCCTGTCACGCGACCATGGTTGGCGCCGTTGTCATTGACGGAAAGAAAAACCTGGAGTGCCGATTGGCAGTCCGCCTGGCAACCCGATACTCCCGGCCGGTCTTGGGCTTTGGAGCGTCCGACTGCCGGTGTCCGGGGCATCTGTTCTACCTACCGAAATCGATACGAGCCTGATTTGTGCAGTCCATTGGAACCGGCTCCGGGCCCGCGCAGACCCTCTATCGTAAACCTTTCCCCCGCTCGACGCGGGGTCGCACTGACGTGCTCAAGGTTTATCGAAGGGTCCGCTGAATGAGCCCTACGCCAACGACGATGCCCGCTTAGGCGGTTCGCTGCATATCGGGCGAACCGCCAAATGGCGGTGTCCGGAGGTCAGAAAATGTACAAACAAACAAGTGAGATGGACGAGTCGGAGATCGACGATACACCCGTATCCCCGGTCCTGAAGGTGCTCAGAAGCAGCGGATATGGATCCGTACCAGGCTTGGACGACGAGGAACTCGCCGACCCGGATGAACTGGAGGAGCAGGTCTACAAGGAACAGTTCGAAGCGATCCTGCGACTCCCGGTCCAGCCCAGAAAGGGCGGCATCCGTCCGAACACCGACGAGTCGGGCAAGGTCGACTTCGGGGCCTTTGCGACGGTGGATTTCGACCGAATCTGCCCGGATTTCGACAAAGCCTTGTACAAGGCGGATAAGTTGGCTCTAGAGCTTCGTGATCAGTTGATCATGGTGTCTATTGTCAGCAGCAGGTTGCCGAGCAGTGCCCAGTGGCAGGTGCTCAAGCTGGTCAGAAAGGGGCTGCTGGAAGTGGACGAGATTGTCAGCGAAGACATGCGGGCACTGGCCGTGATGCAGTTACGGGTGGAACGCCTGATCCGGGACATCCAGAGACTCAAAGAAGCAAGCTGGAACCGGAGGAAGACCAAAGCCGGACAGTGGCTGGAGGAGGAGTGAGCTCCTCTTCCTATACGCCAGGGCGGCATTCGGCTGCTGCCTTCAGCCACCGGCCTGCCCACCACTGCGGGCAGAAACCGACAACAGAACGGTACAGGGACGGACGAAACAGGGGATGATGATAGAAAAGGATGACAGACATGACTAACGGGATTGAACGACACGGCATACGAGCACAATTAGAAGACGGATTACATAAGAAGTGTGAAAGATGACGGGATGCATCCTGATGGATGCATGGGCGGGCCTTCCGCTTCGCTTCAGCCCACCGGCCGGGGCCTGCGGGCCCCGGGACGGGAATGACGGACAAGATTGAGAACGAGAGGATGAAAGAGGATGGAAGATGAGACTATAAGAAGGCAGTTGAGGCTTCGGACGAGTGAAAGGCTGAGAGATACAGTGTTGACAAGGGTTTACAGATAGGAAGAGTTGAGACTATTGAAGATAAGAGGGTAAATGCGACCCTGAGTCCGAGGCTCAGATTTGCCGCCGGCGGACAGATTGGCAGAACTGGCAGCTCTCGGCCAGCCAGCGGTGGAACTCCAGCTCGGCCAGAATCAGCTCCCGCTCCTCCGAGGGCGCCCGTACCAGCCGATGGGCCAGACGACCCACCCGCGCCCACGCATTGGCTTCGATCATGTCAATCATCAAGTCCCTGGGATCCTTCATCGTGTGCACCTCCTTCACCCTGTGGGAAAGCACTGCAGCCTAATAAACCTTGCGCTTTTGCCCTGCCGTCACGCGCCAGTGGCATCCAAAACCACAAAGCTTAAATACTCCGGCATACTCCCGTTTACCACTGCTCAGGAGACAACTCCTGAAGGTGCCCTATGTACCCTGATGAACCATTGAACCCACCGGCCTCTGTACCGATATACCAACCCTATTTGTACCAGTCGGGCCGCTTTCAGACCTACGGCATGTTCCCCTGGTCACCCGCTTCACGTACGCCGGTCCCGACCGGATCTGCCCTCTATGACTTCTCCAGTTCCCGATCTGAGCGTACCTGGGACCGCCTCTTTACTGTCGAACAAATCGTCGCCCATGGTTACCTTGCCGTACCCTATGCCGCCCCCGATCTGGGGCTTCTGTCTGACAAGCTGCACACATCCCACATGGGTCTGGACGATCTGATCTCCCAGATCCGATCCCGCCAGGACCTGTATCAGAAGAACATGGAGGAACTGCAACTGGCCCAGTGTGAAGCCAGCAACGCGGTGTTTCGCCAGGAAGCGGCCCAGGGCTGTCCGGCGACCCCGCGACAACGATATTCTTCGGAAAAACGCAATCAGGAGTTATACCAGGAGCAGCGTGAGGAACGGATCGACCTCTGGAAAGACCTCTCCAAGCTACGCCTGGCCATGCCGGAACTGGCGCAGCAGTATCTCAGCTCATACCGCAAGCTTTCCCTGCTTGAAGGGGATCCAGATGAGTCGGGGCGAGCGCCATGATCACCCGCGCTGCGGAACTGTGCCGCAAGCTCAAACCCGTCCTGGGCGAGAAGGTCGACCGGCTCTATCGTGCCTATCTAGCCGGTGACGCGGATGACAAGGCCGACATCGAGCAAACCCTGGAACTGCTTGCCGCCAGGCACCTTGGTCAGACCTATCAACCTGACCGCTCGCCGTTCCCACCACCCGACCGAGCGTTCGCCAAAGCCGGTGACATCGCCCTCGGGAATATCTGGTATGGCGACCAGTCCCTGTACCCATTCTCGCTCCGCAGCGGCCGACTGAAAGAACACGTGCTGATCTGTGGCCGCAGTGGTTCGGGCAAGACCAACCTGACTTTCGTGCTCATGCTGGGCATGATGCGGCGCGGCATCAAGGTGCTGGCGCTGGACTGGAAGCGTGGGTATCGTGACCTTCTGGCCCATCAGAAGGACCTGCGCGTCTACACCATTGGGCGCGACGTTGCGCCCTTCCGATTCAACCCGCTCATCCCGCCACCCGGCTGCGAACCGCAGGTCTGGATCAAGCTCATCACCGATGTCATCGCCTCCTCCTACTTGGGTGGCGAAGGCGTCATCAGCCTGCTGGTGGCCGGCTTGGATCACCTCTATCGGGAGACAGGCGTCTCCGATGGCCATCCCACCCGTTGGCCTACCGTTCATGATCTGCTGGTCTGGCTCAGGTCAGTCAAGCTGAAAGGCCGAGCCGCCATGTGGGCGGCTTCGGCCGACAGGATCCTTTTGGCCATGACCTACGGCGAGTTCTCTGCGGTCGTCAATACACAGAGCAATGCCCACGTGGAAGAGCTGCTGGCCACCAACGCCGTCCTGGAAATGGACGGGCTGTCCAGTTCTTCCGACCGTGTCATGTTCTCCGAGGCACTCACCCTCTACCTGTACCGCTATCGCCTGATTCAAGGCCCCCAGGACCAGCTCACCAATGTCATTGTTCTGGAGGAGGCGCACAACCTTCTGCTGGCCAAACAAGCCGGCAGCAAAGAGTCCATGCTGGAGACCTCCATCAGGATGATCAGACAGTACGGACTGGGGTATGTGTTTGTGGATCAGTCCGCTTCGATGCTCTCCAAGGTGGCATTCGCCAACTCCTATGCCACCATGGCCTTGAGCCAGAAGCTCAGTGCCGATGTACGTGCCATGGCGGGCGCAATGAACCTGACCGATGAGCAGAAGGACTCCCTGAGCACCCTCGCCATCGGCACGGCAGTAGTACGTCTGGCCGATCAGCATCCCGAGCCCTTCCTGGTAAAGATCCCCCGTTCGCCCGTCCGCGAAGGCAGCGTCTCTGATGCCGAGATCCGGCAGAGAATGGCCGGCTATTCCAGCCAGTCCAGCCTGCAAAACCGCCCTTGGACTTCCCCGACGGCAGTTTCGCCGATTCCCGAGCCGGATAGATCAATCAATGCAAATGAGAATCACCAACCCTATCCCCGACCACCACCCCTATCTAGCAATGGCGAAGAAACGTCAGCAGAGAGTGACCTGGCACCGCCATCGGACCCGATTGGTCATCCCGTCGCACCACTGACTCGGGATGCGCTTCGGTTCCTCATGGACGTCGCCGGCCATCCTCTATCCACCACCGTCGCTCGCTACCAGCGTCTGCATCTCTCACGCCGACGCGGCAACGCCATTCGCCAGCACCTGGAATCGGCCTCGATAATCGAGGCTGTTACCCTGGCGACCCGCTCGGGCCAGGTTGTGCTGTATGAACTGGCCGACCATGGCCGCGCCGTCTGCGAAACCGCCGGTATCGACCCCGGTCCCCGCCCGCGCGCCAGCCTGGAGCATCGCTATTGGGTCATGAGGGCCGCCAAGCACTATGAGAATCAAGGCTATGCCATCAGCCATGAGCATGTCATCGACGGCAATGGCGCCGTCGACGTCGTTGCCCAGCGCCCCGGCGAGCGCCTGGCGATCGAAGTGGAAACCGGCAAGTCCGACATCCCCGCCAATCTCAAGAAGGTAGAATCCGCCGGCTTTGACCGCATCCTCCTGATTGCCACCTCGCCGTCGGCCATTGAGGCGTGTCAGAAGGCGATTGCCGACGCGGAGGCAGCGCAGGTCGAGTTAATATCGTGGCTGGATTTCGGGTAGATAGCTGAACAGCGACTCGAAGAATATAGATACCACGCTCTCAGATAGAGCCGTTGTGCACTGGTGCGGCCGGGTGCCGAACCCCCACACCGATAGGCGATGGCTGGAGTCGTGCCAACAAGCCGATCTGCCTTCATGGGTGATGACAACCCAGGGCACGTTGCAGTGCCCTGGGCTTGTCACTGCGAATCAGTCATCGTCTTGGCCACTGCCTCCGCTACGCTCCTCCCAGTCGTCCGGGCGCTCGTCGTAGCCCCTGGACTCCCAGTAGGCATCGTTGTTCGGATTGCATTGGTCCGCGTGGTTATCCTCATCATCTTTGCTCATATCGTTCTCCTTGTTAAAGGTCCGCGATTGGCCTAAACGCTCCACGGTCACTTCTTGGCCCCAGTCGAACGAGTCGCCGCCGATGCAAGTCGCGCAGCAAAGCTACCTTTGGGCACCTGTCCGCCGTGTTGACGGGCGGTCGCAGAATAGACGCGAGCGACAGCCTGAGACGTGATCTGGGCCTTCGGCCCACTATTCGTGTTGGACATAGCCAACTCCTTTGTAGAAATGCCGTGGTTCAGCGTAGCCAACAAGGCCGTGTCGACCACAGGCGGTTATTGCATATTTGGCTAGCTACGGCGCAGCTCCATCTGTCTCTTGAGCGCCGCAGATACTTGTGATGGATTTGGGCTTCGGTACAGGACGAGAAGCTGAATGCCTTCCTGGCGGCAGAGCCGGCGCACATCGGCAAGATGCTGATGGCGTACCAGCCCGCTGAGAAGGACCACGATGTCGAATCCCCGACCCCGAATGAGATGCTCGAAGCGGCGGCGGCTCGCATCAGTCTCACGCGTGCACTGCCAGACGATGCAGGCCAGGCAGAGCTCGTTGTACAGGCGCCTGATCTGGTGGCAACGGCCGTCACCTCCAATGATCAGAAGCCTCTTCCCCTTGGTATCTGACGCGGTGTCCCGTTGAGACTGTGTAGAGATGATTTGGTTCTGCATGCTTGCTCCTTGTTCATGGTTCTGGTGAACGCGAATTCGGAGCGTCCGGTCCCTGAAAGGGATTGCACCAATTGGCGCGTAACCGGTCGCCAGAATATGTTTCTTCTATTGGTTCAGGATGATCTCATATGTTCCTTCGCAACGAGTGCGAGATCCTGAGTACGACGTACTTCCCGATCAAGAGTGCGTCGAGCGCCCTCCTTGTCTAGTTGGCCCTCAAGCGCCACAACGTGCGCCCAACGAAGCACCCAGAAGGCGCGGAGTATTGAACGTCGGGGAGAACTGCCATCTGGCAATGCCCCGTCTGTCTTGGTCGCAAACTCGTAAGAAAGCTTAACTTCCGTCCTGACATTCGCGTCCGGATCATGTTGAGACGCGAAATAGAGGATCCGGTGGCCCTCTGATCCTGGATTCACGTGCAATTCGCGGAACGCCCTGGCGCAGTACCGCCGCCACACAGGCGATTTCTCGATGAAGACCAGCTGGCCGCCGGCCGCGAGCTGGCGTTCCTCATCGTTGAGTTTTCGCTTCGGCTTCTGTTGGAGTCGTTCGAGCAGAAATGCTGCCATCTCTTGACGCAACTCGCGAAGCCAGAAATGTTCTCGTTGTTCAAAGGATGCTAGCCACTGGAATGTGCCGACTACGAGCTGGGGGATCTCGCTCCATGGAGATGGGGGTTGTGGCATGCTCAGTTCAGGCCAATAGCGAAGATCGCTGGTAACGGTAAGCATGGGAGAGGCCCGGAACATGAGCAACAGCGGCTTAACGGCATCCCATATCGTCCCATAGCTCGCTAGAGTGTAGATGGCATCTTGCCGGTCAATCCAGGCTTGGCTGAACGCGCGGCTGTCGCCAGCAACAACGACCTGCCGTAGCTGTGCCAGCCTGCGGTTTGCGGCGCTGATGAGGCTCATCTGAACCTGATGGTCCACCCGTTGCTTCAAACCCGTTCCCGCAGGCGCTGCCATCCACCCAAAGCGCAACCAGGCACGCACGAGGGGATCGCCCGGGGCCACCTTTGCAGCATCCCTTTCTGCGATTCGACTAAGCAGTCTCTCGTTCAGCAACTTAAAGAGGCGAAGCGTGTGCCTTCGGAATTGTGGTCCTGCTTTGTCAAACGCGAGGAAGTGGTGATGCTCTTTTCGGTCGAGGAAAAAGTGTGCGGCCATTGCATGGGACAGGCCGATAGCCATCGTCGGCATTAGCCTGTCACTTGCATCCGAGAAGCGACGGAGTACGTGCCGCAGGACGCCCCATCCAAGCAATCTGAACCAGCAACTGACGTTGGCAGGAGAATCATCAAGGATATCGTCATGGCGGCCACGTCCGTGGCTTGAGGATGGAACCCAGCCGGACTGCTCCGCAAGCTTCAGGATCGAGTCGTCTTCTATGAGTCTTTCTGGGTCAACCAGTCTGTCACGGTAAAGGCGGTATGCGACCTTGGGCAGCCAATACGGCCTGGTCGGCCAGACTTCTCGGAGCGCGGTCTCGAAGTCGATGCCTCTCATCGACAGCCACCGAAAGCACTCCCGCAGGAGATAGCGAGGCAAAGCATCGTTCTTGTGTGGCGCTGCCTTCCAGTCCGCAATGTCCTTGTCATCGGCGCAAAGGCGCAGAGTCTGCTCCCATCTCTCCTCCGTATACATCACAAAGGCCAGCATGGCCGAATGTCGTGATGGGTACTTCTTGTACTCAACACAAAGAACCTGATTCATCGGACTGGAGAGGAGGGCTTCGTGGTGGTGTCCGCGGGGCTGTAACTGGTCGCGTAACCAGACCATCAGTTCGGCCAGGATGACCGCACCGTCGCGTGGAATCCCATGGTCGGAGAACTCACGAATCAGCGATTCATCCGCGGGGATAGCATCATCGATTTCCAAAGGTTCAAAAGCCATTCCTGTCTCCTGTTCTGAGTCCCAGGTAGGGATCAGATATAGGACACCTCTACAAAACGACCCGCCAATTGGCGTTGAAGTTGGAGAGACTCTACGTAATGCTCATGGAGAGGTCAAGAGAAATCTTGACCGAGTCGCGCGACTTCAAGGTTTTTGCACTGGATAGGTGTTTATTCCGCTTGATGGCGGCCAATTCGCGCCGCCTTGGAGTCCCGGTCCCGGCAGATACCGTCTGGGACTGTCATCCAGAAAGATCGCGAGGATCTGGTTGTAGCGGTAAACCTGCTCGCGATACATGAACTGGGCACGTTGGAGCGGATCATCCATCGGTCCCGCATACTCAATAACCATGTCATTGTGATAGGGCAACGTGAAGGCGGGATGCCATCGCTCATAACCCTTTTCCGTCAGCACAATCCGAGGTTGGCGGTAGTAGAACAGGATGCCATATCCATCGAGCATCTGGCCAATCCTCTGCTCTGCCTCGGACACGTACTGGGGCTCAAGGGATTCCAGTCGATCCTCAAGATCTGGTAAGGGGGAGGATTTCATGGTTGTCGTTTCTCCCTGGCTTGATCATGGGTGATGCGGTTGGCCAGACGGGCAATCTGCTCTTCGGTCTGTCGGATGTGCCGGATAAGCTTAGTATTGTTTTCTTGGAGCTTGCGTGCCTCGCCCAGGATGCCATGCACCCGGCGGTAGTCGCCTTGAGCCAACCGGGCCTGGGCCTCGCGGGTCAGGTTCATGATCTGACGTTCGGCGACAGCAACACGTTGATCCAGCTTCTCCAGATCACGGTCCATGCTCAGTTCCTTGTAGGCGAGTGACAGTTCCTCAATGGCCTGCTTGCGTCGCTCAGGCGGCAGCCGGGTCAGAACCGCCTGGATCTCTTCGATCTGCCCGAACTGGCCTTGCTCCATGTACTGGATCTTCGTCCGCAGACCGGCGATGCGCTCGGTAAGCCAGCCTTCCTCGGGCAGCATGCGGTTGAGCTGCAGCATGATGTCACCGGCGTCTTCGGGATGCTCGAAAAGCTGATCCGCGCGCCGCTCGGTCTGTTTGATCTCGCGCCCCAGCCGCTTCGATGCATTCCGCTCCACTTTCGACTCCTTGATGGCGCGGCGCAGATCGTGGTTGCGCGGTTGGGCCTGCGGCATCGCCGCAGATCTGCCGGCACCGTGACGGTGGCTCAGGAATGCCAGAACCCCGCCGATAACAAGGACCGCGATGACCGTCTGAACAATCTGCGATGCCATGGGCCATTGGGCGCCAAGGACCCAGGCAACCAGCAGACTGGCGCCCAGGGCGATCCCTCCGCCAGCCCAGGTACCGCCAACCTGCTTGATCGCCTGATAGAGAATCATGGCCAGCATGATGACCGCGAACCCCATCGCCAACGGGCCAAGATCGCGGATGGACCAGTCATGCTGTTGTTCCCACCAGACCAGCCCAATGGCCAGGGCCAGGCCAATGGTCCCAGACATGGCGACGGCGGGGCGCTGCTGGCCAAAGCGTTTGCCCAAGACCGCATAGGTCAGTGCGGTGAACAGGGCAAAGGCCAATACAAAGTCGGGTAGTAGGGTCTGCAACAGTTCGCTGTAAGCGAAGTCTGGAAAGGGGTTTATGAAGCTCATGCCCCAGATATTGGGACATATACTATATAAATGTTGCGCCGTTTCCGGGCGTTGCCACTTCCGCGGGGCGCGAAAGATTTAAGTATTCCGGGGGTTTACGCGTGCACTGAAGGTGATGCGTGAGATGAATTGGAATACCTACCTGCACTCGGTGCGCGAACAGGTCGAGAAGTCGCCGCAGTTGTTCAAGGATCGCTCGGTATTCGACTTCAGCTACCTGCCTCAGGAGCCCCTGATGCGCGACGAGGCCAAGAGCCTCATCAAGGTCATGCTGGAGTTTGAGTCCACCGGTCTTGTGGAACACCAGGCCATCATTGGCACGCGTGGCAGCGGCAAGACCATGACGGTCAAGCACCTGCAGCGCATGCTGCAGCAGAGCGCGGATCTCGACGTCTTCTACGTCAACTGCCGCGAGCATAACACCAGTTTCAAGATCTTCGCCCATTTCCTGGGCGTGCAACCCCGCGGCGTGGGGCTTGAGGAGCTCTATGAGCGCTTCCGGCAGGCCACCACCCGTCGCACCGTGGTGATCCTGGACGAGATCGATTTGATGAGCCTCAAGGATCGCCGGCGTGAGATCCTCTACTTCTTGAGTCGCAGTGACCGGCCGTACCTGGTGGTGATGCTGTGCAACAGCCCACAGGTCCTCAAGGATCTGGACCCGGCAACGCGCAGCAGCCTGCAGCCGGTGCCGCTGCATTTCAGGAACTACAACGCCGAGCAGCTTGGGGAGATCCTAAGGGACCGGGCCACTCGGGGGCTGCACTCCTGGGACGAGGGCATGCTGGCCCAGATTGCCGCCATGACCACCCAGCTGGCCAATTCCGATGCCCGAGTTGCCATCAAAACGCTTCAGTACGTGGTAATGGCGCCTGGCGAGGCGCTATCGGCCTGTTTCGAACGGGCCAGACGAGATGTGGTTTTCGACCTGATCACCGATCTTTCTGACGCCAACCTTCTGGTGCTATGGGCGGTGAGCACCGATGCCCATGGCCTGGCCAAGGATGTCTATCGCCGCTACTGCCGGCTGAGTGCTGACTACCGCGCCAAGCCATTCAGTTATATGTATTACTACACCAGCTTAAGCTACCTGCAGAGCACGGGTGTGGTGCTGCTGGCCGTGACCAAGGTGGAGCGGGCCTATACCAACCGGGTCATGCTGACCTGCGATCGCGGCTTGGTAGGGCAGATATGTGAACTGCGATTCGGACATTGAGAGCTGAAACGGTCGGCGGTTTATGCGTGGAAGAAATTCTTGAGACATAGCCTCTATCTCGGCAGAATCGCAAACTGAAAGACTGTGTGCGGTTTACGCGTGGTGCGATGCCCGGCAGAGGAGGTTTGTCTGATTCTGTGCCTTCGTGTTTTCCCATTCGTAACCATCCTTAATACCTTTCCATATAGAAAAGAAAGAAGAAGAAAGAGAGGTTTGGAAGGAGGTCATTGATGAGGATGAGGCCGTGACGCGTAAACTCAACATATACTCTGGTAGTCGCTGAACAATGGTGGCCGTAGCAGGAACGACAGACTATCGGTTGCAGAAATGCGACCTCCGGGTTATGAGGTCCCGGAAGTCCTTTGCCGCAACTTTTTCAATTGAATGTAACTAGCGTCTTTACAGGGAGCTATGACGCTCAGTGCATGGTGTCCATGCTGCCGCATTTGGGCCATGTTTCCCATCCGGTCGTGTACGGAGTTGTGTACATTTCCCACTCCTTCGCCTTCCCCTCGATAGCGGAGGTTTTCTCCTCGCGTTCGGCGCAGCAGTCAAGGTGTGAATCTGCCCGGAGGGCGGGACCCTCGGGGAGGGAACTTGACGGCGAGTACAGGCGCACACAATGTCCCACGAGAGGGAAGGGCAGAGTTCGGCGCCCGCACCCGCTTTCGGTACTTCAGTTCCGTCAGTAGTACTCAGGTATGCCTGTCAACAGGTTCGGCTTCTGGCGGATCGCAAGGACAGCCTGCTGCACGCCAGCTTGTCCATGACCGACCTGCACGCTATTACATGCTGCCATGTGGGATGCCAGCCAAGATGCAGTGAGCGGGAAGCCCATGGCCAGTACTACCGCATCAAGTATGACAGTCAGATGGAGCTTGCGTTCGGGAAGCCTGGCTGGATGGACACAGGGCCATTGAGAGACCGCGATACCATCGATCAGATCAGCGAGGCGCTCAAGGTAGCTGAGCAATCCCTCCGCGGGCAACCGGGGGAGTTCCGCTGCGCCCTTCCTGAACTGTACGAGAGTTGTCCGGATCTGCACTGGAGACCGGCGACGCTATAGCGCATCGATTGGACAATATGGCGGAGATGGAACGGGATGTGGAAGAATTCTCCCTTGGAGTATGGGGCAGGTCCGGCCGTACGGAAGCGGTAGATCGGGCTAATGCGCTTCGAAATACCACCCCCGCGAATGGCGGCTAGGAGAAGCTCAGCGTGACGTCAGTGGTTTGCTGCCTAACGAAGCTCAAAGCGCTGGATGGCTGCCACCACCTGGTCCATGAACTTGGGCTCTACGAATGGCACTTGGGCGTAGGAAAGCCCCGGCGCGCCCTCCAGTTTCGCCAACAGATGCCCGCGCCCCAGGAGCCGCTCTGCGCCACGCTCGCCCAAAGCGATCTCCGAGGTGCCCTCGGAGTCTACCCTCAGGATGAGACGATTGCCCAGATTCGCCCGAAGCTGCATGGGCATCACATTGGCGTCTGGCCTCTGCGCTGCGAAGACGAGATAGATGCCCGCTGCTCTGGCTTTGACGCCAAGCCTACCCACGGTGGAGGTCACAGCTTCGCGATACTCCTCCACTAGCATCCATTCCGCGAATTCGTCATGGATCAACCAGATTGCCGGAAGCCGCTCCATCGGAGGCACTTTCTGGTTAAAGGCATTCAGATTCGGTACCCTTGCTGCGCGAAAGCTGCTGTACCGAGCATCCATCTCTACGACTAGGGATTGGAGTTGCGACACCGCATTGTCTTGCTGGTCAATCAACCCGCCCTGCAGATGTGGCAGACCATCGAATTGGAAGTAATCCACGCCCTGTTTGGGATCGATAAGGATGATCTTTGCCTGTTGTGGTGTGTTGGTGGACGCGATACCCAGGATGATGTTCTGCATCAACACTGACTTGCCGCTTCCTGTAGACCCGGCAATGAGCGAGTGCGGCGCGTGAAGCTTGCCAGGTGATAGGAAGAGAGGGGCACCATTGTCCTCACGAATACCGATCAGAAGCTCCTGGTTCCCGGCTTGTGCAACAGGATGCCAGTGGGACCAGACCTGCGGAAGTTGTATGACACGCCGAACAGGCCGCTCTACAGCCAACGACACAATTCCCGCCTCTGGCTGCACGGCAACAATGTTTAGTCCGTAGGTGGTCAGCAGTTCCGATCGCCGCTTGAGCACTTGTTCGACCGTCAGATTCGCGCTGCCGGCGAACTTCAACAGGGCACAGTTCGGCGTCAGTAGCGATTGCACGAGCTTGGCCTGAAGCTGAAACTGTTGAAGCGCACCTTTCGTCTTCAGTTCGACCTGCTTAAGCCAAGCTTGCTCCTCCTGTGTGTCTGTTGGTGACATATCATCGTTTAGCAAACCCTGTATCACGGGATAAGCCCATCGCACTGCGCGATCTGCGGAGTCCGGCTTCTCCGGCGCGCTTGGCTTCACCGCAGGTGTTACACTCGCATCCGGGCTGCGCGGTATCCCGCGAGGCCGCGCGGCCTCGCGGGATACCGCATCGCCATCCATAGTATTAGGGGTTGGCTTTCTGATAATGATCGTCTCCTTGCGATCAGTGGGGCGCCGATATGTCTGCTTCTCCCAGACCATGAGCTTGTCGGGGTCGACTCCCTCGCGCACGCCCGTTGGATCTTCATCTCGCCAATATTTGAGCACGAGTTCCCGCACCTCTGCGCGCCCGTACACCTCCTGGTACGAATCGTCCAGATCCGCAACCTTGCCAAAGGATGCGCAACCGGGAGCATCACTGGGACCGGATACGAAAACGTGCGAATAGCCGCGGATGTAAATCTCGCACTCGCCTTCGCGGATCGCTCTCCGCCAATCAGCGAGATTGATGTTTGCGCTTGCGGGGAACTGAACGCCATCCAGAATCAGATCGGAAAGACGCGCCAGCCACAGATCACGATCCAGCCGTTCAGGATCACCAAAGACAGCTTCGTTGATCCGCTTCACTGTATCCCTGAGTTGCTTCTGGGATTCCTTCCGCTTAGCTGCCAAGCTGGGCGCTCCGATGTACTTGGCCTCCGCAATGACCACGGCGAGGCGGAGCGTTCCGTCTGCAGCCTGCTCTGGACTGAGTGTTAGGATATCGGCGATCTGCTCCTCACGCTGTCCCAACCAGTCGGCGTAGTCATCAAGGAAGTACCAGCCGTAGTACCGACTCGTGCCCAATTCGTGTCGAATAAGGTAACGGCTTAGCACGATTCCCATCAGTTCACTGGCATTGCGCCCTCGCTTCGCGGCGCGCAAGACGATGTCGCCTGATATGTCATTGGCGTCCTGGATGAACCGCTCGGCGAGTTGGCGGTGCTCGCCTTCACCGAGACCCAGGTTCAGCTCCTTGATTCTGCTCAGTACCATGGAGCGGAGCAGCCCTAAGGGTGCCTTGGAGGAGATGACGAGGTTGCGTCCTTGGGTTGCCGACTGCTTATAGCGGATGACGCGAACATCCTGATTCAGCAATTGGCGACGGTCCAACAGCTCGTCGTAGTTGACGACCCAGTTGCCAAGGTTATGGGTTTCCTCAAATATGCGAGCTGTCACATCATCGCGGAAATCAAGCTGTCTCGCGGGAAGAAGCCGACGAGCCTCGTCAGTATCCCAGTCTCCCTTCAAGAAGGTCGTGACGGCCGTCAGGAATGCCCATCCTTCCGCGCTCTGTACTGGACAGCACAGGTACACAACGGATTTCATATCATCCCTGGCCGCCGGTCGGCGCCGCGACCAGCGGGCCGGCACAAGTGTTTCCAGGGACGTGGGCCGGGCACTCTCCGGATACCACTCAATGGTTGCATGTCTCGCGATAACATCTTGGGAAAACACGATGTCGTTGGGACAGCCATCCTTTGGATTGGGTGGCGGCGCTTGGTCAGCCATGATGCCAATGCGCAAACGCGCCATGAAATCCTGAGTAGCTTCACTGGCGTGGAACGAATCAGCGTCTCCATCAGATGAGTCGACGATATCGCGGTACAAATCCCGCAGGCGCCCGCTGTCGCCGTGACGAAGGATAACCTGACAGCGCACGTTCTCGTCGTCCTCATGGATAGCACTGATCTTGTCCACAACGGCCTGCGGAAGCCTTGCGGAATCGCAGTTGTAGAGCACCACTGACAGATTTGCCTGCTCGTGCGGGTGTAGGTGCAGATACCGCTGCACTAGTTCGACGACACAGTTGCCACCATCAGCCGGGTTTTCATTCGTGTCATCCAGACCCTCGCCGTCGGCCGTAGGAGATTCATGAAGACTGTAATCGCCTGCCACATCAGTCAGAACAAGCATCTCCGGGCGATTCCCCTGCCATCCCATGACGATCTCGGGATAGAAAGGATGTGCCAGATCGTGGGCCAGGTCTTTGAAGAACAAGCGCGTGTCGCCGAAGAATACCTGCTCAGCGGTAAGCAGGTGCCTTATAAGTCCTGCGACAAGTTCGGCCTTGCGACACATGGCGGCGAGGCGCAACGGGTGCCAAGGCGCAACCACGGCCACGGGCTTCCCGCCCTCTACGAGCACTGTTCCCACCTGCAGGAGAGGTCGCAGAAGTAGCTCGCGATTGCGATCGCCTTTCGCACGACGGCAGATCGTGTCCAAGACGTCTGCGTACGCCGTGAGCTGCTTCCTCAGGGCGCCATCAGTCAACCCGTTTGCCGAAAACCCGCGGATCGCCTCTGCATAGGATTTCTGAAACTCCTTGAATTTGTTTTCCAGATCGCTCGCCACGTCGGCTGTGATCAGGCTTTGTTCTCTTGCGGACACGAGATTGACTTGCCACGCCAATGCGATGTCATTCTGCTTTTTGTACACCGACACAAAGGATCCACGATCTTTGTCATACGCTGGCACGAACGTCTTCACGTTCGACAGATCGACAGTCTGGAAACGCCCTTTCCCGCTCACGAGTTCACGAGTGGCACGACAGTACACCAGAGGATGCTCCTCCAAGCGTGACCAGTCCTCCGTAAACTGGCTGGCCACGGTGCTCGGACTGAATTTCCATATCAATTGAGTGGAGTACGTCTGCGTCCCACCCGAAAGCTGTTCAGTCTCCAGCTCCAGCACAAACTTTAGCTGTAGCGATGCCTTCGCCATCGAACGGTTCAATGCGGCTCTCGGCCCAGCCTTCCATGCCTCAACGAGCGTTGGAAACTCAAACAGCTGTCCGACATTCCACGATACCCGTTCGCCCAGCAGGCCTTTTAGGCCCGCGTACCTTCTGGCAAAGAACAACCCAGCATCGATGTTTAGATCCCGTAAGTCTCTCTTGGTCGCACGATCGCAGCGAATCCTGAGCCGCCGTCCTGTACCTGATGACTCCTGGTTGAACAGAGACTCTAGGCACGCCGCGATGCCTGCCAAGAAGTCCTCGGTCTCGCGCGGCTTCCCGAAGATGAAACAATCCCAAGCAGACTTAAGCTTCCGGTCTTCCTTGAGTTCATTCCGATGCGACTCGTAAAAGAGATTGTCTTCCTCTCTCGCCTCAGTGGTGCTGCGCGCAATCAACACTCTCAGGTATTCCCGGTCATCGACGCCCAGCAGTTCCGGCTCGCGTTCATCATAGAATGCCATTGTCTCTTGGCCAAGGTTGAACTGCTGTCGCCTCAATCCATCAAAAAGCGGACTAATCTCCTCCCATTCGCAAGCGGCCAGAGATGCCGCCTGCGGATTCCATCCACTGGGCGCATGGACAAATGCGAGCACTGTCGCGTGATGGATCTCTGCAATCGACTCTTTGACCTTGTCAAAGGCCCCGACCAACTCGTCCTCGCTGAGAAGCAATTGAGAGGGCGTCTGTTTTAGCAGGTAACATGCTCGCCGCTTGGCGGCGGATGCATACAGTGCCTTCCATGCCGATGCGTGCCCCCGGACCTTCTCTTTGACGCCGTTGAAGTAGCATGAGTCCTTCGGAATACGTAACGCCGGCAGCGCGGCGCCCAATGCAAGAATGATCGGCTGCCCATCAGTCTGAATGGCCTCCCGTGTGCGCAAGACGTATGCCGCGAATCGTTCCAACGAGAGCAGCCGCAATTCCTGCAACCCGCTGAGTGCCTTTTCCCACCACTTCGCGTGCTCCGGTGATAGGTCCAGTCCCTCCCCGGCAACGCGCACCCACAGTGCCGGCCGATCCACGAGTTCCGGCGCACCGACGCGAACAAATTCCTTGAGAGACTGCTCTTCGTCATCACCTGTATTCGCGATCAACAGCGCCGGCTTGATGCATGCCGCATTTCGGAAGTACGTCGCTGGATTAGTGGTGAGCGCATTCTCTGGCAGTCCATGGCCAGCCATGAACAGTGCCGGAAGACGAATCTCAACTCGCTCCGCGAGTAGCCCGTCAGCAAGGATGGCTTTTGCGATCGCCGCTGTCTGCTCAGCCGTGAGGCAGTCGATGATGTAACGAGCTGTACCCTCCGGTGCCTCGGTTCGCTCAGCCAACAACTCATCGCGCAGGTAAAGGGTGCCGACTTTTCCGACTAGGTCAGATAGCTTCATGGCACGCTCCGGCTGAACGGGTTCTGAACGTAGGCACAGGCATCGGAAAGCCGGCGCAACATCCCGAGACTTCCTAGGCGTTGCTCCAACCTGTGCGAATTCGCTTGGAACGCCTTGCGATCAACATCCTCTCTGTCGAGGCAACGCTCGGCTTCTCGATCGCCAAAGACGAAGCCATAACGGTCGAAAAGACGCGCCAAGAACTCGTTGTACTCCATGCGGGTCGCGACATTGGCCATAATCAGCGCCTTAAGCAGTTCGTCATTCGGGGCATACCGCAGTTTGTTCGTTCCACGCTTGGAGACCAAGCCGACGTCGCGACCGTAGTTGCGATGCACGTTGCCTACGTGCTGGCGGTGCCGCGCGACTGCACTTCGCCGCAATTCCGTCATGAGCGCCGCCGCGTCACCGCATCCTTCATAGTCCTCTTGGTCTTTGGGCCACCGTACGCGCTCCTCCAGAAGGTGGCGGCACTTCGCAAATGCGCCGGGTTCTTCCGCGGCGATCCGCCATTCGGCGGACTCTTCAATCCGTCTGATATGCGTTTCGACCGCTCGAAGTGGGAGGTTGTTGTTCTGCTGGTAGCTCCAGGAAGACAACTCTCGGACCAAGGTCTTCCTAGGCGCAACGACTTCGCAGATCAGGTGCAACTTACGCTTATCATCGCACCATTCCAGAGCTACGTTTAGTTGATAGAGCAATACATGTAACGCGCCCAATGTGACGAGGTGGGGATAGGAATCGAAACCAGGAAGGGACAGGTTGAAAACCGCCAGCCAGTCATCAGCAAGCCGGCTGAAACACGAGTGGCGCCGGTACGGAAGATAGCTGTTGCCCCGCGTCTCCACATCATCCGGCACATCAGGCTGTAGCAATCCTAGGAGGGAATCCCACGGATTCTGCCCGGTGAACAGACGGGCAATTGGCGCTCGCAACTTGTCGGCTTGGTCACATCCGCAAAGCATCTTGTACAGCAACTCGCCGGTCAGCCCGAAGTTGATGTACTCCCGGCTAGTCGAGCCAGACGGCGTGATGTTCAAATCCTCGTACAGACCGTTTGGACCGAACGGAAAGACAAATCTAGAACTCCACCGCTTGTTCGCATCGCTTTCGACGGCGGACATTCGAAGCATTCCCACGAGCGATGCAAACTCGTGAAAAGAATGGAACCGAGTTCGTAGAAAGCTGAAATCACGCGATGGAACGGCCTTGGCGTTCTCCTCCATCCAGCGCAGCCACTCGGACCACGCCGACACGCTGTCCGGCCAACGGTCGGCAATCTGCAAGAGCGATTCGTTGTTGAAGAGAATATTGCGCAAGAACATCCTCTTGTGTGGCCGGAAGCGAAGGGGATAGAGCACACCATCGTTGCTCAGCAGATGGCCTTCATTATGGCATGCTTCGGCGATATTCAGAAACTCTAGGAACACAAGCCAGGGACTCTGCGAGTCCCAGAGGCGATGACCCCAGATCTGCTCATCGATCCACATCTTATTCTGCGGATGCTCGTTTGGAGCCGGAGCGGGCAAGAGGACGGCCGGATCAATCATGCGCCACCTCCACTACCTCTTCGGTTGGGTTGCCATTGTCGTCCAAGCTCAGCAAGCGAAACGTCAAGGCCGTTGATTCGGGCGGACCTTGGGTTTGTTGGCGTTCGGCAAGACCTGCGAGCGCTTTGCTCTTGAATGCCAGGATATCTTCATAGCATTCTCTGGAGAAACTGCCTGGCAAAGCGCCCTCGGCAACCCGGCTGAGGAATTCGTATCGCGTCAGGTTTAGCGCAAGGTCACACTGGATCTCCTCGCTTAGGCGCACGCGGAGGGTCGGCCTAGTGCCCGACAGGCAGATTTCTACCTTTTCGGACAGACGCGGCAAGACCGAGATGCGGTCCTCTAGCATGCGACTCACCTTCGCGTGCGAGAAGGAGAAGCTGGTGGCAAGGACGAGATCGCGATCAGTGTTTACGAGCATACCAACGAACACTCGATTCAAGCCTCGAACGAGCCGAGCAAGGATGGGCCGTTCCACCTTCCCACCACTCTCCAATATGCGAAGGACGCGGTCGAGATACTCTCCTGCGTACTTGAACACGGTCAGCTCCCAAAGCCGTAACTCTTGTTCTTTCTCTTGTGGAATCTTGAAGAATAGTCCTCGCCGTTGGCTCACGAGAAGCTGTAGGAATCTCTCACTCGTGGCATTTGTCTCATCGGCCCCTTCGACATACTCTCGCTGCGCGGCATAGTAGCTGGCGTCCGCTCCGTAGAAGGTGTCCGCTGCCAGAAGTTCGTCAAAATAAGGACGAAGATTCTCGTCGGCTTCGCCGAAGATGAGAATATTGTCGATGCGATTTGAAGTCTCTCGCCCGATGCAAAAGCGATTCAGATACTCGAATACCTCAAGGGCCTCTCGGCGCGTTTCTGTCAGATTGCCGCCGAAGACGTTGTTGTACAAGCTGGCTTGCGCCACTGTTCCGCCATCGACAACGCTCCGCACGTCAGCGGGCCTCATTAGACGGTCCTTCGCATCTGGATGCCCCAGAACGGCGTTGGCGAGCAACAGCAGAATACGACGGATAGGAATATGCAGCTCATTGCAGTCGCATAGCTGAAACAGCGCACGCAACCGCGTCTGTACTAAGGAGGTCTTCAAAAGCTCGTAATTGTGACGGATTGGGCAGCGAGAACCGAAGAATTCGGCGTCCGTGGTGGCGTCGGCATAGCAGTCGTCCCAGCCTTCATGTGACAGGAATGCCGCGAGCGCCAGGTCAAACAGGAGGGTTGACGGAACGCGGCTCAGATTGAAGAATCTCAAGGACACGCCCGGCTGCTCACGCCGATCCTCAACCAGCAACGTCTCAAAGATGACTCGCGCTTTCACAACCTCGCCACTCTGGTCCAGCCTTTGCCAGGACTCAATGAGCTGACCGTCGTTGGCCGCTATCAGAAACACGTGGCTGGGATTCTCTTTGGAAAGGGAGGTACAGAATTGTTGGAGTAGCGACTGTCGGTCAGGGTAACGACCACGTTCATCGTGCTGCGGCAACGCCGTGAGATCCCGGATAATATGGACGGTAACGGCCTTGTTGCCGATGGTCGTATCTCGCCGGTAATACACATCGTTGGAGTTCCATTCAGCTTCGTCCCCATCGATGAGCTGCCATACTTTCCCGCAGAGATTGCTCTTTCCATCCCCGGCTGTTCCAGTGAGAATCACTGAAGCAGGATGGCCGGCATCTGCGCGGAATAGACTGAGAATCTCATGCTCCAGGGGATGCGCAAAGGCCAGTGCGCGAATCCCTGCCCTCTTCGCCGACTTGCGAATGTGCTCATCGTACATGTTATCGTTACGCGCAATCGGACCGTACTGCCGCAGGAAACGGACCCAATGTGTGCCTTTGCCTGCCATGTGATTCCTCATACAGGGATTGTCTGACTTGACCACCCGCTCATACTATTGGCCGATTGCCGCAATCGTACTAGAGACTGAAGTTCAAGGACCGATCGCCACTTGATCCCACGGTGAAGCATTCGGTGGCAATTAGCGCACACAATAGCAAGATCGGCCATTCGGGTTCTGCGACGCTGGTCCAGCGAGGCGAGCGGCACTGTGTGGTGGCATTCCGCAAACCCCTCTCCCAGTTCACCGTATGCCTCGCAGGAAGCGAACCCACAGATTTCGCATTTGAGACACCCTGAGCTGCGCATTACCTCCTGCTTCTTCCGGAGGGCTGCCGTTGTGCTTCGTTCGCGAAGAACATGGACGCGGGTCAGCAAACTCCCTTCGCCGTAACCCGCCTCTGGGTCGTAGAAAGCAGATGTAGTCACCGAAGGAGTCAGCAGGTCGCGATAACAAGCGCGGATTGCCCTTGCGGTATTCCTCAATCTAGGAAGGTTCCCCCGGAATTCATCCCACACTGCGGCCTCAAGTTGTCCTCCGCGGCGTAAGCCGGCGGCAGCCGCATCCGGGTCAAGCCGTTGGAGATTGCGAAGCTTCATCGCCACGCCAACAGGATTGCGGAATGCTGCATCCCTGAGACTCGAATCGTGAATCGGCAACTGATTCAACAGGCAGCTCAACTCCTTCACTAGCGAGTTGTCGCGATCAATGTGCTGACCTCTGAGTCGGTGATACAACTCGATCAGCAAGATCAGCTCGTCTTTTGTCCAATTAGGGTTGCTCATGGCTACGCACCACTAGAGTTGGCAGATCAGACAACCCTCCCGCGGCGCGTACGGATCCTCCAGTTCTCCGAGAATGTGGAGGAGCGACTTGCTGCCTGTCTTGCGCCCCTGCAGACGAGTCTTCTCCCAGTTCCGCTTGATCGCCTTCATTCGCGCCGGTTTCTCTAGCTCCTCCAATGGCTCGTCACCGCTCCAGTAGAAGGGATTGCCATTCTTCTTATTAGCATATTCGTATCGCTTGGCTTCTTCGAACTTGTCGGGGTACTTCTCCTTGAGTCGGACCCATTCAATCTTCTGCTGGTAGAAGCAGAAGAAGCATCCGGATCGCGTTCGGCCCCATTCGGTGTATCTGGGGAGACCCAGCCCAGATTCTTCAAGGATACGCAGGATATCTGCATAGATAAGGCCGTCAGTTCGAAAAGGGTAGACCGGGGTGATATTCGGTTTGTGACTGATGTACCCCTCGCGTTCTTCATCCGCTCGGATGCCCACGTAGTTGTAGACAGGGTCGTCGCCAACATACCTTTCGAAAGGCCTGAGCTTAAGCATTCTCGTACACCAACGCCGATGATTCGACGGAATCATTCCTCCGTAGATATCCAGCCACTGGTCAAATCCCATGTCTGCTGTTGTCTTTGTAATCTTCTTTCCCAGAATGGCTTCCAATCGGCCCAGATATTCGTAGGTTTCGGGCAACTCCTTCTCCGTATCGTGGAAGATGTACTCCATCTGCGGCACACGATCGCGCATATACACAGCGAGGGCAGCGCTGTCTTTGCCGCCAGACAGGCTGAGGATATGGCGGGGGTCAATTGACATCGGGTTGCTCCTTCTTAGCGGCCAGAGGCGCCGGAGCGCCGACAGTGGGCTGCGGTGCCGAACCTTCCTCTACCACAGGTTCCTTCCGGGGACGGGTAACGAGGACAAGCGGAACCTTTGCCCCCCGGATCTTCCCAGCGTCACAGTCCCACCACAGGCTCAGCAGGCCCGGCAGTATCCTCAATTCCGCGTCGGGCTTCGGACGCTCTCGGGGCTCTCGTACGAGCTTGATCCATTCTGTATGGCCCGCGGCCAACTCGGTCAGTTTCTTGACCCTGCCATCGATTCCTTCCACCTGTTGCGCCCAGCCGACTTTCTTCGCGGCTTCCACCGCCGCGCGCTTGTTGGCCTGTGCCAAGGTGACTTGCCCCACGCCTGCTAGCAATGCCGCGACGGTTTCTAACGTGAGGTGGAAATAGTTCCCGTCTCTCGCCGAAACGGCGCGCACACCGTTTGCGATCGTCTCTCCCAGGCGCATGTATCCGCCCTGCCCATTTTCGTAGTAGACCTCGACGTCCAGCATCTCGTAGCGCGGCGGCGGCACGGGCATGCCCACGCGGGTCAAGTTCTGGGCGTAGTACTGCTGTATCTGCTGTACGTAGGGAGCGCGCAGCCGAGCCTTTCGCACACACCCCTCATCTGTCAGCCATTTCCCAACGTCGCCGTGCCGTTTCAGTTGGGCATGCGTGTAGTTCCAGATGATGCATTGTGTGTGCCCATCGACGTCGAATGCTTCCGTCGTCGCTTCGCCGGCTTTGGGTTCCCGGCCGAGCGGCGATAACTCACCGGGTATGAGCAGGATCGAGCGATCTGGGTCGTCACGGTCGGTGCCTGGGGCAAAGGCAAGATCGCACGCTGCATTGGCGATCAACCACACCTGTGTTTTCGCCACGAGCACGTCACCCATGCGGAGGTACGGCAAATTGTTCGGTTTCTCCTGCAGATACTCTAGTGGATGAACCCCTAGCGCGTCCACCTCAGGGTCCGCCAGGGCCAGGCGGTGAACCTCAACCATCTCCTCGGAAGGCGTGAAGTTGCTCGGCAGCAATTCCGTAAACTCGAGTCTGTCCAGTTCGCGTCGTTGCTCCTTTACTCCCGCGTCGCGCTCAAATGCTCGGTGCGAGAGCAGGCTCCCAAATAACCAGAGCATATAGTCGCCCAGCGGATGCCCGTCCTTCTGAAGTGCAATTCTCTGGACGTAAGCGTAGTCCTCAAGACCAAGGCCGCGCACGGTCCGCATGAATGAGGATGGAAGCTTGGTAACCGATGTCTCGATCGCCTGGACGAATCGCTGGATAGCGTGTCGCTCCGGGAGCCCAATCGCCCATGTTGCCAGACGCAGGTTGAGCGCCTGAGGGTCTTTCAGTTGCGGCTTGTGGACGAAATCGAAGAGACCCGCAAGCAGTTCAGACTCATCGCGAAAACGCTCTTTATATTCCTCGACGTTCGCTTCGGAGGACATTAGGACAATGAAAGCCTTGTTCGTTCCCTCGCCTCGATTGTAAATCTCGCGGGCGCGCACCTTTGCAGCAGTCACTGACTCGGAGGAAGTGCCCAAGTAGTAGTCAAGGAAAACCAGCTTGATTGTCGGGTCCGGCAAGTCGCCGGTGCTATTCACGCGCTTGACGTCCAGGCCAAGCGAGCGAAGGTTCACCTCAAGACTGTCTAGATCGATCCGTCGTTCAGCGACCGTTGAGAACAGCGTTTCGCGAGCGCGACGTGCCAAATCGCTGCCCTCGTCCTTTGCCGCCCAAAGCGTCGCAATCGTGATGTTTCCGATGTCCGCCGGGCCCGCGATAGGAATACCCGCCAGAGCGACCAGAGCATCAATCAGCGGGTCGTTTCGTTCAATCGCCCCCCAGAACGCCTCAATCTCGCCCTGGTTCAGACTCTCCCGCGTCGGGACGTCGTACGCGTCGTCGACGATCGCCGCGACAGTGACACCTAAATCCGCCAGGTGTTTCCCGAGTGGACTCGTGAGTACCGTCGCGCCTACCGCCACCTCTGGCATGTTAGTTCTCCCCGAGCGTCAGAGTGAATGTGTTTAGGCGGCCGCGCCGCCCAGTCTGTTCATCAGACAAGGCCAGCTCAGCGCCGTGGTAATGTGCGATTTCACGTGAGACATAGAGCCCAAGCCCCTTGCCTTCACCCGGCGGCTTGGTCGTGACGAACGGCTGAAACACGTTCTCGCGGTCATCGACAGGGACCCCCGGCCCGTTATCAGTGACGCTCACGGTCCGTTGCTTTACGTCGATGACAATCGTGATCCGTGGCGTCATCTCGGGGCGGACCTTCCGCTCTTGCTTCAGCCAATATATAGAGTTGCTCAGCAGATTTTCAATTATCTGCACGATCATCCCTTTGACCATTGTAACGTTGAGTGCGCGGCCGCTGGGCCGCACCTCTACAGCTGCCGTCATCTGGTGGCGGTGGAACTGCGCCTCGTGCGCCGCCAGGATCTCGCGGACCCAGCCCACAAGCTCGAACCGCTCCTTTTGTTGCCGGCCTGGTGTCGCGAGCGGGTCGAGGATGCGGAGGCGTTTCTGAAGGGTCTTCAACTGTGCCTCGAGGGTCGCGAACACGCCTGCAACGTCACGGGGTAGCCGCTCATGGTCCGCGTCCGCCAGCGTCGTCAGCGTGTGGTAGGTGGCGCGGTTGAGCTCGTGCGCTAGGATCTCAACCATGAGGCCGAGACCGGCGAGGTAGACGAGTTGGTTGTGCCCCTTATCGTACCCTGCGGCGAGTTCTCTCGCTTGCGCCATCACCTCACGCAGGCGGTGCGTAGATTCCTCCACCGTTGCGAATATCCGTGTGTCGCGTTTGACCTCGGGATGTTTCTGCGCAAGTTCCTGCATGCTACGGCGAATCAATCGCTCCTCCACGTCGACCCGCGACTCTAGGTCTTCGAATGAGACAGGTAGCCGCGCTTGGACCTCCTTATCAACGGCATTCAGGAACGCGCGGAACTGTACTTCAAGCACATGCTTTGCGAGGGCAACCATTACGCGCTTCTCATCGCAATCTCGGAGACCCTCTCGGTTTGTCTGATCGACGAGCCGCGGATTTCCCGCAGCTGTAATATCGACCTTGCCGATGATCTGGCGCCGGTTGACCTTGAAACCGGACGAAGCCAACGCCCGCCGATCCAAGTCGAGCCAGTCGTCGTCTGGATTGCCGTAAGGATGAACGCGAAAGCCATCGCGGAACATCATGAGGCCCCCCGCCCATCGGGCCTGGAGTGCCTGAACGACCTTGCGCTCACCGATCCCTTCGATAGCGGTCAGGAGTTGCCGGTTGAACCAGTACAGGGTCATCTTGAAGGGCCCGAGAGACCGGAGAGTGGTGCGCCGCTCTCCGGTTATGCCCAACAGTGTCGTTTCCTCCAGCTCGAATGCCCTGTCCCGTTTGTACTGTCGGTAGTTGATGGTCCCGCGCAGCGTTGGACCTTCCTCGCCGACATCATATTCGGCGCGGAGGACCGCATGCGCCTCGTCGAACAGGAGGGTGTCGAGCGAGGGAATTGAGACGGGAGCGTCATTGAACCGAAGCGTGACGCGATAGTCACTGCGCGGTTCGAACGGATCCTGCAATTTGCTGAACTCCTGGACCGCGATGTCTCGTAGCGTTGACTCGGACCAAGCCGATACGAGTGCCGTGATGAGGATTCGCGTACCGTGCTTGTCAGGATCGGCTTTTGCGGCTCCGCGCCGAGGTGCAACCTCGATGTCGCCGATGAGGTCATCGGGCTCGTCGGAAAACCAGCGCCAGTCGATATTCAAGACGTTCCAGTGTTTGTCGCCGGCAGCGGTCGTCTCCACAAGGAGTCGGTGGCCTAGCCTCATGGCCGATAGGCGACCAAGCCCTTTCTCGCCTAAGACCGGTCGGCCGCCGCGTTGCGCCGAAGCGTTGCGCTGCTTCTGTCGGTTCCGGGTGCCGATCGTTAGGTAAACGTCCGCCAATACCTCCTGCGACATGCCAGTACCGGTATCCACGATCTCGATGTAGTTTGCAGCGTCGGCAACCCTGGCGAGAGCGGTAAGGTCGGATGCAGCTGTCACTTCCGCGAGCCAGTCATTCACGCCGGGCGCGGTCGCGTCGGCGTCGTTGACCATCGCGTCTTTTAGTCGCTGTAGCGAACGCGCATCGAGTACCGAACTGTCGGCGCGTGCCCTCAACTCTGCTGCGATCAGGTCGCGGTGTTGAACGTAGAGATCGTGTGAAAGACGGACAACAATGTCGATGTCAACGCGCCGTGACCTAGCGTCGAACGAATTCTTGATCAGTTCGTAGAACGCAACCGCGTCGGAACTAATGAGTTCCTCGCCCAGTTGAAGAATAGTCCTCGCGTTCACCTTGAAAGGCATTTGTTCGTTCTCAAGACATTCCTATGCCGGTTCGTCCACCGCTGTAAGTTCTGATCGCGAAAGAGCCTTCCACACAGCTCGGGTCGCGGCTGCAATCCCGATTCGAGGGCCGCGGCTGATGAGCTCGGCAATCTCGCTTTCGAGCTTTCGAGCTTGATGCTCCTCGTCGGGAGCGAGACGGACTATACGTTGCATATCGTTCCCATCATGCAGGGTTACCGAGATGCGCATTGACGAGCTTTCGCCCGCGCGGAACGCCGTGGCCTCCACGCGCCTGAACTGCTGGGCTAGCCGATGCAGTTCCTCATGAAACTGTTGGGCGTCGATATCGAGCCACTTTGCAGGAGGCTTTGAGCACACGAAGCTTCCCAACGCTTCCAGCCATTCATCGTCGGCAAGCTGGCGATCCGCAAGGCGCAGACAGAGTCCCTTAAGCCGGGGCTCGGAGAGGCTGGCGAGTAGTCGCGTGGTCGTATCGGCTAGCCGAAGCCGCACGTCGTCAAAGGAGCCGGGACGCTCGAATGCCTCCGCGACCTCAGACTTCATGCGATGTAGAAGCTCGGGGTATGCAGCCTTAAGGTCCTCCAGCGCTCCTCTCAAAGCGGAGACGAAATCATTCACGACCCGGTCGGCGACCAAAGTGTCACTCGGGAAGGGTCCGAAACCGCAGGCTGCAGGAAGGTCACGGAAGATGAGTGTCGAAGGTTCCTTCGCTGCCACGAGAGCATCGCGGACGGCACTGGCAATCGTGGGTAGACATCTGGTTCTCAAGGTGAAGCTCGGAAGCTGCGCGGCGAAGACGCACATGGTGCGCACCACGTCTAGCATGCTTTCTGCGCGGTCTCCTGAACGTCCAGAGTTGAGCAACGCTGAAAGCCTCGCAAACAGTGTCGCGCGAACGCCCGTGATGCGGCAGAACTGAATCTCGAAGAGCTCGGGTGCTTTCACGAGCCTCATGAAGTCCTGTCCTGTCATGCGGCGAACAAAGGCTCCATTGGAGTAGAACGCGACCTCCTGTTCGTGGATTGCGGCGAAGACAGCCAGGAGGAGCGGTGCCAGGCCAGCGCGAACGCCATAGGGCGGACGGGCAAGTTCTTCGAGAATGCTTGGCACACGAACCCGGCTGTCCGGTTGCTTACAGAGAAGTTCAAGAATGCGGCGGAGCGACGGCAGCAAGTTGAGCGCGTCGGCCACCGAGGAAGGCTCGATTACGTCATGCGCACCGCCCACCTCTTGGTGCAATCCGCCCCGCTTGAGCACCGACAGGTACATCGACATCTCGGGAGGCTTCTTCGCGGGGTCCATGCCGAGAAAGGGAAGCGTCGGAGATGATAGAAGCCGTTCGATAAGTCGCATCCTGGCCGCCGCCGCGGCAGAGCTTAGCTCGTGTCTGTTGAGCAGTTCATTGCGGACGCACGGAGCGGAGGGGAACAGTTTCTTGCAGAAGGCGGAGAGCTTCGTAAGCAAATCACGACCGTCGCCGACGGTGATCGGCTGGTTCTGGCGGAACCACCGCAGTTCAGTCTGAGCGGCCGTCTTACCCAGGCCGAGGAATGTGTGTACGCGTTCCTGCAGGGCACGCTGTGCCGCTGCGACCTGTCGGGAGACTTCCTCGGCCGCGTACGGATCATTGCCGAGTTCAGGGACATTGCGGGCGACCCATTCCCATCGCTGTGCTTGGAGCATGAGGCCGCGGAGACTTGCGAGTGGAGCAGGCACGGCGATGAGAACCTCGGGGCGTGCGGCCATCGCCGGTGTCCGGGCGAAGGTAAGAGCTTCCTCACGTTCCTGTGGCGTCTCGCAGAGAGCAACGAGGATCATGCCATCCGCGAGACCGAGTGGTTCTGCGATGCACTTGGCGAGGTCCGAAACAGCCGCATATCGGACACGAAAGTAGCGGAGATTGCCTGTCTCGATGTAATGGCGTCGTGCGACCAACGGCCGCGGTTCGACGAGATTCTCGATCAGCGGTGCGACGCGCACGGCTGGCGTGATTGCTCGTTCGGCAGCGCGGTAAACTTCATCAAGATTGACGCTCGTGTGAGGCCAGAGGCAGTAACCTCCCGCGATACCACGGAAGTATAGGATGCGGTTATGCTTCTGCAGACGATGGACTGTAGCCTTGACTCCGGTCTTCTCGCGGTCTTGCATGCCAACGCAGAGTTCGATGGCGGCCTCGGACGCAAGGAGCGGAGGCGTGTCGAGGAGATTCAGCAGGCCCACAGTCTTCAAGACACACACATCTAGTGAACGGTCGACGGGGAAACTTCCAACCATCGAATCGATATGGTTCCAGTGGCTGCGGTAGCTGAGTACGGCCAAGCGGTTTCCAAAGCAGGATCGCGTATAATCATATAAATGATGTAGACGATAGAAGCCAGCATCTTTGACAGACTGCTCGCCGAAGGCCCGCAGCCCAAAGGGTTCGGTGGAAAAGAGGAAGCTGAAAAGAGATCGTTCGTTCTGGCCAACGCGATGGAACACTCGGGAGAGGACCGGCAAAACTGTGGGATGCAGCGGATAGAGCCGTGGGGCGAGTTCAACCAGCCGCTTGCGAGCGACCTCCGGGCCGTACCATCCAGCGTCAAGGATCGCATTCATGTCCGCCCGTGCCTGGCGCAGGATGGCTGGAGGCAGACGATCGACGCGGACGTTGATAGCATCCGCGACGAGTTCCGCGGTTTGCTCCAGCGGTTGGTTGAACACCATCTCGTCGAATCGGCCAGCAACCTTTTCCCATTCGCGTTGCCCTTGTTCAGAGAGCTGATCGGCGTACGCGTCGAACCCTTGGTGGAGAAGGCCGACAACGAAGAGCGGTCGTGGACCGCTGCGGCTGGCGGCTTCCGCCAGTCGTTGGAGGAAGAAGATATCCTGTCGATCGGGATGCAGTGCGGCGAACTCGAGAAACTTCCCAAGCTCGTCAAGGATGAGAAGCACGCCAGTAGCCCTTTGCGCGCTGACAAGATAGGCGCCGGCTTCTTCCAAGAGTGCGAGAACGACCTCGTCGGACGGTGGTGCTTCTGCCGCCTTGGCATCGACCGTACGAACACGCTCGACAATACGTGCAGGCTTGCCTCGTTCGCACAGATCGTCCAGCGCACGGCGCAGGGCACCGACAACGGCGACCGCCATAGATCCCCTGGAGCCGTTCACAAGAACGGGCAGCAGTTTTGGGCGGGCGCCGAGACGTCGAAAATCGATTACGTGCCGAAGCTGCTCCGGCAGTCGCTCCCCGCGACCGGCGACCAAGTGGGCCAAGGCAAGTGCAAACGAGGACTTGCCCGACCCATAATCCCCTGTAATGCGCCAGGCACGTTGGCCGGAATCGGGTGCCAAGCCAGAGACGAGCCGCTCCAGACCATTCCGCACATGGGGTGTGACAACGTAACCTTTGAGCGCGGAAGGGTCTCGAAAATCGCGATCGAGCTGCACGGAGCGGAGAAATCGCTCACGGATGCAGAACAGTTCTGTGATTCGTTCGTTAGACAATGGCGCCCTCCTGCTCGTAGACGCGAGCGAGAGCGGTGCGGCAATCCCCGGATCGTGTCAGGTGTTGGATGGCTGTCGATTCGCGATAGGCAAAATGTCCGGATGAATCCACCTGAATTGCCTCCAGGCGATGGCGAACATCAGCCTCGGGCAACTTGAAGATCTGTCCAGGGCTGCCCACTCCCACGGAGACGTCTCGAAAGGAGAGCGTCTGCTCGCCAGCGTGCCACTGGGCCCAGAAATCGCCGACGCAGTAGGCGAAGAGGGAGGGTGGAAGGTCAGGCTTGTCCTCACGCCTAAAAGCGTAGATTGCCTCTCGTCCCCCCGACTCCATCGTTCGCTCACCGATCTTGTGAATCAGTTCGAGTTCGACGAGGGGGCAGTCCAGATTGTCCTCTTGCACCTCGCCTTTGCGACTTCGGGTGGGAACGTACGAGTGCAGAAAGGCGTCGAAGTGCTGTTCAAGCGTCACGCGAGACAATTCGCGGTCCAAGCGCGCTGCCTCTCTTGCGAACACCTCCAAAACGTGTTCACGGCAAATCTCCGGCTGCTGCCATTGATTGAGCAGGAAGTGCCATGCGAACAATGGCTGCCGAGAATTAGTGGATAGCTGCCAATGAATAAGCCACAACGTGCGAACGTCTTCCAAGAATGGATCAAAACCACTCCGCCCGAAGATCGCTTCGCCGAATGGGGTAATCGCGTACGCGCCGCCTTTGGTTGGCTCAGCCACGCCGACGGCATCGACCCAGAACCGAATGGCGCGCACCATGTTCTTACCCACCCCAAGCTCGATCATCGCGTCCTCTTCATCCGTAAAGAGGCGAGCATTCTGCTTCAGGGCGACAAACGCCTTCGGCAGCCACGCATACCGGCACGGGAAAGTCTCATGGCCGGAAAACTTAAACGTCATCGTGCCTTCTCCCAAGACTAAGGAGGCGGAAATGGCCTACGGAGGCTTCCCGCTGTCCCAAGTCGTCGCTAGACCGCCCTCGGTCACGTGAAAAGGTGGGGCCGGAGCCACGGCGGCCACCCCTTCCCGACCTGACGGCAGCTATTGCTTGCCAGTATACGAGGGAGACCTAGCTACGCAAAGCTTTGCCGAACGAGGCGATGATGCTTACTGCGTTGCTGGCTCGTCGATTCCTCTTCGAGTGCCCTCCCCTCCCCTAGCCGAAACGAGATAGCCGGCATGCCAGCATGGTTGGTTGCACTCTCTTCCCCTTGCGAATGTGGCTTGACGGTGCAAGTGAGGTTGCTGCAGGATGCTTAGTCCCAATGGCGACCAATCGAGCATGGGAACAAGTACGATCACTCTGGAGGAATCCGTTAGGGTGGATTGGCTCCCGATCCCACCTCTTCTTGCGGCGACGACTTGTCGAGTGGCGGCTGTCTGTCTTGCCACACGCTTACACGTTCAGCCAGCGGATTCTGCCCTAGTGTTGAGATACGCGAACAGCCTTAGCGAACAGCTTAGGGGAGATGTCTGTCACTACCCCACAGGGCTCGCATACCTTTATATGCACAGGCCTCTTACCGGTCCCGTGAGGTGATCACGAATGGTAGGAAGACCTAGAAAGTGCCCGTATTGCGGCTCAACTGCGACGAGCCGTAAGGGTAGGCGCCGAACAAAGACCATGGGCGACCGGGCGATATTCCGTTGCAAGAGCTGCAGGAGGAAATTCACGCCACAGAACCAGAAGCTTGATGAGAAGATGGAAACTCATACCGCTGATCCGCAGCGGTCCGCTCCGGTTTCGGCTGAACCGAACGAGTTGCCGGTAGGATCGGAGGCGGTTGACCATCCACGATACTGAGCATTTCGATATCGTGGGTATGGCCTTCGGCCTGTCCGACCGGATTTCGCGCTGGACTGAGAGCGTGCGCTGGTTCTTCTATGAAGTTGTGCTCTCGGATCGTCGGTGCCCCAGTTGTGATGGCCGACTTGCCATGGTGAAGGAGGGGCAGTGCCGGTGCCAACGCTGTAGCCAGGCACTCGACCCCACCCCAGCATTCCAGCGGTGTGGCGTCTGCGGCGGCCAGCCGGTGCTCCGAATCCGGCGGTATGCCTGCTCCCAGTGTGGATTGGATGTACCCTCACGGTTCCTGTTTGATGGGCTGGTATTCGATTCCGAGTACTTCCGCGAGAAGATGGCCGAGAGTCGCCAACGACGAGAGGACCTCAGGCAGCAGATCAGAGACATGCTTGCTAGCAGCCGCTCGTTGCCCATGACGCCAGTATTCACGGATCTGGGCGACGCGCCGGGACTGGTTGAGGCCCTCAATGGCCTGACCATGGATCTGCCCTCATCGGATCTGCCCTGGCCGCGCCGCGATTTTGACCTGTCGCGGTATCAGAACCATCTACAGGCCCATATCGGGCCGATGACCGTGACATTCGATCAACTGCCACTGCTCAGTGGAAACCAGCGCCAGGACCGTATATGGCGGTTTGTGGCCCTCCTATTCATGGCTCAGGCCGGGATCGTGGATCTCTGGCAGGAGGGAAGCATCATTATGGTGAAACAACATGACTCTGACACAGAAGGACCAGGAGTTTCTGGAGAAACTGAAGCAGCTGCTTGAGAGCCGGGACCTGAGTGTGGAACTGAAGCCCGGCCGGCCGAGTTACATGGTGCTCCGTGGCACCTATGGCGACAAGGTGCACCAGACCTTCCGTATGTCCCGCCAGGGCGTTCGCTGGCGATTCTGGCATATCTTCAACCAGGACTACGTCCAGGCATTCACCACGATCCTCGCCATCGAGAGCATCTTCGGCTCCCAGCTTCGTGAACACGCCATCCGCATCAGCCGGGAAAGGTATAAGCTCTACCAATCATCCCTGCAGGCAGGCTTTCAGGACGCCTCGGAGCTTTCTTGCCCTTCCGCGTCCAAAGCCGGCAACGAGGCAGATCCAAAGTGAACGAAACAACCAAGATCGAGTTCCGCTGCCGGCGGATTACTGAGATTGCGGATCTGGATGAACTCACGGCCGTGCTCTTTCCCGGCAACAGCAATCAGCAGCACGCGGCGTCCTGCATGCTCTTCTCGCTGAAGTGGAGTCCTAACCTCATGCCCAGCCTTACCTCGTTGGAGCGGCAGTTCGGCATCTCGCGCCGAACACTGCAGCGAACGCGGGCCAAGCTGGCACGCCTGGGTCTGATCGAGCATGTCAGCAGCCTGAACGCCCGCTACGGCGGCCAGTCAGGATGGAAGCTGTCCGGCCGTTTCACTGGTGCCCTGCGCCAGCTTGCCGACCGTGTTGAGCATTGGCGCGAAGCCAAAGCGCCTGACAAGCAAGAGAAAGAGAAATGGATGCTGGAGATGGGAAGAACCCCGGCATCATCGAAATAACCACACTGACACGCCTCTTTCTACGTTTTCCGTCGATAACGATGCAATGATGACGCTTCACGGATGGACATCCAAATTGTAAAGGCATATTCCCTCCGAACTGGCATCGTCGAGGCACACGGGAAGGACTACGGTGGCCAGCATGCCCGGCGCGTGGAGGGGGTGGCGGGCAGCATTCGGCCTGAGATGACCAGGATTCTGGTGCGGCCTGCTTTACCTGCATGCGGGGCCTCGGGATTTTGACACAGGACATTGCGGCTGGTCCCGTGGCGGAGGAGCTATCCGGCGCTGTCACCATGGATGCTACGAAGGGGATCTCTGGAGAATCGCCTGAAGACCGGGACCGAAGCTGAGGAACGCGTAACGGATCAGGAAGGAACAGGCGCGACGCGCATGTCTGACCTCCGGGTTATGACCGTGTCGGGGTCATCTGTCGCAATTGCTTTGAGAGACAACAACCCCTGGCAACGTCAAGCCATTACGTCTGTGAGCGTATGAATCCATATACGCCGCCTTGACCATGTTTTGCAGGGGTGATGTACAAAGTGACCTACATTTTCCGCGCGGTATCTCAAGTCAGTTCTGGCGGTCACCGTCGTTCACCAACTTCTACAAGCAAATTGCGGCTGCTGTAGTCAAGGAGCCCAGCAAGATGAAGGGCAATCGGATCGATCAGAATATCGATTATTGCCGGCACCGATGCCGTGTTCTCGACGCGAATGATAACGTAAACGGCCTTCCGATCCCCTGTATGGCACTCCCTTGCTACCTCCCACTCATTCGTTGACATTTCGAAAGTCGCGCGGCTTTGGGACGCCAATGACTTAACCTCGATCAAGCAGCGTGGATGCTCCGTTCTTCCGGTGAGCAAGCCACTACCGTCGGTGTACTCGAAATCATAGCCCAAGCTATCGTCGCCAGACCCATATCCGAAATGCTCCTTCATCTTGGATCGCCAATGTGTGAGATCGAAGTCGTGGAGGGCCGCCCGCAGTTGACTGTAGACAAAGTGCTCGCCAATCGCGCCAAGCATTGCCAGATACGCGTCAGGCATGCGCTTGCCTGAGTTGCCGTTGCCTCCTGAACCTTTGCGTCGTGGCGGCCTTACTTGGACCTTCTCTCGTACGGCCGTGCTCAACGAGCGAAGGTCAAGCGCGGGATTGACTGCCTTTTGAATCCCCTGAGCAACACTGCCTTCCTCGCCGGCTGCGGCAGCGGTTCTAAACTCCTCTTCGGTCCACTGCGAGCCCAGAACATTGAACGTAGGTTTGGCTGGCGGCGACACGGCGGCCGTCGGCAACTCCCCGAGTTCTTCGAACTTCCGCCACAGAACACGCCAATCGTCCAGATCACGGAACGCCTGACGATCCTTCATGCGCGCGGCTGTCTCACAGATGATGGTTTCGAGCGCGAACCGCACCGCGGCCAGAACAGAAATGCGGTTGGCCCACGGTCCATGGCACAGTAACGTGACCAGCTTGTGCTCCAGCACCTCTTTCGCATCCAGCTTCTCGCCGTGCTTGGCGGACAGTGGGATAGCCACCTTCAGTAAAGACTCCACGGCAGCAGCAGCCTGCTGTTCCCGCGTCACCAGTTCGTCCGCCTCGTAGATCGTGGCCGCCTTATCAGGCTCATCTCTCAGCTTCATGGATGCGGCGTCTGTCGGTGCCCCTCGTGCCAAAGCGACAAGGGGTTCACTGAGCAGTTCCAGCCCATCTGAATCGTCCAGCATCTTCAGAGCATCGTTGGCGACGTGAGAGATGATGGCATGGGATGGCAGTGGCTGTTGTGCGATTGTGTCGGGAACCGCCTGCTGTTGAATTACCAGGACCCACTTCGACACTCGGTCCGCCAAGGAAGGGGTGATGGTGGGACCTGGGGCACCTGAGGCACGTGGGACAACCAAGTAGGCGAATAATGCGGCCAGATGTCCGGTAATCGCCGCAGTCGCCACTCCGTGCATCCGTTCGGACTGTGCGAACCGGTACGGATCGTCGCCTAACTCACCGCGGGCCGCCTGCCATTGGGCGACCGAGATTCCCAGCTGGCCGAGCAGCCACACAGACGCGTCGGGTTCGTCTTTCTGACTGGCCAGCTCGATTAGCTGTGGAAGATCGGCTCGGCCGAGCCATGCCGCCGCGTTCTCCACAGTCTTTGTATGTTGGGACCATTCCATCAAGAAGGCGTCAATCGAGCCTTCGGGATGGAGTGCCCGCCATGCTGCTAGACAAACCGGATGGTATTTCTTGAGTCGTTGTTCGAATCCCAAACCAATGACTGACTCGACCTCTGTTCGTTCGGCGTCGGATGCACCACGCTGCGAGAAGAATCGATCGGTAGTGCCCTGTCTGATAGCATCCCCGAAGGCAATCCAGGTATCCCGATTGGAGGAGTTCACTACCTGCCACAGCTCCGCCACGATCTCGTGTACGTCTAGCCCTGAATCGACCATCATCGCAGGTCCACCGGAATACTGCGCATCGAAGCAGGCCTTCAGATCACCGCCTCTTTCGAACGTGCCGCGGATGATGCGTGCATGCGTAATCCGACGCCAGCAGTCTGTGAACACGGGATCAGAGGGAGAGGCAGCAGCCGTTCCACCTTTGACAAGGAGCATTGCGATCTCTTCTGCCAAAGGCTGTGCGGGACGTGCACTCCGCAGGTAGTCCAGCACGGTGGCGCCATGCTCAAGCGGTTGGAACTGAACTTGGATCGGGCATTCGCTAACCCGGATGACCCTGTTTTCGCCTAATAGCAACTTCAGCCCTGCTGCGAGGGCGGTGTAGACTTGCCCGAATCGCCTGGGGAGTATCCATGACTCATCAAATCCACCCAGGTACTGCCGCCGGAGGGGATCGTCGTCGACGACGATCCGGTCGACTGTGCCGATCGCCACTGTTGCGATTCTGTTAGCTCGTAAGAGCGGTATCGGCGCATCGGCCAACAGCTTGAGCCCATCTGATGCATCGCCGGTTGTTAGTCGACCTTCAATGGCCTCATATACGTCAGCGGCAACGGCCTCAATGTGTCGCAGGTCGTCTGGACTGGCCCCATCCACGTGGCCCGCGAGATGCGTCAACGCACCAACGAGACGCGGGACTGTCGCCCCCTCAATGCTGCTGATCCCCAAAGTGGCTAGAAGCCGTTTGGCCGAGCTAAACTCGGCCCTTACACACGGAAGGAAACTGAACCGCTCACCCTTGGTTGTCCTGAGGTCAAGTGGCAGGAACCACGACTCACTTGGAGACCGAAGCTCATGAGATGTCGGAACAACGGGGAAATCCGCCTCCTTCAGAACATACGCCCACAGGCTGAGCGGCTCACTTCCGTCTGTGCCATCCCATCGTGTTAGGCGGTCCTGCGTAACGCGCTCGTATACTTCGGGTTTGCGAAGCATTGCCTCGAACACGAAATGGCGTATGTCATTGTTCTCAAGGCCATCGATCCATGTCACATCGTGTAGGTAGAAGCGTTGCCCGGTCTTCGTGGCGGCGGACCTTTGGCAGGCGTATTCCACATACTGTGACCACATCGCATGGACGCATGGTACCGGGCACTTCACCCATCCCCATTCAGTCAGCCGTGAGTAGCTGTCGCTCTGTGCCATCTCCAGCCGTTCGCCCGCATGGATCACTCTTGGCGAGTCCCATACGCCAATCTCCTGAAGTCGTTCGCACCACCAACTCCTGTCGCCCGGATTCGTCAGCCTCAGCAATCGCTTCTCAAATCGATCCCATGATGGGAGTTGTGCAGCATCACGAGATCCATAGGCCTTGGTTAGTAGTTCGATTTCCGGACCATCCCTCCAACCAGAACCAAGGTAGGCCAGACTGGGCGACACCCATTCCCAAGCGTCACCTCGTCCCCTCGTGGGTACAAGCAGTTCATCGGTGTCGACCCTCTGTCTCGATTTGGCCGGCATTGCGACCAGCCACACCAGTGCTTGCCTCAGAAGAGCTAGCACAGGGACATTGTCGTCCTTGAGCTTGTGCATTGCTGGAGCTAGGGCGTCATTTATAAGATCCGATTGGCGCGGTCGCCGAACCAGTCCGGTACCGGTTGCGGGCGCCAGACGCTGTGCGAGAGGCGTGTAGTCTCGGCCAATTCCTGTGCGTACCTTGATGGCTGAATCATCGAAGAGTCGGAGTAACGGCTGAACCAGCTCATCTATGGTGGCCAGCTCGTCGCCAGCATCATCGACGGATCGCTTGGCTCCTTCTTCGCTCGCACCACCACTGGCGACTACCGGTGGAAAGAAGACGCGAGAGGCGGGTGTTGCCAGTTCATCTCTTCCGACAGGCAAGAATGACTGGGACTCCAAGGAGCCCAAGTCCGAGCCGAATCGATCGAGAGCCCACGCAAGATACTTCTCCCAGAATGCGGGCCCATCGGTCCGGTGCATCTTTGCGGCAAGTTCCAGAAGTGACGGCTGTCCTGTGGGTCGTTTGAGATAGACAGCATCCGCGATTTGACCTTGAGGAGCCAATGCGTCTATCACGCTCCTGGCATTCGTGAGGAGGTCGCGATCAGGCAGACGCAGGCCGTAGGGAGCTAGGTCGGCGATGTCCTGGACTATACCAAGGAAAAGATCAAGGTCGGCCGCGTTCGGCAGGCTCAGGCCAGCGCCCGAGGTAAAGCTCTGCGTCTCGTCCAGCACAACATCGCGGTAGGCGAGTCCACCTGGAGCGTAGAGGGAATCCGCCAGCACACCACTGCCACGTTCCATGCTCAACGTCGCTAATCTTCTCGTAGCGATGCGAGAGTCCGCCTTCAGTCGTTCGATGAGCGAAACCACCAGTGTCTCTGCGGCTCTGAAAAGAAGATCGTTGTAGTCACTTTGGAAATCAATCGCGGTCCTGTCGATCTTGCCGTGGAAGTGGGAGCTCACCCAGAGCGGCGAACCCGTCTGCACCTGCGTTGGAAGCCCGATACAGAAGTGGCCATCACAGCCCAAGGGTGTAGCTGGAGCGTCTTCGGCTAGGGCGGGAACGGGCAGTGCTACCGAGATCGGGACCTGCTCAACGTCTTTCCAGTTCTCTTCTGGCAGGTGAAGCGCCTGAATCGCGTCACGGAGCACCTTACGCTCTTCTGCGGCATCAATACCATCGGCTTCGGCACCTACTTGGCGCTCAACTACCCACCAATCCTGGGACGTAGGCCGGATGTCATGCTGACCAAGATCGTATTCCCCGGTTGTCGTACGCTGGCAGCGAAGAGAGATGCCCTCGCCCAGGTCCTCGGCGTCCCCCAAGGGTGTCCTACGCAGTTCTACGCCGAAGCCTCTTGCACGATCGATAATGTTCATGCGGGAGATGCCAGGCAGAAAGAGGAACGTCGCTCCTGCGGGATGGCGCTTGCCGCGTCGGCTAAGGCCTCTGATGTCATCAATCGCCTCATCAACGCGCTCGGCAACATCATCTGAGGCGCGGACGGTGAGCAAGATGAGGGTCTGGGTTTCGGCGAGCACGGAGTGCGATAATCCGAGCTGCTCAACGCGTCCGGCGAGGTCGTCTGAACCCAGCGGAAGTGGGAAAGTAAACCACGCCGCGCGCGTGGCCTCACGAAGCACCACGTCTAATGCTGTAGCCGCCGGAAACCGCTGCTCGATTGCGATCCGGCGATCACTGTTATGCGAAAGGAGATATGTCGCAAGATCACGCATGCGAGCCATGGGCCCTGGCTCTGACAATGGACAGCGCGTGATGCGGAAAGCGATAGCGGCTCCATCTGCGAGGCTGCATCCGGCACAAGAGCTGTATATCTCGGCAACATCGGCAATCTGGAACACGGCCTTGAAGCCTATCCCTTTGTTGCCGATGCATTCGCCAGCCGTCTTGTCGCTCTTGAAGATAGACGTGATGGCGTCCACTCGATTGGCGTCGAAGGGCTGTCCGCTATTGCCAACTGCAATAAGCGATGGAGTCCGCGTCACTGTTACTGCGGATTCCAAAGCTCCAGCGCGAACTGCTTGGTCATTGGCGTTCTGGATGAGCTCAACCAGAAAGCGGCCTTGGTACTCCGCGCTAATGTGTTCTGCCGCGTTCGCGATCTGCTGGTAATAGGGATCGCCATTGGCGATACCCGAGATCATAGTGTCGAGTCGCCGGCGCCAGAGATCCATCAGGATCCCTCCATCAGCAATGCTCGGCGTGAGACCAGAGTCGGCGAGATCTGTAGGGTGCGCCATAACGTTTGTTCCCAACGCTCACAGTCGCTTCGGTTGCAGGGCGCTGTGACCACACGACAGCACCTGACAAGACGGCCATAGAGTATGGATGCCCACCGTCGTAGTGCAAGCGCACGGCGGGCCAGATGGCCCCGCTCCACTTTCGCATGGACATAGCAAACGGCACCTCGTGCATTGATCGGTTACACATCGGAAGGATCTGCCCGTGCTACGAGTGTCATGTCGCGTTCGTACGATGGCCGGATATAGCGTAGTCTCGGGATAGCCGCGGGAGGCGGCTTCTCCGTTATCTGTTCTTGTCGATCCGGATGGCCTTGAACGTCGCCGTCACTTTGGCGGATGCCGCATACTCCATGATGTACTGAACCGCTGATCTGTGTCTGCCTATGGAAGAAGGGTCTCGAACAGGTTATGGGAGCGCCAATGACAACCTAGTTACAGCGCACCGACACGGTTCTCTCGCCAACCAAAATCTTTATAAACTCCAGCAGATTACCACTCGATAATCCTCACAACGGACACGATAAGTACCGTGGGCGGGCCGTTCCAAGCGGAACACCAGGCTCGCCCGAGGATCTTTCCACGTGACAGTGCCGGAGCACAATGCTCCACCAAGCCATCACGAAGCGGATCCACTATTCGAGAAACCGGGATTGGCACCACGCCAGCCCAAGACTTGCGTAGATCCAGCTCTATGGAACCCTTTCTTCAGTGCCTTCGACGAGAGAACCTCCCACGTCCCGCGAGACCGTCACACCAATACGTGGCGTCATTCACATGTCAATCTGGTGCTCGCCATGCCCGCTAGACTCATCAGCTCATTCTCCAGGAGAGTCATTATGGCGATGCACGGTCCCGGCAGACACCTGAGGCACCACTTCAGTAGAGCGGTGGTCCCCAACGTTACCTTTCCGAGCATGGAGAGCAATCCTTTCCATCATACCCACATCGATTCTCCCGCCCCTCCCTCCTCACGGCAACGTGAGTACGACCCGATCGTCGCGGCATACCAGGCCATTGCAGCCGCCTACGACCAATCTCCATCCTGGTTCGACGACCTTACCGTCCCCCGGCCTGCTCACATGCATTCTGAGCAGCAGTTCGAAATGGAATCTCCCACTATGCCCGAGCAGGACAGCGAAGAGAACGACCCTCTCAACACGGGCATCATGACCAAAGGGTTAATGGAATGGCTTGTTGCCCATTTGCCAGATTCTCGCCAGTCCATCTGGGCATTCGTTCCGCCCCAATCATACCCGACGCCCGCCCAGATTGACGACGTATTAGCCATGACCGGCTCGCAGGAACCTCCGAACCTTGAGGTGCTAGCGAATCAGCCAGCTCCGCCTGAATCCTCTGCCGAGGAATCCTCACCTCTGGAACAGATCGTTATGGCGGAAACCACCGAACCTGCGCCGCAACCGCCTGACTACGATGCGGGCTTAATCACACCGGAGATGTTCCAGGAAGCCATGCAGCAAGCGATAGCATCCAGCCCCGCGACCGTCGAGTCGCCTGAAGAAAAACAGCAGGACGTGCAAGAGATGTACGACCCGCAAATGGAAGAACTGCTTAACCCGTACCGAAGCATGCCCCAGTTCAACCCCTTCGGCATGCCCGGTTTCGGACCTGCTGACTGATCCTTCAACGCTCTTTGCACCCAATGCGATCCACTGCGCCCTTGGACGTTCCAAGGGCGTTCTCGTTTCACAACCAATGACCCATATACGAAAGGAGCCCCAATGCTCTATAGCCCCATTGCACGCAGCCCTCCGCCCTCCGCCCTCCGCCCTCCGGCGTGAGTTCGAAGCTGCGTCCACGTTTTGAAGCGTTTCTATGTTCCTATTGCCCGGTCTGCACGTTGCAGCCGGGTGTTTTCGTTTTCACTCTCAATAGTCTCCAAAGGAGAACCACAATGAAGATTCTGTATGTAAACAACAACGGCGGCGGATATGCCGATTACATCGAAGTCGAGTCTGGCACCACGGTGGCCAAGTTCTTTGATCAGAAGATGCCTGGCTGCTCGCCCAGAGACTACCTGATTCGCGTCAACCGCCAGCCTGTCCCGCAGGACCACGTTCTGCAGGAAGGCGATCGGCTGACCATCACACCCGTGAAGATCGAAGGTGCGGAGGGGGCGGTACTGACTGCCTGACGGCGCCATGCTGTCGCAGCCTCTGCTTTCAGGGGCATCTGTCCGATGCGCATGTGCGCTATGGCAGGTGCCCCTTCTCGCGTTTTGGCTTTCCCATTGAAAGGAGCTTTATATGGACAAGCAACAGAAGGATCTTCTGCTGCTCGCCGATCGCATTCGCATGCGCGTCATTGAGCAGCGCAACCGTTGCCTGTACGACCTGTCAGGTCATGCCCAGTCGCTCCACGAGCAACTGGACAGTCTACTAACCTTACGCCGCCGTCTGACCGTCTGCCGCGACCATGGCTTTGCCGCCGCGGCCGAGATCCTGCGCAGCGATCTGCGCTTTTCAACCGGCGCTATGTTGAGCGACCTGCAACAGGTCAGGACCCAGTTGGAGCGGCCACTGCCCGCTGTCCCCGACCTGCGCTCGATCTGGCTAGAACTGGTGCAGATCGGCCAGGAGTTCGAAGACTGGAATTACGATGTCGATGCCCAGGTCGTACGCGTCACCACTGAAGCCATTGACCTGGAAGAGGTGTACTTGGGCCCGTTCCGCATCGAACTGGCGCTAAACCTGTTATCTACTCCCTCACGCTGGCCACCTTACAAGGTGATTGCCTGCGATCCCCAGCCGGCTCAGGCGAATGAATCCGTGACCCACCCCCATGTCAGCGATGAACGCCTGTGCGAGGGTGATGCCGCGGCCGCCATCCGTTCGGCGCTGCAGGGAGGTCGTTTGTGCGACTTCTTCATCCTGGTCCGCCAGGTGCTGCAGACCTACAACCGGCATTCGCCTTACGTTGCTCTGGATCACTGGACCGGCGTCGCCTGCAGCGATTGCGGATATGTCACCGATGATGAAAGCCGCTATGGCTGTGAGCGTTGCGGCGATGACTTCTGCAGTGAGTGCACCCATTCATGCAATTGCTGCGATGACACCGTCTGTTCCGGGTGCTCAAGCAGCTGCCCGGCATGCGGCGAGACCGTCTGTTCGGGCTGCCAGCGCCGCTGCGCTGAGTGTGGAGAAACCGTTTGCCGTAAGTGTTTCGATGATGACCTGTGCCCGACCTGTCGGGACCAACAAAAGGAAGATGAACATGAAGACCAGGAACAAGTCGTTACTGAGAGCGGACAAGGAGCAGATACCAATGACGCTGCTCAACCCGCAACTGCCTGAAGACCCCATTCTGCGTTTCACCCCCACGGCCTGGGCGAAGCTGCAACTTATGTGTCATGCCGGAAGCACCGAGATCGGGGGCTTTGGCATTACGGCCGTGGACGACCCACTGCTTGTCGAGGAGTTCGTCACGGTCCAGCAGATCTGCTCGGAAGTGACGGTTCGCTTTGATGATGCGGCGGTCGCCGACTTCTTTGAGATGCAGGTGGACCTGGGGCGCAAGCCCGAGCAATTCGCTCGAATTTGGCTGCATACGCATCCTGGAAGCAGCCCTACACCAAGCGGCACCGATGAACAAACGTTCATGCGAGTGTTCGGGAAGTGTGACTGGGCGGTTCTGTTCGTCCTTTCGCGGACGAACCAGACCTATGCCCGGCTCCGCTTCAACGTGGGACCTGGTGGAGATCTCGATCTGCCTGTGGAGGTGGATTACACGCAACCGTTTGCCGCTTCTGACCATGCGGCGTGGCTGGCGGAATACCAGCTTCACGTGAGTGCCGAGAAATTCACGACCGGTCCGGCACTTCTGCAACCGGCAGGATCAGCCGCTGCACTGTCAACCGGCAATGACTGGTTTGGCCAGTTCCAGGGCCTTGAGCCATGGGAGAAGCAGATGCTTCTGGATGACTTCGAGGTCGAATCATTATCAGGCTCCTTTGGCCACGGCCGAGGGGATGAAGGAGGTTATGAACTATGAATGCAGATGAGAACAACAAGATTGACAACGGCGACGATGAGTCGCCATTTGGACCGGTGATCTTCAGCTACACCCGCGAGCAGGCCATTGCCGATGGGGTGCTGGTTGACCTCACCGAGTGGGCGAAAGAGACGGGGTTTACCATACCCGTTGCCTGTACCAGCGCCCTCTGGCATGGCTGGATCACCCCACCGGAGAAGGCCAAGTCGATGGGCCAGTCTGAGCGGGGCCGTGGGCATGATATTTTGTGGATGCTCTTCTGTGCCATCCGCCGCAGTCCCGGCACGCGCCCTTTGGATCAGCTCCACTTCAAGGTGCTGTTCCAGCAGTCGCCCGGCCGCACCGAGACCGTTCGCTTCAAGGCCATCTGCGGCCCGGGCGACCAGGGCGAGCCCGTTATAACCATCACCATGCCGGATGAGGATTGACGTCAGTCCGCTCCTGCGTTGGTTCTCAACGCGGGTGATCCCATAAACCTTCAACTCGGTGTGGCGCAGTGCCGGAGGGCGGAGGGCGGAGGAAGCTCCGCGCGCTGCGCCACGCCTGTAAGGAGATGTCTGTATGAACACTGTTTATGTCTGTGACTGCTGCGGCTTGTGCTGCCAGCAGCTGCTTGTCGAGGCCAATGTTCTCGACATTCTGCGTGAGCCACGAATCGCGAGCGCACGGCCACTGGGCCGCCACGACCCCGCGATGATCCTGGATGCATGCTGGATCCTGGCCGGGCCTGGTATGCCCTGTCCGTTTCTCTCACCCGAGCATCGCTGCCGAATCTATCCCACTCGTCCCAACCCCTGCGTCGACTTCGCCGCCGGGTCAACCCAGTGCCGAACGCTTCGCGAGCAGCACGGTCTGCCCGTGCTCCAGGCACATCCCGCCACCGACGATGTGTTGGGCGAGATCCTGGCAGCGCTGATCTGAGAACACCACAACCCAAGCGGGAGGCCCCCTCCCGGAAAGGATATCCATTATGAATGTCGCAACACGTACCACGGTTCTCGCCCTGGGTGAGCATCGTGGCAACCCCCGTATCTACCTGGAGGGCCGCTGGCTGATTGCTGCCGGCTTTGTCCCGGGTGGATGCTTTAGTGTTACCTATGAAAGGCAACAAATCATCCTCGAACTCTCTCCCACCGGCCGCACCATCAGCGGCAAGCGAGCCAATGCCCATGCAGTGATTGATCTCAATGGCCCGGAGATTCATGAGGTCTTTGAGACCCATGTCATTCGCCGGGTCATGGTTCGCGGTGAGATGGGGCGAATCCTCATCACCCCCAGCCAACTGGCGCTCCGCCAAAGCCAGCGGGCTCTGTCATCTACAGCCGTCTCCCTGTTCGCCGGTGGCGGTCTTTTATGTCAGGCTGCTGCAATGGCCGGGTTCCAGACCGTGGCGGCGATCGAGATCGACCGTGACTATGCCGACATCTTTCAGGCCAATCACGGCGGACGGATGTACCAATGCTCCATCGAAGAAGCCCCTTGGGAGGAACTGGCAAACCTGGCGCCCATCGGCCTTCTGGAGATGGGCATTCCTTGCGAGCCCTATTCCCAGATCCGTCGGCTTGACCGCGGTGGCCAGAGCAAGCGCCAGCGTGACCTGCCTCCCGAGGCCCACGAGCTCGGAGACATGGTCTACTGGGCGATCAAGGCGGCCGATCTGCTCAATCCCCACACCATTGTGGTGGAGGAAGTGCCGGCATTCCTCAAGAGCGGTGCCGGGTACATCCTGTGCCACGCCCTGGTCCGCATGGGCTACACCGTGGATGCGAGAGTGATCAACCCGATCGAGTATGGCGCTCTGACTGCCCGAACACGAGCGGTTGTTATCGCGACCACCTTCGATCGCGTGGCATGGCCGGAACCACGGCCCGCCAGTGGCCGGCTGGGGGACATCATGGAGGATGTACCTGAGGACAGCCCCTTGTGGTTCGACCGTGTTACCAAGCCATGGCTCTATAGCCATTGGCAGCGGCAGACGGGCAAGGGCAATGGATTCCAGCCACCTCAGCTCAAACCCGAGGACACGTATTGTCCCACCATCAAGAAGCGCTACTTCGCCGGCCAGGGTGACAACGTTGTTGTGCGTCATCCCAGCAGGCCAGAGTGCCATCGCTGGCTGACGCTTGGTGAAGTGCGACGCTTGATGGGCCTTCCTGATGACTACTTTCTCGGCGATGCGATAACAACTGCCGGGGAAGTCCTTGGGCAAGGTGTTCAGGTAGATGTATTTACGCAGATCATCCGTTCGGTCACCGGCAGATGATCCCCACCTTTTGCGTGTAACTCAGACTCAAACCATTTACTGGAGAAGACTTATGACAGATTTAGCGGATCGTGACATACGTCAGCGGGATATTGTCCCGCCAGAGAGATTGAAAGAGTGCCAAGTGACGGTCGTTGGCGTTGGCGCCATCGGCCGCCAAGTGGCGTTACAGCTTGCCGCCATGGGCGTTCCATGGCTGCATTTGATTGATCCTGAGGCAGTGGAAGCACCAAACCTGGCAGCTCAAGGGTATCTGGAAGATGACATGGGCCGCATGAAGGTGCATGCCACAGGCGATCTGTGCCATCAGATCAACCATCAACTGGAGATGCATGAGCATCCCGAGCGGTTTCGTCGCAGCATGGAGATCGGCAATGTGCTGTTCTGCTGCGTCGATTCCATCGAGACCCGAAGGCTGATCTGGGAAGCGGTGAAGGACAAAGTTCTGTTCTTCGCCGACGGGCGCATGAGCGCCGAGGTTGTAAGGGTACTGGCTGTGGCCGATGCCCAAGGCCGCAAGCACTATCCCACAACGCTCTTTGCACAGGCTGAAGCCCACCAGGGCGCCTGCACGGCTAAGAGCACAATTTTCAGCGCCAACTTATCGGCGGCGCTGATGATCGAGCAGTTCACCCGCTGGTTACGCAGACTACCGGTAGATTCAGACTTGCAGTTCAACCTGCTGACTTCTGAACTCACTGTATCCTGATCCCTTCATTTCCTTTTTGTCGCGGCCGCTCTTTCTGGCCGCGATTTCGTCCTGGCCTAGCGAGAGCTCTATTCGGCACTGGTCTCGCGACGGTACTTACACTCGGCTGCCGCAAGCCATGCAGTACCTGGCCCCATCGGCCAACCTGGCGTCGCAGACGGGGCACTGGAATCCACTCACCAGAAGCCGCTGTCGGCGGCCGCGCATGAACAAGACTACGACGCTGGCCATGGCAGCCAGCACATTGGCAACGAAGAATACGAAACCGATCAGACCAAGTTTACGAAGCATGGTCATCGCAATCTGCCTTTCTGCTCAATGTGAGCAGCGCGCAGCATAGCGCCAGTGGCGCCAGGGCGCAAGGCCCAGGACGGGAAAACGTGACACTCCGAGACTTGCCCTCAATGACCCCTATTCCCGAGGGCGCTGTGCAGGATAGTCTGGTCGCACCATTGCGTCTGACTGCGACTTCACGCGCGGCTTACCGAACGTGGCGTATCGCGCCACGGCGTTCAAGCGGAAACGGCGGCAGAGCGGCGAGGCACCAGCATTTACGGTCATCGTCGCTTGCGCTTGGTAACGCGCCTCTTGGCTCGTTTCGCCTTTTCATTCAGTTGATGAACGATCAGTTGTGGGGAGTGGCGCACGCGATATTGTCCGCGCAATTCGAATGGCGGGACTGATGTAGCGGCGGAGGAGTCAACACAATCAAGTTGTCGCCTCACGGCAGGCGTGGTCATTGGGAGAGCGAGCGCTTCCAACCGCTGCCGGTCTGCATCAATCATAATCTGAGATGAGCCGCAGCTCATCCTCAGGGATCGTAAGCAGCACAACCAATGTCCCAAGGATGGGGATGGGCAAATAGTGCTCTGTAACCGATACCTGTTCGAGGTCGGAGCGGTCATACACCTTGCACCACTGCCGCGCGTAGACGGGTGACGTATGCCAGTCGGTATTTCCCGCTTGGAACTGCTGCCATTGCTCGTGAGCGGTCTTCGAGGTGAATTGGCCGCGCGATGGGGGGTAGAAGCCGTACTTTATCAGCGAGTTGGCGCGGCACACCCATGCAATCGATCCATCACGGATCCCGACGACGGCGCACGGGAAGTCAGAGACTGCAACGGCACGCCGGGCTGCGCTCAACATCGACGTCCTGAACAGCCCCGCAATCTCCCGAATTCGCTCCAACGAAAGCTCGCTCTCATTGACAAGGGGGTCGATCAGAAAACCGGGCATCAGGAGCTTGGCGGCAAACGAGTCCGCTTCGCGTTCGGTGATATAGTCACTGCTAAACTCTCCCCTGGAGCCATGTTTGCGACCACCTCTGCGAAGAAATTCGTTGTGCCGCTCCAGGTAGAAATGCCCGAGTTCATGCGCGATGGAAAACCTCGTGCGTGGATGATGCTCTCCCGCCGGAAGCCCCTGGTCGTATTCGCTGTTGTAGAACAGAAGGAACCGCTTCTTCTTCGGGTGATACTCAAGTTGACCATCGAATGCTTTTTTGAAGTCGTCACCGATGACCCTTAGATGGTCGGATTCGGCTGCCGCGATCTTGAGCGGATCGATGGGAGACACCCTCTGGCGAGCAAAACGCAGAATCCCCTCCGCTGCCTCGCCGGCTCGCTCCATAAGGGTCTGCTCTGTCTCCCAGTCAAGGCGTGTCTTTCCCATCATTGGCATCGCTATCGTCGACCTCCTCCTCTTCGTCGTCGCCAAGCTCTTCTTCGCGGTATTTGTCCAGGAGATCATCCGTCTCCTCATCCTGCTCACCACGATTGCGGTTGACCAGTTCCATCAGCTCTGCGTCCATGTCTTCGGCGTTTACGGGGTCCTCCCACTCACTTACCGACTCGTCGTCCTGGTCTGCGTCTTGTGGCTGCTCAGGGGTCATACCTCTGGTTTCACCAAATGACTGCGCGAACTCCATAATGGCATTGATATCCGCCTCCGGGAGCGGTCCAGACGCTTTGGTCTTCTTGTACTCCTTCTCCGCCTCCTCCTGACAAATCGGATCGAGGTCGAGGGCCCGGCGCACTTTCCCTCTCACTTGCTCCCAGAATTCCTTGTCCTCGTCAGCCAGTGTTGCACCTTCCAGCATCGCTGGTGTAGTAACCCAATCGGATCATTTCGGCGCGGATGGTCGCTCTTGCTTTGCAGCGGGCGGTGTATATCGATCCATTCGAAGCAGTCGGGTTCTCCAATGCGACACGGATGACTTCGATCGTGGCTTCTCCGGTCTTACTAAGTGAATCGCATTCGCTGATGATGCGCTGAACCCGTGGCAACGCTTGCATGATCTTCCGCATATCCTGCTTTCGCCGCTCTCGTTTCTGAGCGTCTTCCGCCTTCTCTTCGCGATACGCCGTCTCATCGCATTCGGAAGGGTCGTAGGCGGGGTCAAAGTCGAGCTGGATGAACCTTTCTCGCTTCTCGCCTCGCCGGATGTCAATCGCCTTAGTCAGGGCAATGCGCATGAACCAGGCACCGATCGTGCCCTTGGACGCATCGTATTTGCTGGACGTATCGACCCATATCAGCATGGCTGCACGGTTCATGGCTTCCGCCGCGACATGGCTGCCATGCCGTCTCATCACAGCCGCATGAACGATAGGTCCGTGAACCGTGAGTAAGGCGCGCAATCCGTCTGGATCGGACGCCTTAAGTCTTCGGACGATCTCGGCGTCGTCCATCTGTGTGAGGATTTGGCCGTCTTCGGCCATTCCGGTTGCGTACTCCTTCCGTTTCAACCTCTCTACGAACGGGCCTTACCTCGGGTTGAGCACAACCATCCGAGCGGGCTCAGAAGGTAAGGCCTAATCGTACTAGAGGGTGAGAAGGTCGAAAAGGTCAGTGCACCGCGATTCGGTTGACCTCCGGCCGACAGAAACGTTCTTGGTGGGGATGCCCCGCCAGAAAGGCTAGATCCCATGGCAGATCAGAACCATCAGCCCGAAGGGGCGAAGGATGGCCTCCACAAGATTGGGGAGGTCATCGAGGTTGTCCAAGAAGGCGACATCGTGGAAGTCGTCGATATCGAGATCTACGCGAAGGACAACAAGAAACCGCCGCGGGCGAAGACGTACAAGTTCCGCATCGATCGCGACCCGTTCACGGTCGATTACCCCGTCATTAGCGGCGAGGAGCTCTTCAAATTGGCTCAGAAGTCTCCCGCTGGCTGGCGGATGCACCAGAAACGGCACGGTGGCCATATGGCGGAGATCAGGGTCGCCGACCGGGTGGACCTTAGTGAGCCCGGCATTGAGCGGTTCGTCACGATGGAGCTCACGCAGGGTGACGGCGAGCAGGCGATTGTGGTCAGGCCGTCTTCTACCGAGGTGGAGCCAGAGCCGCGCCGGCAGTTCCGCCTCCCTGAAGACGACGAGGTGTACCTGGGAGCTCTCGCCCTCCCCTGGGAAACGGTCACGATCAGTGGCACCTGTTGGCTGTTCATCCACGAGCATCCCCTGCCCGTCGGCTACCAGCAGGAAACAGTGACCATCGCCATCCGTGTCGAGGGCGGGTATCCGCCTGGTGCACTGGATATGGCCTACTTCCTGCCGCCCCTGGTTCGAGCAGACGGCAAGGCGATCAACGCGGCCACGCCGGTTCCCATAGACAGCGCCGTCTTCCAGCAGTGGTCCCGGCACTACCCCTGGCGGGAGGGCGTTGACTGCCTTGCCACACACCACCTGCGAGTAAAGGGCTGGCTTGAGCTGGAACCGACGCGATAGGAGTTGCCATGCGCTATGCCTTGAGGTTCACAGGAGAGCAGCACGCCCAGCTCCGTGCTCATCTGTTCCCGGGCGACGGGCTGGAGGCGGCTGCTCTCGTCCTTTGCGGCCGTATGCGCGGCGATGATCGCCAAGCCTTCTGTGCCCGCCGCCTCGTGCTGATTCCGCATGAGCAGTGTGAACGCACAGAGCAGAGCGTAGACTGGCCCACGAAGTTCGCTGATTCAATCATCGAGGAGGCGATGCAGCGTGGCATGGCCATCGTCAAGGTGCACAGTCACCCGGGCGGCCTTGAAACGTTCTCGGCACGCGACGATGAGTCAGACCGAAGTTTCTTTCGGTCGGTTTGTGACCTGCTCGAAGATGGGAAGCCGCACGGGAGCGCTGTAATGCTGCCCGGCGGGGATGGGCGGACATTCGCGCGGGTGATCACGCCCGGTGATGAAACGCAGCCAGTTGAGCTGGTGGCAGTTGCTGGCCAACACCTAAGTCTCTGGTATTCCGAGGGCAGAGGCTACAACCTTCCGGGGTTTGTCCAGCGTCACGCTCAGGCTTTCGGGGAGGGAACGGTAGAGCTGCTGCGCCGTATGACTATTGCAGTGGTCGGATGCTCGGGCACCGGGAGCCCGCTTATCGAGCAACTTGTGCGTTTGGGTGTCGGCTGCCTTGTGCTTGTCGACCACGATCATGTCGAGTGGAGGAATCTGAACCGCATCAACATGAGCACGGCGGCAGATGCGAATCTCGGCCGATTCAAGGTCGAAATGCTTGCTGAGGCAATCGGGCGTATCGGCCTCGGCACGTGCGTGGTCCCGCTGGCGATTGACTTGGACACACCAAAGGCAGTGAAGTCGGTTGCGGCGTGTGATGTCGTAATCGGCTGCATGGATAGTTGGTATGGGCGGGACTTGCTGGACCGATTGGCGACGTTCTACGTGCTTCCCTACATTGACATCGGTGTTCAGCTCCGGGCATTGCCGGCAGGTGGGATTGACCAGATCTGGGGCGCGGTCCACTATCTGCAGCCCGGACGCTCCAGCCTAAAGTCCCGTGGCGCTTACACGTCCGAGCACGTTCGTTCCGAATTGCTGCTGCGGAACGACCCAAAGGAGTACAGAAAGCGGTTCCGTCAGAAGTACATCACTGGTGTCCAGGAAGGTCGGCCTGCCGTTATCAGCGTCAACACGCTCGTCGCGGCCATGGCCGTGAATGAGCTGCTTGCACGTATTCACCACTATCGGATCCCAGGCGACGACGGGTTTGCAGTGCAACGTGTCGCACTGCACGAAGGCCATACCTACTGTGACGCCGAGTCACAGATGACGACATGCCCGGTACTGTCCAGGGAAGTCGGGCGTGGGGATACTGTGCCGTTGCTGGATCGGCCGGAACTCACCGAAGGGCAGGACTCTGTATGATTCAGTCCATTACGCGTCTGGTCATGCGTTTCGCGCTGTGGATCGTCTCATGGTTCAAGCATGCACCGAAACCGCTTCGCACACTCCACTTAGGGGAGCTACCAGAGGTTCTCGATGCCGATGCTGTCTACGTCGTGGGCGAGGGTGAGCACAGATGGTTTGTTGCGTTGCTCTGCCCCTGTGGATGCGGTGCGACGGTCCAAGTGAGTCTGTTGCCCGATGCAGAGCCCCGATGGCGATTGGTCGAGCATGCCGACAAGACGATATCCCTGCAGCCATCCGTTTGCGGGCGTATCGGTTGCCAAAGCCACTTCTTCCTGCGGCGAGGACGCATCGAATGGTGTGGTCAGCGATGAATCTGACTGCATCCTGATTTGCCGCCAGGCATTGCGGCAGTCGAGGATCTGCCTGAACCAGCTCTATCGTTGGCTTAGCGAGCTACAGATCAGCAAGGCGCGCCAGTGGCCGGCTGGAAACGTGTCGCGTCAGCGGACGATGAATGAGCCGGCTCATTCGTCGCCGTCGGTGCACGTGATCATTGAGATCATGGCACGTTGGATGGCTCTGGGCAGACTCGACCAGCGGGATACAAGCAGATGCAACTCCTGGTTCCCGGCCGTTCCGGCGCCAAGTGTGCCGGATTCTGTGCCGCCTGCCTGTGGAAGATGCTGTTTTCGTGGGACTATTGGGGCGGCTTCGAGTCCTGTATCGCCCACTTGCCGGTTTCCTCGGCATCCACGTAACCGGCACCCTCACTCTAGGAGCAAATCCCATGGTCGATATTGAGCATTTCCCCATCTTCGACGCCCATACGCACTTTTC